>Ga0209426_1000079_pt1 | contig 168023 bp, 177 predicted proteins | sample Deesub1362B_J571_FD_187697 | JGI IMG/M metagenome (GOLD analysis project Ga0209426, IMG submission 187697) | Deep oceanic, basalt-hosted subsurface ecosystem from Juan de Fuca Ridge flank, Pacific Ocean, CORK Borehole 1362B_J2.571 (SPAdes)... ...
GTTTGTTGGGGCGGGGGTGTAAGGCGGAAGGGTTTCCGACCGCTTTAGCCTGCCGCTCCCAATTGCCCGAGGTTCTTGCCCCGAAGTAGGGGCTGGACATTTGACAGGCAGACCAACCTACGCACGGTCCAAAAATTCTTCAAAAACCTTTTAATTAAAGCTGTTAACTTTTATTCGGTGGAGTTTTATGAATATATTCACTCTTTTGCAAGAGCTACGAGAGAAAGGACCTTTAACACCAGATGAAAGAGTCAAAAAATTTTTGAAAAAGTTACAATCACATAAAATTGGAGACTTCATTGAATTAGACGGCTTTTTATTATTAAGCAAACCCCCAAATCCTCCCACTCATGGTGTTTATTATTTACTCTCTCCCCTTTCTCCTTCAGAGATTAAAGCATCAACTATAAAGACGTATGTGGTCTTAAAATTTAAGGAAACAACTAAAATCGTTGGTAAGCTTGAAAGTGGCTCTTACGTAACAGTTTCTGGAATTTTAGAAGCTTATCCCTATGGAAACATGCGTATGATTATAGTTGATAAAATTGAAACTGAGAACTACCTCAAATACTGGACAGATTATAAAGAGTACTCCTTAAATAAGAGAGAAATTTCTGAAATGTTCTCTAATACATTCTATTCAGATGCAGAGATAATAGATAGCTTAATTTACTCACTTTTCTCCTCTCCAAACATAGCAAATTTTGAATGGAATGGCAACTTCATTTTTGGGAGCTTAACCTTAGAACGAAGTGAAAAGGTCTTAAAATCTGTAATTGGAGCTTTCTCATATGTTTATCGTCTACTCCCAAAAGAATTTCGACTAAGGGCTAAATGTGAAAAGTTCCCTTATATAGACGATGACATGGACATTGACTTTTTACTCACCTATCCAGAGAGCAGTTACAAAATATATGCTTCAACAAGTAAAAGGTATTTAAATTCCGACATTCCCTTGCCCAAATGGACATTGAAACACTTCAAGAATAGAGATGCAATTTTCCTAATTCCAAAACCCTCAAAAATTAGTCCAAAGGACTTTTTAGCATACTCATCAGAGACCCCTTGGATACTAAGAGAACCAATAGGTGTTGAGCAGAACAGGGAATTCGAACAATTATTTCCAAATCTGCTTGTTACAGTTTTAACATCTCAAATGAAGCTCGGAACTTTGCTTGAGCCTCCTCAAGAGTTTAGATACAGTTACATAAACTTCATTGAAAAAGCTCGTCAAGAACATGGCGAGATTATAGATGCTTTGCTTTCTAAAGGGATGCTCTTTGAGGTTAATAGACGCTATTTATTGACAGCAGACCTGTTCGGTGCAATGACAAGATTTGAAGGTAAAATGAAAAAATCCGCTATTAAAGAGTCTATTTGGTTGACAGAAGAAATTCTTGACAGATGGATAAATGAGCTAAGTGCTGAAGTCAAGTTAAAACTACTTAAGGAATATAGAGATTTCATGCCAAAAAGAGCAAGGAGAGCTGAGCAAGCATTAAAAATATTTGAAGATTTAGAGGCTACATCACCAAAAGGAGAAGTATTGAAAGAAGAGTTTTATAATGCACTTGTAAAATTTGGCTTCTCAAGTAAGCAAAGCAGGGAGTTAATTGAAAGGCTGAAAGCTGAAGGCTTTCTATTAGAACCAAGGAAGGGAGTGCTAAAATTAATAAGGCTGTAATGTAAATGAATTTTGGTGGTTATATGACAGTTTGGAGTAGATTATATCGCTTTCCACCAAGATATGGTCCAGAATGGGGAAGTGGAGGGATCTTTGGGCTTAGATACCACAAAGACGTTTTATACTTCACAGTTGCCTTTGAGGGAGAAGCGCACTTTGTACGGGAAAACGATGAAAGAATCTACGAGTTCGAGCTTGTTGGTGAAAAACCAACTTCAGGCGGAGATACATATAATGCTGTTGATGTCGTTGATGAGTTCATATATTTTGGTGGTTGGGTTCATGCTCCAGCAATCTATAACGGCAAAGGCGAAAGCTCAACGATAAGCTTTGTTAACAAATATTCCCATATACACGAATATGATGTAGAAAACGATGAAATAAGGCTTGTTTGGAAAGATTCTATACATCATCTAACGGATTGGGCAGGTGAAGTTAGTGACATAATCTATGATCCAGTTAATGACAGACTTTTAATTCCAAGAGAAGATGGGCATCAAAATCTGGGGATATATGCAATAGATAGAAAAACAGGAAAAGCTGAGCTTTTGAATCCTACGAGAAGCTTAAAAGGAACAATTTTGCATGACAATGCCTGTTTTGGAGTTGGACTTAACTTTGCCAATGGATTGGAGGGAATTCACTGCTTGGATTTAGTGACTCAAAAATGGGAAAAGTTTCCTCTCGACAGCTCGATTGATGATAACTCTATCATGAGACCGATTTTAGGAGACATTGCAAGTGCGTACAACAGATTATTCGCCTTTGTTAGAGGAGGTCTCTTTGTTGGAAATCCTTTAAATGATGAAACAATGAAATTTGCGCGTCTATTTGAATTTTACACAGCGTATGGACCAATAAGAACAAATGCTTTATCAATTGGAGGAGGAGTTTTAATAGCCTACAACTCAATTCACGATGCATTCTACAAGCCAAGAACTGAGCAAGAGATAAAGCTTGCAAAATTCACAAACACAATAGTTGGTCCAAGTGTTCTGCTTTACATAACACCTCCAATGGCTAAAATTGTAGGAGCTTTTGGAGCTAGAATTACGAGCATAGAAAAAGTTGGAGGAAAGATTTTACTTGGAACTAACACAACCCCAAACACTGGGGCATTAGATGCGACCCCACATGATACAGGGAACAAAGATATCGTTGTCTTAGACGAGAAAATACTACAAGAGAAACCACCAGAAGTTAGCTTTTCCTTACCTTTAGCGTTCCCATCAATGGCAATGCAATTTGGCGCTGGAACTTTTGGAGGAATTCCTCTCGAAGGCTACAAAGAACCAAGATTAATAATCTATTCAAGTAAAGACAATGAGCTGACAATTTATGAGTATGACTTGAGTTTACCACTAATGCAAGCCTATCAAGATCGTCTTGATCTCAAGAAAGGAAGAAACGTTATCGATTTAAGCTCCTTTAGCGGAATTGTTTCCTTCAAACTTAAAGAACCAGAGTTCAACGGAAAAGCAAGAATCGAACTGAAGTGATCTTTATAAGTTCCTCCTTTACAATTTCTTTAGGTGGTTTAAATGAGGCTTTTAGTTCTCGATTTAGACGGAACTCTATGGAATCATGAAGATGCTTCCCAATTGGTTCCCCCTTATAAAGCTGAGGGAAATAAAGTTATTGATGCTTATGAGAGAGAACTCGAGTTGTTTGAAGGGGTTAGAGAATTTTTAGAATGGGCAGAGAAAAAGTTCGTTCTTTCAATAGCGAGCTGGAATATGGAGGAAGTTGTAAAACCGATTTTAGAGATCTTAGATATCTGGAAGTACTTTAAGTTTCCAAAGATTGAGTATCATCCAAATAAAGCGAGTATGATTAAAAGAACAGTTGAGCAACTTAGAAACATTGGTTATGAAATCGATGAAATAATTTACATTGATGATAGAACGCTCCATGTAGAAGAGGTAAAGAGAGAAATTCCAAAGATTAAATTCATCCATATGTGGGTTGATGTTAAAAGCTTTGAAGAATTAAAAAGAGTTTTGGAGGGTTTATGATGGAACTTTTGATTGTTAAAGACAAACGAATTGACTATGATGGGAGTGCAATAAAAAGCCATTGGGCTTACAGAAACTTTGGAATATTGGGAAACTCGATAGTTGTTTTTAGGGGAAGGTGTGATGTTAAAGTAGAAGAGATGATTGATATCGAAGATTTAAGAGCAAACAAAGAGATAAAAAGTGACGACATGGTTCATTATATTATTGAGATTTTTGACTTTCCCAGCGTTCTTCTCGCTTCAGCACTTCAAAAGCTCTTTATAGCCAAGCTTTGTGAAGTTTTAGGCAATTATGACATAAAAACATTTAGAAAAGGTGATGACATTTACGTTAATAATAAAAAGCTCAGCATTTCGATTGCTACTGTCTCTCCAGTTAGCATGAAGATTCATATTGGAATTAATGTCGAAGCAAAAGGAATTCCAGTCGATGTAAATGCAGTTGGATTAAAAGAGATTGGAATTAAAAACATTGAAAAATTTATGGAAGAAAGCGGGAATGCACTAAAGGCGGAATTTGAGAAGGTAAAGAAAGATTCTTTAAAGGTTAGATGGACAGAGTAAATCTTTTTACCTTTTTTTGATAAATTGTTTCTGGTGATAATATGCAAAGGCAAACTTTAAAATGTCCTCTCTGTGGAGGGAGTGACTTTCAAGTCGAAGAAGGCAAGTTAGATAGCAAATGGGGTTTTACTGCACACAAAGTTAAGATAGTGATTTGTAGAAATTGTGGATATGTTATGATGTTTTACAAGGGAAGGACAATCTGGGACTTCGATTAAAAAGAGATCTAAGAACTAAAAACATTCCTGACACTCAAGAGAGCTGAATAAAAGTCATCTACTCTTACAACTATTTCCTGCTTTTCAATATTGCTTAAAGTTCCCCTTGACTTTCCAACAAGTTCACCATAAAGCCCGTTTATCTTGATTTTAGGCGAGTCTGAAGTAAGCTTTAGGAATATTCTGCTTGGTTTCCCATTTTTCCAAGTTAAACCAATCCTAAGCCCTGCTTTTGTCTTTTTCTCTTTTCTTAGTCCAAGCTTTAAAAATCTCAAAATATCCTCTTTGATGCCATTTTCTTTAGCTTTCTGCCTAAAATACTCCTTTGCCAGCTTCAAAGAACCAAGATTTAAATTATAACTCAAAACTGGAATTCCCAAGTCTCTATAAAATCTCCCTTTATACGCATAGATGGCAATTTCTTTCCCATTTTTCTTGTTCTCAGCTGCTATAGGTAACTCTAAGGATTTTTCGATGAATTTCTCAAGTTTTCTAGTCAAATCCTCAAAATGCTCAAAGTTTAGATAAAAGGTTACCCAGCTTCTCCAGAGTCGTGGAGGAACCGATGTAAAGATCAATCTCTCTAGATGATAAGTGGGAAGTGCAAATGCCAAGCTTAAATATTTGTCATTATAGACGCTCATGTTCAAAAATGCTTCCTCCTTAGGTAAAATGCAGAAATCACCATCTTCTTCAAATTTATTAGCCAGTAATAATCTTTTCTTTTGAATTTTCATCTCTCTGTTGAAAGCACAGACAACAGGTATCGGAGTCTCTATTTTGCTTTCTTTGTCATAAGGAACTCTAAAACCTGCTTTCAAAAGCTCTTCTTGGATTTCTAACGAAGCTGGAAAGAATATCTGAAGACTTTCTAATGGATAGCTTCCCAAAGTTTTTATATTTCCCTCCATACTATCACTTCCCACTACTTACCATTGTTTAAATTACAACTCAATAAGGTTAGATAATAAAAACTTTATAAAGTTTTCGATGAAAGTTCCCAAAGCTTAAAAACACTTTTGCTAATTTATTCTCAGCAAAGAAAAGGTGGTTAAAATGCACTGGGCTGATTATGTTGCTGAAAAAATAATTAAAGAAAGAGGGGATAAAGAGGAATATGTTGTTGAAAGCGGTATTAGTCCGAGTGGATATGTGCATATAGGCAATTTTAGAGAGCTTTTCACAGCTTATATTGTTGGAAAAGCTTTGAGAGATAAAGGAAAGAAAGTCAGGCATATCCATATGTGGGATGATTACGATTATTTTAGAAAGGTTCCCAAGAATATTCCAAAAGAGTGGGCTCAATATTTAAAAATCCCCCTTAGCGAAGTTCCTGATCCTTGGGGATGTCATAAAAGTTATGGGCACCACTTTATGGATCTTTTTGAAGAGGAAGTCGCTAAATTAGGCATTGAAGTTGAGTTTTTACACGCGGCAGAGCTCTATAAAAGTGGAGAATATGCCAATGAAGTAAGACTTGCTTTAGAAAGAAGGAATAAGATAATAGAGGTGTTGAACAAATACCGCGACATAGCAAAGCAACCGCACTTAGAAGAAAGCTGGCAGCCAGTCCAAATCTATTGTCCAAAGTGCAGAAAAGAGGCAGAGTTCGTAGAATGGGATGGAGAATGGAGGATTAAATATAAATGCCAAAATTGTGGAAGTGAAGATTGGACAGATATTAGAGATGGCAACGTTAAGCTTAGATGGAGAGTAGATTGGCCCATGCGTTGGGCACACTTTAATGTAGATTTTGAACCAGCTGGAAAAGATCACATGGCAGCTGGTAGCTCATGGGATACCGGGCAAGATATAATAAAAGAAGTCTTTGAAAAAGAGGGACCAATCGGCTTAATGTATGAATTTGTTGGGATTAAAGGGCAAAAAGGAAAGATGAGCGGTTCAAAGGGCAACGTTATTTTACTGAGCGATCTCTATGAAGTTTTAGAGCCAGGGGTCATTCGCTTTATTTATGCAAAGCACAGAGCAAACAAAGAAATTAAAATAGACCTTGGTTTAGATTTACTCAACATCTATGACGAGTTTGATAAGGTTGAACGCATCTACTTTGGTGTTGAAAAGGTAAAGAATGAAGAGGAAGAACAAGAGCTTAAGAGAACTTATGAATTATCAATGCCAAAAGTTCCTGAAAAATTACCAGCTCAAGCACCATTTAGATTTTTAGCTGTATTAGTTCAAATGCCCCACATAGATGACGAAAAAATAATTGAGATTCTGCAAAGGCAAGGACATGTCCCAAAGGAGATTGATGAAAAAGATACTGCCAGAATTAAACTCAGAATCCAATTAGCCAAGAACTGGGTTAAAAAATATGCACCAGAGCAGGTTAAGTTTGCTATTCAAAAAGAGCTCCCCAAAATTGAGATTAGCGAACAAATAAAGGAAGCTTTGAGGGAATTGGCAGACTATATTGAAAGCAAAGAAGATATAGACGTCAATGAACTCAACTTCAACATCTATGAAGTTGCAAAGAAAAGAGGAATTCCAAGCAAAGAGTATTTCAAAATACTCTACAAGCTCTTCATTGGAAAAGAGAGGGGACCAAGAATGGCTGGATTTTTAGCTTCGCTTGATAAAGAGTTCGTTGTTAAAAGGCTTAGATTAGAGAGTTAGTTTTTCTTTTTTCATCAACCTTTAAAAATGTCAAAGAGAATTATTTTTTGGTGGTGAAAACTATGGAGTTCAATCTAATCATCACTGGCGTCGGTGGTCAAGGTGGATTAACCCTCTCAAGAATTATAGGAAATGCTGCGATGAAAGAGGGCTACAATGTTAGAATTGGAGAAACCCTTGGAATGAGCCAGAGATATGGGAGTGTTCTATCTTATCTCCGTTTTGGTAATGAAGTTTATTCACCACTTATAGAAGAAGGCGAAGCTGACTTAATGCTCGCATTAGAACCTGCTGAAGCTTTAAGAAATGCACGCTTTTTGAGCAGTAAAAGCTATGTGATCGCAAACGCTTATCCAATTCACACAGCAACAACATTAGTTGGCAAAGAGAAGTATCCAGATTTAGAAGAAATTAAAAACGCTCTCTCCAAAATATGCCCAACAGATATGCTGAACTTCTATGAAGTAGCTGAAAAGATTAACCCAAGGACTTTAGGTGTTTTAATGCTCGGCTATGCTTACGGTAAAGGATTGATACCATTAAAAAAGGAATCAGTTGAAAAAGGGATTAAAGAAACTTTAAAGCCAAAATTGTGGGATATAAATCTGGAGGCATTTGAGGAGGGAATAAAGTTAGCAAAAATATAAAATTTTTAATCTCTCCTTTGATTGCACAAACTTTATATTCTCTTTGGAATATCTATAAATGTCTATATAGTCATGGTGATGTCTATGGAGTTTAGGAAAATTCAATTTACCGGACGAAGCTCATACATAATTTCACTTCCAAAAAAGTGGATAGTTGAAAATAACTTGAAGCAGGGAGACGTAGTGCCACTACTATTGAACCCTAATGGCTCAATAACAATCTTCCCAAAGAAACCTAAAGAGATAAGTGAAAGAAAGGAGTTGACAATAACAAGAGAAGTTTCTCCTGATATGGCAGTTAGATTGGTTATATCAGCATATATACAAGGGTACGACATTTTAGAGATACACTTTAAAGATGAGCTTCCCCAATACAAAGTAAAGATAAGGAAAGTAATTCAAAGCCTGCCAGGAATGGAGATTATACTAGATCAGCCAACGAGAATAGTTGCAAAGAGCCTTCTAGCGGATGAAGAAATAGACTTGTGGGAAATTCTCGAGAGAATTAATTCTATAGTAATCTCAATGCTCGAAGACTTAGAGCTAGTAAGACAAGTCGAAGACAAAGCGTTAATAAAGGACATCTATGACCTTGAGAATGAGCTCGACAGATTTTATTTCCTAACAATAAGAGCAGTGAGTAAAATACTTTCCAATCCTTCTCTGGTCAGTGAAAGCGAGATCATAAAAAAGGATTTTGATTTAATGGGGACTCTCTTTATAGTACGCAATATAGAAAGGATCGGGGATCACCTTGTAAGGATAGCAGAGAACTTTGACAACAAAATTGATACAAGATACATAAAGGAAATGTTTTCTGAGATAATAAAACAAATAACTACAAAAGACCTTAAGAAGATAGACAAAATAATGCTGGAATTGTCTAAAAAAGCAAAACAAATAGATTATAGGGAGTCTCCAGCAATGGATAGCTATAGAAGAATCTTGGAGTATCTCGAGAATATTGGCGAGACAATAATAAACATGGCTTTGAGTTAGAGGTCTGAATCAAGAAAAGATCAAATAAAGAGAGAAAGTACTTATAAAACATCTCTCTTCTCGCTTCCACAATATTTTTAACCTTTTGCATTCATTAAATAGTGGTGATCCCGATGGTAGCGATTATCGTTCATGGAGGAGCTGGGACTATTAAAAAAGAGGAAAGAATCCCAAAGGTCTTGCAAGGAGTAAGAGAAGCCGTTTTGACAGGATGGAAAGAACTAAGAAGAGGTTCTGCTTTGGATGCTGTAGAAGAGGCAATAAAGGCTTTGGAAGATAATCCAATTTTTAATGCTGGAACTGGAAGTGTTTTAACTATTGACGGCAAGGTTGAAATGGATGCGGCAATAATGCGTAGTAACTTAAATGCAGGTGCTGTTGCAAGCATTTGGGGAGTGAAAAATCCAATAAGTGTTGCGAGAAAGGTTATGGAGAAGACTGATCATGTTTTATTAGCAGGTGAAGGGGCAGTGAGATTCGCTCGCCTAATGGGATTTGATGAATATGACCCAACAACCGAAGAAAGAGTAGAACAGTGGAAAGAACTCAGGGAAAAGCTCCTTAAAGAGGGGAATATAACACACTGGAAGAAAATCAGCAAACTAATTAAAGAATATCCAGAGGTTTTGAGAAGTACCGTTGGGGCAGTAGCTTTTGATGGCGAAGAAATTGTTGCTGGAACTTCGACAGGTGGAGTTTTTCTAAAGATGTTTGGTAGGGTTGGTGACACACCAATTATTGGGGGAGGAACTTATGCTAATGAGTTTGCTGGTGCTTCATGTACTGGCTTAGGAGAGGTTGCAATAAAATTAGCCTTAGCTAAAACCGCTGTTGATTTTGTTAGGCTAGGATTAAATGCACAAAAAGCAAGTGAAGCAGCAATAGAGCTAGCTACAAAGTATTTTGGAAATGACACTATGGGAATAATCATGGTTGATCGTGAGGGGAACATCGGTTTTGAAAAGAACACCAAACACATGAGCGTTGCATACATGAAAAAAGGAATGAAAAAGCCTTTTACAGGTATCTAACCCTACAGGGGAAAGATATGGAAGAGAGAGCAAAAGATATTTGGCTTCTCCACTTTGCAACTTTCTTCTTCTTTATGGGATTAATCTCTATAAACCCCCTAATCTCACCCCTTGCAATAATATTTGGGGCTACACCATTAATAGTTGGGAGCTTAGCTTCCATATCTTCTGCAGTTTCATTGATATTTAAACCAATATCCGGGATTATAAGCGATAGGGGATTTAAGTTTGAAGTAATGCTCTTGGGAACTTTCTTAGCTGCTTTGTCTGGGATTATCTACATTGCATCTACACTGGTGCAGAGCATAACCATCTTTGCCATTGGAAGAGCTTTACATGGATTAGCTATGGCAATGTTCTTCCCAGCATCACTTTCAACTGCTGTTGATTTAGCTCCCCCAGGTAGGGTTGGAGAAACATTGGGATGGAGAAGCACAATGTTTGGAATTAGCCAACTATTTGGACCAGCCTTTGGGGGATTTATTGCGGATATGTATGGATTTACAATAGCTTTCCTCTTAACGGTTGTCTTTTCATTGATTGGGTTCATTCTCGTTTTTATTCCCTACAGAAAAAATAAAATGCTTGTAAAAAAGAGAGAGAAGGGCAAAGGTTTCAAAATTAAATCCCTCACCAATATAGCCTTTTTGATAGCTTCAATTGGAGTTTTTATGAATGCCTTCGCATATAGCAATGTGATAACGTTCCTCCCAGCTCTTTACAAAAGTATTGGGCTTGGAACAAGTGCTTTTGGGATTTATGCTAGTGTGGTCGGAGGTTTTAGCATTTTCACAAGGATCTTTGGTGGAAGAGAAGCAGACAAAAGAGGTCCAGCTTTGGTAGCATCCGTAGGATTTGGATTAATGGCTGGCGGGTTCATCCTTTTGAATTCATTTACAACCCCTCCATTATCATATTTAAGTGCAGTTCTTCTTGGTATGGGGCTTGGTTTTGTCGTTCCCGCGCTACAATTTTTAGCCCTAGGTAATCTTCCCAAAGAAGTTAGGGGATTTGGAGCAAGTATATACACAATGTTCTTCGATTTGGGCTTTATGAGTGGTCCGGTTCTCTTAGGCTATTATATCCAACTTAAAGGAAGTTATGAAGCTGTTTTTCCACTATTACCCATAATTACAATTTTTGCCCTAATAACTGTGCAAGTCGCAAGAATGAAAAAGTAATGAAAGTGTTTTTATACTTAAATCCAAAAGTGAAGATGGTGATAGCATGCTCATCCGTGTTTCATATGGAACTGCAATAGCGATGGGGTTAATAAAAGCCAAAATGCTTGCGAGACCAACTACCGCTTATTTGATGATATATCATGAGGGGAGATGCATAAACAACTGTGCTTTTTGTCCTCAAGCTAGAGAGAGCAAAGCTGATTTAGCCAAACTTTCAAGGGTAATCTGGCCCGCATTTGAGCTTAAAGAAGTTGTTAACAAAATAAAAGATGGAAACTTTGCAAGGATATGTCTACAAACGATTGATTATCAAGGGCTGGAAGAAGATGTATTAACATTATTGGGAGCACTTTATCCCCTTGATTTGCCTATTTCACTATCAATAACCCCTGTTGATAAAACTTATCTGAAAAAATTCAAAGAACTAGGTGTCGATTACGTTGGAGTGGGATTAGATGTTGCAAGTGAGAGGTTATATAACACATTAAAGGAGTCACTTTATTCTTGGGACGAAATGTGGAAATTTGCAAAAGAGATAATTAATATCTTTGGTGAGAAAAAAGCTTTTGTCCATATAATCATCGGGCTTGGAGAGACAGATAAGGAAGTGTTAGAAGTAATCCAAAGAGCCTACGACTTAAAAGCAGAGGTCTCAACTTTTGCCTTTACTCCAATAAAAGGAACTCGCCTAGAAAAATCAAAACCCCCAAGTCTTGAAAGATACAGAAAAATACAGATAGCCCACTATTTGATTAAAGAGAGCATTAAGAGAGTTGAAGATTTTGAATTTGATAATGAGGAGAACTTAACAAGCTTTGGGATTGGTGAAGAGGAACTTTTAAAGCTCCTAAAGGAACATGCCCTCATGACCCATGGTTGCCCCGGCTGTAACAGACCGTACTACAATGAAAAACCGGGCAAAGAGCCCTATAATTATCCACTAAAACCAAGAAAGGAGGACTTAAAAAAGATTCTTAAAAGCCTTATATAAAGTTAAATTCTCTTTTTAACAATGATATTTCCTTCTCTGTATGAACATCCTTAGAAATTGGAACTATCACTACAGAATTATTCAAAATTGCATGATCTTTTAATGTAGTCAAAAACTTAAAGACAGCATCAAAACCATTCTCAATAACCAAATATTCAAACCCATCAATCAATATTGCTTTTTCTTTATCCTCTTTATTTATGAACTCCACCAAAATATGAAGGAAATAAGGCAATCTTGTGGGATAAATAGACACATTTGAGTCAACTTTTGTTATCCATAGAATTGGGATTTTTGTGATGTTTAAGTTTTTCTTAATAAACTCTGGATGCTTTCGAGAAATAACAAGCCCAGCATAGTTAGATCTTAAAAGATTCAAAAAAGCAGAATATGCCTCTTCCAAATTTGAATAAAAGTAAACCCCCGGAGAAACTGTGGTATTTACATTTTTCTCTTTAAATTCCATAACCAGGGGTATAGCCTTGTATCTTGTTATTAAAGAGTGAACAAGCCCAACATATCCCGTTACAAATAAAACACTCCCCATAAGCATTAAAAGATTCGATATGAATTCATTCAGCATTTGAGTGAAGTGCTTGAAGAGTAAATAATCGATGTTTATAAGTTCAACAGCAACAAAAGTTATCATAAACAGTAAAACAAAATCATAGAACCTTCTGAGTTTTGGATAAGAACTCAAGAATTTATCCCTAAATCGCAAAGTGATTAAAGAACCCGTAAGCATTATTATTAACAAAGCTACTTCTATAGCAGAGATTAAACCTATCATTATTATCCCCAAATAATCTGCACTTTATAGATTAAAAATTTAATTATTATAAACCAACCAACATTTCAAGAACTTGCCTGAGTTCAGGGGTTCTTATATCTTTGGAAAACTCTTTTACCCTTTCCATATTACCTCTTGCAAGCTCTATCAAGGCTTGAGTGAAGGCATAAAGTTCTTCGTCATCCTTTAACAAACTTAAAATCGACTCCATATTCTCCTTCAACACATCGAGCTTTCTTCGTTCCTTTAGGATAAAGAGCAGGTCTCTGACCCTTGTGACACCAAGAAGATAATGATCCCTTGTTGGAGCATTATATAATGCTTTTAACGCACATTTTATACCTCCTCTATAGTTGCTCTCATCAAAAAACACCTCGGCAATTCTAAAACAACATTCAAAATATATCTCTGGAAGCTCATCCTTTGAAAGCTCCAATATCTCATCAAACCTCTTTTTCGTCGCCTCAAGATTTCCCACATTTTGAGCCTCTAGGGCTTCTCTAAAAAGCTGGGCAATCTTTCTTCTCTTCTCCCAACTTTCAAAATTTTTTAGGAATCTTGGCTCCTCATCCATACAAAATCACGCAATAAAATTTAGCTCCTTAAACCTTTTATTTTTTTCCTCCCCTGCTCTTTAGATAGGCTTCATAGAATTCCTCCCAGATTTCTTCAAAATCCTTTTTAACACGCCATCTTCTATGAAAAGCATTTAAAATCACTTGTATGTCTCTCTTTAAATATTCAAGACTCTCTGGATAAGCGGTGGGTAAGTACTGGGGCCAATCAATTATCAAAATGTCCCCGTCGTCCTTTAAAACAATATTAAATTCACTCATATCTGAATGAACTATCCCAAACTCAACAATCTTTTTGTACTCTGTAAGGACTTTGTTTAAAATTTCCTCTGCTTCTTCTTTTGTCAAATCTGTATCCCTAAGCTCTGAAAGTTCAACTCCATCAATAAACTCCATAACAACAACATGCCTATTCCAAGAAATTGGCTTTGGAACCTTAGCGATTGGAGAAAGTAATTGCAATGCCTCATATTCTCTCTCAGCTACTAAACGAGACACATAAAGCCAAGAAATATGACGCTTGTTCATAAAGTCCCTTCTATAAAGCTTAATCCTTGTAAAGCTCGTTCTCCCTATTCTATTAAACTTCACTGCTACTTTTTCTCCTTGAGGAGTCACCCCAACGTAAATATCTGCTTCCTTCCCAACCCCAATTTGGGTAGAGCTTATAGCCTCAATAACGCCTCTTCTGGCAAAGGTTCTAATTGCTAAAGTATCATATCCATGGATCGTGAGCTGATAACCTATATATCCAATATCTCCCCTCCTAAGTACTAGACCCCAGTTATCGAGCTTCCCTAATCTGTGAGAAGCGCTTTCAACATCAGTTCTCGCAAATTTTGCTATTACCTCTAAAGGAACCCACTCATAATAACGCATATTCAGCTCTACACCTCTCAATATCCTAAAGTCAATGTCCTTCAGCTTTGGATAAACTTCAAGAGCAATCAGTTTACTAACCATTTCACCACCGTGCTTAGCTTTGAAACAAAGACTTTAAATTGTTGTGGTACAGAGTCAGATAAATTTTTAAACGCTTAATTTTTTATCTCAAAGCATGAAGCGAAGAAACACTTTGTTGCTAGCATTGCTCTCATTAGGATGGATATTCAATTATGCTCATAGAATGGCAATTCCCCCTCTAATTCCAATAATAAAATCAGAATTGGGTATCACCAATGCCCAGGCTGGTCTTTTAATGACATCCCTTCTTCTACCTTACGCTCTAATTCAAGTACCTGCTGGCTATTTTGGTGATAGATTAGGGAGAAAAAAGCTTGTTGTCATCAGTATTCTTGGATATTCTTTAGCAAGCTCTTTTATGATATTGGCAAAGGAATATTGGCAGCTTTTAAGTGTTAGGGCTTTATATGGAATTTTTGCAGGACTTTATTATGCTCCATCCACTGCTTTAATCAGCGATATCTTTAGAGAAAAGAAGGGCTCCGCTTTAGGAATCTTCATGATAGGACCTCCAATTGGAACCGCAATAGCTCCTCTAATAGTCATACCAATAGCGTTAACCTTCGAATGGAGGATTTCTTTTGTAGTTTTGTCTTTAATGAGTGCCTTAATTGGGCTTTCCTTACTTTTTGCTATAAAAGGCGAAGTTCATGAAGTTGAAGGTCCCAAATTTCATATCCCAAAGCATATTTTCACTCTGAGCATTTCAAACTTTCTCGCTCTAATGGCATTTTTTGGAATGCTAACATTTCTTCCAGATTTCTTGGTAAGCAAAGGAGAAAACATTAGCAAAGCTTCCTTTTACTTTTCAATTCTCTCTGTAATTGGTATAGCTGGTTCAATTTTTGGAGGAATCTTCTACGATAAATTAAAGAGAACGAGCATTTTCATAGTTTTAGCCTTTAACGCCATCCTATCATTCATTCTAATTAGATTCACCTTACTTGTCATAATGCCTTTGTTGGGTCTTTTCTTCTATTCAGTTGGTCCAATTATTACAGCATACACTGCAGAATTAGCCAATAATGAAAACAAAGGTTCTGTTATGGGTTTTGTGAATATGATGGGATTTTTTGGAGCAACTGCAGGTCCTTACTTAATTGGCTTATTGATAGACATGCTGAGCTATGAAAAAGCCCTATACACAATACCCCTTTTATATATAATCTCCGCAATAATACTCACAACAGAAAAGAAAAATAAAATCAGCCATACATAACTTCATGCATAGCTATTTGTTGAGCCAAGCGTTGTTCAGCGCCAAGCACCTTCTCCACTGCTCTGATGAAGTCTTCATGAGTTATATAGCTCCTTCTTTCCCTAATTGCAAACATTCCAGCTTCTGTTGCAATTGCCTTTAAATCTGCACCGCTTGCTCCCTCTGTCATTTCTGCTATAACCCTTAATTCCACACCCTTGAGATTCATCTTCCTTGTATGAACCTTAAGAATTTCTAATCTTCCCTCAAAATTAGGTAATGGAACTTCTATTAGTCTGTCAAATCTCCCCGGTCTTAAGAGGGCTGGATCTAAGATATCTGGTCTGTTTGTTGCTGCAATGACTTTTACATTTCCTCTTGGATCAAATCCATCAAGCTCTGCTAAAAGCTGCATTAAAGTTCTGTTTACTTCTCTCTCTCCACCTGTCGTTTCATCCAAACGTTTTGCACCTATTGCATCAATTTCGTCAATGAATATTATAGTTGGAGCTTTCTCTCTTGCCATTTCAAAGAGTTCACTAACCAAACGAGCACCTTCTCCTATGTATTTCCTAACTAACTCGCTTCCGATTACCCTGATAAATGTAGCATTAACTTCATTTGCTATAGCCTTCGCCATTAGAGTCTTACCACATCCAGGTGGACCATAAAGCAGTACTCCCTTGGGAGGTTCAATTCCAACGTTTTCAAAGAGATCTGGATGTTTTAAAGGTAATTCAACAGCTTCTCTAAGCTCTTGAAGCTGCTTCTTCAGACCTCCAATATCTTTATAAGTTACAGCAGGTCTGTCAATAACCTCGAATCCAAGCACTGACGGATCCTTTGGAGTTGGTAAAATTTCAACAACAGCCATTGTTCTTTGATCTAAGGCTACCCTTATTCCAGGCTTTAACTTCTCTCTTTCAATCCAAGGTGCAACTCTCACAACAAATCTTGGACCATTGTAGTTTTGGACTATTGCTCTATCATCATCTAAAAGTTCCAGCAAAGTTCCAGCAAAAGCTGGAGGCTGCCTTAACCTAGACATCTCCATACGTAAGCGTGAGAGTTCTCTCTCCAATCTCTCCTTATCAGCCTCTAAAGTTCTCACTTGCAACTCAAGCTGTCTTATTCTACGTTTTAAGTAAATAATATAATCATCGTACTCTTCTGAAGTTCCAAATTTAGTCTCGTCAAATCCCATATTGTCACCCCTCAATAATAACTCTGCAAGAAAGACTTTTAACACTATCTCTTAAGAACTGCCCCCATTAGGTTCGCCTAAGATAAGTTACTCATAGGGATTTATAAAGTTTTGGCAAAGGGCAAAAATGAACGAAGTAACAAAGCATCACATAAGATTTCATCAACACCAAAACCCTACCTAATGCCTATATAACCAATTTTTACACTTCACCACTTCTCATAAGTACAAAAGTTTACTCGAAATTTTTATTAACAATGAATGCATAAATTGTAATGCTTAACCAAGGAGGGTTATTTAATGAGGATAGAAATCAAGCTCAAGCCTGAAAATAAAGAGACTATTCTACCCTTTAATTATAACTATGATGTATATACTCAGCTCCTCCAAAAAATTTCCCTCTCATCTCCAGAAATTGCTGAATTGCTTGAATCAACACATAAGGATTACTTCACATTCTCAAGAATTATGGTCAGAAAGAGAGAACTACTGCCAGATAAAGGTATAAAGATATTATCAGAGGATGTATGCTTATACGTATCTTCATCATTGATTGATATTATAAAAGCAATCGTTGAAGGTTTTATGGATAATCCCGTGTTAAGCATAGAAGGCTCAAGATTTATCATGGATGGAATTAAAGTTTTAAGAGAGCCAGATATTAGGGAAGGAACGCTATTTTCAACTTTAAGCCCAATTATGGTTAGAACAGTCAAATTTGAAGACAATAGGATGAAGATATGGGATTTATACCCAAACGAAGAGACGTTTCATGAAAAGCTAAGGAAAATCATGTTGATGAGGTTTTCAGAGATAGAGGATAGAATGCCGGAAGATAAGGAGTTCCATATAGATGTGATAAAGTTCAAGCCCGTTAGAATAAAAATAAAAGACTCCTACTATCGTGGTTCTTTAATGGTCTTCCGCTACTATGGTTCTATTGAAATAGCAAGGTTTGCCTATGAAAATGGATTTGGAGAAAAGACAAGATATGGCTTTGGAATGGTCAAAGTAATTGATGAAGGAGAAAAGCACCTAAGCCGAGAAGAAATTCAATCATCCACACTATAGCAACAAGTTCCCACTCCTTAACCTTTTTTATCCTCATTATCAAGCCTAAGAAGCTTAAATATGGAGGAGCTTTTAAAGTTCCATCTTTTAAAACCTCTGTTTTTCCTAATGGACGACCTTTGAATCTTATTTTTGTCTTTAAAAGGAAGTCAATTGCATGAGGTATTAAAAGAATTGCAGCAAATATCTCTACTTTTCCAATTATCCCAATCAATCCTATCAATGCCCCCAAGCTTAATGTTCCAGTATCACCAGGAAACACTTTAGCGGGATATTTATTCCACCATAGAAAGCCCAAACACACAAAGAAGCCAACCAAAGCTAAGCTTTTTGCACTTCCTTCTGCTATTAAACTTAAGAAAAACAGGGCTATTGCAGATGTTCCTACCTCTAGTCCATTGAAACCAGCTAAAAGGTTTATCAAATTAGCTGAGCCCGTTATGAAGAGTATTGCGAATAAATAATACAAGATCCCCAAATTAAATGAGAACAATATCAAATTAAGTTCTCCATCAAAATGCATGCTCACAATAGGCAGGGAAACAATTAAGCTCAGCAAAACCTTATGCAATTGCCTTAACTTTGTCAGGTCATCCAGTATTCCAATTAAACCAAAGAGCAGGAAAACTATTAGCGCTCTTGCTATGAAATAATCCTTTATCAAAATTGAAGCTAAAGAGAGGCTTATTAAAATAGCTAATCCACCCATTTCAGCCACTTCTGGTTTTTCTCGCTTATGAATGTCTCTTCCAACTATACCAGCCTTTTTCATCAAGTTAGCTATGTAAGGCGTAAGTGTTAAAGATAGCAATAATCCTATAAATGCCGAGACTAAAATCATCTACATCCCCTTACAAAAGAAAAGAGCTTGAATAAAATAAAGCCTTCGGTGAAAATTATGGACATTAAACTGGCAATATTTGATTTAGATGGAACACTGGTAGGTTCACCCATTAATTTTCAAGAAATCAAAAAGAGATTAAGAGAAAGATTAATCGAGTATGGAATCCCAGAGGAAATTGTCGGAGACTTAACACCAATGTATGAGAGCCTGTTTAGAATTGCAGATGAAGCCAAGGTTGACGTTGAAGAACTCAAAAAAATGCTTGAAGAGCTTGAAGTTGAAAGAATTAGAAAAAGCTTTATTTTTGACGGAGTTAAGGAACTCTTAGAGTTTCTAAGAGAAAGGGACATTAAATTGGCAATATTCACAAGGAACTGCAGAAGGGCAACTGAGCTTGCTTTAAGTATGCATGGCATAAATAGTTACTTTGACGCAATAATTACAAGAGATGATCTTCCCTGGAAAGAGATAAAACCCAATGGAGAGCATGTGAAGAAAATCTTGGAACATTTCAAAACCCCCCCAAGTAAGGCAATAGTAATAGGGGATCATGGATATGATATAATTGCAGGAAAAAGGGCTGGAACATTGACCATGCTAATAACATCTCACGAAAGCGGAAGAATGAGCTTTAGTGTAGAAGAGAGCGCACATTTTGAGATACCAACGATAAAAGATGCCCTGTTAGTATTTAAAAGGTTATTGAAGACCTTTGTAGTAGTTCCAGCATACAACGAAGAAATAACCATAGGAAAAGTTTTAGATGAACTACTGGCTTATTTTAATGCTGAGCATATAGTAGTAATCAACGATGGCAGCAGGGACAACACTAAGAGAATAGCAAAAGAAAAGGGAGTTCATGTCTTAACGCACTTAATAAACAGAGGACTTGGTGGAGCATTGGGAACTGGGATAAGCTATGCGCTAAAAAAAGGAGCTGAGATAATAATCACTTTTGATGCAGATGGACAACATTTAGTTAGCGATGCACTAAAAGTTATGAAGCCAGTTGTAGAAGGGAAAGCGGATTTAGCCATAGGTTCTCGGCTAATGGGTGATATTAGTGAAATGCCATTTGTAAAAAGGTTGGGCAATTTTATTTTAGATGCTATAACCGCTGTGTTTGCAAGAAAGTATGTTAGTGATTCCCAGAGTGGCTTGAGATGTCTTAATAAAGAATGTGCATCAAAAATTAAGATCACATGCGACAGGTATGCTGTGTCAAGTGAAATCATAATAGAAGCAAGTAAAAATGGGTGCAGAATTGTTGAAGTGCCTATAAAAGCAGTCTATACATCTTACTCAAAGAAAAAAGGAACAAATGTTATGGAAGGCATAAAAATCGCTGTGCAATTGCTTTTAGATAAATTGAGGTGAAAGCTATGTTGACGGTTCAGTATATAGCTATCGTAGTAACGGCTGGATTGATGATATATATCTTGGGTGAATATGGAAGAAAGAAAATTGAGTGGAGAGAGCTAATTTTTTGGGAAATTCTACTTTCAATACTCTTCATAATCGCATTGAAGCCTGAGGAAATTTCAATACTAATTAAGAACATCCTAGGAGTTGGAAGAGGTTTAGATGCTCTGTTCATCTTGGCTATAGGGCTTTCCTACCTAATGCTCTTTAGAATTCATCTACAGATTGACAGAGTGGAAAGAGAGATTACAGATCTTACAAGAAAGATAGCAATTGAACTTGAAGAGATAAATGAAAAACTAGAGAGAATTGAGAAGAAAGGCTAACCCTCTTCCACTTTTTCACAAAACTCATTCCCAAATAACTCCTCCAAAAAAAGCTTAACCCTTTTCCTTGGTAACTTAAACTGCCTTATTTTCACAATCCCCTTTTCTTGAGCTTCTTTTAGCAAAATCTCTGTAGCTTCATTTGGATATATTTCCTCATAAACGATTTCTTTGATTCCAGCATTTATGACAAGCTTAAAGCAGGTATCACAGGGAAAGTGTGTGACGTAAAGAGTAGCACCTTCCAAGCTTATTCCCTTGCGAGCAGCCATTGCAATAACGTTTTGTTCTGCGTGAACAGCCCTATGACAATGCCCATCAACTATTAAACATCCAACATCAATACAGTGTTCCATACCCCTTGGGGCTCCATTATATCCAGTGGCTAGGATATAGCCATCCTTAACGGCAACTGCTCCTACTCTTAAGCGAGGACAAGTAGCTCTTAAGCCAACGAGCTTTGCTATTAGCATGAAATACTCGTCCTTTGTGGGTCTTATCTTTTTTATCCTTTCTGCCTTTTCTTTGTCTAAGAAGATTTCAACAACCACTTTCTCACCTCAAGAAGTTAGCATTACAACATTTATAGAATTTTTGGAACATAATTCACTTCAAGTTATCCAGCAACTCCACGGCTTCAATCTCTACTAAAATTCTCAAGATCCTTTCATCATAACTTGGATGTGTAGTCATGAAACTTTTCTTCTGCTTTCTTTCAATGTTTGGCTCGATTCCCGGTAATGCACTTTCTTTAACAGTTATTCTCAAATCTTCGTAATATTTAAGCTCCTCAAGGGCATCTTTAAGATTGAATGGTCTGTCAAGTAAATAAAGCGCAGTTTCATCAGCCCTAAACTCCCTCTTTTTGAAGAAATTAACTCTTTCAATCTCATAGAGCACATAAAGAATTAATGAAACAAAAATAGCAAATTTGTGGTGGGAAAATAGAGAAGTTACAGCAACTAAAAACAGCATTAAGTATCTCCCATAAGCTACCATTGGGAATAAAATGGTGTCCCCATTCTTTATGTGTCCAATTTCATGTGCAGCGACTCCCAATATTTCATTCTCACTGAGAACTTCAAAAAGACCAAGGGATAAAACCAGTGAATTTCTAAATGAATAGGCATTTGGGATATAATCGTCTAGGATATATATGTTGGGCATGCTAATTCCCGCTCTATATGACATCTTTGCCACTGCATCATAGAGCCAAGGCATTTCCTCCCATTTAAGCTTTGAATAGTTTTTCTTAAGGCTGTTTTTTGTAATCCAAAGATATATTATAACAAGAGCTATACTTAAGCCTAATGTAACGAATAATCCCCATTTACCGAGGTATAAAATCGCTATCAGCACTTGGGCTAAAACAATAAATTTTAACATAATCTATCACTTCTTTATCTTAGAGAGATATGCAAATGTCGCCTCCTTAAAGTTGCTCATTAAGGCATTCAAAATGCTCTCGACAATCTTCTTCTCAAAATCCTCCCTTGTTGTTGTAATGCTGTAAACGTATCTCATTCCTCCCCTTCCTGTTTCCACACTCCTCTCTAAAAGCCCCCTTTCACATAGACGATTCATTAATATGCTGACTGTAGAGCGCCTTAAATCCTTATGGTTCTTCTTCAACTGTTCATAAACTTCTCCAGCTGTTGCAACTTTTACCTTCCACATATACTCCATAATCTCAGCTTCTAATGGGGGCAACACAGCTTTAAGACCTTCCGCATTAAGCTTAAATTCATGAGGTTCCATAGCTTATCACGCTCCTAAAGTTTGTTTTGCAATGAAATTAAATAAGTTTTGTGCTTATAGTGATATTCCAAAAAAGTTTGTCATTTTGTCAATTGGTGCGGGGGGCGGGATTTGAACCCGCGAACCGCTACCGGACGGGACCCTGAATCCCGCGCCTTTGACCAGGCTCGGCAACCCCCGCTCGAAATTAAATGCTACCCGTTGATTATTTAAGGTTTACTAAAAGCTAAGCTTAAATACATCAAAGCATAGACTTTTACTTTGGGTCACACTTATGCACATGACAATTTCTCCTGGACGGGTCAATTTAATAGGTGAACATACAGATTATACCTATGGTTATGTAATGCCTATGGCGGTAAATCTTTACACAATACTCGAAGGAGAAAAAAACGAAAAAATTGAGCTATATTCCGAAGTATTTAATGAGAAAAAAGGCTTTGAATTATCAGAGCTTAAAAAAGAAAATTCATGGATAGACTATGTTAAAGGGATCTACAAGGTTCTCTTCGATAAAAACCTACATCCCAAAGGCATTAAAGGAAAAATTGGTGGCAATTTGCCAATAGGTTCAGGATTAAGCTCTTCAGCAAGTTTTGAATTAGCAATTATAGATTTTTTGAATGAAGTCTATGACTTAGGACTCTCGAGAAAGGAAATGGCGCTGCTTAGTCAAAAAGCCGAAAATGAGTTTGTTGGTGTCCCCTGTGGAATAATGGATCAATTTGTTATAGCATTAGGAAAAGAAGGGAGAGCTATATTCCTAGATACAGAAACTCTTGAATATGAATACATAACCATTCCAAAAGACGCTCAAATTTTTGTCTTTTATACCGGAGTCAAAAGAGAGTTAGCAGATTCTGCCTATGCTGAAAGGAAAAAAATTGCAGAGAGGGTGCTCAAACGCTTGAATAAAACGTCATCAAAATATGTTGGTGAAAAAGAGCTGAAAGGATTGCCAAGATTTTATAAAAAACGTTTTGGCTATATAATTCGGGAAAATGAACGTGTTTTAAAAGCAAGAGATGCCTTAAAAAACAATGATTTGGAGAGTTTTGGCAAAATACTAACCGATGCACATTGGGATTTGGCAAAAAACTATGAGGTTAGCTGTGGAGAATTGGACTTCTTTGTGACAAGAGCATTAAAACTTGGAGCTTATGGAGCGAGATTAACTGGCGCTGGCTTTGGAGGAGCCGCGATTGCAGTAGTTGAGAGGGAAAAAGCCCAAGAAATAGCGGAAAAAATTCTGGATGAATACTTAAAATCTTTCCATTGGAAGGCTCGCTATTTTTTAGTTGAAGCCTCTGATGGTGTTAAAACTCTCTAGGGTGATTTTATGCATGCTTTAATATTCCACGCGAACTTGCAGTATGCTGAAATTCCAAAAAGTGAAATTTCACGGGTGATTGACAAATCATACACCCCAACCATTAATAAGCTCTTAAAGAATGAAGTGCCGTTTGCCTTGAACATAACAGGGTTCTCCCTTCAATTTCTGCCAAATTCGTTAATAGAAACGATAAAAGAAGGAATAGAGAGCAATTTGATCGAGATTACTGGAACAGCTTTTACACATGCAATTTTGCCCCTTTTGCCTTTAGAGAGGATTGAAGCTCAAATTGTTAAGGACAGAGAGACAAAGGAAGGAGTTCTCGAAGTATCTCCAAAGAATTTTTGGCTTCCAGAGTTAGCTTACGATCCAGTAATTCCTGCTATTTTGAAGGATAACGGTTACGATGAAGTATTTATTGACGGAGAAGCTATACTCTTCTCAAACATTCCAAACACCGCTATAAAAACCATCAAACCTCTCTATCCCCACTTGATAAAAGCTCAAAGGGGTAAAAAGCCGATTTATTTAAACTATCTTTTGGGCTTAAGAGAGCTCAAAAATGCCATAAAACTGGTATTTGAAGGGAAGATTATTCTTGAGGGAGTTAAAGAGATAGTCGGAATTCCTGTGTGGGTGGCTATAAACACGGCTGTCATGCTCGGAGTTGGTGGCTTTCCATTAATGAGCATCAAAAAAGTAGCGAACTGGATTAAAGGACTGGACAATATTATCCTCTATGGCACAGATTTAGAGTTTTATGGATATAGAGATATTGCAGGCTATATTTTAAAAATTGAGAGACTTTTGAAGCTTATAGAGGAGCTTAATGCTGAGATAGTTTTCCCAAGCAAATTAAAACTCAACAAAAAGCGTTTTTATTTAAAAACCTGTAGCTGGGCACCGGATAAAAGCTTAGACCTCTGGAGGAAAGATGAAGATAATAGAAGGTTAAATGAGCTTTCTTGGGAAATACACTCTTTCTTAGCTGAAAATAGTGATGCCCGAGGATGGGAGCCTTTACATGAGCGTAGATTAGATGCTTTTAAAGCCATTTATAAAGCTTGGAGGGAGAAAAATGGATAAACTAAGGAGAAAATTCTCCATAGTTTTGTTAGTTTTGATGGCTGCTTTTTTAATGGCTGACCAAAATCTTTTACCTCCAAATTACCAGCAGATAATGCAAGAATTCGGGATCAGCGAAACTCAAATGGGTTTTGTTTCCACAATTTTTGTCGCTACGAGTGCTTTGATAACACTAATTTGGGGCTTTCTCTCTGATATTGGAAGGAGAAAAAAGCTACTTGTCATTGGAGTCCTTATTGGAGAAATACCCTGCTTTTTAACCGCTTTTGTCCAAAACTATTGGCAGCTTTTACTTATGCGCTTTTTCACTGGAATTGGCGTTGGTTCAATAATCCCAATTGGATATTCCCTCATAGCAGATATGTTTGAGGAAGAAAAGCGTGGAAGAGGATACGCATACATACAAACAGCTTTTGGTTTTGGAACGCTCTTTGGAATGATAATAGCGGGATTAATTGTAAGCTGGAGACCTCCCTTCATAATAGCATCGGTTCCAAACTTTATATTGGCTCCCCTATTCTACATTATAGCTGAAGAGCCTAAAAGAGGAGAGGGAGAAAAAGTTCTAAGAGAGGTTCTTGAAAAGGGCTATGAATACACATACAAGCTTTCACGCGAAGCCGTTAAAAAATCCTTTCAAACCAAAACCAACATTCTAATTTTTATTCAGGGACTCTTTGGAACGGTCCCTTGGGGAGTTTTGCTTTACTGGCTCGTTTCCTTTTTAATTGTTGCTAGAGGAATGGCAAAAGATACAGCAACCTTTGTTTTATTGATACTTGGTATAGCAACCATAGTTGGCACTCTCGTTGGAGGCTTTGCTGGAGATTATTTTGAAAAGAAAATGAAAGGAGGAAGAGCAGTTTTAACAGGTTTGGCAATATTCTTAGGAATGCTGGCAGCAATTGGGATTGTAGTTTATCCTCTACCAAGCACTTTAAGTCTTAGGGGTTGGATAGTGCTAACTTTGTACTCAATACTCTTCCTTCAACTTGTAACATTTGCAGGACCTAACGTTACCGCCATCATATCCCAAGTAAACCTGCCAGAAGATAGAGGAACAGTTTTTGGAGTCTTCAATATCCTAGACAACGTTGGAAAAGCTCTGGGACCCTTATTTGGAGGATTTTTAATTGAAGCACTGAGAAATTCTGGCTATCCAAACACATTAGCCTATGAATATGCATTAATAATAGGCTCTCTCTTCTGGATACCATGTGCATTAGTTTGGGTCTGGCTTAGAAAGCAGTATCCTGAGGATAGGAGCAAGATTCAGGAAATTTTGAAAGAAAGGGCGGAAAAGATTTTGAGGGGTGAGAAAAATGATGCCCTTTGAGATGTTCAACAAAATGCTCGGAAGCTTAAATGAGAGAGATGCGCTTAGAGTGTTAATTCAAAAGTTTCTAGGAGTTGATCTAAACGAACCATTTAAAGATGTTAAAAAGATCCTCTGTATTCAACCTCATCCAGATGATTGTGAAGTAGCTATAGGCGGGATGTTAGCCAAGCTTTCCTTCGAAGGTAAAGAAATAGTTTATTTAACTCTAACAGATGGCTCCATGGGAACCCACAATTTAGACTTTTCTCCGCAAGAGCTTGCAAAGATTAGGAAAGAAGAACAGGAAAGAGCTGCAAAGGTCATTGGAGTTAAAAAGCTCTTATGGTTTGACTATAAGGATACAGAGCTGCCTTATTCCTTAGAGGTTAGAAACAAGATAATAAGCGTAATTAGAGAAGAAAAACCAGATATTGTTTTAGCACCCGATCCTTGGCTTTCCTATGAAGTTCATCCTGATCATAAAAATGCTGGATTGTTAGCTTTGGAAGCATCTTTCTTTGCTTCATTTCCTCACATAAATAGAGAAGACTTGGAAAAGGGGCTTTTACCCTATGATGTCCCTCTTGTCGGTCTTTACTACACCTCGAAACCCAATTACATAGAAGATGTCACAGACTTTTTCGATATTAAGCTCAAAGCTCTAAGAGAGCATAAAAGCCAATTTGAAAAGAATTGGCAGCAATGGGAAGTTTTCTTTAAAACCGTTGCAATGTTCTATGGGAAAAAGATAAATGCTTTCTATGGAGAGGGGATCAAGATTCTTCCCAAACTTTTGATTCACGTAACCCCATTTGCAGAGGTGATTTAATGAGAATAGCCTTCATAGGTGCTGGAAGCATTTTTACACCTCTAGCCTTATACACCATTTCCACAAGCGAAATTCTTTCTAAAGCAGAAATTTATCTAATTGATGTTAACGAGGAAAGGTTAAAGTTTATTGAAGCCGTTGGAAAGAAAATAGCCAAAACTTTCAAAAAAGAGCTTAAAATTGAGACTTTTCAAGATGTTAAAGCACTTAACAAGATGGGTGTTGATTATGCTGTGATCTCAGTTGAAAAAGAAAGATATAAGCGATGGAAGTTAGACTTTGAAATTCCGCACAAATATGGAATCAAACAGGTTTTAGGTGAAAATGGAGGTTTAGGTGGACTAAGTCACACTTTGAGAGTTGTTCCTTTAGTTTTAGACGTTGCAAAAGCTATTGAAGATGCTGACAAAGATGCCCATGTTTTCATCTACTCAAATCCAGAACCGAGAGTTGCTTATGCCGTAAATGAATACACAAAACTTAAGCACGTTTATGGGCTTTGCACTGGTTATTTAGAGAGGAAAGAAAGCTTAGCAGGGCTTTTTGGAGTCAAGCAAGATGAAATAAGCTTTATCGCCGCTGGACTGAATCATTTTACTTGGATTAAAGAATTGAAAGTCAAAGATAAAGATGGTTATCTCCTGCTTGAGGAGAAACTTAAGGAAAAGCCAGATTTTGAACCACTATCACAGCTTCTTTACAAGGTTTTTAACTTATATCCCTCACCAAGCGATAATCATGTCGGTGAATATCTGCCCTTTGCTTGGGAATTAGTACCTGAAGAAAAGAAAGGCTTGAAATGGATTGAGCGGACAAAAAAGGAAGGTGAGACCATTAGAAAACTATTGAAAGGATTTTTAAAAGGAATTATACCAAAATTTGCCTTCCAAAAGTTCATTCAAAATCCAGATGTGGCTATGAGCATAATTGAGGGGCTTGAAGGAAAAGAGAAGTTCCAAGAGGCAATAAATGTCCCAAATGATGGTTTAATTGAAGGTTTGCCAAGAGAAGCAATAGTAGAGATTCCAGCCAAAGTATCGCCCAAAGGGATAAAGCCAATTAAAGTTGAGCTTCCAAAAGAGATTACAGCTCTCCTGAGAGTTCAAGCTGAAATTCAGATGCTATCAAGTGAAGCCGCTGTAGAAGGGAGCATAGAAAAAGTTGCAAAAGCTGTTCTCTTAGACCCTGTGATGAACAATGCTAAAAATGGGCTTTTAGCAATGGCTGAGCTGATGAAAGTTCACTCAGATGCTTTACCTCAATTTAAAGAGAGCGATGTGGGAGAGCTTGAAAGATTATCCAATATTTAGGAGCCATCTCCAAATGGGCACAAACTGAATTTACCTTCCATTGATTTTTTCTTTTATTTCTTCAAGCTCTACACTCTCACCAATGTGTCTTATTGGACTAAGACATATTCAAGAATTTTTGTCTTAGTTGAGTGGGACACTTTGTAGCAGAGTTGCTGTTCAAAAAGTTAAAGAGAACCTTCTTAGATTATAGTTCCAATCCATACCTCCCAACCAGTTCATCGCTTATTATTTTTCTCTCTGCTATTTCCCCATAAACGTGAGCACTCTTTCTTGGTTTTCTCTCAAAGGTTTCAAAGTTGACCTCAACCAATCCAAATCTCGGCTCAAATCCTTCAGCCCATTCAAAGTTGTCCATGAAAGACCAATAGAAATAACCTCTAACGTCATAGCCCTCACTTAAGGCTTTATGAACGTACTGCAAATGCTGAATTATAAACTCTATTCTCCATTCATCGTCAAGAGTTGCTATTCCGTTTTCCGTTATATAAATCGGCTTTTCATAGCGGTCTTGAACCCTTGTTACTGCTTCATAAATTCCCTTAGGATAGACACTCCAGCCCATTAACGTTTTTCTCTTACTTAGATCAGCTAAGCTTACTTCTAAAAAGAGGTTAAATGGATTCCAAGAGTGCTTAATCTCATGAACTGTATAATAGTTAATCCCAATAAAATCAACATCACTCTTAGGAACTTTGTAAGTTTTTATAGGCGTCCTAACTTTGCCGCTCCAGATTGCATCTAAAAAGTACCAGTTGAAAAGGTTGTCTGCTTTTTCCTTAGCTTTAATATCTGCTTTGCTTTCACTTGCAGGTTTCATAATTGGAATATTCTTCACAATACCAACTTGAACTTTTTTGGACTTTAAGATCTCGTAAGCAATCGCATGTGCCCTTAAAAGATTTGCCTCAATTTTGCCAGCCCTTAAGGGATTCCTAATGAAAGGGGGCCAGTAACCTTGAATATATCCTGTAGTTACATAAACCATTGGCTCGTTAAAAGTTGCAAAGAGATTAACACCTTTTAGCTCTGCGATGCTTTCAACATATTTCTCCCAATACTTCAAGTTCTCCTCCTTTGCAAAGCCCCCTTTTTTCATAAACCACAGCGGGCTCGTAAAATGATGTAAAGTGATCATTGGAACAATATTATTCTCGTTAAGCAAATTAACGATTTCTTGATACCTTTGTATTGCTTCTTCGTTTATTTCGTTCTCTCTCGGAAAAATTCTGCTCCACTCAATAGAAAAGCGGTAAGCATTGTAGTTGAGCTCTGTCATAAGCTTAATATCCTCCCTATAAAGCTCCCAGTGATTGCAGGCTTTTCCAGATTTGTACTTTAATTTTCCGCTTTGCTCATAGAACCACCAGTCGTTGTGAATGTTGTCCCCCTCAACTTGGTGTGAAGATGTTGCAGTACCAAAGAGAAAGTTATCTGGAAACTTAAGCATTTAAGACACCAAGTCTTATATTACTTTAGCTCCAAATTAAAGTTGTGGTAATATGAGAGAGCTTCGCTATAATCCCCTAACAGGTCAATGGATAATGGTTTCAGCTGTTAGGAAGAAAAGACCATGGCGACCAAAAAATTTTTGTCCTTTTTGCCCAGGAAGCGAAGAAACCGGTTATGGCTGGGAAGTTTTAATTTTACCTAATAAGTTCCCAATGCTTGATTTTAAAGCTAAAAGACCTGAAAGTGATAAATTTTACAAAAAAGCTAGAGCAATTGGACAGTGTAGTGTGATTGTAGAAACGCCAGAACACGATTTGAATGATTTAGATGAGCTGTCTCTAGAGCAGATGATTAAGGTTGTGAAGCTTTGGAGAGACATAACTCAAAAGTTCATTGAGAATGAGAAAATAGCCTATTTAGCGATTTTCAGAAATAAAGGTGAAGAAATTGGAGTTAGCTTAACCCATCCACACGGACAGCTCTATGCTTTGCCTTTCATTCCTTTAAAAGCTCGACTAAAGATTGAGAACTCAAGGAAGTACTTTAAGCGATTTAAAGAGTGTCTTTTCTGCAGCATTTTAGAAGAAGAAAAGAAAGAAAGTGAGCGAATGATTTACGAAAACAGAGGTTTTGTTCTTTTCATGCCCTTCTTCGCAAACTGGACATTTGAGATCCATGTATACCCAAAAAGACATATCCAGTGGTTCACCCAACTAAATGAGAGAGAGCTTGAAGATCTGGCTGATATTTTAAGAGTGACAACTGGAACCCTAAATGCCCTTTTCAATGAGCAGATGCCATACGTTATGAACGTCTATCAAGCACCATTTAAGGGAAAATACGATTTCTATCATTTGCATATTGAGTTCTATCCTCTTTTGAGAGAGAAGGACAAACTAAAGTACGCTGCAGGAATTGAAATGGGAACTTGGGATTTCACATATGACGGTAATCCAGAAGAAAATGCTCAAAAGCTTAGAGAAGCCTGCAGAAAAATAGTAAAGAGACTAAAAACAAAGGGGAAATGTTACTAAAACTTCAATCCTGCGCTCTCATTAACTTTTTTCCAATTTCTACCATAGAGAAAAGATAACTTTCTAGGCTTTATCTTAGCATTCCACCTCTCTAAGAGATTCTTCTCTTTTTCAAATGCCCATTTTGTTAAGCTGGAGAGTTCTTCTTTTGCTGCTTCACCTTTTAGGTATCTGTCCCTAACATCGCGCTCCTTTTCAATGATCTTCTTCTGCAATGCATCTCTCTCTTTTGAGAACTCTTCAATGTAAGCTCTATAATTCGTTTGGAACTTTCTGTGAAAAGCTTCAAATTGCCACCAGTAGGTGTTGGGATCATACTTGTTTGTGGCTTTTTCTCCCAAATTTAGCGGTGCTTCGAAATAGAAGGGTTTGAAGATGCTTAAGCACGGAATGGAAGTTCCAGTGAACCAGTGAACTTGAAAGTTCTCAGTTAGCTCAGAAATTTGTGATGAAGCAGTTTGAGATGGTCTCGTTAAGCCTCCAAAGTGCATGCATATGTCTCGCATTGAACCTTTTTCCGGGTTAAATGGTTCTACTTGATGAGAGCGTAGAATTTCCATCATATATTCCAAGCTTATCTCTCCTTCCTTCTCCTTAAGTTTCTGGTAGGTAAAAGCCCTCCTTTCCCTTCCATAGGCAAAATGAGTGTAGAATCTATCGGAAAAATATTTTGCAAAGTTAAAATCTCTCTTCTCCTTAGCTAATTTTTCAACACCCTTAGAAGCTAAATCCCAATTATTGCCAATTGTTAAAGCATTGGAAATGCTGTACACGTCTTTAATTTTCTTTGTTACCCAATATTTTCCAGCGGTTTCTAAGACCCATGCTTCCTTAGGATCAGCGATTATGAAAGAGTTGTGATAGTAGAGCTTATGCTCGTAACTTCCATTTCCACCTTGCCCATATTCTTCAATAATTGAGATTATGAAATCTAAAGCCTCTTTTGCCGTCTTCGTTCTCTCTAAAGCCAATCTTATCATGTCCATTCCCAAAATTCCAACCTTTTCATATGGCTCTTTCGTAAAAACAGCAGTATTTCCAATTACTAAGCCAAACTCGTTAGCACCCATTTCTGCTCCCCACATCCACCAAGGGCGTGAGAGAATTACTGCATAGGTTTCCTTAACTTGAGGGAATTCAATGTAAGTGAGCTTAACTTTTTCTTCACTATGCTCTTTTCTTGGAATGAACTCTAAAATTTGGGCTTCATTTGGATCTCTATCACTGTTCTTGGCAAAAATCATCTCTCCATTTTCCGTAGCTTTAGGGGTTGCAATAAGAACATCACACATAAGTCACACCAAAGAAAATAGGAAAAACTAAGAAATAATGTTTTCTATCATCTAAACCTTCTCAAAGCCATCTCTGCGGCTATGGTTATTGGATCTATAGTTGGACTTATCGGTGGAGCATAAGCAGTTTCTCCATAGGCTATATCCTCAACAGTTGCGTTCTTTTGAGCAGCAAAGCTTAATGTCATTATCCTTCCCCAAACTCTTTCGCCACCAACTATTTGTGCCCCTATAAGCTTTTTATCGCTTTTCTTAAAGATTAATTTAACGCTTATTGGCTTTCCACCAGGGTAATATTCGGGCTTTGTTGAACCTTTAAATTTTCCAACAACAATGTCCAAGCCTTCCCTCTTAGCCCTCTCTTCTGTCATTCCAAATGTGCCAATTTCAAGCTCAAATAACTCTGTAATTGCAGTATTAAAGACTGGTCTAAACTTAACGCTGCCACCTAAGGCATTAATCGCCGCTACTTTTGCCATTCTAACAGCTGTTGTTCCCAATTGACTTAGTATCCTTTGTCCAGTTACTGCATCAATGACTTCAGCACAGTCACCAAGTGCATAAATATCCTTATCGCTTGTCCTCAAGTATTCATCAACTACTATTCCCCTGCTAACTTCCAAGCCTGCTTGCTTTGCTAAATCAACATTAGCCCTAACTCCAGTGGCAACTAAAACTAAATCTGCTTCAATCTCTTCCTCTCCAATCTTTACCCTCTCAACTGGACTACCAATTATTTCACTAACTCCAACACCAAACTTAAATTGAATTCCCTTTTCTTCCAGGTGCTTTTGAACAATTGAAGCCATGTCCTTATCAAGCATCGTAGGCAATAAATGCTCCAAAAGCTCAACGACTAAAACCTCTAAACCAAGCTCTTTAAAGGCAACTGCACCTTCAAGCCCAATTAATCCAGCACCGATTACAACAGCTTTCTTTGGTTTCCTCTTTTCAAGATATTCTTTGATCTTGACAACATCATCCATCTTCTTTAGTGTGAAAACGCCTTCATTTTCAACCCCCTTTATTGGAGGGACAAATGCTCTTGAACCTACAGCTAAAATTAGTTTATCATAAGGGACTTCTCCTTTATCGGTAATGACAACCCTCCTTTCCCTATCAATTGCCTTAGCCTCTGTTTCAAGCATTAACTTAATTTTCTGTCTTTCATAAAAGCTATTTGGAAAAACTACTATATCTTCAAGCTTTGGAATTTTGCCGCTCAAAACAAATGGCAATGCGCAAGGTGAATATTGCATCGTCTTTTCCTTCCCAATGACAATGATCTCCGCTTTTCTGTCGATTTTTCTTGCAAAAAGGGCAAAATTACTCCCAGCAGTCCCAGAACCTACGACCACTATACGCATCAGCACCACCAAAGAAATGGTCATTTAATAGGTATAAAAGGATATCCTTGAAAAGAAGGAAGGAGAAAAGCTAAGGCTCAACAACAGTTCCATTGTGCTTTCCTTTGATTACATCAAAAAGGTTTATTACATCTCTCTTTCCGACAACGAACGTCTTAATTTTTCCCCTATCAATAAATTTAGCGGCTAAAGCATCGACAACTCCACTTCCACCAGCTTTGCTCTCACTTTGCATGGCTATCTCTACTAATTGCTTCGTGGTTATTCTTGTCAGCTTCTTAGCATTAGGATTCGTCCTTGGATCACTATCATAAACCCCATCAACATTTGTAATTACAACTAAAAGGTCTGCTTGCAAATATTCCGCTAATAAAGCCGCAACTGCATCGGTTGTATGTCCTGGATGTGTTCCACCCATAATTGGAACCTTTTTGAGTTGAATAACTTCCCATGCTTTTCTAAAGTCGCTGACCACAAAAGGATAAGCCTTTTCGCCTAAAGCAGCTATCAAAAGCATCGCATTAGCTTTTGTAATGTGAATCCCTATGTAGTCCTTAAAGGTTTCATTATCACTAAAGGTCTTTGCTGCTTTGATGTAATCCCTTGAAACTTTTCCTCCTCCAACAACTACAGCCACTTCATGCTCTTCACTTATTTTTGTTAATTGGTAAGCAATCCTCTTAATAAAGTCTATATCTGGCTTATCAGGTACAAGAACAGAACCACCTATATCAAAGACTATCCTCATGACAACCCTCATGAAGATACCTATGGAGCATTTATAATTTTTTCCTTCAACTGTTCAGTGAATGTAATGCTCACGTTTTTTGCTGAAGAGTCTCAGCTAAATTGAGACAAACATCATTAACAAGCCTTTTCCAGCTGTACTTTCTATGAAGCCATTGCTCAATCTTTAATTGCTCCTTTTCAAGAGATTTTTCAAGATCTTCATAGGTGAGATTGAGAAAAAGCAGAATGTCGCACCATTCACATGTTCTCCATAAGTAGTCTGCTAGGTACTTAACGACATTCCTCCTCTTTGCAACCAATCTAACATTTGGTTCAGGAGGAGTAGGCAACTCAAACAAGACAGCTTCCATAACTTCCACTGATTATTATTTTGACTTAGTAGTATATAACACTTGACAAATTTAAAAAAATAAGCAGAAGAAACTACCCAATTTGGAAAGCAGCACTTCTTAGTTCTCCTCTTTCAAATCTATGGGGATCGTACCATTCAAGGTCTAATGGAACTTTTGTAACTCTTCCTTTTACTATGAGCTCTGCAATTCCCTCACCAACACCTGGAGCCATCATAAAGCCGTGACCGCTGAATCCAGCTGCTATGTAAAATCCATCTATATAGTTAATCTTTCCGATTGCTGGATTTTTATCTGGTGTCTTTGCATAGAATCCAGCCCATTGTCTAATTACGTGAACATACTTTAAAGCGGGGATTATTGTCGTAGCCCACTTTAAAACTTCTCTGAGGAACTCATAAGTTGGATTCATATCATAAGTGGGCCCATATTCAAGTCCAGTTCCACAGAGAACTCCTCCGTCTTCTCCATCTTGAAGTACATAGGAATCATTATAAGCAGGTGGACAGACCAGTGGCTCAATTTGTCCCGGTTCTATTGGCTCGGTTTTTACCAATTGATGCTTATAGGGCTTTATTGGGATTAATTCCCTATCTAATCCGGCCATTTCATTTATTATCGGTGCCCAAGCGTTTGCTGCATTGACAACTATATTGGTCTTTATTGTCCCTTTCTCTGTCTTAACTCCCCTAATTTCTCCGTTCTCAACGATTATTCCAGTGACTGGAGTGTATTCATAAATTTCAACACCCATCTCTCTTGCTTTCTTTGCAAAGGCAAAAACCGCTTTGAATGGACAGGCTTTTCCGTCAGTCGGGTTCCATGCTCCAGCAAGCACAAAATCGGTATTTAACGGTGGTACTATCTCCTTAGCTTCTTCTGGTGTTATTAGCCTTGTAGGAACACCAAATTTATTTTGAAGTTTTATGTTATTCTTAAAGGTCTCAACCTCCTCTTCACTTGTTGCCAAGAATAGGTATCCAGTTTGCTTAAAGTTTATATCGTACTCGAGTTCCTCACTTAGCTTTTTCCACCTTTCAATGTTGTATTTTTGAAGCTTTATGTTTGCTTCATCCGTGAACTGAGCTCTTATACCACTTGCACACCTAAACGTAGAACCGCTTCCTAAATAGCCCTTTTCCAATAGAACAACGTCTTCAACTCCCATCTTTGCCAAGTGATAGGCTATTGAGGTTCCAGTACTCCCTCCACCTATTATGACAACTTCCGCTCTACTCTTCATCTATCTCACCCACCAAAATTCCTACGGGGACAGGTCTCACAGGAGTTCTAGTTGCAGGCAACTTAATTTCGTCTGGCTTTCTACCTGTTTTTCTTGCCAAAATGCTTATTATCATTGGCATGCACGTCCTACCTTGACATGGTCCCATCCCAACCCTTAAAATGCGCTTTATCATCTCTATATCCGTCACTCCCTGATCTATTAGGGCTTCAATTTCTTCTAATGTGACTTCATTACATCTACAGATGATGATATCTTTTTTGCTCATTCTCTCACCACCTTAACAGCCCTAACATCCCAAGCAAGCTCTATCGGCATCTCAACTGTGATTACTGGCGTATCTCCTTTGCTCTTTTCTCTTGGAATTACTAAAACTACCTTTCCTTTTCCTACTTCCTCTCCAATTCTGTTTAGAAGGATAACCTCTTCCCCAATTTCTGGAACTGGTAATAGCTCGTGAGGCATCGTTACCCTGGCTTTGTCGCCTTTGTAGTGAATCATGAAGAAAGCCAACCCAGGGCAAATCTGAACACAAAGAGAACAGCCAACACATTTTTCATAATCAACGAGTGGAATTGCATTCGGGTTTTCCATGAGAACAGCTTCAGTCGGACAAATTTCTTTACACGGTGTACACGGTATTTCTTGCGGGCATTCCGGAATTGCAACCGGTCTTTGTCTTAATCTCTCCTCACTTGGAAGCTCTCCCAATACTTCCTTTAGCTCCTCAATGGTAACATAGCCCTTTGAGAGGTAGTTCATTCTACCACCACCTTTTCGAGACCCTTAAGAACCTTCCTTCCAAAGGGTCCACTCCTAAACTCATCCAACTCTTTTTGTGCTTTCTCAATCTCCTTTAACCACTCTGGAGAAGCAATGCCAGCACTTAAAGCTGCAGCAATTCCCGCAATTTTGCCTTCAAGCATTGCAGTGGTAGCTTCTTCAATTCCAGCACTATCGCCTGCAACAAAAATTCCTTTAATTGTAGTTTCTAAGCGCTTATCTCTAATTACAACATGTCCTCCAAGTTCTGGAGCGTATTTTATTTGACATCCAACTTGGTGTAAAAGCTCTATACTTGGTCTCAGACCTACAGCCAAGGCTATAACATCAACTTCAAAGACCTTCTCAGTTCCTGGAATTGGCTTCCAATTCTCATCAATTTGCGCAACAATTGCCCTTTCAACTTTTTCTTTCCCCTCAGCCCTCAAAATTGTGTGTCTTGTCAAAATTGGAACACCTAAGCGTCTAACCTTAGCTGCGTGAACAAAATAACCACCAATCTTTGGCAGTGCCTCAACTATTGCCTTAACCTCAACTCCAGCTTGTATTAATTGATAGGCTAAAATTAGTCCAACGTTTCCAGCTCCTATTATCAATACTCTATCCCCTGGTTTTACGCCATAGGTATTCATCAAAGTTTGAATTGCTCCGGCTCCATAAATTCCGGGCAAATCATTGTTCTCAAATGGGATCATTCTTTCCATTGCCCCGGTTGCCACAATAACTGCTTTCCCTCTAAACTCAACAAGCTCTTTGTTCTTCCTAACGCCCACAACTAATTTTGTGTCATCTTCTTGGAGCAAAGCAATCGCAGAAGTTTCTAAGAAAACTTTGATATTTTCCCTCTTCTTGACTTCCTCCTCAAGTATGTCAGCAATTTTAACTCCTCTAACTCCTGCAAATTGCTCCCTCTTTCCAAAGAACTTATGAGTTTGCTTAACCAATTGACCGCCAAGCATTGGATTTTCATCTAAAAGAGCAACTTTTGCACCTGCATCGCTTGCATAAATAGCCGCCATCAAACCCGCAGGTCCTCCCCCTATAATAACAATATCAGCATCTATTTTCTCAGGATCTTTCCACTTCGGCGGTTTTGCTGTTGTCGGCAACTTCGGCTTTGCTTTTTGTTTGGTTATTTGCATCCCATCTTCAACCAAAGTTATACATGTTCTTACGTTTGGAATCCCATTTACGGTCATTAAACAAGAAGCACACTTCCCAATTGCACAGAAAAGCCCTCTTGGTCTATCCTTTTGGAATGTATGTGCTAGAACCCTAATCCCAGCGGCATGTAATGCCATCACTATTGTTTCGCCTTCATAGGCTTCAATCGGCTGTCCCTCGAAATAAATTGTAACTTTTTTGCCCCGTCTTTCTTGAAAATTCAGAATAGGATGTTCAGTGAGGCGCATGGTAGGTTCACCAATGCAAAATTTAGCTATTTTATGTATATGAAAATTTCCTCAATGTTAAGTTTTTCACCTTTGGTTACAGCGCCAAAACATGCAGAATAGAAATTTGACAATTTAAACTTGTTAAAATACAAAAAAGAATTAAACAAACAAAAAGCTATCCCATTTGTATAGCTTTACTTCTTAACTCTCCTCTTTCAAATCTATATGGGTCATACCACCAAAATGGCAAATTGGTTTTCCCCTTAGTTATTAGATCAGCGACACCTTCAGCAACTACTGGAGCCATCATGAAGCCATGTCCAGAAAAGCCAGCAACAATGTAATACTCATCAATTTCATTTATTCTTCCTATTGCTGGATTACTATCTGGCGTCTTAGCATAAAATCCAGCCCAAACTCTTAGTATCCTTAAATCCTTAAGAGCTGGAATTATTTGAATAAACTGCTTCGTAACTTCTTTTAAGAATTCATAGGTTGGTGTTAAATCGTAGCCATGCTCTTCAAGTCCAACTCCTCCTACAATACCTCCATGGGCTGTTTGAGTAAGATAAGCATCCCTGTGTTTAAAGGATATCACCATTGGATTAATTTGCCCCGATTTCATTGGTTGGGTAATAATAGCTTGATGCTTATATGGCTCAATTGGTATAGTAATCGGCACTTCTGCCATTGCATTTATAAGCTTAGCCCAAGCGTTTGTAGCATTTACAACTGTTCCGGTACTAAAGAAGCCCTTATTCGTCTTTACTCCCTTAATCTCACCGTTTTCCACAACTATATCTTTAACTTCTGTGTATTCATAAATTTTAGCCCCAAGCTCTTTAGCTTCTCTTGCAAATGCCATAGTAGCTTTAAAAGGATCAGCCTTTCCATCAGTTGGATTCCATGAAGCCGCTAAAACATCTTCAATGTTCAAAAGGGGTACTATTTCCTTAGCCTCTTCTGGTGTTATCAGCCTTGTAGGAACACCAAATTTATTTTGAAGTTTTATGTTATTCTTAAAATCTTCAATTTCCTCTTCAGAGTAGAGTAGGAATAAGTAGCCGCTCTGTGTAAATGGAAAACCAAAATCTTCAGAGTACTTTTTCCAAAGTTCAACTGAGCGCTTCATAACTTGAATGTTTGCCTCATCTCCAAACTGCTGTCTTATTCCAGTTCCACACCTAAAGGTTGAGCCTGAGCCGATGAATCGCCTCTCTAAGACAGTAACTTCATATCCTCTCTTTGCAAGCTCATAGGCTAAAGCAACGCCAGTAATTCCACCACCTATGATCGTTACCTCACTCATTGGCTATCACCTTTATCTTTACCGGCTTGATCGGTATCCTTGATGTCGGGAGCTTAATTTCCTTCATATCCTTTCCAGTCTTTGCACTAATTACCTGAGCTGCTGTAACTATACAATATCTTCCCTGACAGAATCCCATTCCCACCCTCGTTAAACGCTTTATTATCTCCAAATCTGTTATTCCCTCATCTAAAACATCTAAAATATCCTTTAGAGTTACGTCACAACCACAGATGAATGTCTTCTCAGGATCAATCTTATCTAAGTTTATCATATTACCACCTCCTTTAACAGCTCAGCTTTCTCCCCTATTGCCTTCAAAAACTCTTTTTTCAACTCCTCAGAACTATTTTCTATTCCAAAAGACTCTAGAATGTAAGCTCCAACTAATCGTCCTTCTAAATAGTTTAGATAACTTCCCTTTATCCATGAAGCGTTTCCAGCAATATAAATACCCTCAATGATTTCATGTTTATCATTTCTAAGGGGCAGGTAACCACCAAGTTCCTCCACATAGGTTATCTCTGCTCCTACCTGCTGGGCTAAATTAATTTCCGGTCTAAAGCCATTGGACATAACTACTGCATCAACCTCATAGACATTTCCTTCTTCATCAATAACCCTTTCAACGCTGTCTTCACCTTCAACCCTAATAATTGGCTTTTTAATGGTTATAAAATCTAAACCTGCCCACTCAAACTCTCTAGCAGCTTCTTCAGGATTCTTCCCCACTATTGCTATTTTGTTCCCAGGCTTTATTCCAAAAACATTGAGAACCTCTAGGGCAAAGTCTATACGAAATACTCCCGGCATGTCATTGTTTTCGAAGAGCATGAAATTTGGGATTGCACCAGTAGCTATAACTACTTTTTTAGCTCTGATCTCAATGAGTTTGCCTCCTCTCTCAGCTATAATTAAGAAGAAATTTCCATCCTTCAAAATCCCTAAAGCTGTTGTGCTGGTTAGTGTTCTAACATTCTTTAGCTTTTTTATCAGTTCATTCTTTATTTCCTTTGGAGATTTGCCATCAAACTCCTCTATCGGGACAGTCCTTTTCCTAAGTTCACCGCCGAGTTTGTCTTTTTCTTCAACGATTATCGCATCAAGTTTATCTTGAACCTCAAGTGCAACCGCTAATCCAGCTATCCCTCCTCCAATTATCGCCACATCCGTCACATACAGCTCAGGCTTCTTCTTTCCTTCTTCTCTGGACTCAACTTCTTGTATTTCTTCTAAATACGTTTGTCTTTCAATTCTCATACCCTCTTTAACCTTGATTTTCCTCGCATCTTGATTCTTAATGCCATTTATCTTTACAAGTGCTGGTCCAAATGCAAAAGCTCCTCTTTTTCTCCCTATTCCACTTGTAGTTAGCCATCTTATTCCGTTTGCCAAAAGAGCTACTGCAACTTTTTCACCCTCGTAAGCTTCCAGCGGCTTTCCTTCAAAATAGATTGTAACCCTTTTACCTTCCTTTTTATAGAGATCGAGAGGTCTCATAGCCTTCACCTATGTAAGAATTTTCAATCAATAACAAACTATGGAACTCGCATAATATAAACTTTAGGTTTACAAATGATAGTGTAAAACAATAGGTTAAGAAAAAACAGAGAAGTTAGGTTTATTTAAACAATAAACTAAAAATTTATGGTGTTGATTATGGTCCTAGTCCTAAAAAGAAAAGACTTAGAGAAAATATTGTGCATGAAAGAGGTCATAGATGCCGTGGAAAAGGCTTTTCTCGAGTTTTTTAATGGAACCGCAAAAGTGCCCTTGCGGACAATAATTGATGTTGAAAAGCACGAAGGAACTATGCTTTACATGCCCTGTTATCTTGAAGGAAACGATGCTTTGGCAATAAAGATTGTCTCCGTTTATGAGAAGAACCTCAAAAAAAGATTACCTACAATATTCGCGACTGTTCTTGTAAATGATCCTGAAACTGGAAAACCTTTGGCTATTATGGAAGGAGGTTATTTAACGGCTATGAGAACTGGAGCAACAAGTGGAGTTGCTACAAAATATCTAGCAAGAAAGGATTCCAAGGTTGTTGGAATTATAGGTGCTGGAGTTCAGGCAAGAACCCAATTATGGGCAGTTTGTGAAGTAAGACATATTGAAAAGGCTCTTGTTTATGATGTAGATATTAAGAGGGCAAAGGTTTTTGCAGAAGAGATGAGCAAAAAACTTGGAATCGATATTGAAGTTGCAGAGAATAGTGAGAAAGTTGCCAAAAATTCAGATGTCTTAGTCCTAGCCACAACTGCAAAGGAACCTGTAATAAATGGAGAGTGGATAAAGGAAGGAACCCACATAACTTCAATTGGATGGGTAGGACCAAAGGGGAGGGAATTAGACTCAAAGACTGTAAAGAAATCAAAACTAATTGTTGACTCAAAGGAAGCCGTTCTAAGTGAGTCAGGGGATATAATTATCCCGATAAAAGAGGGAATAATTGATAAAAATCATGTCTATGCAGAATTGGGAGAAATAGTGAGCGGAATCAAAAAAGGCAGGGTTTCTGATGAAGAAATCACCCTATTCAAAAGCGTTGGCTTAGCAATAGAAGATGCCATAACAGCAAAATTAGCTTATGAAAAAGCACTTGAAAAGGGGATTGGCATAGAGATAGAACTTTGAGTATTTTCTTTTAACATTTCTCCATAGATGCATTTATATAAAACAAGTGTTAATACGAATTTTGGTGACATTTATGTTAGCCAAGAATATTTTATACGTTGTTGATACCCACACAGAAGGAGAACCCACAAGAATCGTTCTCTCTGGTGTAAGTGTTAAGGGAAAAGACATCCTCGAAAAGAGAAGGTATTTTATGGAAAACTACGATTGGGTAAGAACTGCTGTCTTGCAAGAGCCGAGAGGACATATAGATCAATTTGGAGCAATTGTTTTACCTTCAGATGTTGCAGACTTTGGGCTTTTCTTTATGGATACTCACGGCTATTTAGACATGTGTGGTCATGGAACTATTGGTGTTGCAACTGCTCTCATTGAGCTTGGAATTGTTGAACCTAAAGAACCTTACACAAATATAAAGTTTGAGACCCCTGCTGGATTTGTAGAAGCAAAGGTAAGGGTAGAAGATGAGAAAGTCAAAGAAGTCAGTGTAATAGATGTGCCGAGCTTTCATGTTGGGGAATTTGAAATTAATTATCCGGAAGTGGGAAAGATTAAGGTAGATGTTGCATTTGGCGGTAACTTTTATGTAATAACAGACGCAAGGAACTTTGGACTTAGAGTTAGAAAAGAATATATAACTAAGCTCATTCCAACAGCTTTAAAGTTAATAAAAGTTGCAAACGAGCAAATAAAAGTTCGTCATCCAAAAGAAGGGGTCGCAAATGAAATTAGATTAGCCATGCTTACGGACGAGCCTGAGAGAGAAGACGCGGATGGAAAGAATATTGTAATCTGGGGAAAAGGAAGCTTTGATAGAAGTCCTTGTGGAACGGGAAGTGCTTCAAGGGTGGCAACACTATTCTCCAAAGGGTTGTTGAAAGTTAGGGACACATTTGTTCACGAAAGCATAACAAAAACCGTGTTTAGGATTAGAATAGTCGACACAACAAAGATTGGCGAATATAAAGCAATAGTTCCAGAGATAACGGGAAGTGCATACATAACACAAATTTCTCAAGTGATAATAGACAAAAGAGATCCACTTTGGAGGGGCTTTTTAATAAGATAAAAAGAAAAAGGTCAAGCAGAGGCTTTTTCTTTTTCCTTCTCAAGGGCTAACTTAACAAAATAGATAGTTAGCCCCCAATAGAATCCCAACACAATTATCATTGTTGCTATAACTGAACCTTCCATCTTCATCCCTCCTCTGCAAGCCTTGCTTCAATCTTTGGCATAAATACCTTGCCAAAGAGCACATAGAGTATTATAAATGCTAGTATCCATTGGAATATTACCGTTCCAGCGCTAAATACTTCGGTTGGCTTCCACCATGTCTCTGGATACCATGAAATTGATTGCTTTAACCACCATAGTAGAACTATAGCTATGCTTATTGGAGAGACGTATCCAATCATTATGTCCCACCACTTGCCTATCTTAATATCTGAACCCCTGTTTGCAGTTTCTCTGTTCTTCTCTAAGCCTGTCTTCCACATTATTATTGAGAACACTATTGCACTAATTAGCAATCCTACACCCCAAACCCAGTCTTGGTTGTTTAACCAATCAAGGCTTAATGCAGCTGGGATTCCTATTATGAAACCTGCTATTGAACCATAGAGTGCTGCTTTTTCTCTTGGAATTCCAAAGTCCACGATGTTCTTAATCAAAACCTCTGCAATAGCAATCTGTGATGTAAATGCTGCAAAGAACAATGCTAAGAAGAACAATGTTCCAATTAATGCACCAGCTGGTATCTTGGGGAACAGCTCAGTCAACCAGATGAATGTTAAACCAACGTTACCCTCAGCATATACATCTAATGGGTTAAGACCTAACAATGGTGCGGTAACTGCAACTGTTGTGATAACACCTAGACCAGCCAATAGAGCAGCACTTGTATCACCGAATCCTGTAATGTGAGAGTTCAAGTTGATATCATCGTTCTTCTTTAAATAAGCACTATACGTCAGATAGATACCCCATCCAGCACCAGTACTCCACAGGACTTGACTGTAAGCTTGAAGCCATGCCTCAGCATTTGAAAGCTTTGAGGGATCTACCTTAAACATGTAAGTCAATCCAACACCTGCTCCTGGTAATGTAATAGCCCTAATTGCAATTACAGCTAAGATAATGAACAATGATGGCACTAAGAGTCCGGTAACTTTCTCAATTCCTCTTGCACCCCTAGCTAATGTATACCATGTGAATATCCATACAATAACTGCAAACAATAGAGGTTGATAGCTTGAGGTGAAGGCTTCCCATGTTTGCAGACCCTTACCTGCAACATAAGTTCCATATATTCCCGTCAAACCCTTTGTGAAGTAAGCTAATGCCCAACCACAAACAACAGCATAGTAAAACATAATTGCTATATTGACCCAAGCCACCCATGCTCCAAGCCAAGCATATTTCTTTCCAACGTACTTAGCAAATCCAAAGATTGTACTTTTACCCGTTTCTCTACCTATAACACCCTCTGCAATCAAAAGCGGTATTGCTACTGTAAACAGGGCAATGGTATACGGGATTAAAAAAGCACCGCCGCCATACATTGCCATCATTCTTGGAAAACGCCAAATGTTACCACTGCCAACCATTGCACCAATAATGGCAAAAATAAAACCAAGCCTAGTTGCCCAACTTTCTTCGGGTTTTTTAATCTCCTCCATATGGCTTCACCTATACATCTAAGTTTTAAAAAGTTCATCGAAGTATAATATAGCAAAATGATGTATTAAATTTTAAGTATTTATAGTTTTCCATGCTGTTCATGAAAATCTGGCGAAACTTTGAACTTTAAAAAGCTTAAAATGTCGCAACAAAGCTCCACTAACAGTTAAAAAATATTTCATAAAATAATGTTTTATAGGTAAAAAATAGTCATTTGGTATGAATTTCTACAATATCGCCATCTTCAAGAACGTGATCCGCACCTACCCTTTGTCCAGGAAATTTCACACTTTTACCCCATACCCTCGCATATTTAAAGTTCTTGGCAAAATCTTTGTGAATCCTTTTTGCCACATCTATAACTGTTGAACCCCTCTTCATTGCAATAGGCGGATACGCTGGATCTTCACCGGGAGATTTTGTAAATACTCTCATAACATCTGCCAACTCATACAACTCTTCCTTGAGTTTCTCTAGATTTATTCTTTTTGCTGCTGAGAGAGGTATTATCTTGAACTTGTCGTTATATCTCTGAATTAATCTCTCATAATTCTCCCTACTCCCCGGTGCATCACCTTTATTCGCTATAATTATTGCCTTCTTATAGACCAAACTTTCATCTAATGCCTCTGCAAAGTCTTCTAGAGTTATTGGCTCCTTCACAGTTATTTCAGCACTGTGTATTCTTTCCTCTCTAAGCATTTTCATGACTTCACTTATTTCACCCTTTATCCAGTCTTGACCATTGATGATTATTCCCCCACTTGGAGTTCTCTTTATCTCCACATTGGGTCTTCTCTTGTTCACCTTTATTCCAGCCCTTTCAAACTCTCTTAACAAAATCTTCATCTGCTTAATTGGATCATTGCTTAGGTCAACTATGATAGCAATTGCATCTGCATTTCTAATGACACCTAAAAGTTGCGTTCCCATTCCCTTTCCTAAAGATGCCCCTTCTATAAGACCCGGAACCTCTACAAGTTGAAGCTGAATGTCCTTATAGGTGAGCATTCCCGGAACCGGCTCAACGGTTGTAAAAGCATATTCCTCAATTTCAACGTCCACTCCAGTAAGAGCTTTTAGAATGGTGGACTTACCAACATTTGGCAAGCCAACCAGCACAATTTGTGCCGCTCCCTCCTTTTTAACACTAAAAGAATAGCCTCCCCCTTTTCTTAAGCTTTGTTGCTTTTCAAATTCCCTTCTAAGCTCTGCTAACCTTCTTTTGATTTGAAGCCTAAGCTTCTCTGTTCCCTTGTGCTTTGGAACTGTCGCATACATTTTTTCCAATGCCCTAATTTTTTCTGGAATAGTTTTGGCATTCCTATACTCTTCTTCAGCTGCCAAGTACTCCGCTGTTACGTTGGTAGGCATTTTATCACCCCACTCTCGCAGACCCTTTAGCTCTCGCCATTAGAACTTACATGATGAGAATTTTATAAAGATATGGTATCAGCAAACCTGAAATCTCTCTCAATTATCATCAAGTTTATATATTATTCCGAAAAATTTTAGATAAGGTGAGAGGATGAGAGCTGGCTTAGATGATACTGACAAAAAAATATTAAGGATATTACAAAAAAATAGCAGAACACCTTTAAGGGAGATTTCTAAGGTCGTAGGGCTTGCAGAGTCTACAATTTATGAAAGAATTAAAAAGCTTAAGGAACATGGTGTAATCCAAAAGTTTACTGTGATTTTAAATCCTGAAGCACTTGGATTCACAATGCTCTCTTTTATTTTAATTAAAGCCAGAGCAGGAAAATATTCTTATGTCGCAAAAGAGCTCAGCAAATATCCGGAGATTATAGAGATTCATGAAACCACTGGAGACTATGACATGGTAGTTAAGATAAGAACCAGAAGTAGTGAAGAACTTAACATGTTTTTAGATCAAATTGGAGAAATTGAAGGGGTTGTGGCAACTCACACAATGGTCGTTTTAAAAGTTCATAAAGAGACTACAGAGCTACCTCTATAGCGTTTTATTTCTCTTTTACCCATTTCTGTGAAGAAATGCTTATAAGCTTCCAATTTTAATATTTATCTAAACGTTTCAACTGAGGTGATTTAGATGAAAGTTCTGTTTCTTTCTGCAGTCGATTTTGAAGATTTGGAATTAATATACCCCCTACACAGAATAAAGGAAGAGGGACATGAAGTCTATATAGCGAGCTTTGAAAAAGGGCATATTACAGGAAAACACGGATATCAAGTTAAAGTTGATTTGACTTTTGACGAGGTTAATCCAGAGGAATTTGATGCCTTAGTCCTACCCGGTGGAAAAGCCCCAGAGAGAGTTAGAATAAATGAGAAAGCTGTTGCAATAGCAAGAAAGATGTTTAAAGAAGGGAAGCCCGTAGCTTCAATATGTCATGGACCCCAAATACTCATTTCTGCAGGAGTGTTAAAGGGAAGAAAAGGAACGAGTACAATAACAATTAAAGATGACATGATAAATGCTGGATGTGAATGGATAAACAGTGAAGTAGTTGTTGATGGAAACTGGGTAAGCTCAAGACATCCAGGAGATTTATACGCTTGGATGAGGGAATTTATTAAGTTGCTTAAATGATTCCCATCTATTTTCCAACTTTTTTAACTTTTAACAATGGTAATTCTTATATAGGTGCATTTCGAGATTCTGTTTTAGAATGAGCATCTAATATATAAGAAGTGAACACTAATACTTATTTGGGGGTGTTAATATTGGGAAAAAGGCTTTACAGAAGTAGAGAAGACAAAATATTCCTTGGCGTTTTAGGAGGAATTGCAAAATATTTTGACGTTGATCCTACATTGGTTAGGATTGCTTTTATAATACTGTGCTTCCTAGAGCCCGTGTTCATATTAGTTTACTTTTTGATGGCAATTGTTATGCCAGAAGAGCATGAAGAAAAGATATCTATTGAAAAAATACCTGAAAAAGCTGAGAAACTGGCAAAAGAAATTGAAGAAAGTGCAATGAGAATTAGTGAGAGGGTGGAGATTGAAACTACTAAGAAAGACAACTCAAAACTTTTTGCGGCTGCCTTGATACTTATTGGTCTAATGTTAATCATAAGAAGAACCTTACCCTGGACATTCTGGTTTTTGAGTGGGGATGTAATCTTAGCTTCAATCTTAGTGTTAATAGGCATATATCTCTTGGTTAGGGGGTGAAAATATGGGAAGAATATTAGGAATGTTTTTCTTTTTCCTTGGAACGCTATTGCTGTTAAAAATCTTTTATCCTCAATTTTCCTATTATCTTCTCCCTTATGCTTACTACATTAAGGAGGCATTCTTGGGAGTTGTATTAGTGTTCCTCGGCTTATATATTCTCTCAAAGAACAAAAATTGGAGAACAGCAGTTAGTATTGGATTTATCGCATACTTGGCACTTTTTCTTGTAATTCCAGACACAGATAACGAGTTTAACTTTGAATTTAGCTTTCCATTTAGAGAAAGAATAGAGGGTCAAACCACAGTAGTTGGAGAATTTGTCAACATATCACACATAGAGATGGATAGAGTGGTCGGCAATGTTAAAATAGTAAGTGTTGAGGGAGACACAATAAAAATAACGGCAAATTTTCCATTAAAAGCTGAAAAAAGAGGAGACATATTGGAAATTCAGTGTACAAGTGAATGTAAAATTTACAAGAATAAAAGAGCTGTTATTGAAATAGGGAGAGAGCTAAACATTGAGAGAATTTCAATAAAAGAAAGTGTTGGAGATTATCTCTTAAAGATTGAAAACTCACTAAAAGAGTTAAACATGCAAAATGTGGTTGGTGCAATAGAGATTCATGAGATATCAAGTGACGAAATAAACATCTCAAACTTTGTTGGTGACTTAAGCTTAGATGTTGAAAATTCAGAGAGCATAACACTTAGCGATGGAGTTGGGGATGTCACTATAACAGTTCTAGAGGACACAAAAGTGGAGCTTCAGCAAGGTTCCTCTCTATTGAAAATAAACACTGTAGGGGACATCTATGAAGGGTCAAAAACCTTGAAAATTTCTCTAAGCGACATTATTGGAACAATAACAATTAAAAAGATCTAAAGAATCAATTAAACTCGTGAAAGATCATGGAAACGTGGAAGATAATAAAATCTCTAACCTTAGGAGCACTGCTTGAAGCTACAATACCAAAACCAGGAAATGTAAACCGCTTTAGAGACTTTTATGACCTAACTTTTTATCATTTTCTCTTTGCAGATATTTGGATTGTTGATATTCTCTATGAAGCGGTTAGGGTTGGTTATCTTATACGAAGAGGAAAGCTGAACCCCAATGAAGCCCGCATTGGGGAGCTAATCAAAAGAGCAGTTCAAAATTCAAGGCAAGTGCAAAACCATAATCCTAATTTTGGAATAATAACGTTGCAAATACCCTTAGCAATAGCCTTGGGATACTCAAGAGATATTAAAGAAGCGAGAGAAGTCGTTAAACGCTTGATAGATGAATCAACAGTAAACGACACCATAGAATTTTATAAAGCGATAAGAATTGCAAATCCAAAGGGCATTCCGAGCGGAGTGAAATACGATGTGTATAATGAGAAGGTCTTTGATGAGCTTTTTAGAGATAAGATTAATTTAAAACGCTTAGCTGAAATCAGCTGCGAAAGGGAGTTAATATTTAAGGAATGGTTAAACGGTTATGAGCTCAGCTACAAAACATTTCTAAGGCTTTTAGAACTCACAAAAGAATCTTCCCTTGAAGAAGCAACCATACGGACTTTTTTAGAGCTTCTTTCAGAAAACATGGACACGCTGATTATTAGGAAAGCGGGAGAAGAGGAGGCTAAACTTGTTAAAGAAAAAGCAAAAGAAGTATTAAAAGGAAAGCTTGAATTGGAGGAATTTGATAAATTTTTAAGAGAAAAAGGGGATTTAAGAAACCCTGGGAGTTTAGCAGATATAATGGCAATTGCTCTGGGTTTGTTGCTTCTAAAGGGATACACTCTTAATCTTTAATCACCCTTATTCTCTTTGCTCCCCCCAATCCAATTCCAATTTGCTTTGTATCAAGGACAAGGGCATCTTCTCCAAGTTCTTCAAGGATTTTAACCTTTAAACCAGAAATCTCATTTACTCCCTCATCACCACCAAATTCTCCATCAACTTGAGCTTTGAAAAAGTCATAAGCCTCTTTACCAAACAAAACCAAATCTGGCTCAAAGCCTTCCATCTTAAGCTCGTTGGCTTTTTCCTCAACAGCACTTAAAACCCTTATCAGGTCTCCTCTCATAGTATCACCTTAATAGTTCCTAGATCATGAAGAATACTTAAAACTTTTCATGAAAAAAGTAAGAGGAGAACCTAATCCTTAATTATCTCATAGCTGTAAGTCACTTCCGTTCCGCTCAACTTCAAATGAGCTGAGGCAGAACAGTATTTATCTTGGCTTAATTTTATTGCCCTCTCAGCTTTTTCAGGCTTTACATCACCATATATCTTGTAATGTATGTGGGCTTTTTTGTAAATTCTTGGATATTCCTCTCTTCTTTCCCCCTTTATTTCAATTTCTAAGCCTTCTATTGGCTCCTTCATCTTTTGGAGAATCATGACAACATCAATTGCCGTACATCCAGCTACCGATAAAAGCAAAGTCTTCATTGGGGAAATTCCGTTTTCACCGAAGATTATCTTCCCTCCCTCTTCAACTTGAGCCTCAAATTTTCCGTTTCCTAACCATACTACCTTTCCACCTATCATCGAATCACCATATGATGTTCACAGTAAGTGTTTTTAATCACTTTGCTTTAGATGAGAGCATGAGTTACATCAGACCTTTTGACCCATGGAAATCAAAGCTCTGCACATGCCCCTTCAAATACACTTTAAACGTTTATACCGGATGTGACCATGCTTGCATTTACTGTTATATAACCTCTTACATCCCTAAAGCCTTTAAGGTTAGAATTAAGGAGAATTTGCTCCTTGAAATTGAAAGAGAGCTTAGAAAGCTTAACAAGCGCTTTATTGTATCACTTTCATATTCCTCTGATCCATACCCCACAATAGAGAAACAATTAGGAATAACAAGAAAAGCTCTCCAACTTTTTCAACAATACAACGTTAGATGCATGATTTTAACAAAGTCCGATATTTTTGAAAGAGATCTTGACATTTTAAAAAATTTAAAGTGTGCAGTTGGAATAACTGTCACAACACTAAATGAAGATATAGCAAAACAGCTTGAACCAAATGCCCCTTTGCCAGAAGATAGAATAAAAGCCCTTAAAAGTGCAAAAAAAGCGGGAATACCTATCTATGCAAGAATTGACCCGATAATTCCATATCTAACATGGGATGATTTTGAAGAGACAGTAAAAGCCCTAAGCTTTGTCTCTCACATAACTGTCTCAACTTTGAAACTTCGCCCAGATTCTTGGAAAAGAATGAAAGCAAAGTTCCCAGAGGTTATGGAGAAACTTGAGCCTTTGTATAAGAAAAATAAGCCAATTGGCGGTTATTATTACTTGCCAAAAGAACTTAGATTAAAAATACTAAAAGAAGCCGAGAATATAATAGAGAGCAAAGGGATAACCTTTGGTTCCTGCAGGGAAGGATATCACTCATATCCTACGTGTGATGGCTCTCATCTGGTTCCTCTGTAGGAGTCTCTTCTACATTCTTCTCTTTGATTCTCTCAGCTTCTTTTACGAGACCCTCAAATAGAGGAAGCATATCTTTCAAATATTCTGCATGCCATTGGATTCCAATAACAAACTTATCCTGCATTTCAATCGCTTCAATAATCCCATCACTTGCGTAGGCAACAGGTTTTAAACCGTTTCCTAACTTTTTAATCGCTTGATGATGAAAACTGTTAACCATCAAAAAGACCTCACTTGTACTCTCAACATCCAAGTTCTTTTTTAAGAGGTCAAAAAGCTTTGAGGTAGTCTTTATCCTAACCTCATGAACTCTGTAATCTGCAGGGACTAAATACTTCCCTTCCGCAAACCAATCATGTTTTATTGAGTGAGGTATATCAGCAGCTAAATCCTGATATAAACTACCACCTAAAGCAACATTTATAACTTGTATGCCCCTACAAATGCCCAAAATTGGAATGTTGTTCTCTATGGCTTTTTTAACTAATGTAATCTCAAACTCATCCCTTAGAGGGGCTAAAGATCTCAACTTAGCTGTAGCTTCCTCTCCATAGTATCTTGGATGAATATCCCCTCCTCCAGTAAGCAAAATCCCATCAACAATCGCTAAAACATCATCTACATCTGCAATCGGAGGTAATAAAATAGGAATCCCGCCTGCTTCCTTGATCCTCTTAACATAAGCTTCTCTAACAAAGATTTTACCATCCTTCCAGTCATAAGCAGTAGTTATGCCTATAATCGGTTTCATAATTATCACCTTAGTCACATTCTCAAAGAACACTATAAAAATGTTAAGTTAAAAATCGAAGAGAAAGAACTTACACTAATCTCTAAAACTTATCCTTATAAAGCTCTGCCAGTCTCTTAATGCCTTCAGCAATCTCTTCCTTGCTTGGTCTTGAGAAGTTTAGCCTTATTGCATTTTTACCGCTCTCATCAGTGTAAAAGGGCTTTCCTGGAACAACCACAACATGATATTTTTCCATTAGCTCACTTGCAAAGCTCATTCCATCAGCCCCTTCTGGAAGGAATAGCATAACGAACATTCCAGCTATGGGTCTTGTGAACTTAGCATTAGGTAAGCTCTCTTCAAGAGCTTCTATCATCACATCCCTCTTTTCTTTGTATCCTTGGAGAGCCTTTGAGTGATATTCCTCAAAATATCCTCTCCTTAGGTATTCCAACGCTATAAATTGAGAAATCGTGGGAGCACAGAAATCAATGGGCTGCTTTTCCATCAGAACTTTATCTAAAATCTCTCCTTCTGCTATTATCCATCCAATTCTAAAGCCCGTACCAAGAACTTTGCTTAAAGTTCCAGCAACTAAGACTCTTCCTTCCCTATCAAGAGATTTCAGTGATGGAATTCCCTTCTCTTCATATTTCATGAAATTGTATGCAGTATCTTCTATTATAAGAAGATCATATTTTGATGCTATCTCTAAAAGTTCTTTTCTTCTTTCTTCACTCATAGTAACTCCCATTGGGTTTTGACCTGTTGGAATTGTGTAAATGAATTTTATTTTCTTTTTCTTGGCTTTAAGCTCTTTGATTTTCTCCTCGAGCAGATCTGTTCTCATGCCATCTTCATCAACCAAAACACCTTCTACGCTTGCCCCCAACTGCTCAAATGCCAATAGAGTATTTACATACGCTGGATTCTCTGAAATAACGACATCTCCAGGCTCAATGAGAACCCTTCCTAATAAGTCGAGGGCTTCAGAACCCCCAACTGTAACTACTATATTGTCTGATGAAACTTTTATTTTCTCATATTTTTCTAAAAACTTTGCCAATTCTTCCCTAAGCTCTGGTATTCCATTTGTTGGCGTGTACATAACAGACTTTGGGTTATTTTCAAGTATTTCCTTTGCCAATTCAGCTAAAACCTTTCTTGGGATTAAATTAGGACCAGGATCTCCAGCGGCTAAGGAGATTAGTTTTATTCCCTGCCTTTGGAGTTGGGATGCCCTTTTCATAACCTCTGCCAAGGCAGAGCCTTTAATCCAATTTGCCCTGCCAGATATAAAACGTTCGTAGTTCATACAAACCACCCAAATCAACACTTTAGCATTTAGATGTTCATCATCATGATATTAATATTTATCTATGATGGAACATCTTAAACTTTCCAAACGAAAAGTAAATTTATGCCCTTTCATAATTACATTTGGTGATTTGTATGCCTAACATGGAAGTTAGAACTCACACCGCTCTTCATGTTTTAAAAGGTGCAGTGGTTAAAGTTTTGGGAAATGAGGCTAAATGGACTGCAAGCGTTTATGTTGATGGAAATCATGGAAGATTAACCGTTAAATTTAATAGAAAGCCAAGTAATGAAGAGATAAAGGAAATAGAAGAACTAACTAATCGGAAAATTAGAGAAAATGTGCCGATTAAGATTTATGACCTTCCAAGAGAAGAAGCAGAGAAGAGGTTTGGTGAAGACATGTATGACCTTTTCCCAATCCCAGAGAGCATTAGAAATTTAAAAGTCGTTGTTATTGAAGATTGGAACGTTAACGCATGCAACAAAGAGCATACAGAATTTACTGGTGAAATTGGAGAGATAAAGATTAAAAAAGTGCGCTTTAGAAAAAGCAAGAATCTTTTAGAAATAAGTTTTGATGTTATTTAAAAATAAAGTTTAAAAGAAGACGAATCATTCTTTCTTTAGCTTTTCACACTTTTCGACAAATTCTTTGAGGATATCGTAGAGCTTTGGTTGTCCAATTTCTTCGAGTTCGTACCTAACCCTTACGGCTGGTTTGTTGAGCTTGAGGATTCTTCTTAGGTCGATTGGTGTCCCAATTACAACAACATCAGCATCAGCCCTGTTTATAGTTTCTTCGAGCTCCTTAATCTGCTTCTCGCCATAGCCCATTGCTGGGAGGATAACCTCTAAGTGTGGGTACTTCTTGTATGTTTCCTTGATTGAACCAACTGCGTAGGGTCTTGGGTCGATGATTTCCTTAGCTCCGAACTTCTTAGCGGCAACGTAACCAGCACCGTACTTCATGCCACCGTGTGTAAGTGTTGGGCCATCTTCAACGACAAGAACTCTCTTTCCTTTAATTAGCTCTGGATCATCAACGAAGATTGGTGATGCAGCTTCAATAACAATTGCATTTGGATTTGCTTTCTCAATGCTCTCTCTAACCTTTTGGACTCCCTCTGGATAAGCCGTCTCAACCTTGTTTATTATTATAACGTCTGCAGCCCTAAAGTTTGTTTCACCTGGGTGGTGTGTTAACTCATGTCCTGGCCTGTGTGGATCGGCAACAACGATCCATAGGTCTGGCTCATAGAATGGGAAGTCATTATTTCCTCCATCCCACAAGATTATGTCAGCTTCTTTCTCGGCTTCCCTTAAAATCTTCTCATAATCGACACCAGCATAAACAATGTGTCCATGGTCAATGTGTGGCTCATACTCTTCCCTCTCTTCAATTGTACATTCGTATTTGTCTAAGTCCTCATATGTGGCAAATCTTTGGACAATTTGCTTTCTTAAGTCACCGTATGGCATTGGGTGTCTAATTACCGCAACCTTGTATCCTAACTCTTTCAAAATCCTTGCAACCTTTCTTGAGGTTTGGCTCTTTCCAGAACCAGTTCTTACAGCTGTAACTGCAACAACAGGCTTTGTTGATTTTAGCATGACACTCTTAGGTCCTAAGAGCCAAAAGTCTGCACCAGCAGCATGTGCTCTTGAAGCCAAGTGCATAACATGTTCATGAGAAACGTCTGAGTAAGCAAAAACAACTATATCAATGTCGTGCTCCTTAATTATCTTTTCTAAATCATCTTCACTCCAGATTGGGATTCCATTTGGATAAAGCTCGCCTGCCAATTCTGGTGGGTAAATTCTACCCTCAATATCGGGAATTTGTGTTGCTGTAAAAGCTACAACTTCATACTCTGGGTTGTTTCTAAAGAAGGTATTGAAGTTGTGGAAGTCTCTTCCGGCAGCGCCGAGAATCACAACTCTTCTTTTCTTTTTTTCGGTCATTTAACTCACCTCAAAACTATTTAATATGCAGAAAAGTGTATATTTGTAGCACCTTATAACCATTTTTGTTGCTTAATGACAAAATGTGTCAAAAAATCTTTGAAAAATACTAGAAACAACAAAAAGTCTTTCAGAGAATGTATAACAATGTTTGAGTAGCTATGGAAAACTAACCTCCCCTTTGGTAGACTGCCTTATTCTTAAATTTCCTCTTCAGCATTTCTTGAACTTTTCACTAGTTAGCTCTCTAAGAGCATCTGAAGCTATCCATTTGGCACTTTTTGAATCTATCTTTTGAATCTCCTTTGCTGTTTCAATTGCAGCTTTATTTAGGCTAATATTACGCTTTCCAATTTGCCTCAACGCCCAATTGACGGCTTTTTTAACGTACTTTCTATCATCTTCTGCCTCTTTCTTTATTATGGACAGGAACTCTAGAAATTCTTCGTCTCCCGCTTTTTTATCATGAACAGCTAAAACTGCCATCAAGACAAATCCAGCCCTCTTAACAAACTCTTCCTCTCTCGAACTCCATTCAACTGCCTTTTTATGAGCAAATCGGGTATACACAAAGAGATTATTACAACATTGATCGCATAAATCCCATGAATTAAAATCTCTAACCCAGTTTTCCATCTGCTCCTCTGTAACCATGTTCGGATCATCAATCATAGAAGCAAGTATGCGCGCCTCATGAATCCCTGAAGACCAAAGCTGCTGAGCCAAAGTATGGTCCTTACCTATTTCCTTTGCCAATTTTCTTAAATTGGGAACTGATATTCCATATGCTTTTTCTGTATTAATCCCAAATCTTTTCATACCTTCTACTGCCTTTTGATTGGACATTACTTCAAGCTTCTTCATAATTTCTCCATATCTCACTAACATCTCCTCTCTTAACAGCTTCCACAAGCCATTATATAATAGTTATTACTGAATCCACTAAATCACAAGTTATATAAGACAAGAAAAAAGAAAAGAATTGAGAAACTCGTTCTTTAAATAAGCACACAGGAGATGACTGTTTAAAGAAACTAAAGGATCAAATTTTCACATATCTAAGAAAAGACCGTGATTATACTTCCTTGGAGGTATGAGAGGTGAGGATTGAGATTAGAGAAGTTGATGAAACTAACATAGATGACATGATTTCAGTGTGCGATCCATCTACCATCAGTGAGGCATACAAAAAAGGAGTTGAGATTAAAAGAGCATGGCTTCTCGAGATGCTGAGAACGTATGAAGATGTTGGCTTTGTTGCGTATTTTAATGAAAAGCCTGCCGCTCAGCTCTTAACTTACCCTGAAAAAGCAGATCCAACGAGTTTAAGGAGGGAAAACGTTTTAGTTGTTAACTGTATCTACAATCCACTTTTAGAAGCTCAAAGAAAGGGAATAGCAAGGAGTATGGTCGAGAAGCTCATTCAAAAAGCAAGAGGAAAATATGAATTTTTGATCACTCACGCATTTGATACTGGGGAGTTTCTGTCCCAAGCGGACTTCTTTAAGAAGATGGGCTTCAAAGAGATAACTAAAGAAGACCTTTACTACTCTTTCAGCGGAAGGGAACTTAAAGAACCCTATTCTGGCTTTTGGAAAGAGGGAGGAGAATATAGGAGGAGTGATGAAGATATCGGCAGAATCATGATATTCTATGAGCCAGTGTGTCCTTTTTCTTATCTCTGGGCATATAGAGCAAAAGAAATAGTGAAAGAAATCGCTCCTGAATTCAAAATAGAGGTTTTGAATGGATGGGAACATCCAGAAGAGTTTGTGTCCAGAGGACGGAACTGGATGTTGGTGAACGGCATTCCAATAAAATCGCTCCCCATAGAAAGAGGGACGTTTAAGGAAGAAATTAAGAATGCGCTGGAAACTTAAAATTATAGGGATAAATGTGAGAAAATTTGAAAAAGATGTCAAAGAGCATCTAGGGGGATTACTTTTCGCAGCTGGGCTTGGATGTCCTTCAGTTTTTCACTAACATCTTCCTTATCCAACTCCTTCCTCAAACCGTAGAGCTCATAGAAAACTGGCAGTATCTCCTTCTCCTCGATAATGCCAAGAGAAACTGCAGTTTCAATGGCATATATCAAATCAACGAAAGCTCTTTGAGGTTCTTGGAGGGGTTCAGTGAGAATTTGTTTTATGGATTCTTTCTGCTTTTGTCTTAGCCACTCGTCTTCTCTCTTAAAGAACTCATCAAGCTCATCTAAATCTTCTCTAGAAATCTTCCATCCGCTTGCTTCGACATTTTCTTCCAGATGTTCTACCGTTGAAGGTCCGGTTAGGGCACATATTACCCCTTCATGGGCAAGAACCCAAGCGATGGCAACCTGCACTGGAGTTTTACCATATCTCTCTCCCAACTCCGCAAACTTTTTTGCTATTCTCAAGCCGTGCTGGAAGCGCTCCCTCTGAAAAAGTGGGTCTAAATAACGTATATCTCCGGGTTCAAACTTTTGATTTTCTTTAAATCTTCCTGTGAGTAAGCCTCTCCCCGTTGTGCTGAAAGCAATAATTCCCAAATTGTATTTCCGGTAAAGTGGCAAAAGCTTTTCATAAGATTCTCTTGCAACTGCACTAAACTCTGCAAGAGCTGAAAAGGGCTTTCCAAGCTTGCAGTATTCCTCCGCAACATCTAAAGGCAAGTGACCTACGCCGTAATATCGAATCTTCCCCTCTTCGATAAGATCTTCCAGCGCTTCAATGGTTTCCTCTATTGGTGTGGTTGGGTCATGGAAGTGAACTTGGTAGAGGTCGATGTAATCGGTCTGCAGTCTCTTGAGACTTTCTTCGCAGGCGTTTTTGATGTAGTCTTTGGAGAGGTTTGGCTTTATACCGCTCCTAACTCCAACTTTCGTGGCTATATAAACCTCTTCACGGAAGGATTTTACAATCTCTCCCAAAATTTGTTCAGCGTTTCCATAGGCTTCCGCAGTGTCAAAGAAGTTAACCCCAAGTTCATAGGCACGGTAAATCATTCTCTTAAACTCTTCAAGATTTTTTACTCCATAGACTCCACTTAAAGAATACGTCCCAATCCCTATCTCGGAAATCCGCAAACCCCTATGCTTTTGATATCTCACGGATATAACCTCCTACAAGTTAGATTAAACTTATTTTAAGCTCTGAAAAATGCGTTCTTTTAACGCTTTATGTTCTATTACACTGTATTGTGCCTTTATTTCTGACCTATTTTGCAAAAAGTATATAAGGGTTTGTCAAAATTATGCTGACTATTTGAAAATAATCACAACTCTGGAGGAAGATTTTAAGATGAACATTATAATACTTGGTTCTGGAGTGTATAGCGGAACCCCAAGACCTTTATGTGGTTGTGAGAACTGTTCAAGAGCTAGGAAATTTCCTTTATATAGAAGAACGCGCTTTTCAATGTACATTCCCAGGATTAGAGCGCTAATAGATCCCTCACCAGACTTACATTATCACTTAGAGCATATAAATGAAAAAATCGAGCATGTTTTCGTTACTCATGCTCACTTTGACCACATAGGTGGCTTACCTGAACTCCAGATCTTTAAGCACATTAAGCTTTATGGACATACCACGACCCTTGAAGTGGCAAAATACTTGCAAAAGCGTTTTGTAGGGGAGAGCAAATGGAATTGGAAGTATTTTCCATTAGAATTTAACAAGTGGTACGACTTTAACTTTAAGATTTACCACTTTAAAGTTATTCACCAGCCAATAGAAGCTGCCGGAGGATTTATAATCCAAATTGAAAACAAAAAGATTGTGATTACCGGTGATACTGGACCAGAAATACTTAATGATAAAAGAACATTGAAGGAGATTAGAAATGCTGACTTGCTTGTTGCAGATATGACGCATAAACACTCAATTTCAAATGCCCATCTTGGAGTTGATGATGCAATAAAACTCGCTCAAACGGTTAAAGCAAGGAAGACAGTTTTTGCTCACATAAGTCATACAAATTATACGCATGATGAGCTTGAAGAGAAGACAAAACCCTATCTAGTGGCGAGAGATTTCATGCACATAAACATTTAATTTCGAAATGCTGTCCTTCATTAACATTATTAAAAAAGATGCCTTAATAATGGTGGTGTTGCATCATGGTGATTTGTAAAGTTGTTGATATTGATGAGGCAATAAGTAAGATACCAGATAATGCAGTGATAGCGATTTCGGGCTTTAATATGCTCGTAGCTCCCGAATATTTGCTGCTTAAATTGTTTGAACGCTATGAAAAGACGGGACATCCTCAAAATGTATTCCTCGAAGTAAATCCTATACCTACCGCTCCAAACGGTGTTCTTGATAAGATTGCAAAGAAGATATATGAAGACTTAGACCAAAAATTCTTGTCCGGAATTTTAGTAACTTATCCCGGCTGGTCACCATACCTACAAAAACTTATCCAAGAGAATAGAATAGAAGGGTATACATGGTCTATAGGAACAGCTTCATGGTTTTTTAGGGAAGTTGCGAGAGGATTCCCTGGAGTAATAACAAAAGTTGGGATGAGGACTTTCCTAGATGGGCGTGAAGATGCTGGCTATTTAAATGAGTTGGCAAGAGAAAAGAAGAGATGTAAAGTCAAGACCATTAAAATTGATGGGGAAGAGTATTTACTTTACAAAGCCCCAAAACCCAATGTAACCTTCATAAGGGGCACGACAAGCGATGAGATAGGAAACCTAACCACAGAAAGAGAAGGCTCTTTTACAGATATTTTGAATATGGCTCAAGCGGCTAAATCACAGCCAAATCCTGGCATTGTGATTGCACAAGTAGAAAGAGTAGCTAGATTTGGCTCTTTGCATCCCCAAGATGTAAAAGTTCCAGGTCCTTTAATAGACTATGTTGTTATAGCTCCTCCTGAATACCATAAGCAGAGTGCAAACATACAATACGACCCAAGGATTTCTGGTGAGATAATACCTCCCACAAGCTTAGAATTGCTTTCAAAATCAGAGCTTAACACGAGAAAGGTCATTGCAAGAAGGATACTCTTAGAGATGGCAAAGCTGATAGAAGAGCTTGGAAGACCGATTCTTGTTAACCTTGGGATTGGAATTCCTTCAGAAGTTGCTGGGGTAGCAAATGAGGAGGGAATACAAGATCTAGTGTTTACCACGGTAGAGTCGGGACCTTTTGGTGGGGTTGCCCTTTTAGGTCCAGACTTTGGAGCTTCAATAGGACCTTTTGCAATAATATCGATGGCTGATCAGTTTGCTAACTATGAGGGTGGAATTATTGACGTGGCAAGCTTAGGCTTTATGCAAGTAGATGAGCAGGGAAATGTTAATCCCTCTATACTTCCAGGACGCTTACCGGGACCTGGTGGCTTTCCAGTGATTTCATATGGTTCCCCGAGAGTAATCTTTGCAGGTGGATTCACCGCAGGAAAAAGGGATATTAGAACAGAAAACGGTAAACTCAACATAGTGAAAGATGGTGACATAGCCAAATTTGTTAAGAAAGTCTATAAGGTAGTTTACAGTGGTCCAGTTGGTTTGGAGAAGGGACAAGAAGTTATCTATGTAACGGAGAGAGCAGTTTTTAGATTAACGAAAAAAGGGCTTGTTCTTGAAGAATACGCCCCGGGAATTGACATTGAAAAAGACATATTGAACAAGATGGAGTTTGAGCCAAAAATAAGTTCAAAACTAAGGGAGATGGAGAAAAGGCTTTTCCTACCAAGACCAATGGGTCTAAAAGAAGAAGTTGAGAGGGCAATTTGTCGAATTTAGTTTAAGCTCTTTATTGCTTTTAGCTCAACTTCGTTTCCTTTCATCTTTATTCTCACTATCATGTCTCCAACCTTATAATTCCCACCCTCTTTTACACCCTGCATTTCTGCAATTTGGATGAGAGCTTTATAAAATTCTTGAGCATCTGAAGAGGTTTCCCAAAGCGTTTTCCATATGAGAATCTTATGAGTGCTGTTATTCAATAGGACTACTTTATCTCCCTCCCATCCTTCAGCAACCTCATAAGCATTTTCAACCCCTAATTTGGTTGCCACTAAAACATAGACATAGAACTCACCAAGTCTATCTTCATGGATCAATTTGTAGTTCTTATCTACGCTTATTTCAACTTTTTTGGGAGCTTCTCCTTTCAAATATTTCTGTGGATGCATTATCTGTTCTGTCGAGCTTGGGAGATTTTTGTAAGCCTTATTTACGAGCTCCCAACCTCCTTGATCATAGAGGAATTTAACAAATTTTTCTCCATAGACATAAGGAAAGCTGCGCAAAGCTATGTGTGGATCATAGAGAGGAAGTTTAGTTGTCTTAAATACTCTTAAATTATGTCTTTTTGAGTATTCATCGGCAACTAAATCCGCATCTCCTTCGATTAATGCACTTACTGCAAGCCTTTCATCAAAAATTTTTGGGGTTGGAGGGTCAAAATACTCCTTTTGAAGCACATGTATAAGTTCGTGAGCGATCACCCTATAGGCTGTATCTCCGCTGTCCTTAAAGTTCTCTTCAATGATGTAAATCTTGTTTCCCATTGTAGCGGCAATCCAAGAAGCCCTATATTGCGTTGCAGCCCTTACAATGTCATAATCTTGAGGAACGAGCATTGTTAGTTTGTATATCTCTTCCCAGGTTTCTAATTCTCGATTTGCCCTTGAAGAAGTTCTTTTAGTTGCCCATTCAATATCAACGACTATAAATTGGGGCTCTCCCTTAAAAGTCAAGTTCCTTATCTCAGTGATTTCTTTGACAATTTCCATTGCTTGGGTTAAAATTTCCTCAGAATCACTTCGATGGGGTGTGTAATAGGTGGTTGATGCTAAAACTATCACCAAAATACTAACGATCACTGCTAAAGTGCTTCGGATTTGGATTTTCAACTAATCACCCCCTATCTCTTCACAAAGTTTTGAAAAGAGCCTTGCAGTGGTTATTAAATCTAATTTGTTGTGCTCGATTATAGGTATCAAAGGTCCCACGTTCTTAGTCTTCAAATAGACCTCATAGAACTCTGGAACTAAAGCACTTGGAACGTCATCTTTCCTTTCTATGCCAAATACGTGTCTTTCCAAAGTGACCAGCCTGCAGTTAGGGAGCTTTTCTCTCCATAAGCGCCTTGAAAATAGGAATACATCAAAGTTGGGCTTGTTAAGGTCTCCCCTCATTTTATGATAAGCTAATCTTTCTTCAATGTATGGCACATCAAACTTCCGCCCGTTGAATGTTACAAAAGCACTCTTATCCTTTAAATTGGGCAAAAATGCAGCTAAAAGAGCAGGTTCTTCTTCCAAATTCCTCGCAAAATATTGGTTTATCAATAATTTGTCGTTCATAATCTCCGCAACTCCAATCAATATAACAGGCTTTGCATAGAGTCCTAAGGTCTCTATGTCCAAAATCATGAAATCTTCTTTTCTGTGAAAAGCGGATGCATACAAAATTAGCGGATGAGATTTTTGAAATCTGCTGCTAATCCACTCAATAATACTATAGATATCGCGTTTATCTAAGAGTTCTAAAAACTTTGAAGCTTCACGACCAAATCGGGGATGCCTTGTAAGGTCTTCGATCGTTTTGTACCCCTTCTTTTTTAGCTTAGCCTCTGTTGCTTTTCCTATCCCATGGATTAGCTTTAAGTCTGACAGTATTTCCTCTCTCGCCTTTTTTGGGTCGATTGTTTTTAGGCTTATCCTTTCTTCGCTTCTTATGAGGTAACAAGTACCTTTCTCAGTCTCAAGCTCCTCTCCAGGAATTACATCTTCTAAGCTTTTCCCTCTATATTCTTTTAACAATCTCCGCTCTAATCTCTGAGCTTCCACATATCCCCAATCGTAAATGTCCATGTAAATCATTATGTTTGTCCTCCTAGAATAGGTGTTTCAAGGTTAATTGTATAAATTGTTTGTTGTTTTGATAGGAAGATTCTTTGGCTTTGCGAGAAGCACGGAATTGAGGATCCAGTCTTTCGTGAGTTTGAGAACATAGTATGGGTTAATTTAATAAGTATTGGAACATTTGCTGTTTCTTTGCAAAAATTAGAAAATCTTCAAAGAGCTTGTCTACGTCTTTTTCACACTTATCTCCGTGTTAAGGATTTTTGGGATTAATCTCATTAAAAACACTCCCAAGCCATCAATAAACCTCCAAAACTCTTTTTCTGGTTCTTTAGCAAACAGGACAAGCTCCTCTTTGAAAGCAATCTTATCTTTCAACCCCTCAAGTTCTCCCACGTTGTCTCTTATTATTTTTTCCACATTTGGATTATACTTTCCTGTGAACTCAACCTTTTCAAGTATCTCCTGTTCAAAATCCCTGTAATCATAGCCCACCTTTGAGAGCATGAACACATCATAAAAGTCCCTTGCTTTCTGGAACTTCCTTGTTAAAATTGCCCTTACCTTTTCCGTTAGAATCTCCCTTGGGTCATAAGCGAAGACCTCAACTGGTGAGTATTCTAGGAGTTCTTCTTCATAAAATGCTCTCTCCTCTGGTGAGAGTGAAGTCTCGCTAAGCAGAGTTCTCGCAGTAACAATTTTGGGCTCAAAGAACAGTTTTTCAAAGAATATCACCTCAACCTTAATTATCTCCCCTTTCTCGGTTCTCAATTCAAAGAACACTATTTTGCGATTCTCATTCCCCTCAAAATGAAGGAATTCATTGTCAAACTTCTTTCCCAAGTATGGCTCAAAAATTAGGCCTTGCTCTCCCGCTATCCTCTTCAGCAAATTAGCCACGTATTTAACTTCCTTAGTTATTAGCTCCCTTCGCTTTGCCCTTGAGAGCCACTCACCTCTGTAGTAATACGTAAAGTCCAAATCGATGCTGAAGCGGTAGTAGCCGAGATAGCACTTAACTAAGCAAGTGCCACCCTTGAAAAGGTAGTTTTCCTTAAAGTGCTCGTCAGAGTAAAGTCTTCTCAAAATCATGTGAAGGAGAATGTCTCTCTCAATCAGCTCAAGACTTTTAACGCCTGTCTTCTTTGAGACAAAGGCTACAAGCTCCTTAAGGTTCATAAGCTTCCACCACCTTGAGAACTGACCTAGGGTAATCTTTAACGTATCTTTTCAGCACCCTCTTGTCTGCACGTGGAAGATACTCTTTAAAGGTTTTTAAGGCAAGCTCCTTTGAAATAGAGCGGTAATTTGCCAAATAAATGAAGTCCAAGAGCGTTTTTTCAAGGTTAGAATATTTTATCACACCTTGCTGCTTGATTCCAAATTTTGTAAGAGCAGGTTTAATTTTAATGAACTCCACGGTCTCGCCAGCTATTTTGATTGGCTTTGTCTTCTTCACCGTATCGCTGATGACAAAAATCTTAGTGAAGTACTCATGAGTCACTCCATTGAACCTCAGGGCTGTAAAGAGTCCAAAATACCATCCCAAAGTTCCCTTTTCCATAACCATAGCAATTAGCTCGTAAACACTTGGCTGGCTGTTTGAGAGGAACTCCTCCAAAGTCTTAACATAATAAACTCCCCTAAAAATCCTAATTACATAGCCTTTGAATTGGAGGTAGTTGAGCCACTTGTCAATATCTCTTACACCGAACTTCTCACCAACAGCTTTTAGTTCATCCTTTGAAATTATCTTCCCACCAAATTTTTTGAGAAGATACTTATTTACAAGCTTCATGCCTTAAATTTAGTTCATAATCACTAATAAAATTTGTGGTTGTGAACTAAATTTGTTCCAATAACGGAACTATTATACCTATTCCACAAAATAATGGAAATTATAACAAGCTTGCAATTAACTTGTAATCTTCCTCTGGTAACTCTCTCATAGCTTTGCCCATCAAGTGACCGCTCCACTTCTTCTTGTTTGTAATGAACTTGAGTTTTGGAATTAAGGGCTTAAATTCAACTTCTCCAAGCTTTGTTGGTTTAACTTTCACTCTTAAGGGATAAGTCTCATTCAAATGTGGTGGAGACTTGAAAATTTTTGTTGAGTCCTGATAAGGCTCACTTACGACTTCAAAAATACCAACGATTTTTGGCTCTAGAATTTGTTTATCCCTTCTCTCTTGCTTTACATAAATGACAAGCTTATCACCAGGCTTAACTTTGGCGATGGTATTCTTGTGTCTCTTTGGTACACCCCAAACGTTCTTCCTTTTAATAACCTCCCAATTATCACGGTTTGTAATGCAGAGCCAGTAGGTCATAGGGATCACCAAAGTATTTTTGGGGATTCTTTGTAAATAAAACTTTTTAAAACCTAGCAATCGAACAAAAACCTAGTCACCGGTTAGCTTTTATTTTAACCCACGTGTCCAGATATTTTGTTCCAATACTCTCTATTCGTAATGGTATATCAGTGTAAAATAAGTCATTAAGCTTGATTATAATATTATATCCTTGGTTTCCATCCTCTAAGACGTTATCTAGTCGCTCTTGGATTGAAAGTAATTTAATTTTGTTTTCAATCTTTTCTTTAGGAAAGAATGCTATTTGCTGCCTTCGATAATAATTAAAGGAACTATTTTTATTTTTCGGATGTCGAATAATCCGCCATACCAGTGGATACATAAGTTTAGAGAGAGTATATTTAGCTTTTCCTTTTTTGGTTTTAACATTATAAGGCGCGTGTATATTTCCGTAGACTGTTCCTAATATCAAGTCTATGAATTGCAGCAAATTAGAAGCCCCATATAAGTCATTGTTATCTTTATAGGAATGATGATTAGAATCAACAAAGATCACGTTGCTGTTCTTTATATGTAATCCCTTTCTTAACATTATAGGGACTTGTCTTTGAAAATTGGGACTTTTTGATTGGGCCCCCTTATCGTGGTATATGTTTCTAATTATAACATCACCACCAAAAAAGAATTTTGCACCTCCTATAATAGTTGTACGGAAAAATCTAGAATAAATTGGAAGCAGGCTTCGTTTTCCTCCGAATTTTTTGTAGTCAATGTTGTTTAAATTAATTCCTAAAATATTAAAATAAACTAAATCTAGCCCCCTTTTATTGTTTTCTTCAATCAGAAATTCTATCCAGCTTTTTGCAATTTGATATTTGCGAGAACCGATTTTACCCATTTCGGTATAGTGTATCCGATCATCGCTCCTATAGTGGAGTCTTTTACAATCAGTATTTTTGTGAAAATTCGAACATAATTTTGGATCAACATGCCACTTACTCGACATTATGCATCTTTTCTTAAGAAGTTGCTCCACCAGTTCGTTTCTTTTGTTGACAGGAACAAATAATGCCCCAATATACATGAAATTTATTCTCTTATTAGGGTCTGGTTGTATTTCATCAACAAAAACATCAACTTCTAAAGATGACAATGTCTCACCACCAACTATTATATTAAGTAATTAAAATTTTGACTAAGAAAGTTATAAATATATTTGTGAAAATTATTACATAAACTACCAATATACAAGTTAAGTTTTATCACTTTGTTAATTAAAAATGCTACATATTAACGACGGTTCAAATCTCTTAAAAGAAACAGAAAAATTGGATGTTGTTGTATCTACTATTCTGACGGAAGGTACAAAATAATGGAACAATTATCCAAGTTATATCCCAAAATGTAAATTTCCTTGCTTTCTTCCCTTTCAAGAATCTTATTTAATCTATTTCTTAGAATTTTCTCTGTCCCGAAGAGAATCAACACTGGAATAACATAGTCTAACTTTTCCTTAAAACACTTTAACTTCATTATATCCGCCAAAATGTCATCGAAAGATCTCGATGCCAGTTTGATCTCAATAATAGCATAATTCTTGTCTTTCCTATTGGGAACATGAATTAGGAAATCAGGCATCTTTCTAGCACACTTTGGATAATAATACTGAAAACGTTTATCGAACTCTCCATGAAATGCTATCTTGCCTTCTCGTATTTCACTTTCTAAAAGCTTTCTCAATTGATAATAAAACTCATACGCTATTGGTCTTTCTTGAAATCTTACTTTCCCATTCTTATCTTTAGGAAGAGTGTAATTTCTTTTATCCATCATGCAAAGTGCTTTTATTACAAGCATCAGATATTTACCTCTCACGTTTTTCACCTTGAATAATCAATTTAAATTGCTCAATTAGGGATTTCACAATATTTTCAACGAGAACCTCATCCTCTATTTCAAAAAGTTTCTCACCAATGTAATTAGAAAACACCACTAAACCGTGCTTCTTGTTAAATTCATCCAGTTCTTTCCCAAGAGCTTCCGAGAAACGCTTCTGTTTCTCTTTAATCTCATTTAAACGTCCAGATTCCCCAGCTTTTTCAATGATATAGGGAAAATAATCAACAAAAAGATTGTAATCTGGCTTTTCTTCTTTAAAAGATTCGATCATCATTTTTATTATTCTCCAGTCTTCTTTTGAGAAATACTGTTTGAAATCCTCTTCATTCAGTTTAATAATCTTTAAAGTCTCTTTCATAGCATTTGTAAAACCAATGTAGCTCTTTTCGAGTTGATCAACGATTTTCTTTGCCTTTTCTTCCGGATCTTGGGCCTCAGTTATAAATCCATATACCGATATACTCCCAACAGCATAAGCCAAAGAATCTGCCAACTGCTCATAAGACCTAATTAGCTTTTTAGACGCTTCAGATAATAAAAGTTGCAAATCTTCCTCAAGCTCTTTCTTTTTAAGAATTTCAGTGATTTTTCCATAAAGAAAACCAAGAAGACGCAAATAAATTGATTGTTCTATCAAAAGAGTCACCTCTCAAAGCTTAACAATAGTCAGCTCTATTCCAGCATCCTCCTTGTATTGCTGCATTTCATAAACTTCCACTCCGCTTATCTCCATCACAATTCCGCAAAATTCTATCTGGTCTCCAAGCTCGGTTATCCTTGGCACCTCTAAGACCTTCATGCAATTGACCTTTGTTAAAGCGGTCTTAAGCATTGACAGTGCCAAGTCCAGATCCACAAACTCTTCGTTAAGGAACTTGCAGACATCTTCAATGATGATGCATTTCAAGCCCGATGAGTTTATTTTTCCCAGTTGTGCTTTCCTTATAAACTCTAAAGGCTTCATTGACTCAACATCATAACCTAAACTTTCCATGAAAGCTTTAAATTTTGAAAGATGTTTAGAGGGAAGAAAATAGAGCTTTGAAGCGCTCGTCATTTCTTCCTCACCTTTATGAATTCATCCAATCTTTTCTGTTCCTTAGCTTCCTCCATTTTCTCAATTGCAATTTCATGCAAACCTACATTGCATATTCCCACAAGGATGTCTTTTAGTCTGAGTTTTTCCTTTTGTAGATTCTTGTTCTTCGTTTCTTCTGGAAGAACCTCGTATAATGCTTTTGCAACTTCGCAGATGTAATGTCCGCCTTTTGCCAAGATGGTTGCTACCTTGTCTATACTTTCACCATCTTCGAGGGCTCTTATTGCTCTGTGGAGAATGTTGATCATTAAGTCCTCTTTTAATGACTTTTCGTCTCTCTCAAATGCGTTATAAAGCTTAACTGCTTTCGTTCTCTTTCCTTCCACATCAACTTTCTGGAACTTTCCAATGTTATGTTTGATCACTATTTCCTCCACTGGGTCTCCTTCAGTTGTGCCTAAAGCTAATGCTATCCTTCTTGCATCGTCATAGTCAATTATATCTCCATAACCTAAGCTGTAAGCCAATACATAGAACTTCGTTGGAGCATCGACATCACCTATATGCGGAGCAACTTTCTTGAGTGTGTGATTGATAACTATTCCAACAGCCCTGTTTAGTGCTTCATCAAGTATTTGCTCTGGTGTTCTTTCACCACTTGGATCTTTTACTGGCCATCCTTCACTGACTATTCTTAATGCCTCTGCCTGAGCACCCATAACCAAATCTGGACCAAATAAACCATAGCTTTCCAACTCTTCAATTCTCTCGAGGATTTTTTCGTCGAAGTCTCTCATGACGTCAGGGAGCCATGCCCCTTCTCCTTGCCTCTTTCTGCATACGAAGAGAATTGACGTTCTTAGTGCAGCTTTTCCTGCTATATGTAGGCTCCGTTCCATCTCACTTCTAACGCTCCACATTGCAGATATTGAGTAGCCCGCATCTAACAGAGCTTTAACTGTCTTAATCCAAGCTTCACCTGCTTTGTGAGCGAACCAGATTAATAATAGACCATCATCTGCTAAAGCATCTCTCATGTTTTTGAAAATTCTCTTAATCTTGTCCTCGTATCTCTTTTCTGCCAATTTTTTCCATCTAACTTCGTTGTAAACTGCTTCTTCGCTCTTTGGAACTTCAAGGAATTGATAAGCCTCTGGGTAAATATCCTTTAGAATCAGCCTAAACCACACATAGAAATAGTCTGAAAGCTCTCCATGCTGAACTGCTCCATAGTATGGTGGATCTATGAAGATCACATCCAAATCTTTGTATTTTTGAGTTGTTTCTTCAGCGTCCCCGTAAACAACTTCAACCTGAGAATTTGAGTCTTTGAGACGTTTAACAATTCCCCTAAGTGCCTTAATAGAGTTTCTTAATGCCCATTCTGCACTTGCATTAGAAGAAAGCATATCGAATTCTCCATAATCCCAAGTCCATGCATAAGCATGACTATCAAAAGTCCCTCTAATAACTCCTCTCGGTCTATTCCAGCTTGTTAAAGTTGAATTATAGTTTATTATCTTACCAAGCATTAATGTCAAATAAGCAATTATTGCCTTTGCATAGTCTTCTGCTTCTTCTCTGCTCTTTCCTTTTCTCAATTCTTCATTAAGGATTTCATTGTATGTTTCTTTAATCAGTTCAACCAACTTTGCATGAACTAAGAGCTGTCTTGCATTGAAGAGTTGGTAGAAGTGCTGAATTCCTTTAAGCATTGGTTCTTTTGTCTTTTCTCCAACAGGAATTTGCTGAATTGGAACTAACTCCTTCGCAACTAATTCATCCCATTGATTTTTCAGATCTTCCTCAGCTTTCTTGTAAGCTTCTATCATTTCTGGAGTTGGCTCGTAGTATTTTCTATTCTTACCTCCACCCATAACAACGGCAACCATTTTGTGAGGATGTACCCCTTTGTATTCTTGGGCTTCCCTCTCTTCAATGAATATTTTGTATTGCTCTTTCACTTTCTCTGGTTTGAGCACATACCCACAGCCCATACATTTGACTGCTCCTCTTGCTTGATTCCCTTCAGTCTCGAATTGAACACCTTTAAATGGTCCATCAGTTACTTCAACCAAGTCAATAGTGGTGTTCCCTTTCTTACGAGAACTTATTTTCTTGACTTTAACAACATGGAGCTCAATGTTATTCCCTTTAACTTCTGGATACAAAGCGTAACCCCGTTCCCTATCGAGCCATTTGCTCATTAGAATTGGTATCTCCCTTCCACAGTGAGTACACTTTACTGTTTTAACCCAAATATAACCATCTGGTTGTCCCCCAATTGGGTGAGGAGGATAATATTCCTTAACTTCTTCCTTCAGCTTTTTAATGAGCTTTTTGCCATACTTTTCGACATCAACAACTAATTTTTCACCATATTTCACAGGATACTCAAGAGAAGCCTTTAGAATTGTGAATGCAACTGGATTGTACTCTCCGGCAATTACTTTTTCATAGCCAACTCTAATCATTTCAAAGGGTATAGATCCACCCCCAGCCATAAAGTCTGCCCCAGTTAGGATTTTGACAGGCTTAATCTCAATATCATCAACATTAATATTGAACTTTGATAAAGGAGTAGGGTTCTGTCTTTCGGCAATTGAGTAATCAAATCGTTTACCAATAACTTTTAAAGGATCCCCTTTTATTCCCATGTGATAAAGAAGTTGTTTCCTAATTTCATCATTTATTTCAATTTCAGGCAGAACAGCTAAATAAGAAGCAATTCTTGAAGGAATTAGAGGTTTTCTTGTCCAATATACATGGAGGAAATAAATTGGGGGCAGTATATTTGGTCCTCCTCTTTCCCTACTTGCCTCAACACTTGCTTCAACAACTGGGAACCATTTTTCAATTAAACGCCTCATGTTTTCACCATCCCAAGAATAATTTATAACAACCCTTATAAGTTTGCATCATCAATAGTTATAAGAGTATTGGCTGAAATGGGTGGTTATCATGAAAAGAGTATGGGAGGTTCTTGTTCCTCATGATGAAGTTATCCAAGGAAAGCTCACCGAGAATAGTTTTGTTGGAAACTTGGGAAGCGTTTGGGAGAAGAGAGAACTCGGTAAAGATGTTAACGTTGAGGAGAGATACTATAACCCAAGAATGTTCATTGAGAGAACTTATCTCACATCCAAGATGAGAGAAGTTGTAACAGAAATATTCCAACGTTTAAACGGAGCCAATGGAAGACCAATTTATCATTTAAGGGTTGGACTCGGTGGAGGTAAGACTCACACATTGCTCTTGCTCTATCACTTAACAAAAAGCTGGAATGAAATAGGCCCAATCTTTGCCTCGAAATTTGGATTAAATCTTTGGTTGCCTCCAAATGTTAGAACTGTTGTAGTAGATGGGACAAAACTTGAAATCTTCGGTTATCCTTTCCCTGATGGCACTGAGGTAAAAACCATCTGGGGCATGATACTGAAGCAACTCGGAGAATACGATGAAAAATATGACTCTTGGGACTATGTTCCCTCTACAACAGTCTTAAAAGAAGCATTCAACAAAGCTCCAACGCTCATTCTCATAGACGAGCTAACTCTATACATTGAAAGACTTGACGAAGATAAACAAGAGAAAGTTAAGGCATTTATTCAAAACTTGACAACTGCAGTTGAAGAAACTTATACGACAGCATTGCTCATAGCCACTCCCGAGGGAGAATTTGAGAAAGCATTTAGAAAAATCAAGAACATTCTCGAAAGATACAGCTCAATCAAAATAGTAACCTCTCCTGATGAGTCAAAACACATTAGGAGAATAGCCCTCTTCAAAGGCAATTATTTCTTGGAAACTGCAAAAGAAGTTGCTCAGGCATATAAAGAAGCATATTTGAGAGAAAACATAACGCTTTCTACTGATATAATGGATATTATAGTTAAGAGCTATCCCTTCCATCCGGCCGTTGATATGCTTCTGGAAAAGCTCAAAGGCAGCAAAGAGTTCCAGTTAGTTAGGGATGAATTGAGATTCCTTGCAAGTTTAGTTTATTCAGTATATAAGAACAAACCCAAAGATGCTTACTTGATAACTCCTTCTCACATTGATATCACAGATGATTATGTAATGGCAGGAACGATAGCAAAAATTGGAGATGTTTTCCTAGTTAGCAGATTAAAAGGAGATTGGAATAGGCTCAATACAATTGAAGACAAAGAAATTGGAGATTTGGCAAAGAAAGTTCTAGGATTTATTGTGCTGAATTCTCTTGTTGAAACTGTTCCGGGTGAAAGTGGAACCGATAGAAATGCCATATACTTTGCTCTCCTATCTCCGAAAGTCAGCAAAAGCCTCCTTGACTCTGCAATTAACGAAGTCTTAAAACGCACTTGGTTCGTTTCAGTTGATCCAAACACTGGAAGACTATTCTATGGAAAACCAAACATCAACAAGATAATCAGTGATTACACAGAGACCATCAAAAACAAGAATCCAGAAATCTGGAAGGATATAATAAAAGAAACCCTCGATAAATGGCTTGATGATAATTTCAAAAAGTACATGAGGCATTCCAAGGAAAGAATCTTCCAAAAGAATAAAATCATAATGTGGGCCTCTTCATCAGACATGATACCTGACTCCAACGATTATGCTCTAAAACTTGCCTTTGTGAGTTGGGATAGAGCAGCCAATGATAAAGAAGAGGTGATCAAACAAGTAAAAGAATTCTTTGAATACTATGGAACCAGACCCAGAGAATATAAAAATACGGTTGTATTCCTAGTCCCAGATATAGAAACAACTGAAAAAGCAAAGGAGGTAGCATATAGGCTTAAAGCAATTGAACTCATCGAAGAGGAAAAGGAAAAGAATCCCGATCTGAAGACAAAAACCATAGAAAGATCACTGGAGCTTGAAAAGGCTAGAAATATTACACATTTAAGCCAACTAACTATATTGAGCTACAAATATCTTGTCTATCCCTATGGAGACCTAAAAGTAGATGAACTTGAAACTACTGAACTGTTACATGAGAACATACTTCTGAAAGTCGAAGAAAAGCTCCTAAATCGTGGAAAGGTCCTGAGAAACTTATCTCCTTCCGCATTAGTGGAAAGATACTGGCCCAAAGATAAGAAAAAAATAGAAGTACGTGAACTAAAAGAGTACTTCTACAAAGTCCCAAGCTTTGAATATGTCCCTAAACCAGAGATAATAGAAAAGGCAATAATTGAAGCTGTGAAATTGGGATTGATTGCATATATTGATGAAAGTGGAAAAGCGTACACAAAAACTTCAATCTTTAAGCTTTCAGACAGGGGTGTTTTAACAAAAGACGTAAGGATGATAAAATTAACAATAACGGTTAGAGACAAAGAAGGAAAACCTGCAGACAATATCGGAATATATGTGGACGGAAAAAGAATACGCTCAGGAGAAGCTTTAGAAGACCTTCCCGGTTCCAAACATGTGATCAAAATAGAGCTTCCCAAAGACTATGAATTCTTAGGATGGAGCGATGGAGCAAAAGAGCTTGTCAGAGAAGTTACACTTGAAAAGGACATTCATTTAGAGGCCCTCGTGAAAAAGAAAGAAAAGAAACCCAAAATAAAAATCACAATAAAAACTGTTGATTTAGATGGAAATGTCATAAATGCTCCAATAATAGTGGAATCCGAAGAAATTGGAAAAGAAAGCGGGTTTGGACATCTTGAAATTTCAATTTCAGAAGAAACCCCGATTAGGATCATAGTACATTCAACTGGAAATTACAGGTTCGTTTCATGGCAAGGAGGAGGAAGTAGTGAGGAAGTTACACTACGTCCACGTAGTAATCTGGAGCTAGTTGCACTGTTCAAAAAAGTAAGTAAGCCACCAGAAGGTCCAGAAGGTCCTATTGAGAGATGGGAATTAATTAGAGAATCTGGAACAATTGAGAAGGTTATAAGAACGATCCGTTCTAACCTAAAGAAAGAGACCAGATACGTTAAAATAACCATAAAACTATCCCTGAAGGAATTTATTGAGAACATAAATATCCTAACATCCCTAATAAAAGGAGGAAAGTGTACAATATCCTTACAATCCTCAATGCCACACTTAGGATTTGAAAAGCTGTTAATGGAAGCCGAGGGAGATCTAAGCAAGATAACTAATTTAAGACAGTTACTAACACAGGCTGGGTTCTTCTTTAAGGAGATTACGTTGAGAATAGAAAGAGAACTGGAGACACTTGAGATAGTAAAAGAAGTCATTGACATAGATGTCTTGGAAATTCTCCCCGCCTCTTCGGAGACGACTGTTGAAATGGAGGTGAAAACATGATCCCAGAAGCATTGCTGAAAAAAATAATCACAACAGAGAATCCAACAAAAGAAATAGGAAAGTTCATAGTAAAAGAATTCTCCAAATTCCTTACTTTCCCGGATTTTCAATATTATTCTGAATTTGAACAAAAAATGTCTTCATTTGAACAGTGGCTCTATGAAAATTGGGAAACAGAAGTTTATGAGTTACTAATTCCAGAGAACAAAGACGAGATAAGCATTATCCAAGCATTCCAAAGAGCATCCGAAATAAATGCAAATGTATTAATTGCGGATGGATTTAGTATAAGAGAGCTTATCTTCTTAATAAACGAATTTGGAGAAGATAGAGTCACGTATGAGTTCTCATATGCATATCCCCCCACAATAACTTCCAAAGCGGCTACAATAGTTTTTGGTAGCCCCACTATGAAAGAGTACTTCAATAACAAGGAGATCATCATAACCGGAAAACAATGGAAAACAAGGCTTATTGAAAATCCCATGGATCCTCCGAGAATAGGTCACGAAACTGGATTTGCATTTTATTCATACTACCCCGATGCCCCTTTGCATAACGCCCAGATTCATGGAACTACACTACAAAATATCGGCGAAGTCATAAAGAAGTTAATTAATATGATAAAAGAGCTTTCCAGATACACAGATTTAGTTATTACTGGGGATCACGGATACATCTTTTTAGGAAATAATCCAAACTTGTATTTATGGAAGCCTATAAAAAGTCCTCGATTCGGAGAAAACCTCAAAAAATCACCATATTTAATTGTGGAAAATGAAGCGGTTGCAATTGGTAGGTTCCATGCACTAAAAAGCAGGGATTCATTTATAACTCATGGAGGAATAAGCATTATGGAATCATTAGTGCCTGTTGTAATAATTAGGAGGGAGATCAATGGCACAGTTTAAATTGAGCCTTTCACCAAGACCGTCACTTAGAGTGTATCGAAAATCTGAAAATGGGGAAAGAGTATATTACACTAAATTAAAAGGATGGAAAGTTATCATCCTCAAAGAAACTCTCTTAAGTAGAATACCCGCAAAAACCGTGAAACAATATAAGAATGGCTTAATATTTTTTGAGATAGATGAAGAGAATGCTCTCAGAATCATTTTAGCTGCTCAAACAGTTAAGACTGTTATAAATCGAGAAAAAGTCAGAAAGATAGCCAATGGAATAGCAGAACTTCCTTCAGATGAAATCTATTGGTGGTATAGATTATACTTAAAATATGAAAGAAAGGCATTGAATGCTTTAAAGAGTGTTCTTGTTTAACTTTCTATGTATCTCTTAATATCAAATCTACCATTTGCAATTACATCCTCGTATATAATCCTAATTCCTGCTTCTGCATATTTTTCTAACTCTTCTAATCTTTGTTCTGGCGTTAAATTTGGATATTTGATTTTCATAAGAAGTTCCAATGTTCCATCTTTGTCTATAGAGTAGGTATTTATCAGTTCCTCTTTTTTGGATAATTCCTCTTTCTCTTCAAATATTATTCCAATTGCTGCTGCTATTTGGAATAAAATACTGAAAGAGGGAAAATACTCTTTGTATTTATTTATAAGTTCTTCATATTTATCTTTTGAACTTGTATAAATTTTTGGTTTAGTTCCTTCCCATACCATCTTCACTCACCCACTAAAACATTTGCTTCAAAAATAGATGATTCTCTGTTAACCTGATTTCTTACTATTATAAACTCCTTACAGATCTTGTCTTTAAAAATAGGAGCTATAGAATCAATTTCTGTTTTTCCATTTGGTCTTTCGTCTTTTAAAACTAAGAGAATTATTTGGTTCTCCATTTCTGAAAATAGCTTTGCTATATTTTCTTGGACATAAGGGCTTAACCTACCAAATAACGTATCTGTTATTATAGGTGCTTTAACTTGGGAATACTTATTAAGACCTAGAATAAAGCTCAAAGCGACAACTTCCATTTCTCCATATGAAATAGTGTCCATATTAGGTCTTGAACCATCTTTACAGACTATTTGGAACTTATAATTGTTTTTACTACTAAATTCAAAACCAGCGTATTCATCTTTTTTATTTGTTAGCTCTAAAAATATATCTGAAGAAGTCCTTATAATATCTTGTCTTCTTTTTTCAACTACTATATCCAAATACTCCTTTAATGCATTTTTTAAAGTGTCTACTAATCCAATTTTTGCTTCAATTTCTGATAATTCTGAGCCAGAAGAAATACGTCGCTTTAATTTTTTCTCGATCTTATTTTTCTCACTAGTTAATTCCTCAATTCTTTCAGTGACTTTCTGAAGTTCTTTTTCAAGCTTCCCAATTTCCCTCTCTAATTGAGATATCTTCTTCTCAATTTGATTGATTATTGCTATTCCTACATTTTTGAGCTTTTCACTAATCTGCTTAATTTGCCTTTTAACTTGATTTATTTCCTCTTCAGTTTCTTTTAGTTTAATACGAGATTCGTAAACACTGCTAATAGCTATTCTCTCAATTTTTCTAAGTTTTTCGAGCAATTGGGAATAAATATGGTTGTAGTATGCATGCTTTTTGTCAATTTCTTTTAACTTATCAACAACTTGAGGATGTTCCTCTTTTAATTCCTTCAGCTGTTCTTGTAACTGTCTAATTTCATATTCCTCAAAAATTATTCTTCCACATACAGAGCATTTGGATTCATTTAGTGTTTCTTCCAGAGACTTAATTATAAAATTAAGTTTCCTGAGTTTTTCTTGTTCTCTTTGTAATTCTGAAAGCTTCTTTTCTAATTGTTCCTTTGCATCAAGTAATTCCGGTTTAAGTATTAGTAGATGTAAACTTGTGCTATTCTCCTCAATCTCTTTTTTAATGTTCTCTCTGATTTTTTCTAGTCTTTCTAACTTTTCTTCCAACTTTTGTCGGGTATCTTCAAGATTTCTAATTTCTTCATAACTAGATTGAGCTAATTCTCTTCTTAATTCTGCTAGTCTTGCCTTTTTATCTGCAAGCTCTTTTTTAATTTCCTCTTTCCTTTTTTTGTAATGTCCTAGTTGAGTATTTATCCTATCTAATTCCTCAGATAATGATCTCAAGTGTTTTTCATTATCCAATTGCTTCTTCCTAAGTTTTTCTAGATCCCATCTAACATTTTCAAGATCATTAATTGCCTCACGGATTGATTTTAGTCCAAGAAGTAATTCAACAGAATCTCGTACCATCTCACCCCCTTGTTCTCTAGCAAGTGTTTTGACATCCTCTGCGTCAAAGAAAAAGAACCTACTAATTTCATAAGGTATTAACTGATCGATAAAATCCTGTTTATAAAGGACGTCACTGATTATTGCCTCTCCATCTACAAGTACCTCTAGGCTTTCTTTTATATTATGACCTTTTTTAATAGCTTTGCGTATAATGATATAAGTTTTCTTAAGTACCTCATCGTAGAAAGTTAACTCGACAAACATTTCCGCATCTTTTTCATTTAAAGCTTTATCATTAAATACTAGCTTTGTATTTCTTCCCCTTGAACCATATAATCCCCAGTATATAGCATCTAAAATTGAGGTTTTACCAAATCCATTGTCTCCATATATCCCAAAGATATGTTTTCTTTTTTGAGAACAAGTTTGTTCAAATATTATTTCTGTTAGTCCTCTGTATGGTTTAAAGTTTTTCATTGCAATTCTTTGTAACCACACTACCAATCCCCCCTCATTTGGTTAAAGTATCTATTTATGATCTCTGTTAAGTCTCTTTTAATTCCCCGTTTTTTTCCGATTTTTACGGCTTTTTCTTCTCTTATGACTACTTCAAGCAAGAGTTCTAGTGGGAGAGAATACTTGTTTGCTACTCCCTTTAATATCTCATAGACATCTTTTGAAAGTTCAAAATCCCCATCTTCATCAGAAACAATTACAAAGTTCTCATATTCATATATTTCAATAGGCATTGTCAAGTACCTCCTAATACGTTAATCCTTCTATATAACCTCGAAAGCTTAATTAATGTATCTTCAGAATCTATAGCACTTTCTAAAAATATCAAACTCCTATTAAGTTCCCTTTCAAAGATCTCAATCTCTGTAGGCTCGATCTCGTAATTATATGTCTCATCGTAGGGAAAAACAAAGAGATCATAGATGATAGCCCTATCTTTATTAGGAGCTTTTCTAAGTACCCTTCCCCTTCTTTGTATAAATTCTCTCGGATTTGTGCTACTTGCCAAAATTATTGCTGAGTCGCTTGCTGGAATATCAACGCCTTCATCCAGACATTTAATTGACAATAGAAACTTGACAGCTCCTTCCTCAAAAAGACGCAAATGTTCAATCTTTTTCTCCTTTTCTTGGATACCTAAGTATTTTAGGAACTTATATCCTCTTTTTGCCATTTCCTTTGCCAAGATATCTAACTGCTCCGTATCTTGGCAATAAATAAGGCATCTACCCAACTTATCTCTATTTTTCTCAATGATTTCTATTGTTTTCTGGATTTTATTCTCTGCTTTTTTGATTATTTTAGCTCGCTTTAGTAATAAGTTCTGGAGTAACATTGCCTCACTCTTGTCCTCCAGAATATCAAGAGCTTCCTTAAGTGAAGTGTCTTCTGACAAGTTGTACTTGGCAAGTATCCGTTTATAAGTACTGTAAATTTTTCTTGAGATCTCTTTGTATTGATATAATTCTTCATCTGTAAGAGGGACTATTTCAATGTGATATTCATAGGGAACTATCCTTTCATCCCTAATTGCATCTTTTAGAGAATATTCATAAATTATGCCTCCAAAATAATCCATAATCATTTTAGTTCCGACATCATCCCAGATCCTTATAGGAGTGGCACTTAATCCAAGTCGTCCCAAAGCGGGATCAAGTTCTTTCATGATTTCTCTGCTCTTTCGAGCACCAAGCCTATGAACTTCATCCACTACAAGAACATATTGCCCTCTAAGCTCCTGATTTATGACTTCTATGAATGTATCTGAACTAGCAGAACGAATTGTTGCTATTATGAATTTTTTACCATGTTTCTTTTGATATGCCCATATAAACTCTCTCAAAAGGACCTTCCAGTTTGGATTTTGACTTGAACAAATTATTATTGGTACATCCACAAAAACTCTTTTGATTTCCCTTATCCACTGGATTACAAGCTCTTTTGATGGAACCAATAATACTACAAATGTATCTTCAGGCAGGCGCTTGACTGCAAATAACGCTGTTAAAGTTTTTCCACTACCAGTTGCCATAGAGAGAATACCACACCTATTATTTTTATACCATTTTTGAATTGCCTCTTCTTGATGCTGCCATAATGTAATCTGCGATTTGGAAGCTGGATATTCAACAAAAACTTCTTCTGGATCAACTATTTCCTTAATCTCTGGAGGTGCAATTTTTATTAGTTCTCTTTTTACAGCCTCAGGGATTGTGTAAGTTCTCACTTTAGGGTTTGCATTGTTCCACGTAGCCCAAAATTCTTCCTCAGCTGAAGTTATATATTCTTTCTCAGCTTCTATCCAGCTTCTATGAACAGAAAAGGACTCTGCATTGTCAATCCATCCCCTTGCAGTTTCATTTATTGATCCTTCAATATGTAATTTGTTTCCGTTAAAATCCTCAAAAATCGCAAATTTACTATGCCAGATTGCTTCACTCTTGGTATCCTCATATATGATATCAATGTCATGGGGTATGGCTAACCTAATTTCCAGTTTTCCCTTTGAAACCAACCATGCAAGAACCTCAAGTCTCTTTCGTACTATAAGATCTTCAAGATTTATATTCTTAAGTTCTTCCAAGAGTTTTTGTTCGATTATCTCTGGAGGTGTTTTTAATCCTCTGTTAATTGCTTCAACATCTTCTTTAGATAACAAAACTCCTGTTATAAGATACATTTTTTCACCTTGATTAATAAAATAAGCAAGACCCCTTGCTGCTGCAGCTAATACTGAAGAAGAAAAGTACCCACTTGCTCTATAATAATATTTGGAATTTGCTATCACCGGAATAAAAAATTCAGTGAGGGTGTTATCTAAGGAAGTATACCTTTTTTTCAATTCTAATCTTTTGAAGTTTCCATCAGACTTAAATGGTGTTATCAAAATTATCCCCACTGAGAAAATAGAGTTCATGAATCTAATATACCTTTCGACTCGTAATAATGAGTAAACACCACACAACGAATATTAAATATTGTTCATTGAAATTTTGTGTAGTTTTATTAATGTCTTAGTGAAACATTGAAGACCGATTAACAGATCTCACTACAAAAACCAGATGCACAGCTAATAATATATAGCTGTAGGAATTGTGTGATTCTACTCCTCTCACAACTCTCCAAACTTTCTCTTAAACTCACCCAAAAGTATTGGGGCATATTCATATTTAATTCCCCACCTTGATAAAAACTCCTTGAACTCGAATGTCGCATCTATTGGAACCAAAACTATTCCCGCGGCAAGCTCCAGGGCATTGAGCGTTTGGATGATTCCTTCACTCTTATTTCTCCCTCTCAGGCTGTATATGAAGCGCACCTTCTCACTGCTTGTGAGATTAGAGTAGGAGAATTTGAAGAGGGTGTAGCCCTTAACATTAAGCTCCTCATAAAAGAACTTACCTCTTGTTAGAGAATATCCCTCGGCAAGAAGTGCAAAGCTGATTAAGTTGTTCTCACTGAACAGTTCCTCTAAAAGAAAGCCCTTAACATCTAGCTCCTCAGGAGAAAAGCCACTATTCTCGAGCATCTGTTTAAATTGGAATGCCGCTTTGAAAGGATTGCCATTTTTTAAAATAACCGCGATGTCTATATCATTTGGCGCTTCTTTTCCTTTAACAATGGAACCATAGAGAAGGATATCCCAAACATCTGGATTTTTTTCTTTAAATTTCTTGGCAAGCTTACTCAACTTTTTCTTTAAGTCTGATAACATCATTCCTAATCGCCACCAAAATCCTATCATCAACTTTTCTCGTATAGGTGTCACGGTAGTAAGGAAAGTAATAATTTAAAATTTCATAAAAGTCTGGATAGCGGAGCTTTAAAACTCTAAAGCGTTCTCCATGATTATCAGGGAGAGTTCTTAGGTCTCTCCAGAGAATATAATCACAAATAGCCACAATGGTCTTGAAGTACATCATGAAAGCGGCGTTACTTAACCCTTGCTTAAACAAAAGCTCAGCACTCTGGAAGTATTCATCTATGTTGCTTTTCAGGTCTTCAAGTCTGCTCATATTATCACGTTAATGGATTAACAACAAAGCTGTATAAAAGGGTTGTGGTTAATGAATTAACATCTATCCTTGATTACACCGAATTTGTTAATCCATTAACAAGTTGGATATTTGAAGGTGATTAACCCGGCACATATTTGAATAACAACCCATAAAAAATTGATAGTTGTTATTCAAATCCACTAAGAATCACTCAAATTTATCCGAAGTATCTCCTGCCCAGTATTTCTTCTATGTGGCATTCCTCTTTCAGTTAAGGTTAGATCCTTAAATGTTGTGTAACTAACCTATAAAACTCCCCTTCTTCTCTAATATATCCTCTCCTTTTGGCAATCTCCAGCAAAGGCTTCAAATCTAAAAGAGAGATGTTGTATTTGCTGGAATTGTTCACAAGCTCTGGCCAGGTTGCCTTTCCTCCTAAATCTTTAATCATTTTTAACAAAGCCTTAAGCTCAGAAGACTCACCTTCCATATACCCTCCCCCGCAATAGTAAAGCTGATTTAAAGAATAGCCCACTAAAAAATCGCAAACAAAATATTAAAACCTATTGATGCCCAAAAAACCTAAAAGAATTAAAAATTTAGAACTCTAATAGGATAAAAGAAACAAAATTATCCCTTAAATTCAACCATCTCCTCTTTTATACCTTCTTTCGTTATTATAACTACCTGGATTTTTCTCTCACCTGTGTAAACATCTCTCTTCCCAGCAGCCCTTACTGCCCTTATTGCGAGGTCTTTTGCCTCTTCTAAGCTCATCTCTTTTTTATATTGATCCTCTAAAACGGCAATTGCAAATGGTGAACCAGAGCCAGTTGCTGTAAATGTATCCTCAAATATCAGCCCTCCAAGAGGATCTAAATTTGCCAGTGTAGGCTCATCAACATAACCGCCTATGATAATTTGGACTATAAATGGAAACCACTTGCTTTCATTTAAGATGTTGCTCAAAAGATTCGCCATAGCCTTGGCACTCATTGGCTTTCCCCATGTGAACTGGTAATACCTTGCTTCAGCCTCTAGCATTCTAGCGAGCATTTGAACATCTCCAACGCTTCCCGCCGTTGTTATTGCTATTCTATCAGTTATTGGGATAATCTTCCTTATGTTGGTCGTCTCCACCATGTGATCAAGAGAAGCTTGAGTGTCAGCCGCTAAAACAACACCATCTTTAACTTTAATCCCAATAGTGGTTGTTCCAGTTTTTTTCATCTCCATGTTTTTCACCTCACTACACTATGCTACGTAAGAGAGGCTATTTAAAGTTGACCCAAAGAACAATCTAAAACACAAACTTAAACCATCACGAAGATGCAAAATAACCTAAAAAGGAGACATTTAAGGAAATGCTAGACTCACTGTTCTTCCAATAAATCTTTGCAGCTCTCACAGACCCACTTACCCTTTATTTCAAATAGGGTTCCATATTGACCACAAACTTCACAGAATCCATAAACCTCGGGCTCTTCTACTTCTTCCTCTTCCTCACGGCTGTTGAAATTTGCCAGTGCAGCCAATAAATCAGCGGCAGTTATGAATCCCACTGGTCTGCCAAGTTTAGTTACCAAAAGCCTTCTAATGCCCTTGTCCATCATTAAGTCAATTGCATCCTGTATCTCATAATCGTACTCTATTTTTACTGGATTCTTGCTCATTATCTCTTCTATTTTAACTTCCTTTGGATTTTTACCGACCGCAACTACCTTGTCCAGAATATCTCTATCCGTGACGATTCCTACAATGTCTTCCCCTTTCATAACAACTGCACTACCAACCTTAGCCCTAGCTAAAACTTTAGCAGCCTTATCGACGGTATCGGTTGGTTTTACAACCACTGCCTTTCTCCTAAGCACTTGCTCCACAGTAATTCTTGCCCTCATTGTTAATTCCCTCCACTATTCTACATGGGCTTTTATGGAAATAAATTTTAAAAACATTTTGGGACTAGAGATTTCTTCTCGATAAATAATATGTAAGCAAAAATGCTATGCTAAAAAACGCCACAATTGCCAATATTACTGAAATACCTGCTGGTAACTCGGCACCTTTTGATACTACTTCAGTTGAAGTGGGTGTAGTTGTAGTAGGGACTGGTGAAGCTGTCTTTTCTATCGCCATCTTCCTTATTTCCTCAGCAGTTTGTGTTATATTTTCTTGAACGCCCCATTCTCCAACAGGCTTCACAAGAGAATTCACAACCCTATAAACACCATAAGCTATAAACCCAGCGATGCTTAAGCTTATGATCTGTATCTTTTCAATTGTCCTTAAAATACGCTTTTTAAAAGAAGTTCTTGCAGGCATTAAAAGAATGGGCTTTGGAGAGGCTCTATAAAGTTTTACCTCCTGCAGTCTCTTCCCATACTTCTTTCCAGCAATTTCGATTAACCCAACACGTGACATTTTGTCAAGATGATACACGACCGTAGAAAGGGGCAAATTCAATCTATCTGCAACCTCAGAAGCGGACAAGCTTTCTTCCTGAAGAAGTTTAAGAATAGATAAAGCTTTATCATTGATTAAAATCTGAGCGAGCTCTTTAGCCCTCTCATCATCAACGCTAATTGTCTCAAATTCAACCATAAACTCACCTAAAAGAAAGTGAACAAACAAACTATTAAACTTTGCTTTTCACTTCAACTGAGCTTGAAGTAAAAATTTCTTAAATTAAAGATGATAGTGAAAAGGAGAGAAAAGCTAAATCAAATCATGGCTTCTCCAAGATTATCTCAATTGTTGATGTGTTTGCTGTCCTGCCGTCAGCTGTTGGTAGCTCCTCTGTGCCGATCTTGATTTCCTTAACTCTAACCTCTGGCAAGAATCTGTTCCTGACGATCTCTGCAACGTCTACTGCCCTGCTAATGGCTCTACCCCTTGCCTTAACACTAACTTCCTTTGCGCCCTCGTTGAATTGGGTTATAACGGCTAAAACATAGTTCATAACAGGCTTCTTTCCAATGTATACAACATGTTCCTCTGCCATCTTTTTGACCTCCTCGAAAAGTTTTGTCATAGCACTTTCGTAGTTATCTTATTAAATACTTTTCGGTTTATATACCAACTAAACCCTCAATTTTTCCATAAAATTATCAATTTTGTTAATTTTTCACATTACCCTGATGATATATGCATAAAAATGGCAAAAGAAAACAATTTTAAACCCTATTCTTACACTTATTTGGTGATACAATGGCTGTTCATCCTATTGATTATCGCTACGGTAGTGAAGAAATGAGGAAAATCTGGGAAGAAGAGACAAAACTCCAAAAGCTTTTAGATGTTGAAGCTGCTTTAGCTAAAGCTCACGCAAAAATTGGCAACATTCCTCTGGAAAGTGCCCAAGTAATAAGTGAGAAAGCAAGCACTAAGTACGTAAAGCTCGAGAGAGTGAAGGAAATTGAAGCAGAGATACATCATGATATAATGGCTGTTGTTAAGGCTTTAAGCGAAGTGTGTGGTGAACATGGGAAATACGTCCATTTAGGAGCAACCTCAAACGACATAATAGATACCGCCACCGCCCTACAAATAAGAGATGCTTTAAACATAGTTCTCAAGGATTTGAGAGAGATTAGGACGATTTTAAAAGAACTGGCTAAAGAGCACAAATACACGGTCTGCATTGGAAGAACCCATGGTCAGCATGCAGTTCCCACCACCTATGGAATGAAATTCGCCATATGGTTAGACGAAATTCAAAGGCACATAGATAGACTGGAACAAGCAAAAGAGAGAATTTTGGTTGGACAGATGAGTGGCGCCGTTGGAACAATGGCTTCTTTTGGTGACAAAGGTCTTGAGATTCAACATTTGGTCATGGAAGAGCTAAAACTGAAACCTGCAAGAATTAGCAATCAAATAATCCAAAGAGACGTTTATGCTGAATTGATAAGTATATTAGCCCTGATAGCCTCAACGCTTGACAAGATGGGATTGGAGATTAGAAACCTTCAAAGGACAGAAATTCTCGAAATCAGCGAACCTTTTGGTAAAAAACAAGTCGGCTCTTCAACTATGCCCCACAAGAGAAATCCAATAAGAACTGAAAAGATCTGCGGCTTAGCGAGAATTATTTACTCAAACGTTCTCCCTGCTCTACTGAACAATCCACTATGGCATGAGAGAGATTTAACAAACTCATCAGCTGAAAGAGTTTTATTACCAGAAACCTTTATGCTCTTAGATGAAATGCTCAAAAACATGAAAAAAGTTCTTAGTGGCTTGGAGTTTTTCCCAGAGAACATTAAACGCAACTTATACTTAACAAACAACCTAATCATGGCAGAGCCTTTAATGTTAAAGCTCACTGAAAAGGGCATGGGGAGGCAGGAGGCACACGAATTGGTTAGACAGCTGGCTATGAAAGCTTTTTATGAAAAGAGAGACCTCTTAGATGTTATTAAGGAGAGCGGAGAAGCGATGCAGTATTTAAGCAAAGAAGACGTCGAAAACCTAAAGCCAGAGAACTACATTGGCTTAGCCCCACAGATAGTGGATAACGTTATTGCGTACATAGAAGAGAAGGAAAAGCAAGAAAAGAATTAAACGCTCAACTCTTCCGTTTCTTCATATTTTCCTGACTTTTTGACAATTAGATAATAAATCACCGCTCCAATTATTCCAAGGAAGAAAGCCACTAAGACCCAAATCAATTTTTCTATGTCAGGCATTTTCTTTTGAGCTGTTAGGACATCGTATATAACCCAAATTGTCGCTATCAACCCAATTAATCCCCAAAGCATGAACCATATACCTAACATGGCAATTCCTAACATCTTTTTCCCTCCTGAAGTTGTATATCATAACTGTATTTTGAAGTAATATAAAAGATTTTTGCCAATATGTTAAAGAAATGCCCAAAAAGTTTTTATATTGACTGCGCAATTTAAAGCTTTGGTGTCTTTAAATGTTCAGGAGTGAGGGTCTTTGGATTAAGTATTGCTAAAATAAGGAAAATCGCTTTTGAGTTATCTTTTTCTATCGAAAATCAACTTCTGAATAGAATTCTCTCCAGTAATTGGCAGCTCAAAAATGCTGTTTTTGCTCTTACACTAACAACTATCGGAGGTGTTTTGTTTGGCTAGAGAAACTTGGGGAAGTAGAGTAGGTTTTGTTGCAGCAGCTGTAGGAAGTGCAGTAGGTTTAGGAAACATTTGGATGTTTCCATGGAGAGCAGGGACCTTAGGAGGAGCAGCGTTCTTGATACCATACTTGATTTTGCTTTTTGCGATTGGTGTTATAGCACTGACTGTGGAATGGACATTAGGAAGATCAACAAAAGGCGGACCTATAGTGGCGTTTCAAAAAGCAGGACTTCCAGGAGGCAAATATCTCGGCTTGCTCGTAAACATTGTTATGGTAATGATATTTGCATTCTATTCGCTCGTGCTAGGATGGATACTAAGATACTTCATAGCAGCATTAACAGGAGAGCTCTTAAAGACCCACCCAGGAGCGTTCTTCGAAGGCTTAGCCTTTAGCAAAGAAGCCATGATATGGCAGTTTGTAGTCATAATGCTGACCGTCGCAATAGTAGCACTGGGAGTTCAAAAAGGAATAGAAAAAGCAAACAAGATAATGATGCCCGCACTGTTTGCACTATTAATCATACTCGCTGTAAGAAGCGTAACTTTACCAAATGCCTATGAAGGTCTAAAGTTTTATCTATTGCCAGACATAAGCAAGGCATTAGCTCCAAAGACTTGGATGATAGCTCTATCCCAAATGTTCTTCTCATTAAGCGTTTTGGGTAACACAATGGTAGTTTATGGAAGCTATCTTAAAGAAAAGGATGATATTCCCCTTTCAGCAGTTGCAACAGCTTTTGGGGATACAGCAGTCGCTGTTACGGCAGGATTTTTGATCTTCCCAGCAGTATTTGCATTTGGTCTTGAGCCCGGAGCAGGTCCAGGGTTAGTCTTTGTCACACTACCAATGGTCTTCCAAAAAATGAGCGGAGGAACTTTCTTTGCTACGCTATTTTTCCTACTGCTGCTCTTTGCAGGGCTCTCATCAACGGTCTCAATGCTTGAAGTTTACGTTGACTCGGCAATAACAAAGCTAAACATGGATAGGAAGAAAGCAGCGATCCTCTTAGGTCTGTTAACATTCATAATTGGAGCACCATCAGCCCTAAGCCCATATTACTTTGAGAGTATTCTAATAAACATCTCAACAGTCTACATAGGACCCTTGGGAGCATTGATAGCGGCATTAGCTCTAATCAAGTTTGGAATTGAAAAAGCATACGAAGAGGTCAAGAAAGGCGCATTATTTGAGGTTCCAACCTTCTGGAAGCCTTGGGTGAAATATGTATATCCAGCCGTGATAGTGCTGATATACCTGTACACAATATATGGAATGTTGGGAGGGTGAAAAATGGATGCAGTCTACATAATTGCGGCAATAGTCTTAGTAATAGTCTATGGCCCTTTAATATGGGCTTTAAACAAACTAATGAAGGCTGAGCGAGCCTCTTCTTAATTTTTTATTTTTAGGTGAAACCCATGATAGCTTCAAAACTAAAAGATCTCTCAAAGATAAAACACGATTATGGAAAAGAACCTATCAAAAACAAACTTTTAGACTGCTCTCTTGGAAGTAATCCTTTTGGATGCTCACCAAAAGTTATAGAGGTTTTGGAAAGCATTAGGCTTGAGGACATATACAGATATCCCCAATCTAATTACAAAACTCTAAAGGAGAGATTAGTCGAATATTGGGATAACGAATTCAAAGTTGATGACTTATTCATTGGGAACGGCTCTATGGGATGCTTAGAGAAAATTAACAAATTATTAAAGCCCAATTCAACAGTTCTCGGCTATTCGCCCCAATTTCTGCCATATATAAACGATGTTATTGCCAATGGTGCTGTTTATAAATATGTCCCATTAAAAAAGGAGGAAGATTTTGAGATAAGAATAGATAAGATAATTGAGAGACTGTCAGAGAATGTTGCTTTTCTTTATGTTGATAATCCAAACAACCCAACTGGACAAGTTATAAAGCTTAAGGACATAGAAGAGCTTGTAAAGGAAGCCGAGAGAAAAAACATCGTTGTTATTGTAGACGAAGCTTATGGAGACTTTATGCCAAAAAAGAACTCTGCAATAAACTTAAACTATGAAAATCTTGTGGTTGTTAGATCATTCTCAAAAGGATTTGGATTGGCTGGAGTTAGGATTGGTTATTGTGTTGTTAAAGGCAAAGTTTTGAAGAGACTAATTTCAAAAGTAGATATCCCTTTCTCAGTCACAGCAATCTCTGAAAAAATTGCTATAAAAGCGCTGGAGGATAGAGGATTTGTGAAAAACTCAATAAGAGAAGTGAGAAAAAGGAAGATTAAGCTGTTAAAAGCCTTAAGTAGGAAATTCCACATAGGAAAAACAAGCTTTAGCACGCCAATATTTCTCTGCGGTGGAAGAGATGCTACTTACTCCTATTTTCTTAAGAGGGGGATACTAACAGTTAGCGGAAAAGAATATTTGAATTTAGATGATTCCTATGTTCGCATAAGAGTTCCCAAGGAAGTTGATGAACTTCTAAGGAAAATCTCGCTGTTTTAATTTTTAGTTACCTTTTGTTATCTTATTGAAACTGTTGGCTATCTCTCAGTTAATTCCATAAATCGCTACGCAATTAAGTTTTTTAATTGTTACTTTATAATTTTTTAATTTAAAACCCTTATTAATCTTAATTATTAACAAATTATAAAGGTAATTTAATATGTTCTAAAGTTTTATAAACCTACAATAATAGAAAATTAAATACATAAACACATCAATAGTATAAAATCAAAAAAGTTTACTACTTAAATGCTTAATAAAAAATCGGATGAACAATAGTGGGCATAGCCCAAAGATAAGCAGGGTACGAAAGATAAGAGTTTTTTTCCTATTTATGCCCGACTTAGCAATACAATTTCCTATTACAATTCATGGTGGTAAAGAAATGCTCTTAACTTTGAACAACAAGTATGTAAGTATGAAGGGATCATAGTGCGATTGAAAAGTGTCCTTTTGTCTTGGAATACTTATCACAGCTTTAATTATCTTATCAATAAGTATGAGTGTTTCCCTATCAACTTCATTGCTAAATTCACTGGACAAGCTTGTTCTAATTTATTCTGTTGTTTTATCTCTCCTTTCTATTGTATTTTTTTCTCTGCTTTTTCTTAGAAAGAATGTTAGAGAGCAGTATTCTCAGGATATAAAACAAATATCTAACCTAGAAAGGGAGTTCTTAAGTGTGGCAGGCATTTGGGGAATATTCTTATTCTTTATTGCCTTAATTTTAGTAATTGTTAAATTGCTTAGGGAGTTTTGGAGGTTCATAACCCACTTTTTAATGCTCATTCTTGTACACGAATTTTGGATATAAGGTTCATTATATCCAAAAACTATGAACAAATGAATACAAAGAAACAAACCCAATCATGTGAGAGTTTGAACTAAAAAATGAGAGAAAGGATATTAAGATCCTTTATAACTCCTCCACAAGCCAATTATGAATGCTGGACCAAGAAGCAATACTGGTGTAGCAATGCTTTTCATGTATAGGTAGAATGATGTTGCCCCCATTCCAAAGGATGCAATATTCAGCAATGCCATAAGCCTTTTGTCCCTCTTATTTCTCGTTATTATATCTGAACCTACTTGCTCTATTGACCAAAATGCCAGGAGGATGTATCCAAGAGCTGCTGGAATAGCTAAGAGTTTTGAAACACCACCTGAGAATGCCCCAATAAATAGGATCACCAATGCTCCTCCTGCATAGAATATAAATCCTAACAACTCTATCATGTTATCCCTTCCTATATTGTTACCAATAAACATTTTTAAATGTTTTTCGAGAACATGTTGGCTTACCATCTTTAATTGTAATAGTATCTGTGATTCTAATTCTCGAGCTTAATTGAGTATTTTTATCAAAACATTATCTTTCACTTTCTGCATGCATATTTACAACCATAAATAGTCAAAATTTTGAATTTTTTACAATTCATAATCTTAATAAAAAACTTTTTGATATCATAAAATGAAAATCTATATGCGAAGCAGTATTACAAGCATCAATATTTGTCATAATTATAAACATCAACAAATCTAAAATTCTTAACATTATAATAAGTAACAAATTCATCAATAAATTGAGAGATAAAGCAAGAGAGGTGTTAATATTTGCATATGCACAAAATTTTTAAAGTATTAGGTAAGCCTAATAATAGAGGTGAGGAAATGCAAATAGCAGTTAGTGGAGGAAAAGGAGGAACAGGGAAATCAACTATTGCCATTAACTTAGCCATAGCTTTGAAAGAGCATTTTGACCTTGTTTTAGCAGATTTAGATGTAGAAGCACCAAATGATCACTTGCTTTTGGGAGTTGAACTTCAAAATGAAAGTCCAGTGAATTCATTCATACCACACTTTGATTATTCAAAATGTATAAGGTGTAAAAAGTGCGCAGAAGTTTGTGAAGAAAACGCCATAATAACAATGAGAGATGGAACGCCTTTTCTAATGCCCACTTTATGCTCTGGCTGTAGGGCTTGTGAAATAGTTTGCCCAGTTCATGGAGCTATTTTAGAAGGACAAAAACTTATGGGTTATACTTACGAAACCCAAACTCCCTATGAATTCCCCTTAGTTACGGGTAAACTTCTTGAAGGTGAAGAAAGGGCAATGCCTATTGTTGTTGCTGCAAAAAGAAGAGCAAAGAAACTCAACAAAGAGCTTTTAGTAGTCGACACTGCTGCTGGAACTAGTAATACAGTTTCAAAAGCTTTGGAGGACTCCCAATTAATAATAGCTGTTACTGAACCAACGCCTTTAGGTTTACATGATTTAGGGTTAATTTTAGAGTTAGCGAAAATTATGGACATTGAAGCGTGGATAATTATTAACAGATCTGATTTAGGACCAAAAGAACCTATAAAAGAGCTTGCTGAGAAGTACAGTGCCAAAATTGTTGGTGAAATTCCATATAGTGAGCGCATAATCAAAAGCTACGTTGAGGGAAAACCCATTATTCTAACTGGATGTGAAGAGTCTGAAATTTTCAGGGGATTAGCTAAAAAGGTTATCAAATACTTGAGGTGATGAAGATGCAAATTGTCATTGCGAGCGGCAAAGGAGGAGTTGGAAAATCAACGGTAAGTTCATCATTGATATACCTCCTTAAAGATAAGCATAAAATTATAGCAGTTGATGCCGATGCTGATGCACCTAACTTAGATTTGCTCTTTGGTGTCGAAACGTGGGAAGAGAAAAAAGAACTAACAGGGGCTAAAGTAGCTAGAATTAATCATGACAGATGTATCAAATGTGGTATCTGTGCTGAGAGATGCCCTTATGAGTGTATAAAGCTTATTAACGGGAACTATGTTGTTAGTGACATAACCTGTGAAGGATGTGGAGTTTGTGCTTTGGTTTGTCCTGTTAAAGGGACAATAACTCTTGAAGAGGTCCGCTCTGGAGTAATAAAGAAGACGACAACTAAGTATGGTTTTCCCTTAATTTCCGCTCAATTAGACGTTGGAAGACCAAATTCTGGTAAATTAGTTACAGAAGAAAAGAATTGGGCAAAAAGAATTATGGAAAAGCAAAGATTAGAACATATGATAGTTGACTCTGCCGCTGGTATAGGCTGTCAGGTTATAGCGAGCGTTGGGGGGGCAGATGTAGCAATACTTGTTGCTGAGCCAACGCCAGCATCGTTAAGTGACTTAAAGAGGATTTACAAAGTTGTACAACACTTTAGAGAGCCCGCATACATTGTAATCAACAAAGCTGACCTAAACCCCGGGTTTAAAGGCATTCATGAGTTTGCAGAGCAAGAGGGAATACCAATTTTAGGCGAGATTCCTTATGATAGAGCCATTCCAGAGAGTATGATAAAAATGAAGCCAGTTGTTGAAGCCTTTCCAGATTCGAAGGCAAGCAAAGCTCTAAAAGAAATTGCAAAGACTGTTGAGGAAGAGATTCTAAAAAAATGAATATCCAAATTTTGCGGTTTATGATTTTCCGGAGGTGATGTCCAGCTTATCTCGACAGTCTCCTATCAATCAAAATCCTTAAATAACATAATCACGATTATATAATCATGATTATGCAAAAGTTTGTGAACAGAGAAAATGAACTCAAAGTCATAAGAGATAACATCAAAAAAGGAGCTTTTATAATCATTTATGGAAGGAGAAGAGTTGGAAAGACCAGACTCATAGTTGAAGCTACTAAAGATCTCACAACTATCTACCATTTATGTATGGAAGAAGAGCTCAGCGAAGCCTTAAGAAGACTCAACTTGAAGCTTTTTGAACTCTTCAAGGACGAAAGCTTGATAAAGAAGCCAATAGCATCTTTTGAAGATTTCTTTGATTACATAGCTGACAAAGACTTAATCCTAATCTTCGACGAGTTCCCCATCTTGGTGAAGAACTATTCTAGAATCTTAGGACTTTTGCAGGAGTTTTGGGACTTCAAGAGGAAGGCTAACAACAGTATAATCCTCTGTGGTTCAAGTATCTCAATGATGGAGGAAATTCAGAGCTATAAAAGCCCTATTTACGGAAGGAGAACATTATCTCTAAAGGTTCACCCTTTAAAGTTTAAGAACCTTAGAGAATTCTTCCCAAAATACTCAACTGAAGATTTAGTAAAAACCTATGCCGTTTTGGATGGAATTCCTGAATACCTATTGCGCTTTGATCCAAACGAGGGCTTCATGGAGAATCTCACAGAGAACTTTTTTAAAAAAGGCTTTTTATATGAGGAAGCAGAGCATTTGCTTAGATATGAACTTAGAGACTTAAGCACCTATAACACAATTCTTGAAGCCATATCCTTTGGATATAGAAGTTTCTCAGAGATTAAGACCAAAACAGGCTTAGATAGTGCAAAGCTTTCAAGATACTTGAGCATATTGGAAAACCTTGGTCTAATCAAGAGAGAGACTCTAATAACACTCACTCAAAAAGAGAAGCTAAAGAAAAGAAACGCGTTATATCAAATTAATGACAATTACTTCAACTTTTACTATTCGTTTATATATCCTTTTAAGGAGGAAATAGAGATTGACCTACTCGATGAGCCATTGAGGAATTTTGAGAGGAACTTTAACAGATATCTCGGCTTCATCTTTGAGAAAGTGGCTAAAGAATTCTTAATTGAGCTTAACAAACAAGAAGCCTTACCATTTAGATTCACTAAAATTGGTAAGTGGTGGCACAAGGGTGAAGAAATTGACATTGTAGCTCTCAACGAGAGGGAGAAGAAAGCTCTCTTTGTTGAAGTCAAATGGAAAGAGCTAAACCTCAGGGAGGCAAAAGGCATTTTGAAAGACTTAAAAAGAAAAGCAGAACTTGTAAAAGAGCTCAAAGACTACACGAAGCACTTCACTATTGTTGCTAAACGCATCAAGGGAAAAGAAAAACTTGATACTTTGACTTTTGACCTAAAGGATTTGGAAAGTGTTCTCTGAGGAGATATAAATGTCAAGAGAGAACTCACCAAGCAGAAAGACAACGAGCATCATGATATTTTACTTGCTCGTCTATCTAATTGTCTACGGATCGACGTTTGTTATAAACTCCTATTTGAAAACCTCTCACGTTCTTTTATATCTCACAACAACGATTGGAACTATATTAGCAGGGATGTTTTTAGTTGCTCTTCTCATATTAAAGCTAAATAACGAAAAATTAACTCCCTCAGTTTTTGGAATTAGAAGGTACAACTTAGGTAGCAGTTTTTTATTGGCTGCAGCCCTTTCAATGCCCATTTCTCTGCTCTGGCTCATAGGCATGAAAATTGTGGGTATTGATACATTATTAGTTGCTGCTAAACCCTCTTGGGTGACTTTTCCAATTTCGTTAGGAATCTTGATCTTTGCAGTTCTATTTTGGGTTTTAGTTGGCACCGTTGCTTTTGCTTTTTGGCAGGCTTTTCCCTATGAGCTCATGCATGGTATTTCTCCTAAATTTGCAATACTTTTGATAGCGATTTTATGGTCTGGACTATACAATACGCCCTTACTAACTGAAAAGCTTGATCCCGCTGACATTCTCTTCTTTGGCTTCCTGTTCACTTGGGTTTATCACAAAACAAGAAACAGCGTAGGGATTGTGATAGCGTATCTTTTGAATGAAAATCCCTTGTGGTGGGTAATAGCGGCAATATTTGGAACAAATATCAGAATAGCATTCGTGATTTTTCTTATTTTTAGAGCCTTGATATGTGCTATATCGCTGATATTAATATTTGAGAGACTTTACCGATAAGCATAAAGCTAAGCAACTTGTTAGTATCTTTTAAGATGGCGAAGTGTGAACTATGTGGTTGTGAGTTTGAAGAAATTAGCAAGTCAATTGGAGTATGTGTTAACTGCCTTAGGAGAAACCCTCAAAAAGCTTTAGAAAAAGTTATAAAGTCTCATTTCAGATGGCGCGAGCTGATAAACCTACCTCCTCTTCCTCCTCAAGAAGGAGAACTTTCCTGCAAAATCTGCGTTAATGAGTGCAAAATTCCAAGAGATGGCTCCGGCTACTGTGGTATAATATGGAACAAAGGGGGAAGGCTAACAACGATAACTGGAAGCTTTAACAAAGCTTACCTGCATTGGTATCTTGATCCTCATCCAACCAACTGCGTTGCTGAGCCCGTTTGCCCAGAGAGAAAACATTATGGCTTTTACAATTTGGCTGTTTTCTTTGCAGGCTGTAACTTAGATTGCCTCTTTTGCCAGAACGTTCAGCACAAATACATGATAAAGGATGGGAAAGTAGACCTCCAAGAAGGCATTGTTTTAAGTTTTAATGACCTTTCAAATGTAGCGATGAGGAATAGAGTTTCCTGCATCTGCTATTTTGGAGGAGATCCAACGCCGCACAGCATCTATGCACTTAAAGTTTCGAGAGAAGTGCTAAAGCGTTCAAAAGAAGGCAATGTAACTAAAAGGATTTGCTGGGAAACAAATGGCTTGGAGAATCCAAAGATAATGAAGGAAATGGCAAAGCTTAGCCTTGAAAGTGGGGGGATTGTTAAGATTGACTGGAAAGCTTACACACCAAGCATTTACCAAGCTTTAACAGGCATAAACGGAGAAAAAGCTCTAAAGAGAGTTAAAGAGAATGCTAAACTTGTCTTAGAAATGGGTAAAGAAAGAGAACTTCCTCTTTTAGTCGTTAGCACTTTAGTTGTTCCGCACTACATTGATGAATTTGAAGTGTATAATATAGCTAAATACATAGCTGATCTAAATCCAGAGACGCCTTATGTGCTGCTGGCTTTTGCTCCCCAGCACTTAATGTATGATGTCCCAACAACAAGCAGAAGACAGATGGAAAGTGTTTACAAAGCCGCATTAGAGGCTGGATTAAAAGAAGTTTACATTGGAAATATCTGGCTACTCAGATAATTCCTCTCCTTTTGGAACTTCGTTCCCCTGAGCTAAAATTATCAGCTCTCTTCCCTCAACGAGCATTTGAGCAACTTTCTTCCTTGCTGAGCTTAAAGCTCTCCAAATTGTTCCTCTCGAAACACCCATTCTTTTTCCAGCCTCTTCTTGCGTTAAGCCCTCATAATCCACCAATCTTAAAGCCTCAAACTCCTCATAACTCATAAAAATCGGTGGTTGAGGAGGTCCAATAGGTGGGCGGGCTGGATAAAAGTGCTTAATTTCTGGAATAAGACCTATGAAGCGTCGCTTTCTTCTCCTTCCTCTACCTCTTCCCCAAGGCATTTTAACACCTAAATTAAACTTTCGGAGGTTTAGTTTATAGGGTTTTGCCCTCACCTCAACCTTAACCTGAGTCTTTCTGTAGTATGGAAGCAACGCGATAAGTAAATTTATGAAGCATCGGAAACATGAAAATATTCGGGATGATGAGATTGAGCAGGACATTCAATCCAAAACATAAGCATGTTCTAGAAAGCTCCGAGAGAAAAGCAATACAACCTCAAGAACCATTAATTGAGGTCATCATGAAAGAGATAGGTAATAGGGGTTCAGCTATTGACTTTGGTGCAGGGACTGGATATTACACCATTCACTTAGCCAAAATCTTCGAAAAAGTTTATGCTGTGGATCTAAGCTGGGAAATGCTGGAAATCCTCAAAGAAAAGCTTGAAAAGGAGGGAATTACAAACGTTGAGCTTATCCAAAGCAGTTCCTTACCAAATATAAAATCTGATCTAATCTTTCTCTCAAATGTTCTCCATGAACTCTCCAATCCTATGAAACTTCTGAAAAAAGCATCGAAGTTAGGAAAGTATATTTTAATCGTTGACTGGAAGAAGGAAAAAACTCCTTTTGGACCACCGTATGAGCACAGAATCAGCAAGAAAGAAGCAGTAAAGATGATGAGCGAGTTCTTTAGAGTTGAAAGTTTTGAAATTTACAACCATCACTATGTTCTTTTAGGGCAAAGCAAATTAGAGGATAATCCTTGAAGATGATGGAATTCCGAACTTTCTCCAAAATATCAGCGCATAAGTCCAGAAAACTATTCCCAATACGCCAATAAGCTCTGGAATTGCAACGCCTTTAAACACACGTATCGCCCAGAGTGCTAGAATCCAAACAATCAGAAAGTCAAGCACAGTGAAGATTCCAAACTTTCTCGTCTCTACTTTCATAAGTGCATCAATTCCAATGATCAAGATTCCAAAGCCCGTTAAGAGGAAGAATCCCAGGCTAACATTGTTGTGTGGTGGAGTTCCCTCTGGAAAGACTCCTATTAAAATTAGCGAGACTAATCCCGCAGCGAAGACACATGCACCAAGCTTTTTAAGGATGCTTTCACTCTCTTTGAGCAAACCATAGGCAAAGAACACACCCAGAATGCCTGCTAAGATTAAGCTCATGTTTAAAATGTAGTTCTTTTCCAAGCCAAGCCTTCCAAGGTCGCTTATGGCGTTATTTTGAAAGGAAAACCAAGAAGAGTGAATTATAACAGCCAATGTAACTCCACTGAGACCAACCAAAGGTGCTAGAAGTCCAGCATAGAGGTATTTGCGCTCCATAATGTTCATCAATTTATCTATACTCTCATCCTTCATTAGTCTTTTGTTCTCCCATCGATAAAATAGCTAGTACAAAAAGAAAAACTATGTGGTCTTTTCGTAATATGCTATTGAAAAGTCTCACTTTTCGTAGAACACCTGATACATCTGCACGTACTTCTCCTTTTCCAGCAGAAATTCATCGTCTTCTGGATAATACTTTGCAAGTTCGGGCTCATCGCCCGCGAACTTTTTAATTGACTCCATTGAGTCCCAGATAGTTACGAGAAGGAAATGAGCCACTTTGCCCTCATCTTTTCGTGTGAAATATAGTTTTAGTAAACCATCAACAGAACTATAATCCGGCACTACCCTTTCAATCAAGAACCTCTCGTAATCATCTGCTTTCTCAATAGGAACTCTCCCGTGCCACAACCTCATAATTGCCAAAATACCACATCTCTTTACTTTATAAACATTACATGATATATGAACATTGTGCATTCAAATAATTAGGATTGATAAATTGGAGTTCTGATGATTTTACCATCCAATCATACTTTCAATGCCCATTTAGCACTTTTCCAAAAGCTGATTATCCCTATACCGCTTCCCACAAGCCAAAGAACGGCGAATATAACGAACTTGAGCTCATGAAATTGCACTTCAAGGATTGAGAACAACACTGCCGAGATCGTGAAAATGAGAGAAAGGACAAACAGCTGATAAAAATCAAGCTCACACTCAAGTCTTTCTATGTCTTCTCTCTTTGACCTCTTCAGTGCTCTGTAGATTAAACAGAATGTCAAAGCATAGAGTAACCAGATAACAGCCTGAGGCCCTATTTCTGGTATTGCTGCTGGATTTATCCCAAAACCTAAAACTCCGTAGTATAACAGCAACACCGGAATTAAGAACTTAAGCTCCCTCTTTGTAGGAAGAAGTTCTTCCATATCACCGTCTCTACCGAATTTTTGCCTCCAAATGTAGATTAAAAGAAGAATAACTCCAAGCGTACTTACAGCAGATGTGAAAGATGCAAATGGTGATGGAGAGTTAGAGCTTTCGAGCATCCCAAATATAAAGGCAAAAAAGTAGGGTCTTTTGAGTAGTGTGCTTGGCAACACCTTCCTCTTAGATGTTAGCAGTTCAGCAACGCCTATAGGGAGTATAAAGGACATAAATGGGTGCCAGAAGAGTACTATTACAAGAACCTCAAAGATGCCTATGCCTCCAACGTGAATTGGCGACTCCCACTCGGGATTCCACACGACTTTGGTTATGTATGCCTCGTAGAGTCCAAAAATAACACCTGCTAAGTAGAGTGTTTCGAATCTTGGTTTCCCAAAGCGGTAAACAATTGAACCTAAAATTAGAGTGTGGAGTCCATAGAGGGGAAGAATTACAAGTAGTCCCCAGAAAGTAAAGAAAGGATAAAGAGTTGCTCCTATCGTAACTTCACCAAAGAAAGCTGAGAATGAAGCAATGATGAGCCAGAAAAAAGCCCTTCTCACCATTTCACCTCCACAACTCACCAACTCTTTTTTCAAGCCACCTCTTCTTTTTACTTTATGAGTTTTGACATATAAGAGGGTTATGGGTGTGAGAGTAGGACAAGGATAAAAATGAAACAATATGCAATTCTACTCTCCGACTGCTTTCTGTGCGATAAACAGTACAATTTTGGAATAGTGTTCCATTTCATGCATTTTTTCTCGTCCTGAGAGGCGAGGCTTTCAGAAGAGTAATTATTGAGAATTATAATAATTGTGGATTTTTCACTTTATATCTTGGTGATTGCAGAGGATTTACAAGTTTTATTTTGTGTGAACGGGTTATCCTAACAAGTTCTTCAATAGCACTTATCAGTTGAACGGATGCTTTTTTAGATTCATCCCAAGGCTCTGAGATAATAACCTCAAGTTGAATTGTTTCTTCACCTGAGCTTTTGATATCTTGGAGAATTGCCTCTTCTTGAGATGGAGATGGATAAAAATTGTGTGTAAAGTCTTTTCCTCCGTATATTTGAATCTGTGGGAATTTCTTAATGACTTCTTTCAAAAATTCTGCGGAAATCGATGAGACTTCTATAGCCATTACAAAATAAAGACCATCAAGTGTATATCCAACAACTCCATAAGGAAACCCAAATTCAGGTGTTGGATAATGTGCTGGCTCAAATTTACCATCAATAAGGATATAATTCTCAATTCCATACACTAATGGTCCTACAGAATATCCTTGTTCTGCAAGTTGTTTTCGTACATCTTCTGTGGTTTCCCACATTAAGTTAAATAATTGATGAATGCTTTTTTTGTGCTCCTTAACAAATTTAGTAAACATTTGGCATATCCCCTTTGTTCTAATTCTTGTTGCCTCTTTATCAATATAATTTTCCTCATTTGGTTTTTACCTAAGATTTGGTGGTAAAATAATAATGGCTCCCCAAAACACAGACTTCCTTTCCTTTAACGTCTCTTCATAGACTTTTCTCCATATTTTTCTACCCTCTTTTGTTAGCCTTGTGATATTTGTTCATGAAACACCTTAAACAATCCCCTTCAAATAGGTAATCTGCCAAACTCAACCTCTAAGGTTTGTGTAGTTCTCCATATAAACGCTCCCTCTCCCTTAAGAACATGCTTTCTCATATCTCCCTGTGGAACACCGTTTGCTTCATAAATCATGCTCTGCATGTCCGGATCGTTGTAAAGTACAAGTGTTGGACCGGGGGTGTTGAGAAGATTCTCCACAACGTACCTAGTTCCTAAAAGGGTGACTCTTCCCCTCATCGGCTGGGTCAACAGTGGAATAGCGGCGCTTCCAGGAGTTGTGTAGAACAGAACTGCAGCATCGTCAATTCCAATTAGGGTATTTCTTCTATCTCTCACCGCCGCTGCAAGAATCAAAAATGCCATTCCCACTAATGTTATGCTGTAAGCATTGCCAAAGTCCACTAAAATACTCTTTCCAAGCTCTGGAGGTTCACCTTTAAAGAAGACCTCATCCAGAAAAGTGTAGCTCTCCCGTATTACCTCTCCATAATGCGCCTTAGATGTAGCAACCTCTGAGGTGCTTTTAATCTTGCCCGCCAGTATATCTGAGTAAAGTTTATCCGTGAGCGATCGATCCAGTCCATAAATTGTTTGAATTATTGTTGCCGCAGTGTAGAAATCCTTTATCAGCCCTTTAGCCACCATTTTTATAGGATCCAAACCTGTTTCTTTATTGTCCTCTATCTTTATTACAGTATCAAACTTCTCTTTGGGATGTTTTCCCCTTGTGTCAAAGAAGATCAGACCATAACCCTTCTCCAAGAACTTGTCTCCAATATAGTCTATGATTTTGGTGGGGTCATCATCGATGCCAAAAATCTTCAGTGTTCTACCGTGATAGGCAGGATCATAGTATATCTCCTTTTCTTCGTACTCCAGAATTTTTACAGCAAGTTTGCTGTATTTCATAAAGTCTCACCAAGTTTTCATATGACATATGAAGTATAAACAGTTTTTCATTAACTTCATCACGTCACTTTCAAGAGTTACTTCTTAATTCTGGTATAAAAAAGAAAAACATCAAAATACAGAGTTTAATCTCCCACCATCAACGGGTATCATTGCACCATTTATGTACGAGCCGTATTCACTTGCCAAGAAAGCCACGAGATAGCCAATTTCTTCTGGCTCTCCCAAACGACCAAGGGGTATAGACTTAGTATATTCGCTTAATGCTTCCTCGAGTGTTTTTCCTTCCCTTACTGCTCTATCCTTTGCTAATTGTACTACCCTATCCGTTCTTATTATACCCGGCAGTATGCCATTTACGGTTATTCCATATTTTCCAACTTCTTTGGCTAAAGTTTTCACAAGCCCAGCCATTGATATTCTAACAACGTTGCTTAATGCTATGTTTGGAATTGGCTCTTTTATGGCAACACTTGTAGAATAAATTATTCTCCCCCATTTTTTCTCAATCATTTTTGGCAAAAGTGCTTTTGTTAGGTAAACAGCGGGATAGAGAAGTAAGTTTACAGCTTTTTCCCAATCCTCCATTCCCATCTCCATAAAGTACCCGGGTTTAGGACCTCCAGTTGAGAAGAAGAAAATATCTATATCTCCAATATCTGCTATTTCTTTCACGCTTTTCTCTAAATCTTTCCTCTTTGTTAGGTCTGCGACAATATAAAAGGGCTTTCTTCCAGTAAGCTCTTTAATCCTTGCTTGAGCTCTCTTCAAGTTTTCCTCGCTTCTTGAAAGTAGTATAACATCAGCCCCAGCCATTGCTAAAACTTTTGCAACACCAAAGCCAATCCCTTTAGAAGAAGCAGTTGTAAAAGCTAACTTTCCATTAAGTCTTATCTCCATAATATCACCAATAAAATTTCATTCTTAAAGAATTATAAAGTTTTCACAACCATTATTTCCTCGAAGAGTTTCTACTGGGTAATTTCCTCATGTAGAACCTTTTCCCTTCATACTCAAGTTCAATAAGCTTTCCCTCATTCAAAAGCTTTTCAACGATTCTCCAATCAACATTTGCTTTCCTTAAAAGTTCCTTCACAGCCTCTTCTCTCATCGGATGGACGCTTGTAATACTTAACAAGTCTTCTTCAATGTTTCCCGTAAAAGTGAAGGCATTTCCTTCGTAGCCAATTAAATATTCAACTCTATCAACGACTTTTGCAAAAGTTTGAAATGCTTGGTTGATAATTTCTTCTTTTGCTGGCTTAACCCATTTTTCCGTTGGGGGTCTAGTGGGAATTGAGATATACGCTATATCGGGCTTTAACTCTTTCAAGAATTCTGCTATCTTCCCAAACTCATCTCCATAATTTATTCCATCAATTAGCATAGTTTCCGTTACAAGTTTACCTTTGAACTCTTTTCTAAACTCTATCATGCTCTCCAAAATCATATCAAGCCTCAGACTTTTATGAGGTCTGTCTATTTTTCTCCACAGCTCTTCACTAACAGCATCAATCTTTAAAGAGACAAAATTAAACCTTAGTAACTCTTCTCTAACATCATCACGCCAGATTAGAGAGGAGTTCGTTAAAATTGCAAGGGGAATTTCAAGTTCTTTTAAAAGCTCAGCCTCCTTTCCAAGGTTTACATCCAATGTTGGTTCACCATCTGGAACAAAGGTAATATAGTCAATTCTCTCATTCCTTGCCTTTGCTTCTTCAACTTTTTTCTTAACATCTTTAAAAATAACTTCTGGCTTATAGAACTCTTTCCTTTTAACCTCCATCCTTAGGGTCTTCCCAACTTGACAATAAACACAAGCATAAGAACAAAACTTGTCGGGAATGTTGTTTACTCCAAGACTTTTTCCAAGTCTGCGAGAAGGAACAGGACCAAAGGCAATTAAAGTTTTCATGATGAGCACCAAAATTAGGTTAATCTAACACTCTTTAAGGTTTTTGTTTCAATTATTACCCTTTCAACTCAATTCTTCGCTTTACTTTTTATTTTTTGATAACATATTTTGAGACAGAGAAGAAAAATAAAGTCTAAGAAAATCTAACGTCATTAGATGGGCAAGAGTATTTGCCCAGAACAAGCCTCTTGGTGTTAAAATTAACCTGTTCCTCTTTATCTCAATCCATTTCCTTTCAAGTGCTAAGCTTATTGATGATGCAAAGTTTGTGATCTCAGCCTTCTTAATGGAAATTTCTCCCTCAAATAGCTTTGATATTATCTTTTCACCTTTATAAAGCTCTTCCGATAGTAGGAAAGTAATGGGAGTATAAGGACTCTTGATGTAGTGTCTTGTATGATGCGGATGAAAGATAGAGTGATTCTCTACATGACCCCCTGCTCCAGGACCAATACCTAAGAGCGGTTTTTCGAGACGCGTAAAGTATTTCGAGTAGTGAAATTCATCTTTTCCATTAGAGAAATGATTTATTGAAAGATGTCTGTAACCGTGTTCTAGTAAGTAGTTATAGGCTTCTAAAAAGTCTCGTTCGTTCTCCTCTACACTTGGATGTGGATATGAGTTCATAGCTTTGTTATAAACAAGAGGGTAAATCGATATCCCATCAACACCAACTTTAATAGCTTTCTTAACATCATCTAGCAAGATATTCTCATATGGTGTGTTATAAAGCAGATCAACTGAAACAACTTCAAAATACTCCTTTGCCAGCTCAAGCTTTTTAATCACTTCCTTTTCCTTGTTCCACCTTCCCAATATTGCTCTCATCTTATCATTAAAACTTTGTACTCCAAAACTTATCCTGTTAATACCAAATGATGCTAGGATCTCAGCTTTGTCTTTATTAAACTCGTTTATTGTGCTTTCAACGCTTATTTCTATAGGTTTATTGCTGTTTTCATAAATAAAATTCAATATTCTTTTAAACTCCTGAGTGGGTAAAAGAGTTGGAGTTCCCCCGCCAAAATATAAGACTTCAACTTTAAAGCTTCTAAACTTCCTCAATTCTCTCAAAATTGCACTAACATAATGTTCATAGGGAAGTGTTGGATATTCCTTATAGAGTATGCAAAATCTACAATTTTGTAAGCAAAAAGGAACATGAATATACATTGCACCCTTTCTATTCTTAAATAACTGTGTCGGCTTAGTATCAACTTTCCTTCTAAAGTTATTGAATGGTGCTAATGCATGATGATGGGTTTTTATCCATACGATGTCTTTCATCCTGAGCTCCTCCTAGTAATTAAAAAAGATAGAGAAAGCGTGATGCTCATGGTCACTAAACTTTTACTGGTTTCTTTGAAACATCCTTAACTGACAAGTACGCAAAGATTGAAAGAAGCCCTAGTACTAGATAAGATGTTACATCATCCAATGGAGTCCATCCAATGAAGTCTTCGCTCTTTAGGAGATATGCTTCAATCGCATCAGCACTAATAACAAGCAAAGCTAGTATGGCTAGTCCAATGCTTAAAATTGAGCCGGCATAAAGATAGGATGTTGCTTTAAAGTCATTTTTCAATGCCTTTTTGAACCCTGTTAAGTAAATTGCACTTATTGTTAACAATACAAAACCAACAAATAAATCTCCTGTTGGGGACACTATCACTGTCGTTTCTCTTCCAAAGTAGCTTAAGCTTTCTATCATGCTGTAAATAAGATAGAGAAAGCCAAAGATTAAGGTTAAATATTTAACGGTTTTTTTCATAGTAATGCACCTCCCATTAACACTATCACTAATGCCACTAAGTAAGCTAACAGCAATTCATAGAGAAGAGCAAAGAGTGCCCATTTTGTTCCAGCTTCCTGCTTAATTACACCAATTGTAGCAACACAAGGGACGTAAATTAGAACAAAAGCCATGAAAGCAAAAGCGGCTACTGGAGTAAAAGCACTACTTGATGCTAAAGCATAAGGTAAGCTCTCTTCTCCAACCCCATAAAGTATTCCCATTGTTCCAACAACAACCTCCTTAGCAAGAAAACCAAAGAACAAAGCCACTCCAGCTTTCCAGTCCCATCCAAATGGTTTGAATATTGGTTCCAAGGCACGTCCTATTGTTGCAACCCACGACTTTGCTAATAATTCACCACTTTCAAGTGCGTTTGAACCAAGATATCCACTTGGTCCAGTGACTGATAAAAGCCAGACTATAATCATCGTTGCAAAGATTATCGTTCCAGCTTTTTTCAAGAATTTTTCTGTCCTTGTCCAAGTAACTCCAAATATTGTTCTCCAATTGGGTTTGTTATATGGAGGCAATTCCATGACAAAATGCGAAGGCTGTCCTTTGAATATAAACCCCCTAAAGAGCCAAGCAAGGATTAAAGCTAAGAGTATGCCCAAGATATACATGCTTGTTATCACCGTTCCTTCTCTTCCCATAAAAAATGCCCCTGCGAACAGAGCATAAACAGGTAAACGTGCACTACATGACATTAAGGGATTAATTAAGATTGTTAATATTCTGTCCTTCTCATCTTCAAGTGTTCTTGTTGCCATTATTGCTGGAACATTACATCCAAAGCCCATTATCATTGGTACAACGGATTTTCCATGTAATCCAAATCTGTGCATCACTCTATCCATAACAAAAGCTGCCCTTGCCATGTATCCGCTATCCTCAAGCCAAGAAAACACTAGGAATAGAAAGGCAATCGGAGGTAAAAACACTAAAACACTCCCCAGCCCTGCTAGTATTCCATCTCTTAAAAGTGAAGCTAAAGCATCATTGCCTATACCACTTCCAACTACACCACCAAGCCATCCAAAGAATGCGTCTATTATATCGCTAAACGGTGCTGAAACGTCAAAAGTAAATTTAAATGCCATCCACATTAGGCTGAAAAATACTGGAATGCCTAGATACTTGTGAGTGAATACTTCATCAAGCATTTCAGTAAAGGTAATTCTTTCTTCTTTCTTAGTAACAGCTTTTTTTGCAATTTCACTAATTATTTTATACCTCTCATCAGCTAACGCGAGTTCGATATCATCATATTTTTTGTGCAAATCGTTGAACACATCAATTAAGGTTTTTAGTACATCATCTCTCATTTTACTCTTTTCAATTATTGCTCTTACATCGCTATCTTCTTCTAATAGTTTTATTGCAAGCCATCTCAAGTTATACTGTCTAGTTAATTTCTCATCTTTTTCCAAAACCTTAATTAGCTTCTTTATATAAGGTTCGAAGTTTGGATATTCGACTATCGGTGGTTTTTTGTCAAGAGATTTTGCGATTCTTTCTTTTAATTTATCAATGCCTTCTCCTTTTGAAGCAATTGTTGGAACAACAGGAACACCTAATAACTCTTCAAGTTTTTCTGGATTTACATTATACCCTTTCTCTTCTGAAATATCAATTTTGTTTAAGGCTATAACAACATTTGCCCCAATTTCAAGAAGCTGTAAAGCCAAATAGAGATTTCTTTCGAGATTTGACGCATCTATAATGTCAACAACAACTTTTGGTTTCTCTTGGACAATAAAATTTCTTGCAATCTTTTCATCAATAGAATAGGCGGTTAAACCGTAAACTCCAGGTAAGTCAACAACCCTAAACTTTATTCCTTTGTGCTCAAGTTCTCCTTCTTTTTTCTCAACTGTTACTCCAGGCCAATTACCAATGTGTTGCCTTAAACCAGTTAAAGCATTGAAGATAGTAGTCTTACCAGTATTGGGATTCCCAATTAAAGCTATTACTACTTCTTTCATTCTTTCACCTCCACGTAGATTTTCATAGCTATACCTCTTCCAAGAGCAATTTGTCCTCCTTTGACTGAAATAATTAAAGGGCCAGCCATTTGATTCCTAACAACGAAAATTTCACTTCCTGGATTTAGTCCCATATCAACGAGTTTTCTAAAAATTCCATGTCCTCCAGCGAAGTATTTTAGGATCACTCTCTTTCCTTCTCCTACAAAAGCTAATGGAAACATTCACTCCACCTCTATATATCCAGCTTCTTCAAGTCGGAGCGAAAGTTTATACCCTCTAACTTCAATTTCTATAGGATCTCCGAGTGGGGCTCTCTTAATTACCCTAATTTTAGTTCCTGGTGTAAGCCCCATGTCTAAAAGACGAGTCTTAGGACCTCCAGCAATTCTCCTAACTTTTACAACTTCTCCAGGCATAACTTCATTCAATCTCATATGCCCACCCCCATGGACACTTTCATACATATCTGTTAGGTTTTCCTAATAATCTGTGATTAGTCTAATCTAACAATCTTTAAATAGTTTTCTGTTTGTAAAGGAAACATACCCTATATGAAAACATGATTTTTAGGTTAGTCTAACATGATTAGGAATTCCAAATAACATACTATCTAAAATACAATTTGTACAAAATAGTTTGAAAAACAAAAATTTAGATTTCCTTTTCAAAATATTGTCCTGAAATCATTCAATATTTAGTTTCTGTGCATATGCCTATAAGCGCTACTCTAAAACTCTATCACCTTTCCAACATATAGGGGCTCAACGTTTTTTCCAAAGGTGTGCATAAATGATGCAATTGCTTCAAAGCCCGTGCAATGTCCTGCATAAAGTTTTTGAACACCTAACTCCTTTAGACCCCTTATTGCATCCTTCAGCAATTTCTCGTTAGAGCCTATCAAATGAAAACCTCCTATTAGAGCTTTAACAGGTTTATTCAACAAGTTTTGAGCATGCATTATTATATTTAAGATTCCACTATGGCCACAACCCGTTATTACTCCCATAACATCTCCTAAGTCTAAAATTAATGCCATATCATCTCTAACATCATCTTTGATTAACTTTCCATTCTTAACCCTATATCCAACCTCTCTGCTCCAAGTCTTTCTTTCTATTTCTCCGCTACTCCAAATATTTTCAACTATTTGAAACGGTTCTTTAACCAAAATAAATTCTGCACCAAGAGCTTCAAGTTCTTCTTTAGAGAATGGCAAGCTAATATTTCTTAAATGTGGCTTTAAAGCAACTCTTTTGACAAAAATGTCTGGATGGGCAACTATTGGTAGGCTTTTGCTTCTTCTCTCTAATAATGCTTTTATTCCACCTGTATGATCATAATGTCCATGAGTTAAAAAGAGGTAATCTATTTTGTTTGGGTTTATATTTAATGCCTCCATATTTTTAAGTAAAGTTTCTCCATCTGTGCCAGTGTCAACTAAAATTCTGTAATTTTTATGCTCTATTAAAGCGGAAAATCCATGTCCACCAAGAAAGCCTTTTTTGAATCCGCTGTGGTTCTCAAAGAGGATTTTTATTTCCACTGGAATCACCAAACTAAAACTTTGCTTTATTTCCTGCCCTCTTTCCTAAAATTGCTTGAGTTAGTTTCCCTTCCAAATAGGCCCTAATAGCTTGCTCTACTCTCATGTTAGCTGGTGCTGAAACAAACTTTATTCTAGCTGCTTGAAGAACTTGGGATGAATTTGGACCAAAGACTCCGGCTATTACAACATTGGCACCTTGGTTAATACAAAATTGAGCCGCTTGAATACCAGCACCCTTTGGAGCACTATATCCTGGATTTTGGACAACCTGAACATTTATAATATCTCTATTTTCAATGTCAACAACTGTAAAAGTTGGTGTTCTTCCAAAATGCTGATTAACAAAATCATCTAATCCACCTTTTACAGTAGCTACTATGAAGCGCATCTTACTCACCTCATAAAAATATCAAAGAAAGTTAGGGAAATCTAACTTAAAAGTTTTTGCTTATGCACAAAATGGTTGATGAGACCTTAATAATAGCCCCAATAAGGTCTAACTCTTCTCCAATAGAATCTGCAATATCCCCTGCCATAAAGCCATCCAGGTCTTTGCCAAGGTGGAAGATAGCTAAATGGACCATTTCCAGGCCAAGATTTCCACATCCACCATCTTCCTCTTCCCCATGGCATTGAAATCACCTCCTTAAAGGAATAAATGAGAGAAAAATTTTCACTAAAACCACCATCTTCTACCTCTTCCTCTCCTACGTCCTCTTCCAAAGCCTCTCATCCCTGCACCAAAACCATAGGTGGGATATGGAGGCATAGGTACGGTAGTTTGTTGTGAGTAATCAGGGAAATACATTGGTGGTACATAAGGAGTTGCTGTTGAAACTTGTTCCTGTGGGATTTCGCCTTTAATGATTTTTTCAATGGCTTTTTTTATTGATGTTCCAGCGGGGAACGTGTAAATCCTAATTCCAGATGCTTGTAGAGCATCGTAAGCGTTAGGGCCATATTGACCTGCTATTACCGTGTCAATGCCTTCATTTATGAGCATTTGCACAGCCATTATTCCAGCTCCTCTTGGAGCACTCATAGCTTGATTTTGGATTATTTTAACATTTTTTATTTCTCCATTTTCAACATCAACGATTGTAAAAGCAGGAGCTCTTGCAAAGACTGCTGAAATAGTATCTTCCAAGCCTCCTCCATTTGAACTAGCAACTGCTATCCTCATCTTTATCACCTCATTATGTGCATATGCACAAAATGTTTATAAATTTTTCGGGCAGCCTAATTTACATTGGGATTTATAAACCAAAAGAACAAAAAATAAAAACGATGTACCTGAAGAAAGAGCTAATTGAACCAAGGATTTATCAAGAGGTAATCTTTGCAAAGTGTAAAGATAAAAACAGCTTAGTTGTTTTGCCAACTGGACTAGGTAAAACATTAATAGCTCAAATGATTGCTGATTACAGGCTTTCAAAATATGGTGGAAAAGTTCTAATGCTTGCTCCTACAAAACCTTTAGTCTTGCAGCATAGGGAAAGCTTTGTAAGGCTCTTTGATATTCCTCCCGAGAAAATCAATGCTCTAACTGGTGAGAGCAATCCAAAAGAAAGGCAAAAAATTTGGGAGAGGAGTATTATAATAACCGCAACTCCCCAAACTATTGAAAACGACTTAGTTGTAGGAAGAATAAGCCTCGAAGATGTTGTTCTGCTAATCTTTGATGAAGCCCACAGAGCTGTTGGAAACTACGCTTATGTTTACATAGCAAAGGAATACATGAGACAAGCAAAGCATTCACTAATTTTGGGTTTAACAGCGTCTCCTGGAAGTGAAGAAGGGAAAATAAAGGAAATATTGAAAAATCTATACATAGAACATGTGGAAGTTAGGACTGAAAATTCTCCCGATGTTAAGCCTTATGTTCAAGGCATCAAGTTTGAATGGGTTAGAGTTGACTTACCAGAGCTTTATAAGGAAGTTAGAAAACTTTTAAGGGAAATGCTCAAAGATTCTCTAAAGCCATTGGCACAAGCTGGGTTAATTGATAGTTATTCTCCAGATATTCCAAAAAAAGAGGTGTTAAAAGCGGGGCAAATAATAAATGCAGAAATTTCAAAAGGCAATTATGATGTTTCGCCTCTCCTAGTTCCTCAAGCAAAAGCAGTGAAACTCCATCACGCTATAGAGCTTTTAGAAACCCAAGGTTTAACAGCTCTAAGGGCTTATTTGAAGAAACTCTATGACGACGCAAAAAGAGGAAGAGTGAAGTCCAACAAGGAATTGATGAGTGACTCCAGAATGAAAAAGGCAATTTCTCTTTTGATTCAAGCAAGGGAGCTTGGCTTAGACCATCCGAAGATTGATAGACTTAAAGAACTTGTAAAAGAACAGTTAGAAAAGAAGTCGAACTCAAAAATAATTGTTTTCACAAACTACAGGGAAACAGCAAAGAAGCTTGTTAAAGAGCTTAATTCAATGGGTGTGAAAGTTTCTCGTTTTGTTGGACAAGCGAGTAAAGAGAACGATGTTGGAATGACCCAAAGAAAGCAGAAAGAAACCCTTGAACTCTTTAGTCAAGGAGTTTTCAACGTATTAGTTGCAACAAGCGTTGGCGAAGAAGGTTTGGATGTTCCGGAGGTTGATTTGGTAATTTTCTATGAGCCTGTTCCATCAGCAATAAGGAGCATACAAAGGAGAGGAAGAACTGGGAGACATAAACCTGGAAGAGTCATAATTTTAATGGCAAAAGGAACAAGAGACGAGGCATATTATTGGAGTTCTAGGAATAAGGAGAAAGTTATGATTTCTCTTCTCAAAAGGGTGAGTGAGATGGTTAAAAAAGAAAAGCAAAGCTCTCTCTTAAGTTTTGTTAAAAAGGAGGAGAAGTCACCTAAAGAAAGTGAAGAAAAGACTGAAAAAGAGAGGCAAATTTCATTGGAAAGCTTACCGATAAAACCCGTAGTTGTTAAGAAAAAGAAGGGAAAAATTGTTGTTTATATTGACAGTAGGGAACTAAAGAGTGAAGTTCCAAAAGTTTTGAAAGAATTAGGAGCTGAGATTGAAGTTAAAACACTTGATGTTGGAGATTATGTCGTAAGTGAAGAGGTTGCAATAGAGAGGAAATCCGCTAATGATTTTATCCAGTCAATAATTGATGGTCGCTTGTTTGAGCAAATGAAACGTCTAACAGAAGCTTATAGAAGACCTATCCTTATAATTGAGGGACAGCTTTATGGGATTAGAAATGTGCATCCAAATGCTATTAGAGGTGCTTTAGCTGCAGTTGCTCTTGATTGGGGAGTTCCCATTTTATTTGCACAAGATGCCAAAGAAACGGCGAATTATATTTACTTAATAGCAAGAAGGGAACAGGAGGAAAAGAAAAAGGAGGTAGCCTTAAGGGGAGAGAAGAAAGCGTTAACTTTAGCCGAAAGACAACGTCTAATCGTCGAAGGATTACCAAATGTTTCTGCTACTTTAGCTAAAAGGCTCTTGAGGCATTTTGGAAGTGTTGAGAGGGTTTTCACGGCAAAAGAGAGCGAGCTTATGGAAGTTGAAGGAATTGGAGAATTAAAGGCAAGAGAAATTAGAAAAGTAATAACGGCACCTTATGTTGAAGATGATGAGCAAATTGGATAATCCCACGCATCAAACTCCTCTGGGATAACTCCGGGTTTAATCCCTATAACCCTCGCACATACATTAGCCCTTCTTTCATTAAGCCTTTTGGTGCTGTTAAATACCAAAGTAAAGGCTCCATTTCGTTTAAAGAGTTTAATTTTGATAGCTCCTTTTGTGCTGGTTAAAAAAGGATAATCTTCATACACCACATCTGGATAAACATTGGTTAAATTCCAACCTATTGGATAGTAAATCCACAATTCCTTGGGAGTTAGGTTGGCTAAATAGTGAGCAAAGACAACTTTTTGAGTTCCCAAATTAATTACCGCATGATCAACAAGAATTCCAAGAGGTTCATCAGGTGGAGTTATCACAAGGTTATCTCTTTTTAAAGTCCTATTCCAGATACTTCCGCTACCGTATCCATGACCTTTCATTGTTTTATAGTAAAAGAACATTTCAATCTGATAGCCTCTAATCCTGAAGACCTTTTCTGCAACAGTCCACACATAATTTGGATTTCTTGTTTCTTCATAAGCTTTCAGTAACATCTTAGCAACATCATCTCCATTAAAGTCAACAGGTAGTTGAGAAATGTACCTTTCCACCGTTTCAGATAAAGTGTAGGGACATAAATCAATTCTAGGGGTGAGAGTTGAAGTGGGAAAAACTGCAATGCCAATAACAATCCCAATAAGAATACCAACTGTAAATTGCAATAATCCTTTCATATTTATCCCCATCATTTTTACTTCCTTGAGTTATATAAACTCTTCTAAAAAGTGTACCCCGGGGGGAGCGGAGGGAACTCACAGCTCGCCTCTCGCTCATTCCCCACGGTTGCCCGGGGCATTAATAAGTAGAGTGAATAAAAATTAAATTTTTTGTTGATGATACTAACCAATCCTCCTTTCAAGCACTATTATCAACACTAGGATTCCCAAAAGTCCAAGAACTGCTAAGTACAGCTTTTTAGTTCTAAGTTCTTCAACGATTAAAACTCCTTCCTTGACCTCAAAGCTTAATTTAACATCTCCCTCCCCTTTAACTGCTATCGCTAAGAAGTCTTCATCACTTCTCACATTTATTTCCCCATTAACATCTTTCCCTTTTAAAGCAAAAAGGGCTTTTTTCAAATCTGTTGACAGTGGATCAAATTCCTCTTTTTCGCTATTTGGTGTAAAATAGTAAGCCCTTAATTCAACCTCTTTATCTGCTTCAAGTTTTATTCCAAGCGCTTTACCCCTTAAGTATGTCGCGTTAATAATAAAAACTTTAAGTCCCTCTCCAAATTCCTTCTTTTTAAGGCTGAATGAAAGGTTTTTTGGATAATTAAGGTAATCCGCAACCAGTAAAATGGAATTAAAGTATCCTCTCCCCTCAACCATTATCATATAATCACTTGCATTGAAAATAACATAATCACTTTGTCCTTTAGGCTGTTGTGAAGAGACCAAAATTTTCCCATAGCTATTTAAAATGTGGAGGGTTAGATCTTTCCCCTGTCTAACATATCTCCCATAAAGAAAGGCTATTAAAGTCCTATTGTCGCTTTCAAAGATATATGGTGGGGTTATATCGCTTCCAACTACTCTATAAGGCACGCCTATATGGTGAATTTCACTCGTGTAGTTCATCTTCAAAAGCCAATTGTCGCCATATACTGGTAAAACTCCCCCACCTCTTATCTCAAGCCTTAGCGGAAGCTTAATCCCTCCAATTGTCAAATTGAAATCTAATACATCATTAATTCTAAAACCTTGAGGAAAGGTAGGCAAGGTTAAGAGCAGAAGCACCTGAGTTTCTCCCAAAACTTGAAGTTCATTTATTTGCACATCTTTATAATAAAAGCTCACCTTTATTGATTCTGGAATCCCTTCAATGCCTAACTCTACTTTCTCGTTTCCCTTTATGTTTATAATATAACTTGCACTTCCTCCCAAGTATGTCTTTGCATAAGTATTAACAGCTTTAACTTCCAACTTTTGTTCTAAGGCTATTGGAATAGTTGCAGAAAACTCTTTTGATGATACTAAAACACTTAAATACAAGGCATCTTCTGGAACTTTAAACTCAACAACAACTTTTTCATTTGGCTCAATTTTGACGTAGTGATAATATGGATCTCCAATGATTACGGAATTCTGCATGATGCTTATTTTCCCACTAAAGGGCGTTTTACCTTCGTTTTCAAGCCATAACTTAACCTTATTTCCCTCCTTTTCAGCTTTAACAAGAGAAACCTCTGGAGGTTCGAAATAAAAGCTCTCCTGTGTTATAACTCCATAATCGAGCAATATTGTACCCTGATTTATATCACTTTCAAATTCAACTTCCCTGATCTCTTTACCTTGAAGTGTCATTCTTCTTGTTTCAATTGTTAAACCATTGAAAAGAAGCTTTAAAGTAATATTCACACTTTCTTTTCCGTGATTTTTCAGGAGAACATTAATTTTCTCATCTTTCCAGATTTTCTCAATTGTCACAAGCTCCTCAAGTGTTTCAATAAAAATCGTTTTGCTTATCTTTGATCTAATAAGAGAGAAGGTCAAAATGTTTGAAGGAGGATTTTTTAGGATTATAGTATATTCCTCACCATTTTTCAACCTCAAAGGAGTTTCTTTCAGCAAAATATTTCCTGCAGTTATCTTTAGTGTATCATTTAGATCAAAGTAGCCGGTGTTTTTAATCCTGACTTTTAAATAAGCGTTAAAGCTCTCTAGAACTTCCACGCTAAAGTCTCTTTTCTTCAAAACTTCGATCTTAGAATAGTTGCCAAAGATGTGTAGAGTTAAGAGCAATTTTTCAATATCAAGTCTTCCAATGGTGTAGTTCACTCCATCTATACCTAATGTCTCCCCAAAAGCCAGGGGTCTTGAGAAGGTTTCATTTGGAGTTTCAACACTTAGAAGAACTAAGCTTGGATCATTTTGAGCAACATCAAATGTCACTATGCTATCATCTACAAGCAAAACTTCATCTATCCCAAACTCGATAGTGTAAGCATAAACGTTTCCTATCAAAAGTGTAAAGAGAGTAAAGAGCAATATTTTCTTCATTTCTCACCCCTCGTACTCCTTTCTGTAGATGGCTAAAAGTGTGAAAATTATCCCCAAAATAATCACGCTCAAAAAGAATGTCGCACTAACATTTGGATCTCCTTTGTAAATATCCAAGCCTGTGTGCAGAGTAAAGCTCTTTTTAAGCAAAACCCCAATTTGATAGCTCAAATTAAAGCGTTCTGGATCATCAAAGAAAGGCAAATTTGGGAGTATGTACTGCACTACAAAAATTACTGCAAAGCTTGCTAAGGATGCATACAAAGGTCTTGCTATTGCAACAGATAGAAGCATTGAAAAAGCTCCTAAGCTTCCAAGAAGAAGCAAAGTAACCCCTAAAGCAAACAAAAGATCATTAAAAGTTGTTGTAATTCCTTCAAAACCTGCTTTATAAAGCAAGGTTGAGTAGATTTGCATTACTAAAAAAGGCAACCCATACAGAATCGCTAGACTACTCATTCCAGCAAAAAATTTTCCCAGGACAATCTCGCTCTTTTTTATCGGCTTTACTAAAAGCAACCTCATTGTTCCCCTATCAATTTCACTCGCTAAAAGGTCACTCATTATGATTATCGCTATTAATTGCCCTATAATGCTAACCCAGAAATTTATGAGTGATGAGGACATGACAATTTGGAATTCCCTCTCAAGTGGCTTTGCACCGTATTCTGTAATCTCGCCATGGGTGAAGAAGTAAACTACCACTGGGAGAAACATTATCGCGAGCATTATCTTAAATCTCCTTGACTTTAAGAGCCTTAGGACTTCATTTTGATACAAAATCCAAATCTTAGGTTCTCTAATCGTGTCCCCACCTCTATGTTGAACTTCTCCATCAGTATTCTCTCAAGAGGGCTTGTATGTGGCTTAAAGAGCTTTAGCTTAATTCCTTCGCTTGCTAAATAATGCGGAAACTGGAGGAAAAATTCTTCTAAAAAACGAGGCTCTATTCTTGCATGCAAAATATTATCTTCTTCCCATAGTTCTCTAACATAAGATTTTTCACTCAAAAAATCTATGACCCTTTCATTATCAGATGTTAGGATGTCATATTCATTCTCCTCTATTCTTGTGAGCTCTGAAATTTTTCCTTGGGCAATTAGTCTCCCTTGATTTATTATCCCAACATAGTTGCACATCCTCTCAATTTCACTTACTATGTGGGAGCTTATGAAGATAGTTTTCCCTTCTTTTTTAGCAAGTTCAATAAGCTTCCCTATAAACTCTATTCTTCCTAGGGGATCTAAATTTGCTGTTGGTTCATCTAAGATTAGAAGTTCTGGTTCACCAATTAAAGCTGCAGCAAAAGAAACTCTCTGCTTTTGACCAGAGGATAGCTCTTTGATTTTGTTGAATGCCAGCTTTCCAACACCAACATAAGCTAAAAGCTCCTTTGTTTTTTCTCTCGCCTCTTCTTTGCTTAAGCCAGATAATCTTCCAATGTAGATTAGAAATTCAAAAATATTCATCTCCTCATAAGCTATAGGAACCTCTGGCATATAGCCAACTCTCTCCATGATCCTAATTCTATCCCGCGGCATGTCTAATCCAAAAATCTTTATCTCACCATAAGTCGGTCTCAGGGCATTTGTGAGCATTTTTATTGTGGTTGTTTTTCCAGCACCATTTGGACCTAAAAATCCATAAATAGAACCTTTTGGAACCTTTAAGTCAAGATGATAAACAACATTACGCTTTCCAAAGAACTTAGTGAGCTTATGGGTTTCTATGATATACATCTCAACCACACGATAAAAATCTGAAAGGGAAGTATAAATATTCTTTGTTTTAAAACTTTCATGAATATAACTGTAAGGAATACTCCCTTCTGAGATTAATTACTCTCACTCATGAAAAAGGTTATATATTGCCTTATTTCTAATATAAAGCGGTGAAAGATATGAAAATTGTTGAATTGGATATAAAATTGCCATATAATGAAAGAGGAAAAGTTTTGAGTAAGATTTGTGAAAAAGTCAGAGGTAAAATTAAAGACATACGCTTCCTACCTCCTACCCTTCTAGGAATCAGCGAAATTAGAATGGAAATTGAAGAGGAGAACATATCAAAGCTCCTTGAAGATTTGAGAAAAATAGTTAAAGAAGGAAATCTCAGCTTCAAGGTTCTTGCTGAGGCTTAACGCTGGACTATCGCTCTAACTCCAGCAGATGCAAGCACCAATAGTTCGAAAATCTTGTAGGCTTCTATTATATCTTTTGTTTCATATTCAACTGTTTTTCCATCTATGCGCTTCACCATTGGCAAAAGCTCTGCTGCATCAGCCATTTCACTTCCTAAAAATCTAATCTTCACTTTTACGGGATAGCTTGTTTTTAGTGGCTTAGTTTCACCAGCCTTAAACTTTTCTACTCCTCTTTTAACTGCTTTCCTAATTTCTTTTTCTAATTTTGAAAGACTTGGACTTTTTGCCGAATATCTTGATAGGGAAGTTTTGAGAACAACTCCTTCTGCCCAAGGTGTAAACTTCCTGACATCTTCCTCAATCAACTTTGCATCTCCCGCAACCAAAATAGCGGGAACATTGTAATGCCCAGCAACATAAGCGTTGAGTAAAAACTCACTCACCGGAATGCTGTTTATTTCAATCCTATCTATTGATGCTCCGCTGTAAGTGTGGTCAAAAGTCGACTTTGGAGTTCCTGCTTTTGAGTGATAGCCTAAGAAAAGGGCGACATCACATTCTTCAACATAAGCAACCATGCTTAAAGGTCTTGGAAAGCCTCTAACGATCTCAACGTACTCTGGAAGTTCATCAATTAACAGATTTACCATAGGACCATGGCTATCGGCTATTATTACTTCATCGAAACCGTTTTCCTTCAAAGATTCAGCCGCTACAAGGGTAATTTTAGTCGCTATTTTTCTCGCTTCGTTGTAAAGAGTGCCTTTAACAAAGAGATGCTCTCTACTAACAATATAGGGCATTCCTTCTAAATCAATTGAGATAAACACTCTCATAATATCACCAAAAGGATTTAAGAAAAGGGAGGATATAAACTTTAAGGCTTAACTTCTTTAACGCCCTTTACAAGATTTTCAAGAATCTTTTGAGCTTTTTCTAAAGAGCCAGCTTTTTCCACAGCTGTTCCTGTAACCACTATATCAGCACCACTTTGGGCAACTTCTCTAGCATCTTGATAAGTCCTTATTCCTCCACCAACAATTAGAGGAACGTCTAAAACGCTTTTAACCGCTTTAATCATCTCATTTGGAACATGCTTTGGTGCCCCGCTTCCAGCTTCTAAATAAATTAAACGCATTCCCATGTATTGACCAGCTAATGCATAAGCAGCTGCAATTTTTGGCTTATGTCTCGGAATTGGCTTTGCATCACCAACCCATCCTACTGCCTCACCGGGCTCAACAATAAGATAAGCCATTGGAATCGGTTCTAATTTATACTGCTTAACTCTAAAAGCTCCTAAAGCTTGAGCGCCTGTAATAAAGAAAGGATTTGTTGAATTTAAGAGACTCATGAAAAACAAAGCATCTGCATATTTACTTAATCCTCCATGAGAACCTGGGAAGAGTATAACTGGCAGATTTGAATTCTCTTTTATTGATTTTACAACATTGTCCAAAATTTCTCCTTCGGCACCTGTAGAGCCACCCACCATTATTGCATCAACACCAAGCTCTTCACTCATTTTAGCCAGTTCAGCCGCTACCTCTGGAGAAACATCATCTGGATCAAGCAAAACAAAGTGAAGCTTTTCCTTTTCAAGTTTTTCATAAATATAACTTTCAACTTTTCCTATTTTTATCCTCATTTCCTACCCTCCAAATTTTTAATCTCATCCCTATTTTTAACTATTTTCCACGTTAAGTTCAACTTTTTCAAAATGTCTCTCAAAGCTTCATTAGGCTCCTTTCTACCAAAATAATACAGATTTGAGCTAATTTTTAAATCACTCGCTCCAAAGCCCTTAACAGCTTTTCCAAATTTTGAAAGTTCATTTGAAAGCTTTTCCTCTAAACGTTCTTCACAGGGTATTAAATAAGCACTTAAAAGTTTGCTCTCCTTTAAGAGGAAATCAATGTGCCAATGACTCCTTTTTTCTTTTTTGAAGTGCCTTTCAACCCTTTTTTCAACAGAATTCATTGCAGAACCAACATAAACATAATAGCCCTTTTTAAGTTCGAAAGTTTTCCTCTTTGTTTTTATTCTCTTATCTTCATCCAGCCAAATTACAAGGAAATATGAACCTTTCATGGAGCAAACTTAGGAGAATGTGAACTTAATTTTTGTGGTCTCTTCACTATCCCTATATTTATAAAGCTAATTGAGTAACTTCAACTGAGGTGCAATTAATGGATAAAAAGAAGAAGCCCAAAAGAGCCATAGAGGAGTTCCCATGGCAGGAATATGAGAAAGAGGAATTTGAAGAGAGGTTCCCTTACTTGGCTAAAGAACTTAAGGAGACTAAAGGTGTTGCCATTACCAGATATCGCGAGAGTGAAGAGGAATTCCTTAAAGAGGAAGAATTCGAGAAAATTGACTTTTCCGAGTATACTCCTACTGTGATTGACTTTTTAAGGCGCTGTGAAACAGATGAGGAAGCTTTAGAGATTATAAATTGGCTTGAAGAAAGGGGAGAAATAAGCCACGAATTAGCTAAGGAATTAAGGATTAAACTTGTAAAAGAGGGAGTTAGATCATTTGGACCTAAGAAAGAATGGGGATGGTATGAGAGACATGGAAAGCATTAACTGAAAAGCTCTTTTCATTTGGACAAAATATCCAATGTAAAGCACCACCTTTCTCTTTGACAATGTTTAAATAGTGTTTCATGCTAAGAAAATTCGGTGGTGAAAATGGAGCGTTCAAAAGTTAGGATTCTCATTGCCAAGCCAGGTTTAGATGGTCACGATAGAGGGGCTAAGGTAATTGCAAGAGCTTTAAGAGATGCTGGTTTTGAAGTCATTTATACTGGAATTAGGCAAACTCCAGAACAGATCGTTGAAAGCGTAATCCAAGAAGACGTAGATGTTTTAGGATTGAGCATTCTTTCCGGTGCTCACATGGTTCTAATTCCAAAGATTCTAAAGCTTTTAGAAGAGAAAGATCTTAAGCCAAATGAAGATGTTTTGGTAATTGCTGGTGGGATTATTCCACCAGATGATGCTCAAGCTCTCGAAAATATGGGTGTTGCAAAGGTTTTTGGTCCTGGAAGTCCAATTGAAGAGATAATTGGGTTCATAGATGAAAATGTTGCGAAGCTTAAGAAATTTAGAGCATAAAATCCAATACGTTTATAATTTATTTTGGACAAATAATCCAAGTTGGGGTTAGAGATGATCAAAGATTTGATAGAAAGAATGCTCAAAGGGGATAAAAAAGCAACTGCTCGCCTAATAACTCTTGTTGAAAACGATGAAGAAAAAGCAAGGGAAATTGTTAAAAAAATTTATCCTTTTACAGGAAAAGCATACATAGTAGGTATAACCGGCCCTCCTGGTTCTGGGAAATCAACACTCCTAGATAAGCTCATCAAAAAAGCAAGGCAAGAGGGAAAGATAGTTGGAGTTATAGCTATTGACCCAACCTCCCCTTTTACTGGAGGAGCTTTATTGGGGGATAGAATCAGAATGCAAAGACATTCTACCGATCCAGGGGTTTTTATACGGAGTATGGCTACAAGAGGTTCTTTGGGGGGCTTAGCAAAAGCAACCAATGATGCAATTAAAGTTTTAGATGCCTATGGTTGTGATGTTATTTTTGTCGAGACAGTTGGAGTTGGACAAATTGAAGTAGATATAGTTAAAACAGCAGACACAGTTGTTTTAGTCACTGTACCAGGTTTAGGAGATGACATTCAAGCAATAAAAGCAGGATTAATGGAGATTGCAGATATATTTGTAATAAACAAAGCAGATAAAGAAGAGGCTGATAAAACCCTATTTGAGCTTGAACTAATGTTAGATCTTGAGAGAGAGAAGTTTGAAAAGAGAGGATGGAGACCAAAGGTTATTAAAACTGTTGCAACCTTGAATAAGGGGATAGATGAACTTTGGAGTGTAATAAAAGAGCATGAAAAGTGGCTTAAATCTGCAGATAAGCTAAAAGAAAAAAGACGTTTTAGAGCAGAGGAGGAAGTAAAAACTATAGTTTCTGATTTTATTGTGAGTAAAGTGAGCAAAGAATTAAAGAATAATGAATTGTATGAACTAGTTGGAAAAGTTGCCAATAGGGAGCTTGACCCTTACACTGCTGCTGAATTGATTATGGAGAAGACTTTGGGGGTGAAGGTATGATAAAGAAGGTTGACCATGTTGGAATTGCTGTTAAAAATTTAGATGAGGCGGTTAAGCTTTGGGAGGCTTTGGGATTAAAGGTTGATGAAATTGAAGAAGTTCCAGAGCAAAAAGTTAGAACTGCAATATTCCACGTTGGAGAAAGCAGAATAGAGCTTTTAGAGGCTACAAGCGAAGATTCACCAATAGCTAAGTTCATAGCAAAGAGAGGAGAAGGAATTCACCACATAGCTTTAGGTGTTGATAACATAGAAGAGCATTTAGAAAAGCTAAAAGAGCAAGGATTCAGGCTTATTGATGAGAAACCAAGAATTGGTGTTGGTGGAGCAAAGATAGCCTTTATCCATCCAAAGAGCGTTAATGGTGTTTTACTCGAACTTTGTGAAAGGGAAGAATAACATTGTTTAACTGTTCCATTTTGTAAGTATTAAGTTGATTTTCTTCACTCTCTTTTTCATGCGTTACATTAGTAAAGGGTAAAATTTATATAGGGGCAAGCACAACATAACGTCAAAATTGTTGTCCCACAGCAATATTGTTTCTAATAAGCAATTGCTTATTATTTAAATAAGTTACCGGGTTACAACAGATCTTTCGGGTGGTGTTTATGTTAAGAATTATGCATAATAATTATCCCTTAAAAAAGTCTCTTCTGTCAGTTGTGATTCCCTACTCTGAGCTTGATAATTTTATCAAAACTCACAACGGTAGAAAGAAGCTTGTCATAACTCGAAAGCCTCTAACGGATAATAAAGATGCAAAATACATTTGGGTTAGTAAAGTTAAGCATCCTAATGCTATCCATCCATCCGATCTACACATAATTGAGCAAAAGGTTTTGGAAACTTTGAATAAAGAGTCAGTAATTGTTGTATTAGATGCCTTTGAATACATTATGATGGAGCAAGGACTAGATACAGCGCTTAAATTTGCCTGCAAGCTTAGAGATATGGCACTTTTAAACAACTCTAACTTTGTTGTGACAGTAGGTGAAGGATTGGAAGAAAAAGAACTCGCCCTTCTTAAGAGAGTCATTGAAGGATGAGCCATTGTTTTTTAAACAATTACCTTATGTGTCTTTTAAGATCGTTTAAACATTGTATTAGTCTTTTTTGGCTAAAGAGTAAGTGGACAAACTGGAAGGTAACATATATATAAGACTCCAGCGTTGTAATTTTTTAGGTGTGAAAGATGCCTTATATTGAGAAACTTGAAATGAAAGGCTTCAAATCATACGGAAATAAGAAAGTAGTTGTTCCATTCTCCAAAGGATTTACAGCAATTGTTGGAGCAAATGGAAGTGGAAAAAGCAACATTGGAGATGCTATTCTTTTTGTTTTAGGTGGTCTCTCTGCAAAAGCTATGAGAGCTTCAAGAATTAGTGATTTGATATTTGCAGGGGCTAAAAGAGAATCCGCAGCAAAGTATGCCGAAGTTAGCATTTATTTCAACAATATGGATAGGGGGTTCCCGAGAGACGAAGATGAAATTATCATATCGAGAAGAGTTTATCCAGATGGTAGAAGTGTTTATTGGATAAATAGGAAAAGAGCAACTAGGAGCGATATTTTGGACTTGCTTAGTGCTGCAATGATCTCACCAGAGGGATATAACTTAGTCTTACAGGGAGATATTACGAAGTTCATCAAAATGAGTCCTATTGAGAGAAGATTAATAATCGATGAGATTTCTGGAGTAGCTGAGTATGATACTAAGAAAGAAAAAGCTATGAAGGAATTGAAGCAGGCAGAAGAGAACTTAGCAAGAGTTGATTTGCTCATTAGAGAAGTTAAGAAACAATTGGATAAACTTGAGCAGGAAAGGAATGATGCTTTAAGGTATTTGGATTTAAAAGACCGCTTAGAAAAGGCAAAAGTCACCTTACTTGTTGGAGAAATTAAAAGGCTTGAAAATTTCATAAAAGAAAGTAAGGAAAGAGATGCTGAGATAGAAAGCGAGATAAAACAGATAGAAAGCCAGCTGAGTAACATTGTAAAGGAGATAATAGAGAAAGAGAGGACTTTAACAGAAGTTGAAGCTAGGCTCGAAAGCGAAAGTGGAGAGGAGCTTTTGGAGATTACAAAGGCAATAAGCGAAGTTCATTCAAAAATTGAGATGGCAAAGAAAAACATTGAAATCGCTAAAAAGGAGATAGATGACAGCCAAATTAGACTCATTAAGGCTAAAGATGAGCTTAAAAGAGTTTCAGAAGAAATTGAAAAGAGTAAGTCTGCTATAGAAAGATGGAGCAAGAGAAGAGAACAGTTAAAGGTGAAAATACAGGAAAAAGAAGCGGAAAGAAACGAGCTAATTGTAAGGCTTGGAGAGATTGATAAGAACTTTACGATAGCAAAGCAGGAATTTGACTCTTTAACTGAAGAACTTGAAAATGCGAGGAAGGAGTACTATATAAAGCAGGGAGAGATAGAAAGGTTAAGTGAGGAGATAGAGCGTCTTAAGGCTAAAATCTCTCAAAATAACACAAAGAAACTTACACTAAAAGGAAGAATCGCTGAATTAAAGGAGAAGCTCGAAGAGAAAAGGAGTGAACTTGGAGAGATAGAGAATAAAATGCAAAAAGGGGAGCAAAGACTCAGAAAGATCGAAAAAGAAGTTGAAGAAAAGCAAAGGCAACTTCAAAAAGTTGTCGCTGAGCTTGATAAGTTGAAGCAGGAACTAATAAAGCTTGAAGCAAGAAAAGAGGTTGAAAGAAATAAAGCAATAGAGGCTTTAAAGAAAGCCAATATCCCTGGTATTTACGGCTCTTTAGGAGAATTAATCTCCGTTAAAGATGACACCTATTTTACAGCAATTGATGTTGCCCTTGGTTCTCATGCCGATAATATAGTAGTGGAAGATGATAAAGTCGCTGAAAAGGCAATAAAGTTCTTAAAAGAGAAGAGGCTTGGAAGATTAACATTTCTACCTTTAAACAAGATAAAGCCAAGGGGTTTAAAAGAGAAGCCTATGCTTGGCATTCCAGCAATAGAGATGGTTAGTTATGATGGCAAATTCAAGAATGCTGTAGCCTTTGCGTTGGGAGATACTTTAGTAGTTAATGACATGCAAGAGGCGAGAGAGATAGGAATTGGAAAAGTAAGGATGGTAACGCTGAGTGGAGAACTATTGGAGAGAAGCGGAGCCATTGTTGGCGGTTACTATAGACCAAGACAAAGGATTAGTGTTAATACTGAAGATCTTAAGAAAAAGGTGCAGAGCTTAGAGCTTGAAAAGGAAAAACTTGAAAGCGAAGTCAATGCCCTTAAAGTTGAATATAAAGGCTTGGAGAGAGAGTTGTTTGAGCTTAGGATGAAAAAGAGCGATGCAAGTAAGGATTTAAGCATTTTACAGAGCGAACTCCAAAGGGCTATCAATGAGGATAAGCTATTAAAAGAGGAAATAGAGGAAAGTGAAGCACTAATCAAAGAACTTGAGAAGAAGATATACACTATTAAAGGTGAAATAGCAAAGCTTAGTGGAAAAATAGAGCGCTTAGAAAAGAGAAAAGAAAAGCTGAGGAAAGCGTTGGACAATCCCGAAGCAAGAGAAGTTAACCAAAAGATCAGGGAAGTTGAGCACGAGATAGGGAAGCTTAAGGAAGAGCTAAGCAAAATTGAATCAAAGCTTGAGAATTTGGAGATAAGGATAAATGAGGAGCTAATACCAAGAAAGGCAAACCTTGAAGAGGAAATTGAGGGACTTGTAAATAGGATAAACGCATTTAAGCAGAGTATTGCAAAGAACGAAGAAGATATTGAGAAGCTTAAGGAGGAGCTTGAAAAGTTAAAGCAAAAGGAAGAGTCGATTAAAGCGGACTTAAAGGCTCTAAAAGACGAGAGAGATAGATTAAGACTGGAAATATCCAAGTTAAGAGATAAGAAAGAGAGCTTAAGAGAGCAAATACAAAAGCTTAGCATAGAGGCAAACACCCTAAAAGTTAAAATTGCTCAATACACTGCTCAACTCCAAGAACTTAACAGAGAGCTCAAGCACCATGATGTAAAGCTCGTGAGGGAGATACCTCTCGATTTAGAAGCATTGAGGGAAGAGATTGATAGAATGGAAGAGGAGATCAAAGAATTAGAACCCGTGAACATGAAAGCAATTGAAGACTTTGAAGTTGTTGAAAGAAGGTATTTAGAGCTTAAATCCAAGAGGGAACAGCTTGAAGCTGAAAAGGAGAGCATCTTAGAGTTCATTGAGGAAATAGAAAGTCAAAAGAGAAACGTCTTTATGGCAACATTGAATGCAATAGCAAGGAACTTCTCAGAGCTATTCGCAAAACTCAGCCCCGGAGGAGAGGCAAGGTTAATTCTTGAGAATCCAGATGATCCATTTAGCGGTGGATTGGAAATTGAAGCAAAGCCAGCAGGAAAGGATGTTAAAAGAATAGAAGCAATGAGTGGTGGAGAAAAAGCATTGACAGCTTTAGCCTTTGTTTTTGCAATCCAGAGATATAAGCCAGCACCATTCTATTTGTTCGATGAAATAGATGCCCACTTAGATGATGCAAACGTCAAAAGAGTTGCCGATTTGATAAAAGAAGCATCACAAAAGAGCCAGTTTATAGTTATTACACTAAGGGATGTCATGATGGCAAATGCAGACAAAATCATTGGTGTTTCAATGAGGGAAGGTATTTCGAGAGTTGTAAGTTTAAGCTTGGAGAAGGCTATGGAGTACTTAGAGAAAGCAAGACAGAGAAATGCTTTAGGTGTTTAAAATGGAGCGCAGATATGAGGAAGAGATAACTCCAGTGGATATACTTTTACAACTCGTCATGATGGGAAAGGTTGACCCATGGAATATTGACATAGTTGACCTGACCGAGAAATACCTTGAAAGGCTTAGAGAAATGAAGGATTTAGATTTGAGGATTTCAGCTAGAGCAATTCTTGCCGCTTCAATTCTTTTGAGGATGAAAACTGAGGCATTACTTTATTCAAACAACGAAGAAGAGGAAGAAAAGAAAGAGGAGAGAGTTCATGTTCAAGTTGAACCAATAGTACCTCCAATTAGGAGGTCTGAGCGCTATTATACTTTGGATGATTTAATTGAGGCTTTAATGGACGCTCTGGAAGAAGTGGAAAGAAGGAAGCCAAAACCCAAGAAAAAGGTTCAAATTGAAGAAGAAATTTTCGTCATTGATGACTTTAGGGTTGACATTGAGAAACATGTAAATAGGCTCTATGAGATAGTCAAAAAGCTCTATGAAGAGACTAAAGAGATGATAACCTTCTGGGAGCTCGTCTTTGATCCAAGCCCAAAGATAGTTGCAAGAACTTTTCTTTATCTGCTATTTTTAGCAAACATGGGCAAAATAGAGCTTATCCAAGAGGAACCATTTGGAGAGATATACATCTTACCAATAACAGAAAGCGCTTAACTTTTCAATTTTTAAACAAAATAAGAAAAAAGAGCTTTATCTTGTAATTTGCACTTGCTTCATCATCTCTAAGTATTCTGGATTCTTCTCAAAGTATTCTCTAATTGGAGCTAAAAGTTCCACTAAATATTCTGCAACAGCATTCTTTAAGTCTAATGGATGAAGTTTACCTTCTGCAAAGTCCCTCTTAAGCTCTTCCATAGTATGATAAGTTACATCCCCACCAAACTTTGCTGGTCTATGAATTGTAAACTCAATCGGCTCTTCCCTAAAAATTATATGCTCTGCCCAGTCTAAAACTGGATTGTAGTTAACTTCTTTAGCTGGACAAAAAGCCTTTCTCAACTTTTCTCTAATTTCTTTTGGTGTATCATGAATAAATACTGCTGAATAAGGCTTTGATTTACTCATCTTCATTTGGGACCTCATCTCTTTTAGCTGTTCTTCACTCTCAATGGGCCATATGGGTGGCTCTTGGAGACCTAGCAATAGGTGGTGATGGATTGCAATTGGCTTGTATTTTTCATCGCTCCAAATCAAAGGTTTGTACTTAAGCTTTGTAGCAACTTCCCTTGCAATTACGTGGGCTTTTCTTTGATCCATACCAGCATGGGCTAAGTTAACACCTTGAACAAAGATATCAGCAACTTGCATTACTGGATAGATAAGCTTTGCAAAATCTATTGCTTCACCCATCTGCCTTCCTAAAATTGTGATTGATCTCTTAATTCTAGCTAAGGTTGTGTTTTTTGCTATATCAATCACAGTCTGCCAGTATTCAATGTCATCTAAAATCTCACTCGCTAATACAAATTCAACCTTATCTGGATCTCCACCCATAACTTTAATGCTCTGTTTCATTCCTTCCTTGAAGTAACTCACGGCTACTTTTTGGATAACTTCCAAATCTCCACCTAATTTGTCATTAATCCATGAATGCCAGTCAGCCAAGAAAATTCTAGTCTTTACACCAGCTTTTTGAAAGTCAGCTATTTTTGCACCTGCCATTAAACCAGTTCCCAAGTGTATAAAACCACTAATCTCAAAACCAATGTAGTGTTGTAGAGGAACACCATTCTCTAACAACTGCTTCAAATCTTCAACTGTTAGAACCTCTTCCACTGGTTTTCTTATAATCAAGTTTAGTCTCTCTTCAATATTCATAACATCACCACCTTAAGCCAAAGACGTCTTAACCCTTTAAGTCTTTTACGTTAATGTTGAGAGTGAAATACTCGACAAATTTAATTCTAAATCGACTTTCAGATGATTTAAAATTTGACTTTCATATGTTAAGCTCATTCATGCTCCCTTTAGTAATAATAAAGGCATTTGGGATTATTCTAAGTCAATGGTGTCATAACATTTATAACTATGATGTTTACTAAAATTTTATTTGGTGAATACCATGAGGAAGTTTGCCATAATTTTGTTAGTACTAATGTTTTTTGGAGCTTTTAGTTTTGTATTTGCAAGTGCTACAACGGTAGCAGTAGACTTAGCACATGGTGAAAACGACAAATATCTCGCAAGCGATGCTATTGATAGGGATACAAATGAAACTTTAGCACACGGAATTGTTAAGACCATAACAGATGTAAAATGGGGCTATTTTGGCGATCCAACACAAGCAGATGTCCTTGGGATAACACATCTTGGAGAAAAGATAACTGCAGATGCTTTAAAGAATGTTGACGTATTAATTATTGGACAGCCTTCAAGTCCCTTTGAACCAGATGAAGTCCAAGCAATTGCTGAGTGGTTTAAGCAGGGTGGAAAGGTCCTTTGGGTTGCTGGAGATAGCGACTATGGTAGCGGTGTTCAAGTCCAAGATGTTGTAAACTCAATTCTTGATCAATTAGGTGTCGGCAAGTTAAGACTTGACCTCTGTTCAGTTGAAGACCCAGTTAGCAATGCGGGTAGGGGTTATAGAGTAGTCGGTGTTGCCAACCCAGATGAAAACACACCAGGAAGAGCATTAATAGTTTCAGGATTCACAAAAGGTGGAAAGGTTCTCTATCACGGTCCAGGTGTAGTTGCATGGGTAGATGAGAACGGAAACTGGCAACAATTAGTTGATGGGAACGTTCCAGAGAATGTTTACAGAATCGTCAAGACAACAGAAAACGGACAAATCGTTGAGAACAACGACCCACCAGCTTACGCCTACTTAGCTGGTGATACTGGAGTTTTCACACTCCTAGCAGCTGAAGTTATTAAATTTGGAGACAAGCAAAGCGTGTTAATCGTTAGCGGTGAATCACCCTATGGTGACTACGAGCCAACATGGTCACCAAAGTATCACGGAGTTCCATTGGATGGTCCAGTCTTCGTTAGCAATATACTTCACTGGGCAATAGAACAAGCAAGCAAAGTTGAGCAACCAATCCCAACAGTAACTGTTACCGAAACCGTAACCAAGACCGTCACTGAGACAGCCACCGAGACAGTAACAGAAACAGTCGAAGCTCCAGCTAAGGGTGTTTGTGGTCCTGCTGCATTGCTTGGACTAGCACTAATACCACTGCTTCTAAGAAGAAAGAAGTGAAATTTCTCCCTTTCAATCCTTTATTTTTAACATTTTCATGAAACAAAAATTTAAAGAGCTTTTTGTTAAACTTCATCAGAGGTGATTAACGGTGAAGAAAAACCTCGCTTTGCCTATAATTATGCTACTTTTGGTTAGTGTCATTGCAGGATGTATTGGGGGAGGTGAAACTCCCACTACAACAACACCTGGAACTTCCGAAACAACTGCTTCAACAACCCCCACTGAAGAAATAAAGAGAGAGCCAACAAAGCTCGTGATTTTAACAAGACATGATACCACAATCCAGATGTTGGTGAAACAACAGTTTCTAAAAAGCGAAATCGCGAAAAAATACAACATAGTTGACCTAATATTTAGAAATGCTCCTGCATCACAATGGAAAGTTTTCATTGAGAGAGGACAAGCTGACATAGGTTGGGGTGGAGGACCAACGCTCTTTGATGACCTCTTTAAGCAAGGATACCTAGCTCCAATTGACGATCCTCAAGTTTTGGGACTACTCGGTACTGACATACAGGAGAGCATTGCTGGAATGCCAATGGTAAGGAAAGGAGATGATGGAAAAGTTTATTGGATTGCCGCAGCATTGTCTTCCTTTGGTTTCACAATCAACAAGGATGTTTTAGCTAGATGGAACTTACCAGCTCCAGAAAAGTGGGAAGACATAGCAAGTGAAACCTTTGCCATTGATCCCCCACAAGTTGGAATTGCTGATCCAACAAGAAGTACCTCAAACACAAGGATTTACCAGATTATCCTCCAAGCCTTTGGATGGGAAGAAGGTTGGAAGGTATTAACAATAATCGCGGCAAATTCAAAGATTTATGACGCAAGTGATGCAGTTAGAGAAGCTGTAATTGCTGGAGATATAGCGGTTGGAAATACGATTGACTTCTATGGTTACACTGCAATGAAGCTCAACCCATCTTGTGTCTATGTAGTTCCAAAAGGAGAGAGTGTCATCAATGGTGACCCCATTGCTCTGTTAAAGAGTACAAGAAATAAAGAAGCAGCACAGGCATTCATTTATTGGGTATTAACCGAAGGACAAAAAGTTTGGTTAGATGAGAACATTAACAGAATGCCAGTCAATCCAAAGATATTTGACACACCAGAAGGGCAAAAGAGACCAGATTTGAAGAAAGCTTATGAGTTAACACTAAAGACTCAAGGAATTCAATTTGATGATGCAAAAGCTTTAGCAACTGAGAAAGCTTTGCAATACTACTTTAAGGCTACCTTGGTTGATGCAAGCCAAGAACTACACAGAGCATGGGTTGCATTGGTTAAAGCTTACAAGCAAGGTAAGATAAGTAAGGACAGATATGAGCAATTAAGGGCTATGCTCCTAGAACCCATAAAGTTTAAAGACCCAGACACCGGTAAAATCGTGACTTTCACAGAAGAATATGCGGCAAAGATAAATGATAGACTAGTTAAGGATGCTTCATTTAAAGACCAATTAATGCAAGAATGGAGAGATGCTGCAAGAGAAAAATACAATAGAGTATTAGCGGAGGTGCAAGGATGAGAATAAGCAAATGGAGTGAAAAACTCTTTGGGACTCCCTTGTTTGAGCCCCTTGTTGCCTTTTCTTTTCTATTTCCGTTATTGTACTTAGTTGTGTTTTTAATTGTTCCCGTCTTAGCAATGCTTTTTATAGCCTTCACCTATGAAGGTAATTTCTCACTTCACTGGTTTAAAAGCATCTTAGGATCAAGCTATTACATACAGCTCCCTCCACAGGGAGATTTTGTTACTAAACAGGTAACCGCGACTGGTGAGACCATATATTTAATTAGGGGAATAGATTTTGGGGTTATAATCAACTCCTTAGTCGTCGCATTCTTTGTAACTCTATTGGCTTCATTAATAGGAACCATCTTCGCATTTGTGATGGCAAGATATGATTTTAAAGGAAAGAACTTCTTTAGAATTGCCTTGTTTATTCCCCTTTTAGTCACTCCCTTTGTGAACGCATATGTAATTAAAAGAATGTTCATAGAATATGGTCTTGTGAATTTCATCCTTCATGACATCTTCCAAATTCCCTTTAGGATTAAAATAGATGGTTTAGTTGGTGTTGCCTTAGCTCAGGCAATGGCTTACTATCCAATAGTTTATCTAAACGCTTATGCAAGCTTCATTAACATAGACCCAACTTTGGAGGAACAAGCAGAGAACTTGGGAAGTAAGAGCTTTCACTTATTTAGAACAGTGACATTTCCCTTAGCTCTGCCTGGCATAGCGGCTGGAGCAACCTTAGTATTTATATTCAGTTTGGAAGACCTAGCAGCTCCAATAGTTTTCCATGGTGATCCTTTAGCAAAGAAATTGATGTCATTCCAAATATTTAGCAAATTCATCAGCGAATTTGGTGAAAGAAGTCCAGAAATAGCTGCTTTATCAATTATTATGCTCACTTTAGCCATTCTAGCGTTCTTAGGCATTAGAAAATACGTTAGCCTAAGGCAGTATGCGATGCTCAGCAAAGGTGGAAGATGGAAACCAAGGGTAAGTGACCCAAGACCATGGCAGAAGGTTATAATTTACGTGCTTTTATTGCCACTCTTATTGTTCACAATATTTCCACAAATCGGCGTTGTTCTCCTAGCTTTCTCAAAGCAATGGAGTGTTACAGTTCTACCACACGGTTTCACCACAAACTACATCAAAGAGATGATAATAAATCCAGACGTTAGAAGATATATTGTAAACAGCTTAGTCTATTCAGGTTCAGCAGTCATTTTAATAATCTTGCTTGCAGTAACCTCTTCATACGCTGCTGGAAGATTTAAAGGCGCATTAAGTCCAGTGTTGGAAAGTATCGTCATATTGCCAATTGCCGTTCCAGGTATAGTTGTTGCCATGGGATACTTTTACTTCTTCTCAAACCTATTCCCCAACACAATCTTAGACCCAGTGAGCATTACATTTAATCCAGCATTCGTGCTCATACTTTCCTATTCAATTAGAAGACTCCCATTCGCAGCACGTTCTGTCTATGCTGGATTGCAACAAGTGCACGTGTCATTAGAGGAATCATCTCTAAACCTTGGTGCATCGAGATGGAAAACTATAACTGGAATACTGCTACCATTAATTTCGCTGAACGTCTTTGGCGGTGGAATGCTAAGCTTTGTCTATGCGATGAGCGAGACAAGTACAAGTATTACCCTAGGTTCGATTGCAATAGAAAAAGCTCCAATAACGGCGTTTATGAAAGATATAATGCTCTCAGCGGCAGGAAGTGTTAATATTGCGGCAGCGTTGGGTGTGCTGTTAATTACAGTCCAAATAATTTCAATAGTTGTTGTTAACATAATAACCAAGCAAAGATATGCCTTCATAGGTTTAACATGAGGTGAGATTATGGTTGAAGTCAAACTCAAAGATGTTGTCAAAACCTTTGGAGAAACAGTTGCGTTAAAGGGAGTAGATTTAGAAATAAAGCATGGAGAGCTATTTACATTGCTTGGACCTAGTGGTTGTGGTAAGTCAACTACTTTGAGAATCATAGCTGGTTTAGATTTCCCAGACAGGGGAGAAATATGGTTTGACGACAGTGAAGTGACATATCTAAGCTCAAGCGAGAGAGGAGCAGTTTTGGTTTTCCAAAACTATGCGTTATGGCCCCATATGACAGTTTATGACAACATAGCCTATGGTTTGAAAGTCAGGAAGCTTCCTAAGAGTGAAATAGATAAAAAAGTCAGATGGGCTTTGGAATTAGTTAAACTCGAAGGTTTTGAGGATAGATACCCAACACAGCTAAGTGGTGGACAGCAGCAGAGAGTTGCAATTGCTAGAGCCTTAGTTGTCGAACCAAAGCTTCTCCTTTTAGACGAACCTCTCTCAAACTTAGATGCAAAGCTTAGGCTCGAAATGCGTTCAGAGATTAGGAGAATTCAAAGAGAGCTTGGAATCACCGTTATATACGTTACCCACGACCAAGAGGAAGCAATGGCAATAAGCGATAGAATCGCTGTGATGAACATTGGAAATATTGAGCAAGTTGGAACACCTAGAGAAATCTACGAACAACCAAGAACAGAATTTGTCGCATCATTTATGGGTAAAACCAACGTTATTCCAGCTAAAGTGGTTGAAAGAGAGGAGAATAAGGTTACTGTTGAGTTTGAAAGCTTTAGACTTGATGGACTAACATACAACGAAAAGAACGACAATGTGGTCATAGTTATTAGACCAGAGCGTATAAGCTTACATCCAATAGAAAATGCGGTTACTTTAACGGGCAAAGTTGATCTTATAGAATACTATGGATTCTTCATTGAAATCGTTGGCCTCTTTGGAGAAAAGAGGATCATAGCAAGAACAATAAGTGACAAGGACATTAAAGGTTTAAAACCTCAAGGAGAGGTTACCTTCTATATTAACAGGGAAGACATATTAGTTTTGCCAAGACAACAGCTATAACCTTCTCTTTACCCATTATTTTGGTGATTTTATGAAGGATATTTTTGAAGAGGGAAAAGTATACGAAGTTTTGCTTGTTACCAAGAGCAATGTAACCCCCATTGGAGTTGTTAGAAAGGGCAATAAATTTCATTTTAAGCTCTTTGGTGGGAAAAGCTTTCAGGAGATTAAAAATTCACCTTTTGCTGTACTTCATGTAATTCAGGATGTTGAGCTTTTAATCAAAGCAGCTTTGAACATGGAGTTAAATATAGAGTTTGAAGATGCAAAAACAGTTCCAATCAAGAGAATTAAAGGAATGCCAGCTACAATTGAGGGTAAAGTGGAATGGAAAGAAGAGCAGTGGAAAGATGAACTTGGAGAAACGAAAGTTCTAAGTTGTGTTTTAACTCCCACATATCAGGAGATGTCTCTTATTCCAATAAAACCTCTAAGCAGGGCAGATTACGCACTTTTAGAGATGGGAGTTCTTTTGACTAGACTTTTTGTTGCTACAAGGAAGAATAAGGTTGATCTTGCGAGGAAGATATATTCAAAAATTTGGGAAAACTATCAGCTTTACAAGCATTTAGGTGGAAAAAGTGAACTTGCTGAAAAAATTATCGGTCTAAGTGTGATTTCCGTGAGATGGAACACATAATGTCAATCTTTAAACGCTTGTTATTGATTTATTCACAAATTTGTGTTGGAGTAAGGTTTTATATTTTAACAACGCAATTTTTCTTTTGGTGGTATCTAATGAGAAAGGCACTTGCATTGCTTTTGGTGTTTATGACTTTCTCTTTAATTCAAGTGGTTCCAATAAAAGCAGAAGTTTTTCCAATGGATGTTGTGACTTTCCCTGCTACCGGAAGTCCAGCAATAGCAAAGCCTGGAGAGACGATAACATTACAAGTAGCGGAAGGCGTCGAGATAACTTCACTTTCGATAATCTCAATCCTAAATGGTCCCTATGAACTTCCAATAGTTAAAAAAGAAGGCACTAGTATAATAGCTAAAATACCAGAAAATGTTGTTCCAGATGCATACTTCCTGCAAGTTAAGTCAAATAAAGGGGAAGTCATAATTCCCAATGGTGTTTGGGTTCTTGAAGAATATCCAAAGGTTCTCAGGATTGCACATGGAAGTGACTTACACGTGACAAGTGGAGCAAAAGTCGGTTATGTGAAGGGAGAGCAGTTCTGTAGAAGCATCTTCAAATGTGGAGAAGGTGCAATTCCACTAAATAGCTACGTAGCAACAGACAGCTTTTACACATACTGGGCAATGAAAGATGTGGATGTTATTGTAGCAACTGGAGATGTTGTAGATACAGCTGGTGATTCAAAAGGATACCAATTACTTGTAGATACTATTGAAAATGCTGTTGCTGCTGGAAAGCCAGTCATAGTCATAAAAGGAAACCACGATGATCCACCCCAGTACTATGCAAAGCTTATTGGTCCAAAATACTTTAATCTGACAATTGGAAAGTTCTTAATTATTGGACTAGATAGCAGAGGAGAAGAAGCTCATCCAGATATGGCTCAGTTAAACTGGATGGAAAAAGTTTTGGAAGCTAATCCAGACAAAATACCCATTATTTTGGTACATCATCCCTATTGGTACACAACTCCAGAAGGAAGAAGTGGAAAGATTGAAGGATACAGCGTCTTTGATGATTGGGAAACAATTGCCCCATGGGTAAGCTGGTATTGGATCGGAGGTCCTGAGAGAAAAAGTGAGGACATTGCAAAGCGTTTCTTGGAGGATGTTGAGAAATACAACATCAAACTTGTCTTATCTGGTCACGTTCACGCAGATTATGTACAAGTTTACATTGACAAGAATGGAAATAAGCACTGGTTTGTCACTTCAACTACAACTGGAGCACCAGATAAGAGAGAAGAAAACAATTGGTACGGTTCAAGAATAGTTGAGATCGACGAGGAAGGAAATGTGAGATTGCCAGGAATTGAAGAGATGTTTGGAACAATATTTGGACCTTTAAGCTCTTATCCAGTTCCTCAAGAGTTCATGGTAATTAGAAAGACAAGCGACTTTGGATCAGCGGTTAAGTTCATAAACGGATTAGAGGAAATCAGCGGAAAATTTGTTTTGGTTGTTCCAGAGGGAGCAAAAGTTGATGACTCTGCTACAACTGTAAAATACAAGGTCTTAGGAGAAAGGACAATTGGAGATAAGCACTACATGCTCTTTGAGATAACGATTCCAAAGGGAGAGAGCCAATTGGTTGTTAGCAAAGGAAAGGACACCAAAAAACCAGAGATTAGCATAGCTTACACCTCCCCATCAAAACCAGTAAAAGGAAGACCCTTCAAGGTTTACTTTAAAGCAACGGATAATTTAGGAATAAAGGATGTCTACATTGAAATTGAAGTAAACGGAGAGGTTAAGAGATATCCGGGAGAACCAACAAAAGGAGATCCAAAGGGAGAATTCTTCCTAGCCCAAGTACCTGGCGTTAAGTCAGATAAATACATAATAAGAGCCGTCGCAATAGACTTCTATGGAAATAAAGCCACTGCAGAAAAGGGAATAGGAATGGAAGTAACAACTACAACGACGGCAAAACCAGAGCAAACCGTGACTGAGACAGTAACTGAGACGGTTACCGAAACTACGACTACAACTACAACGGTTACTGAAACTACAACAGTTCCAGCTAAGGGTGTTTGTGGTCCTGCTGCATTGCTTGGACTAGCACTAATACCACTACTCCTAAGAAGAAAGAAGTGATTTTCCTATCTTTCTTCTTTATAAAATCTTTTTAGCAATAGCTTCATCTTTTCTAAGGTTACAACCCTCATAGAGTCAAGCATCCAATCCGGTAAATCCTTCTTTATTGACCTCCACAAAAGGCGATAGTCCAAAACTATTATTGCTCCCCTTTCTTCTTCACTTCTATGCACCCTACCAGCGGCTTGAACCAATTTTCTATGAGCTGGAAGATAGTAACCATAATATCTACCTTTTCCAGGGAATTTCTTTTCAAAATACCTTATCTGGGCTTGAACTCTTGGAGTAGGTCTTGCATAGGGAATCCCAACCAAAATCACACCATTCATCTCATCTCCACTATAATCTTGTCCCTCACTATTTCTACCACCAGTAACACCCAACAAAACACCACCATCTCTTTTAGACTCCTCTTTAAACGCTTTAACCAAGAGATCATTTTCTTTTGAGGTTGCGTTCTTTTTTTCGATAAAGACTTTTTTCCCAACTTCCTCCTCTATTCTTAGATGTAAATTAACTGAGATTAATCCCTCTAAAACTTCATAAGAAGCTGTAAATACTCCAACATTCTTTGGAATTATTTTTGCAGCTTCGATTATGTAATTGGACAATTTTCTGTACAATTCCAAGTTTCTTTCCTCACCTCTCGTTGAAACATCCTTAGCAACTAAAACAATTGCATTTTCTTTCTTTACCATTCTTGGAAACTTCTTTAGCTTAGCCTTTATCCCCATTATGTCTGAAAATGCTTCTAAAGGTGTTAAAGTTCCAGACATAAATATTGCCGACTGGACGTTTTCTACAAACTCCAAAGCTTTTGAAGGATCCAAAGCCACTAACTCCAAAGAAAAGCCTCCATTAATCTTACTCATTATAAACAGGTAATCTTCCCTTCCAATAACAGAGAGCCAATTTACCAAAAATTCTGCTGTCCTTCCAATGTAAGACCTTGGAGGCTTGTTCTTTTCTATCTTATCTTCCCTAACAGCATCTCCAACCTCAAGCATTGTGTTTAAGAATCGAATCAAAAACTTCTCATCAATTCCTAAAATGTCAAAAACGTGCATAAAAATACTTTCTGGTAAAATTGGGGTTTCAGTTATATCCCTATCTTTAAGCTTTTCGTCGTAAAGATTTTCAAGACCTTTAAGAAAAATGCTCAAAAAATTAGCTATCTCATGTTCCTTATACTGTTCAGCTTCTTTTATTGCCCTTAAAATGCTGATAACACTTAGTTTATCGCTTAGAGCTTCAATAGCTTGATTTGGTAAATTGTGAGCTTCATCAAAAATGACTATCAAGTCCGACAAATCAAGGTCAAAATACCTCAGGAAGTTCTCTCTAATTGGGGGGCTTATCATGTAAAGATAACTCGCCACTATCACATTTGCCTTTAGCGCAATCTTGCGCGTTAGCTCGTAAGGGCAGAACTCTAAAAGTTGGGAATACTTTAAAACCTCAATTGGCTCTGAAGGATTTCCCAAGAAGTAGTTAGCAATCTCCTCAAACTCTTCCTTCTTCTTTTTGACATTCTCGTAGAATGGACACTTCTTGAGCTTCTTTAAATTTTTACAAACTATCATAGCATTGTATGCGTCGGGAGCAAAGTTGAGTATGTACTGATGAAGACACAAATCTTTTCGGCTCCTAAGCGCTACCCCACCTATAGGATTCTTTTTGTTTATGGCTTTCAGCTCCTCAATAACCCTATCCATCTGCTTATGCGTCCTTGCTAAATAGAGAACTTTGTATCCCAAGCTTAGAGCATAGGGCAAAACACCGGCTAAAACACTGATCGTCTTTCCAAAACCTGTAGGAGCTTCAATAATCACGTTTTCTCCATTTCTAACTACCTCATCAACTAACTTGATGAACTCTTCTTGGTTCGGTCTTAACGTTGGATATGGGAAATAATCGCTCATGTTCTCACATAGAAAAAGTTATTAATTAAAGGGATTTTATATTTTTCCCAAGAACGAATGGAGGCTTAAATATGGACAAATATACTCAAAAGCTCATTGAAGAGGGGTTTATATCGCTGTTACTCGCTTGGCTTAGTTATCTCTTCTTCTATCAAAATCTTCTGCTCTATAAATGGCAAAAAGGATTGCCTTTACCATCCAAGACCCCATTTGTCATTGCTGGAGTACTAATAGGAACAGGATACTTTTTATATAAATGGAGCAGGCTAAAGGAAAAATTTAAAGAAAGTAAAAGCTTCAGATTTTTAGCTCGTTAATATGCTCTAAAACCTTAACCATCAACTCTACACCAGCGTCAACATCCCTTTCATCAACTACCTCTGTATTTGAGTGTATGTATCTTGCAGGAACACTAACTGCTCCTGTTGGAACACCTTCTTTGTTCAGGTGAATTGCTCCAGCATCTGTTCCTCCACCAAGGAGGATGTCCCATTGATATGGAATGTTATATTTCTTAGCTAACTCTTCCATCCACCTTACTATTGTTGGGTGGCAAATAACTGAGCGATCCATGATCTTAATTGCAGTTCCCTTTCCTAATTGTGTCACTTGCTTGTGCTCTGGTGTTCCTGGGACATCAGCCGCTATTGTAACATCAATTGCAAATCCATAATCTGGCTCAATTCCAAAGGCACTAACCCTTGCACCTCTTAAGCCAACCTCCTCTTGAACAGTTGCAACAAAGTAGATATCTGCATTTGTCTCCTGCAGTTTTCTTGCAGTTTCAACTAATGTATAAACGGCAATTCTATCATCAAACGCTATGCTAACCAAGCGATGCTTTCCTAGTCTTTCCAGCCTTCCATCCCATGTTATTATTGTTCCAATCTTAACGCCCATCTCTTCAGCCTCTTCTTTCGATTCTGCACCGATATCAATGAATATTTGATCCCAGTCTGGGGCTTTCTTTCTCTCTTCGGGCTTTTGAATGTGTGGAGGTACTGAACCGCCAACACCATAGATGAACTTGTCCTTTCCAATCCAGACCTTGAATCTTTGAGCAATTAAAGTCCTTGGGTCAATACCACCGATTGGGGCAACCCTTAAGAAACCATTCTTTTCAATAGTTGTTACCATTAAGCCTATTTGATCCATGTGAGCCGCTAGCATGACTTTTGGTCCATCGCCCTTCTTGTGGGCTATAATGTTACCGAGCTTATCAACTTTTATTTCATCCACATAATCTTTGAATGCTTCAACTATGACATCCCTAACTCCCAAAAACTCATATCCAGAAACACCCGGAGCTTCGACTATTTTCTTCAAAAGCTCGTAATCAACCATTTTAACCACCTCATTCGTTTAGATGTTCATCTTAATGGTCGAGTTGGAAATATTTAAAGGTTTAGGTGAATGAAAGAAAAATATAAGACCTCAGACGTCAAACTAAAACACATGAAACAGAGAGAAGCAACTGGAATATTAATCACAATTCTCTGGATCCCTATGGTATATCTTCTGAAAGACACAAATTGGTTTCTTCCTTTACTATCATTCCCTTTTACAGTTATACTCGCCCTTCTTGTTCTAAAGGAATTTCAAGTTAGATATAAGCTCTTTTTTACAGGAGTAATCATCTCTTATTTAATATCCATAATCCTATGGATAGGTCGAGAATATAATCATATCAAGACCTTAATCAGCCACGATCTTGATGATGCCCTCTCCTTGCTTTTTGGAACCTCTCTAGTTTTGGCTTTTTATGTCTTCTTATTCTTTATTGGATGGGTGATTTATGCGCTTAAATTTGAGGAAAAATCCCAAAATTTTAAATCTTAAAAAACCATTTAGTTTTTATGTTGCTGAAGCTTCCAATAATTGACTGTGTCTTTCTTGAGAGAATTAACCGCTTTGTTGCCTTAATAAAGATCAATGGGAAAGTTAAGAGAGCCTTAATCACAAATACCGGTCGTTTAGAGAAATTTATGGTTAAAGGGAGAAAGGCTTTTTGCATGCCAAAGCAAGGCGGAAAAACAGAGTTTATTCTAATTGGATTTGATGAGGGAGAAAAAGGAGCCATAATAGACACGAGAACCCAAGCAAAAGCCTTTGAAAAAGCCGTTGAGATGGGTTTGATCACTTGGCTTAAAAACTGCAAAATAAAGCATAAAGAGGTTAAAATTGGAAGTTCTCGCTTGGATTATTTGTTGGAATGTAATGGGGAAGAGATTTGGGTTGAAATGAAAAGTGCGGTATTGCGTGAAGGGGAATATGCAATGTACCCAGATTGCCCAAGTATTAGAGGACAAAAGCACATAAAGGAGTTGATTACCCTAAAGGAACAGGGAAAGAAAGCAATGATTCTATTTATATGTGCATTGCCAAATGTGAAAAAGTTTAAACCCTACGAAAAGGGAGATCCAGAAATTGCAAAGCTTTTAAGATTAGCAAAGAAGAAGGGTGTTGAAATTAGGGCAATTGGAATTAGTCTTTTGCCAAGTGGAGAGGTTGTTTTAGAGAATGAAAACTTAGAAGTTGAGGTTTAGAGAGATGGTTATTGTTAAAGGCATTGGCTTGGACAGCTCTTCAAAAATTGCCTTTCAAAGTCACGCTCATACTGACCATTTTGTTAGCGGAAGACTTATTATAGCTACAAAAGCAACGAAATATTTAAGCCACTTAAGAAAAGGTGGCTTCTACAAGGTTTATCCTTTCAATAAGAGCTTTTATATTGGTGATTACAAAGCTAAGCTATTACCTGCAGGACATATGTTAGGTTCTGCACAAATTTATATTGAGTTTGACGAATTCTCACTCTTATATACAGGGGATGTAAAATGGTTTAAGCTTAGAACCGCAGAGAAAAGTTGTTTTAGAAAAGCAGATGTCCTGATGATTGAAGCAACATACGGTGTACCAATGTTCAATTTTCCAACTCCAAGAGAAGCTGAGAAAAAGTTAATTGCCTTTGTTGAGGAAGCCTTAGACAGGGAAAAGACACCAACACTCTATGCAAATCAAGTTGGAAAGGCTCAAGAGCTTTTAAAAATTCTCGATATTCATGGTTATTCTGTCAAGGCTTCAAGACAAATAGTGAAGTTTGCAAAGGTTTACGAAAAGTTCTGGATAAAATTTAACAATATCTCAAAAGATGGGGAGGTTACTTTGAGAGGTGTGAAAACTCAAAAACCTGAGAATTCTCTTTCTCCTTCCGAGCTTTATGTCTCTGGCTTTGGTCAATTAAAGTTAAGCAACCATGCAGATTTCTGGGAATTGATGAGAATCATTGAAAAAGTTAAGCCCAAAAAAATATACACTCTCTATGGCTACGCTGAAGAATTTGCGAGGTTATTAAGGGGATTGGGATACAATGCAGAATCTTTACGTAATGATGCGTTACCACTAAATATTTATCCCTTTAAAGGATAATTAAGTTTATGAAACGTAATTTGTTAAAGGGCTATAATGCAAGAAAAAACAGGTACCTTCTCCTTATGATTATTAGGAATAAGCGTAGAGTAATTAGGAAAAGGGAACTAGTATTTGAGATGAAGCTTCAAAAGATGCTTGATATTATAGATGCTGTAGAAAACTGGGTTGAAGTTGCAGATATCGATAATTCACTTAAATTAATGTTTCTACATTTTCTTCGAAGCTTTACCAGTAAAATTTCAACTTTTACATACAGAGATACTGCAAAAAATCTTTTTTATTTTGAGTTGAAAGATTTAGAACGCAAATTAGACTCCTTGGCAGATAAGATATCTCAAAAAAGTCCCTTCTTTAAAACCCTGTATTTTAGGCTTAAATTAGCTCTGGATGAGTTTTATAAAGAGTTTGGCATAGAGAGATAGGTATTCTTAAATAGTAATATTGACCAAGATACAGTTGGTGAGAATTCGTGAAAAGCGGAATCAAATTCTTTGATGAAAATATCGTAAAAGATGGGTTTCCAGAAGGATCACTAATTCTGATTGCTGGAGAACCAGGGGCAGGAAAAACAATTTTTGCTTCTACATTTGTTTATAACGGAATGGCAAAATTCGGAGAGAAAGGGATTTACGTTTCACTTGCAGAGACAAAAGAAGACTACTATGAAGAAATGAAAAAGCTTGGGATGGATTTTGAAAAGTTTGAAAAAGAAGGCCTCTTCAAATTTATTGATCTCGTTACTGTAACCTCTGAAACTATTGAAAAAGAGATTGAGCTTATAATGAAGGAGATTATAACTTTCCAACCAAAGAGAATAGTTATTGATCCTATAAGTGCTTTTGCACAACTTTTGGGTGCTGAAAAAACGAGAATCTTTCTTCATACAACCTTAGGACGTTTTATTAAAGCTTATAACACTGTCACCTTTTTAATTGCTGAAAAACCGCTTGGGAGAGAAGTTATTGGATATGGCGTTGAAGAATTCATTGTTGATGGCGTGATTATACTTAAATATATCAAAATGGGAGAAATAACCAGAAGGGTCATGGAAATTCCAAAAATGAGGAAAAGAGATATTGAGAGAGCTCAATACGAATATGCAATAACAAATGAAGGTATTGAATTCTTAGCTGTTCCAGAGCTTATTAGGGGAGAGAAAGAAGCATCCATGGAAAAAGTAACCACAGGAATCAAAAAATTAGATGAGCTTTTGGAGGGTGGTGTTTATAAAGGCTCCATAACTCTTTTTGTTGGAATGACGGGTACGGGAAAAACCACCTTTGGTTTGCATTTTGTAATAGCAAATGCTCTCCAAGGGCGAAAAGCAGCTTATGTATCATTTGAAGAGCCAATAGGGCAGGTAATAAGGACAGCAAAAAACTATGGGATGCCAATTGATGAGCTTTTAAAACAAAACTTAAAGATGTTTAGCTGGGTTCCAGAGGCAAGAACACCAGTTTACACCTTCCTAAAACTTAGAAGGATAATAGAAGAATTTGAACCAGAAATTCTCGTCATTGAAAGTTTAACTGCTTTAAGAGAACATATGGACGAAAAAGAACTGATAAAGATGATTCGCTATCTTAATTTGCTTGTAAAAGAGCACGACATAGCCGTTTACATAACTCTAAATGCAGAGACAGACTTTGAAACAGTTCCATTTACAAAAGCAAGCACATTGTCAGACAATATAATCGGCTTAAAATACGTGATTAAAGGAGATTCTATAGAACGCAGACTTGCAATAATTAAGTCAAGAGGTTCAAATCACTCAAGGAAGATTTACAAATACGAGATTACCGATAAGGGGGTGGTAATTTATGAATGAAGCTCAAAACGTTGTCATTAAAGCCGTCATTTATGCAATAGAAAAAGCCGACCCTACACTCAAAAATCTTTTGGAGTTTCATTTAAAGAGCACAACAGGGAAAGGATTTGAATTAGCTTATGAAAATCCAGAAGAATTTAAGAGAAGTGTTTCTAAGCTCTTTGGAGAGTACAGTGGAAGGTTATTGGAGATGCTCATTATAGGTTACTTCAAAGAAAATGTTGGACTTAAGGGAGATGTAAACAACTTAGAAGAGCTTGTTGTTTACCTCAAAAAGATATATGGTGAGTAAAGTGCAGTCCAATCCATTAGACATTGTAGCAGCATCTTCTAAGAGGATAACCCCAACTCTTATTCAGTATGAAGTCGGAAGCGAGGTTGAAATTATAATTTTTAACCTACTCTCAGAACTCAAGAAATCCTATGAAAAGATAATAATAGTTTCATTCTACGATGCATATGCAACACTTTTGAGATATCTGAACAGTGTCTTCAATCCCCAAAATGTTCAGGAGGTTTTTGATGATGTTTATTTGGTCTCAATAAGCCCTCTTCTTGAAGTGAATTTAAAGCCCAATGATGTGATAAAAGCCGACCAGCATGAAATAATCTCTGGAAGACTTTTTGAGATTACAGGATTAATAGAAGAAAAATCCTTAATCCTGATCTTAGGTCCCGACTTTTTTGGCATCAAGATTGGAAAGGATTCATTAATAGAACTCGTACCATCCCTAATGACCACTTTAAGCAGAAAGAAGGACCTCAACATAATAATAACGCTAAATATCAAAATTTTTCCAGAGAACATAATTGAGATAATAAACAGTTTTGCATTTAACGTTATCAAACTAGGAGTTGAGGTGAGTAATTCCAAAATTAAACGCCAAATGACCATTTTAAGGAGTGTTTTTCTCGAATACAATCTTAAAAGATGGTACTATAAACTTTTAGGCAAAACTTTAATTTTTACCCCCGCTTTTTCAGAGGACTAATTTTTTAAGCACTCTTCTTTTTTACCTATATAACCAACTAGGGGTGATGTTCATGGAGGTTAATCTAAATGAGCAGAAGGTTGTTAAAGACATTAAAATTGAGAAAGGAATGAATGTTAATCAGATTACAAAGCAACTTTATGAAAGCGGGGGCTTTGTTGCAAAGAAATTTGGCTTAGCTGTAGAGATTCTCGAGAGAATGGTAAAAGATGAAAACACGTTTAGATTTTTGAGCTTTCCAGCTTGTATAATGGCAACAGGAACGAGAGGAATTATAGTTGAACTCATTAAGAAGAGACTCTTTAATGCTGTAATAACGACATGTGGAACCTTAGATCACGACTTAGCTCGCTTATGGAAGCCCTATTATCATGGCTCATTCTTAATGGATGATAGAGAACTTCACAAGCAGGGAATTAATCGTTTAGGAAACGTATTAGTTCCAAACGACAGCTATTGGGTAGTTGAGGAAAAACTTCAAAATATACTCCAAGAAATCTATGATGAAGGAAAGAGAAGGTTAGCTACTTACGAGTTAATTTGGGAAATAGGAAGGCGATTGGAAAATGAAAAAGGAAAGGAGAACAGCTTGATATATTGGGCTTATAAGAACAGGATTCCAGTTTTCGTGCCGGGAATTACAGATGGTGCAGTTGGATATCAAATTTGGCTCTTTGCTCAAGATAAGAGTGATTTCATCATTGATGTTTTTAAAGATGAGAGCAAGTTGGACGAGATAATGGCAACTCTTGATAGGGAAAACAAAAAAAGCGGCGCTTTGATGATAGGTGGTGGAATAAGCAAGCATCATACAATTTGGTGGAACCAGTTCTACAAAGAAGGCTTGGATTACGCTGTTTACATAACAACAGCCGTTGAATGGGATGGCTCATTAAGCGGAGCAAGAATAAGGGAAGCTGTATCTTGGGGTAAAGTTAAGGAAGACGCAAGATACGTTACTGTTGAAGGAGATGCAACACTCTTATTACCATTCATGATCGCCGCCCTTTTGGAAAGGCTCTAATGCAAAAGAGGAGAAGGAGTTATCTCTTTTAATGGGGCTAATGCCCCCATATTCCCCACAAATTTTTGGGACATAAAAAGGGCTTGCTTTAAAATGAAAAGTTGAAAATAACACATAGAATGGATTTAAAACGGAACACAAATTAAGCAAACTAATTCTAAAAAACTAACTTTGATCAAACTTTTACTTAGCAAAAGTTTGTTAAGAAGGGGGTAATAACCCGCCCAAGTTCATTGAATCCTCCTTCGGAGGTACTCCCCGGGCATTTTATAATTATGTGTCATTACTAAAAAGCATTTCGCTTCAACTTGCCTTGAAGTTTTAGGAATTCTTAAATCCAATGAGAAAAATATAACAAATGGGGATAATTATGAGAAAGAGATTCTATGTGAGTGTGTTAATTTTGATAATTCTTGCATTAGCTTTTGTTATAGGGAATTATTTTGGAGGTGTTAAGGAGAGCCCTTATGAAAGCTATTCTGATCAAATTTATACTCCAGCAGCAAAGAAGGGCTTGAGTTTTGAAATTCTTCCTCAAAAACAAGTTCAATACACACCAACAGCTACGCTTGCAACTCCCGAATACAAGCAAGTTACAAGTGAAGTATTGGTTCAAAGGCTTAAGAAGGATTACTACATAACAATCCAAGACGATGATCCAATAAGCGTTGCAGAAGCGATAAAGGAAAAGGTTTCTTCCTTAAACGGATATGTAATAACAGAAGAACTCAGCAAAAGTAAAAGCTTAACAGTCTATTACCTTGAATTTAGAATACCAAATGATGCCGCAAGCGAAGAAGAAATGGGAACTTTGTTAAAAAGTTTCAACGTTAGAGAGCTTAGACTTGAAAGTGAAGACGTTACAAGCAGATATAATCAAATTATTGCAGAAATTCAAAGCTTGGAAGAGGAGTTAAAGCATTTGCAGGAGTTTTACAGCAAAGCTGAAGATGTAAATGACTTAATGAACATTGAAAAAAGGATAAGCGAAGTTAACTCTCGTTTGAACTACTTGTATCTGCAAAAAGATTATTATGAAAAAGTCACCGACTACATCACGTATCATGTTAGAATTGAAAGCAGAGAAGAGCCTGTTTTTGAGGCTGAACTTAACCTCATGAAAACTATATATCAGGCAGTTTATGCATTAATACTTATAATTAGAGGGTTAATTGCATTAACCATAATATCCCTGCCATTTGTAGGGCTTTATCTCCTTGGAAAAACGATATACAAAAAATACTACAAAGCTATCCAAAAAGAAAAGGAGTGAATTTAATGAGAGTTGAACTTAAATTCTATCATTTGGAGGAGATACTTAAAAAAGCCAAGGAAAGTAAAATTGAGATCTGCGGATTTCTTCTCGGGCAAAAGAAAGGAGAAAGTGTCATAATAGAGGAAATAGCTTTTGCTGAGAACAAACTCAACTCACCAGTTGAATTTGAAATTGATCCATTAGAAATCGTGAAAATTCTCGATTACGCAGATAAAAAAGGTCTTGAACCTGTTGGCTTGTTCCATTCTCATTTATGTAAACCAATACCTTCTGGAAAAGACATTAAAGGCATGAAAAACTGGAGAAACATTTGGTTAATAGTTGACAATAGGGGAAATTATGGAGCTTTTGTTTTAAATAAAAACAATAAAATAAAAGAAGTTGAAATTTTAATAAAGAAGTGAAAAACTTTTAAGATATAAAAGACAAACTATGTTCCTGGTGAAATTATGGATCCAAAAGCGAAGGATGCGATGATGATGCTAAAAAATTCATCGCCAGAAGTCATAATAAGCTGTGTAATAATAAATGAAACAAAGGAAATGGAACTGTATAAAATGCTTTCTCATATTGCGCCTGAAGTAGACGGAGCAATCTTTTTTTCTGGACTCTCAAAAGAAGTTAAAAGAGTAAAGGAATTCTTAGAGAAAGTTTACGGCAATCTTTTTCCAGAAATTGATATTGTGGAAGATGTTCCAACTCCGGTCAATCTCATAAATCCCGAGGAGTATTTGGAGGTTGAGAGTTATGAGAGTCTTCTCCATGCTCTTCTGGATGTTGAAGAAGAGGTGGTAAGATTTTATAGGGAACTTTCAGGAAGTTGTAGTGATAACGATTTAAAGAAGCTTTTGGAGTTCTTATCTCAAATAAAAGAGCGTCATAGAGACCTAATAAGAGCAGAATATGAGCTATATAAAAAATTAAAAGGAGCTAATCGATCTTAATCTCAATCCTACCTTCTCTGTAACCTTTCATCGAAGAAAGCAACCCCCTTATGGTTTTTTCAACCATTTCCTGAACCCAATCTTTCATGGGTAAAACTTTGCCATCAATTTTGACTGTCACCTTAGGCTTTGAACTCAAAACAACACAATCTTTGAGGGTCTTTTCTCCTTTAACAATTAGTTTAGCCATGTTATAACAATCAAAGCCGCACATATGGCAATCAATATTTGGAAGAATAAACCCCCTTTTCTCAATTAAATCTGCAAGTGCTTCTGGTTTTGTTAGAGCGTTTATTATTGGCAAACCTCTAACTTCACCTTCCATTTCATTAGCGAAGACTCCACTGACGGCTATTGCCAATTCATCATATAATTCTTCAATGTCCTGCTTGTTTCTTGCACAAATTATTTTTGGAACATGTTTAATGGATTTAAATCCCTCTAAGAGCAAGAAATCAACATCAGGCATCATAGAAAGGAAACCATTCAGGTCTCTGTTTTTAAAAAGTAATGCCTCTGTATCATTGGCTTTAACTAAAACGTAGTCAGCTATCTGGTTAAAGCGCCAAGTATCTGATCCTTCCCTATCAAAATTGGCATGCATACTTTTTGCTATCCCAACTCTATAACCTCGCTCCGTCAAAACCTTTGCAACTTTTTCAATAACAACAGTTTTTCCACTTTTTTTGAATCCCACAAAAGCAACAGCCTTCATTTAATCACCTCACTCTAACAGCATTAACCAGTTCATATCATCAATTTTGACAATTAGGGCTTTCCCTTTATTACCCGCTATGTCAATGACATCTTCCAAAACCAGTATTTCCTCGTCAAATTCTTTTAAAATTCCTGTGAAAATATGATCACTATTAACTGAAACAGCAACCTTTTTTCCCACCCACCCCTTTAAAGTCTCATCAAGTAGAAAGGTCTTCACTTCTTCAACCATTCTCACCACCTTGCTAAGATTAGCATAAAAGGATTTAAAGTTGTTTGTTTGAATAAAATTTAGTGATGAACCTTTGACATGCTGAGTAGTGATGAATACGGGAGTGTCTGATCAAATTTTAATAATCTTTGCTTTTCCATTTTTTTCAAGCCAATCTAAGAGTTTTTGGGCAAATTCAAACTTTTTCCTCTTAGTTTCCCATATTGGAACATGATTTGAGAAATTGGGCTTACTCCACTTCCCAACTATTTCACCAAAATCAAAACCTATTAGATAAATTTCTTTAGCACCCAAGGCTTCAGCTAAGAAAGCGGCTCTATCCCCATCTGTAAAACCGCCAAAGTTGTAAATTATGTCTAAAGGCTCAGTTTGGCAAGTTCCAAGAACATTTTTGAGCCTTGGAACAAGAGCTCTAAGCTTTTCAATATTATCACCATGAGCATGAACCACAACAAACGCTCCTAACTCATTTGCTTCCTTTATATCTTCAAAACGCCCATCTAAATCGGTGACAATTATGTGGGGAGTTAAGCCATATTCAAGAAGAGCAGAGGTTGCACCATCAGCAGCAATAAAAGTTCCTTCTTCAAAGTTATAACACTTTAATGCATCTTCTAAGCTTGGAGCGGCACCAAAAATATAAACATTCCCTTTAATGACACGCTTAAGAGTTTCAGCATCTATATAATTCTGATTTTCGATTAGAAGCTCTCTCAATATGAAAGATGCTTCTCTATCCTCCTTTGAGTTAAATCCCATAACCCTTACAATCTCGTCGTAAAATGGTTTCCATTCTTTCCATCTCATGTTCTTAAATTTAGCATTACTTTTTAAATTTGCTTTGTTTATTTGGTACCATCTTGAATCCATTAAATGCTCAAATTTGTTACTTTTAACATAATTATGTTGAAAAAATTTAAATCCATCAATGCTCTTTACTACTCTTTGGTGAACTAATATGAAGAAGCCAGTACTTTCTTTGTTCTTAGTTAGCTTGTTTGTACTTGCAGTTGTTGCCAGTGGGTGTATTGGTGGAAAAGAAACAACACCTACCACAACTACAGGATATGCCGAACAAATAGTGATTGGTGTTACTGATAAAGTTACAGATTTAGATCCAGCAAATGCATATGATTTCTATACGTGGGAAGTTTTGAACAACGTTATGGAGGGTTTAGTAAAATATAAGCCCGGAACCTTAGAGATTGAACCTGCTTTAGCTGAAAAATGGGAGGTAAGTGAAGACTCCAAAGTTTGGACGTTCTATCTAAGAAAAGATGCTAAATTTGCAGATGGAACACCTCTAAAGGCTCAAGATGTTGTTAGAAGCATTGAAAGAGTTATGAAAATTAACGGAGACCCAGCATGGTTAGTTACAGACTTTGTTGAAAAAGTGGAAGCAAAAGATGATTATACCGTTGTGTTCTACTTGAAAGACTCCATATCCTACTTCTTAGCCTTGTTAACAACTCCCCCCTACTTCCCTGTACATCCAAATTATAAACCAGACGCTATTGATTCAGATCAAACAGCTGGAGGAGCTGGACCATATAAGATCGCAAAGTGGGTCAGAGATGAAGAGTTAGTTTTAGAGGTTAATCCAAACTATTACGGTGAGAAGCCAAAGACTCAAAAGATTATTATCAAATTCTATAGAGATGCCTCAACTATGAGATTAGCCCTTCAAAATGGAGAAATAGACATAGCTTGGAGAACTTTAAGACCAACTGACATTGAGAGCATAAAGAAAGAAGGGAAGTTCAGTGTTATTGAAGTTCCTGGAGGTTTCATAAGATATCTATGTTTAAACACTCAAAAAGACCCAACTAAAGATGTAAAAGTCAGACAAGCCCTAGCAGCAGCAATTGATAGGCAAGATATTTCAAACAAAGTGTTTAAAGGAACTGTTGAGCCATTGTACAGCTTGATTCCAAACGGAATGTGGTCACACATCGATGTATTCAAAGAGAAATATGGTGATGCAAACGTTGACTTAGCAAAGAAACTCCTAAAGGAAGCTGGCTATGATGAGAACAATCCACTTCAAATAGAACTTTGGTACACTCCAACTCACTATGGTGACACAGAGGCAGATTTAGCCCAAGTGTTAAAGGAACAATGGGAGAACACTGGAGTGATTAAAGTTGAGATAAAGAGTGCTGAATGGGGAACCTACGTTGACTACGCGAGAAAAGGTCAAATGATGGTGTATCTTTTAGGTTGGTATCCAGACTACTTAGACCCCGATGACTATACAACACCCTTCCTAAAGAGTGGCGCCAATAAGTGGACTGGGACTGGATACAGCAACCCAACTATGGATGAAATACTAACAAAAGCTCAAACAATTGTTGATCAAAAAGAGAGAGCTAAGTTCTATGAACAAGCTCAAAAAATCTTAGCTGAAGATGTTCCATTTATCCCATTAATACAAGGAAAACTCTACGTTGTCACAAGTCCAAAGGTTAAGGGAGTTGTCATTGGCCCAGACATGATCTTTAAGTACTACACCCTCTATAAAGAGGCTTGAGCTTTTCTTTTCTTTATCTTTCTTCTTATCAAAACCTACGGGTGGTTTAAATGGCGAGGGGAGTTGGAAGTTACATAATAATAAGAGGTTTAATGATCATTCCCACGATTTTGATCCTCTATACAATTGTATTCATCTTTTTAAGAATTTTACCTGGTGATCCTATTTTAGCTGTTGTTGGAACTAAAAATATTCCTCCCGAGCAGTTAGCCCACTTAAGAGCTATGGCTGGTCTTGATAAGCCATTATATGTACAATATTTTGATTACCTCTTTAGGATGATTAGAGGTGATTTTGGAGTTACATTAGCTTTCCCACAAGGAAAGCCCGTTTGGGAATACTTAAAGCTCAGATTTCCCGCAACCTTGGAATTAACTATCTTCTCGTTCACAGTTAGTGTGTTGTTGGGTTTAATAACCGGTGTAATTGCTGCTAAAAATAAGGGAACAAAGATTGACACATCTATGCGGATTTACAGCATAGTTGCGTATACCCTTTTTATTCCATGGTTTGGTATGATGCTTCAATATTTATTTGGAGTTCACTTCCATCTCTTGCCAACTTCTGGAAGAATTGACCCTGGAATAGATTTGCAAAGAATAACTGGTCTCTATGTTTTGGATAGCATTTTAACAGGCAACTGGGAAGCATTTACAAGTGCAATAAGACACTTAGTTTTGCCAAGCATAACCTTAGGAATGGTTTTGAGTGGAGCATATACAAGGTTGGTCAGGAACAACATGGTAGATGTTTTGAGCCAAGATTTCATACGCTCCTACCATGCGAGAGGTGTTAAGCACTGGAAAGTGACCCTCTATGCTCTAAAAAATGCGTTTATTCCAGTGATAACTTTAATGGGGCTTCAATTCGCAATCCTCTTAGGTGGTGCAGTTTTAACAGAAACTACATTTAGTTGGCCCGGAATGGGGACATTCATAGTGGATAGAATTGATTATAGAGATTACAATGCTATTCAGGGTGCAGTTGTTTTCTTTGCATTCTTCGTGGGCTTGATAAGCTTAGTGGTTGACGTGATTTATGCTCTCCTTGATCCAAGGGTGAAGTATTGAGGTGATTTAAATGGAGATCATAACTAAAATTGTGCATCCAATTTTTGAGAAAAAGCCTGGAAGAGGGCTTTTAATTTTTGGTTTAGCAATTGTGATCATAGTGATTTTAATGGCAATTTTTGCTCCACTTATAGCTCCATATGATCCAACTAAAACAAGCGATGATTCTTTTCAACCCCCAAGTGCTGAGCATTTAATGGGGACAAACAGGTTAGGACAAGACGTTTTCTCAAGGATCGTTTGGGGTTCAAGAATAGTTCTTTATGTTGTTTTTATCGCAACCCTGCTTTCAATGAGCATAGGAATTCCCCTTGGACTAATATCTGGTTATCATGGCGGAAAAATCGATAGAGCTTTAAGTATCATAATGGACAGCATCTATGCATTCCCTGCATTAATTTTAGCTATAGTTATTGCTGTAGTCCTTGGTCCAAGCCCTATAAACACGGCAATAGCAATCTCATTTGTTTACGTTCCAACTTACTTTAGAATGGTTAGGGGACAGACCTTAAGTTTAAAGGAACAACTATTTGTTGAAGCAGCAAGAGCAATTGGTGCAAGGGACAAGGAAATAATGGTGAAATATATATTGCCAAACTTAGCTCCAACCGTTTTGGTTGTGTTTACATTAAGTGTTGCAGATGCTATTTTAACAGAAGCTGGATTAAGCTTTCTAGGTTTATCCGTAACTCCTCCAACGCCAGACTGGGGATACGATCTTAGGGTAGGACAACCATTCCTTTTGGATGGCTATTGGTGGTTAGTATTTTTCCCTGGAGCTATGATCATGCTTTTAGCAATGGCGTTCGCTTTGATAGGGGAGGCTTTAAGCGAAAGGATTTCCTTAGCAACGAGGTGAGCAAAATGAAAACAATAATTGATGTTAAAAATCTCAGCATTTATTATTATACCTTAGCTGGAATTGTTAGGGCGGTTGAAAATGTATCCTTTAGTATAGGAGAAAAGGAATGGGTTAGCTTTGTTGGAGAGAGCGGTAGTGGAAAATCAACAGTAGCCTATGCAATTCTTAACTTAGTACCCTCTCCAGGAAAAATTGTTAATGGAAAAGTTGTCTTTAATGGGAAAAACCTATTAGAGCTTGATGAAGAAGAAATGCGGCAGATTAGGGGAAAAGAGATAAGCATGGTGTTCCAAGATCCAATGACAAGCCTAGATCCTTTAAGAAAAGTTGGAGACCAGATAGCAGAGGTTTTAATAGAACATGGAGCTGAGAAGGAAGAAGCATTTGAAAGGGCAAAGGAGCTTTTGAGGATGGTTAACCTCCCAGAAGATAGAATAAACTACTATCCTCACCAACTCAGTGGAGGTCAAAGGCAAAGGGTTGCAATTGCGATGGCTATGGCTTTCCATCCAAAGCTCCTTATAGCAGACGAACCAACAACGGCTTTAGATGTTATAGTTCAAGACTCTATAATGGACTTAATTGCAACATTAAAGTCCAAAGGGACAAGTATTTTCTTTGTTACCCACGATATCTCCTTAGCTGCTGAGAGGAGCGATAAAATAGCCGTAATGTATGCAGGGAAATTGGTTGAATTTGGAAAGGTTGAACAAATACTTGATAATCCTTTGCATCCTTACACAAAAGCTTTGCTTGAAAGTGTTCCAGATGTGTGGAGCGAAAGGAAAGTTAGTGCTATCCCTGGCTATCCACCAGATTTAAGGAATCCACCAAAAGGATGTCGTTTCCATCCGAGATGTACAATCTTCAAGATAAAGAAAGAGCTTCACGGAATATGCAACGAGTTAGAGACAGAACTAATTGAAGTAGAAAAAGATCACTTTGTTGCCTGCCACCTTTATAGGAGGAGATGAAAATGAGTGAGCTCTTGAGAGTTGAGCATCTTAAGAAGTATTTCCCTGTAAAACGAAGCATCTTAGAAGTTCTAACCAAAAAAGAAGAGAAGTTTGTGAGAGCAGTTGATGATATTAGTTTTAGCATCGAAAGAGGTGAAACCTTAGCTTTAATTGGAGAAAGCGGTTGTGGTAAAACAACAACTGGAAGGGTTATTTTAAGACTAATTGAGCCAACAGAAGGTAAGATAATCTTTGACGGAATTGATATTACTAAATTAGGAAAAGAACAGCTTAGAGAAATAAGAAAAAGGATGCAGATGGTTTTCCAAGATCCATATGCAAGTTTAAGTCCAAGAATGAAGATTGGAGATGCCATAGCACATCCACTTCTAATTCACGGATTAGCTGATAAAGAAGAAGCTAAAGAATTAGCATTACAAATGCTTAAAAGAGTTGGATTAACGCCAGAAGATGAGTTCTACAACCGTTATCCTCACCACCTAAGTGGAGGACAAAGACAGAGGGTCGTTATTGCAAGGGCAATGATTCTAAAGCCAGATTTTGTTGTAGCAGATGAAGCGGTTTCAATGATCGACGTTTCAATGAGGGCTTCAATTTTAGAACTTCTAGAGAGCTTTAGGGAGGAATACAACTTAACAATGCTTTTCATAACTCACGATATAGCGGTAGCTAAGCTCATAGCAGATAGAATTGCGGTTATGTATCTAGGTAAAATCGTGGAAATTGGACCAACAGATGAAGTTTTGAATAATCCAGCACACCCATATACTTTAGCGCTAATTCAAGCTGTGCCTTCAATCGTTAAACGGGAAAAGAAGAAGATGATCGAGATTACCGGTGAAGTTCCAAATGCTGTAAATCCACCGAGTGGCTGTAGATTCCACCCAAGATGTCCCTTTGCAGATGAACTTTGTAAAACTAAGGAGCCAGAGCTAATCGAGATTGGCAAAAATCACTTTGTTGCTTGTCACCATCCCGTAAAAGATTAACTCCGTTTATTCTTATTTCTCAGCTTTCTATCAATCTTTATCATCTCGTTCCATTGTCTGCCGGGCCAATAAATTTGACCACATTTTGTGCACACATAGAATTCATCATACTTCGCATAGACGTTATGCGGTACTTTAGATTTAATCTCCTCTTTTTCAGCTTTTCTTATTAAACCATTACACTTCGGACATCTTGCATTTGGTGGAAAAAGCTCCTCAAAAGTAAAGCCAAAATTTTTGAGCTCTTCAAACTGTTCTTCAAGCTTGTTTGAGCGTAAAAGAATGACTCTTCTGCTCCTTTCAGCGAGTCCGCTATCTCTCGTTAGAATTAATCTATCTTCCTCCTCCGCTATCTTTAAAATCTCGTCATCATCAACTAAGCCATAGATAACATCATAACCATAAAGTCTTAACCATCTAGCCAATCTTCCAAGCATTGCATCAGCTATCAGTTTTGGTTTCATTCTCATCAAAAATATTGGTTTGTCTTTAAGCTAAAAAGCTCTTTTGGTAAAGGCTAAAATATTAAAATTTGAAGCACAGAGTTTATCAAGTGATGAAAATGATACTGAAATTAGCCAAGAAAAGAAAGACTGTTAGAAAGTTTAAACAAGAAAATGTTCCTGTTGAAAAACTTTTAAAATGTATTGAAATTGCAAAAGAGGCTCCTTCTGGAATGAATGCTCAACCATGGCATTTTCTGATAGTCAGTGACCCAATAGTTAAGGCAAATATAAGAAGGATGTGTGAAGATGGTGAAAAGACTTTTTATGAAAGGGTTAAAGGAGAGTTGGGAGAATGGCTTAAAGATAAAGGATTTACTTGGAAAAAGCCGTTCTTAGAGGAAGCACAGCTTTTGCTTTTAGTGTTCTCCTACACAAAGGCTCCATATTCAAAGGAGTCAACTTGGTTAGCTATTGGATACCTTTTGCTTGCCCTTGAAGAAGAGGGATTAGGAACAGTTACATATACTCCATCAAATCCAGGAGAAATTGCAAAATTAGTGGGGGCACCAAAAGAATATAGGCTTGAGACAATTCTGCCCATCGGTTATCCTAACGATAAAAAGCCCAAAGAGCCTAGGAAAAATCTTGAAGAGATTGTGAGTATGAACAAATTTGAGAATAACATTCAGCCCTTATTCCATTAAAAATCTCTCAAATTTTCTCAAAATTTCTATCTGTTCTTCAGTTTCAACAGCTGAAGGCTTAAAACTCCTCACTGTAATTATTGCATCTCTCCAACTTAAACCCCTATAATAAATAAGATAAGCAGATGCTATCGTTCCACTTCTCCCGCTTCCGCCTAAGCAGTGAATTAGAACTTTCTTTCCTCTCTTAGCTCTTTCATGAATCCATTTAACTATTTCATAGAGTTGCTCTAAAGTTGGTGCACTGAAATCTTCTATCGGCGAGTATAGAACTTCAACTCCATATTTTTCCCACTCTTTCAAATCGTACTCAAGCTCATACTCATAAGTAAGCACAACAACTGCCTGAAATTCCCTAGCCAGCTCTGGAATCTCTTCTTTATAGGGCATAGGTGAAAATGCAACATTTTTAGTTATGAATTTTGGATAGACCATAATCATCACTAAAATTCTGGTATCCTTATAGGAGCCTGCAGCTCTTTTTCATTTGCCTCTAAGTTGGTCGCAAGCATTTTAATTCTCTCAACACCTTTAATTTCTTTTATATATTGGGCAACGCTTTTAGGAACCAAGTCTTCCCAAGGTTCATCCTCAATCATTCTCCTCCTTATCTCTGTTGCTGAGAGAATGTCTTTTCTGAACATCGGTTGAACAAGAACTTTATACCCCCTCTCCCTAAAGAGCTGTGCAACTAAGGAATTTCCCGTAAACACAACTTCAAACTTTGGAACCATTGCTTCCACATAGGGTGCCCAAATCGAGTTGAAATTTATATCTGGTAACGGAATCAGCATGTATTTTCCCCTTTCAACTCCAGCTTCATCTAAAGCTCTAATTAACATTTCCATTCTTTCACTTGTTGTAAACGGATTTTTTAAAGTGTGACTAACTTGAGCACTTCCAATTCCTATTATAAGCTCATCAACTTGCTCAAAAATAAATTCCAAAGCTTTCAAATGTCCATTATGAACAGGCTGAAAACGACCAACGAAGAGTCCCCTCATAGTAATTTCACCTCCAGCTCGTCTCCAACTTCAACATTTAAAACATCCTTTGCAGAGCCTTGATTTACAGCTATCTCCAAATAATCATGGCTACCTTTTAATGCTAGAAGTTCTCCTATATTTGCTTCCCCATAGGTCTCCCTGTATGGAATCCTTAATCCTCTAACTTCAACATAGTTTGGCTCTTCATAGTCTTCAAGGTTTAAGACCACATTTCCAAAATCATCGATGTATATCACCTTTAAAATCCATGAGTCGTTTCTTTGTTTTGGCTCTAAATCAAGCCTAATTATATCTTCCAAGCTCATTTCTGTTCCCAGTCTGCTTGGCTCATACCCTAAGTCGAGTAAAGCACCAACGGGACCAAAAACGTCTCTTCCATGAAAAGTTGAGCTAATTTCTCTTCCAATTATCTTTTTTATCTTTCCAAGATCAATTTCATAAACACTTACTGGTCTTATGTGTTTTAATGGCAATGTTGCTAGGCCATTGTCTGGAACAACCAAAAAGTGATCTCCCTCAATTATCAGACCTTTTCTTGAAGTTCCAACCCCTGGATCAATAACTCCAACATGAATTGTGTTTTTTGGGTAATACTTCACAATCTGTTCCATCACAAAAGAGCCTTCCAAAATGTTGTGCCTTGTTATTGAATGGGTGATATCTACTATCTTAGCTTCTGGGTTTATTGTTAAAATTGCCCCTTTCATTTCGCCAACGTAAGGTCCTTTAAGACCGAAGTCTGTTATTAGTGTAATCATTGAACCACCTAAAACTTATTAAGCGGTAACCCTTAAAGCCTTTTGGAGGTGGAGAGATGATAATCCTAATTTATCACAACATTAATGCCACTCGCAAACTTGAAGAGATGACCAAGATAGCCTTCGGTTTTGATGTTGATTTGTTTGTAGTTTCAAAGCCAACGGGTTCTGCTGCTCAATCGGGAGTACCAGAAATCCACAAGCAAGCTTTTAGAAAGGGAAAGAATATTTTGATTGTTGGTGATTTGCGTGATGCTATTGAACTGATTCAACCAGATGAAATTTATACGATAACAAAATTTGGAGAAAAACCAAACTTTGAAGAACTTAGAGAGAAAGCTAAGGAAAAGAAAGTTGTGTTTGTTTTTGGAGGAACTGAGCCGGGGTTATCAAAGAAAGAGATTGAGCTTGGGAAGCCTATAAACATAAAATGGGAAATCGGAGAAATTGGAGAAGCTGCAATACTCCTTTATGAACTCAAAAGGTGAGCATTTTGAAAAAGATTGTATCTCTTTTATTAATATTAATCATAATCGCATCGGGTTGCTTAGTAAAACAGCCCGCTGAGGTTAGATTTGAGATAGATAAAAAAATCGTGCAAACTGGAGAAACATTCCATTTAATCGTAACTATAAACAATACTGGAAAAGTTGCGTTTATTAAAATGGAGGATTTAATAGAGCTACCAGAGGGATTCACTATTCTGCAATCCCCTTCATTTCCAAGTCCTTTGAAAGTTGGTGATGTAACAGAGTTAGTATGGGTCATAAAAGCCCCCTCCACTCCAGGGGTTTACACAATAAAAGTTCCGCTAAAATTTATTGACGAGTTGAATCGCCCTTGGGGATTCTATCAAGAGTTCACAATATCTGTAGTAAAGAAAGGAACTCCACCTCAATATTATGGAAAGCTTGAGGCTTCTTTAAACCTTCCTCAAAAATCAAGTGGAGGTTCTATATTAAATGTCACCCTCACTCTAAAAAATAGCGGAAATGCTCCAATTGAGATTAAGGAGATTTCACTCAAACTGCTTGAAGGATTAGTTGTGTTGAATCAGCCTCAACTACCTAGGAGCATAGGACCGAACATGAACTATGTGATTACCTACAAGGTTAAAGCGAGCTATCAATACATTTCGGGCTACATAACTGTAATAATAGATTACATCGAAAACAACAAAGAAAAAAGGAGAATTGAGAGCCAGTTCTTGGAAATTACATGGAGACCATGGCTAAAACCTAAAGATGTTCTTAAAGAAGCTTATGGGGATAAATACGTCTGGATAGAGAATGAGTATCTGGTTGATGGTTATTGGAGTAGCAAGTTTAACTCCACATCATTTGTTAATCTCAACTCATTAAGAGATTACTCACTTCCTCTTGTTTTAAGCTCTAAGTCTGAATTCGAAGCTGCAAACATAATATACAACTGGATTAAGGAGAACTATAAACTTGGAGATGTCACGATAACTTTAGATCCCTTAAGAATTATAGAACAAAGAAAAATAAGCTATGCTGAGAGTCAAATTCTCTTTACAGCTATGATGCGCTCCATAAGTGTGCCTTCGAGAATAGTCACTTTATACAACGGCAGCGACTGTACCCTAAGACCAATTTCTGAGTTCTATTATGAAAACAGCTGGTATATTGTGGATTTTGAGAACAACTTTATTGGAAGTAGGGATGATTATATAGTCACTCCATACTTCCCAAAGATCTATCAGCTTATAACTAAAGAAAATTACAGGATAGTTGCTCAAGCTCCAGAAGACCTTGAAGGTCATGAACACTTAGAATTAACCCCTGATTATTTAGCAAACCTCAAAGATAGACTAAAATCAAAGGTCGAGAAGAAATTCAACCCAACTTTGAGACCAAAGTTTACAAAGATGCTTGCTGACATGAGCGAAAATGAACAAATCTTCACGCTATTCTTATTTGCCTCTGCACCAGAGAATGAACTAAATGAATTGTTTTCAAAGTATGATCCAAAAGAAATTTCCAAGGGAACAAAAACACTTTATGAGTTCTATAAAGATAAGGAATGGCCCGAGAACTTCATTAAATACTGGTATATCCTTAGGGGGGTTTACAAGTGATAGTTGTCCTAAGATTAGGACACAGACCTGAGAGGGATAAGAGAATAACAACTCACGTTGCTTTAACTGCAAGGGCTTTTGGAGCAGATGGGATAATAATTACAACAAGAGATGAGCATGTAGAAGAGAGCGTCAGAGATGTGATTAAACGCTGGGGAGGACCCTTTTTTATCGAATTTAACGAAAATTGGAGAAAGATTTTAAGAGAGTGGGACGGAAAGATAGTTCATTTAACCATGTATGGAATACCTGTTGATGAAATTTTACCCAAAATAAAAGAGGATATGAAAAAAGGTGAAAACTTGCTAATTGTTGTAGGGGCAGAAAAAGTTCCAAGGGACGTTTATGAGCTTAGTGATTACAATGTTGCAATTGGAAACCAGCCTCATAGCGAAGTTGCAGCATTAGCCGTTTTTTTAGACAGACTTTTAGAAGGAAAAGGTCTTAAAAAAGAGTTCAAGGATGCAAAGGTTAAGATAATACCCCAAGAAAGGGGAAAGAAGGTAATCAGCTTGGAGAGTGAAGAACATGCTGAACAAGTATAGACCTCTTGTCAAAGGCTATCTTGAGGCGATTGTTAAGCCTTTAGCTAAAATCGGGATAACTCCAAACATGCTAACTATAATTGGGCTTTCAATAACTCTAATTGCTTCTTACCTCTTTGCCTTAGGGGATCAAAGATTGGCAGCTATATTTTTGATATTTGGCTCTTTTATAGATGCATTAGATGGCAGCTTAGCAAGGCTAACTGGAAAAACTTCGAGGTTTGGAGCATTTTTGGATTCAACTACAGACAGAATAAGCGATGGAGCCGTTCTTTTTGGAATAGCCTATGGAGGATTAGTTAATTGGGAGATTGCATTTATTGCTTTAATTGGATTCTATTTGGTTAGTTATGAGCGTTGTAGAGCAGAATTAGCGGGAAGCGGGAGTTTAGCGATAGGAATAGCGGAAAGAGCCGAGAGGTTGATAATTATAATATTGTTTGCTTTAGTGAAGAGAGTTGAGTTAGGTGTTTACATTGCAACAGCTTTAACTTGGATAACCGCTTTGCAAAGATTAATAGAAGCAAAGAAAAGGCTTGGCTAGCTTTAATTTCAAAAATCAAAAAAGAAAGTATTATCTCTTCACAAACCAGCTCTCCAATGTAAATTGCCTTCCTGCTCTAACCGCTTTTTTAAGTCTTTGCAATCCGTTTTTGACTCTTTCTTCACTAAAGTCATGTTCATCGCACAGGAATTTTAGAACTCCTTCCTCATCCGGCATTTTCCATTCAAGTTTGTATTCATCAGTGACAGGAGGATTTAGGAAAAACTCTTTAATAGCGTACAAATCAACGTCGCTGTGTTTAATATAAAGTGCAAAGGGGTCTTTTTTATACTTAACAATCTCTAGAGCTTTTTTTGGTCCGATACCTTTAATTCCACCTGGATTGTAATCTGTTCCAACCAAGATTGCCAGTTCTATTAGCTTTTCCCTTGTAATCTTAAGTTCCTTCAAAACTTCTTCCAAAACTATAAGCTCTGGCTTAATCTCAACGTAAATGTCCTTTCCTGGCAATTTTCTTCTTCCCGTAATTGTAAGGTTTCTAACCAATCTAGGCGTTCCAAACAAAAGAGAGTCGTAATCCTGAGATGCCGATGCCCAAACGTTGCCTTTTAAGACCATATAAGCTGCTTGAGCTTCACCCTCACTTGGTGCTTGAACCCAAGGAATCCCCATAAGCTCTAAAAGCTTCTTTGCATCATTGATGAGCTGTTCGTTAACCTTTGTAGCCCTTTGAGCGTATTTTTTAGCCTCTTCAAGTTCTCCAGCTGCTAGAGCTTCCTCCCATTTCACTTTAGCCTCTTCTCTCGCTTTCTCCCTCATTTCCAGTTCCTTCTTTTTGAATTCTGGAGGCTTTCCATCAAATACGTATGCAGGCTTTATCCCTGCTTCCATAAGGTTTATAGTTCTATAAAAAAGTCCTGATAGGTGAGATGTTATTCTCCCCTTCGAATCCATTAAAGGCGTTCCATCTCTTTGTCTAATCGTAGAGAGAAACTGGTAGACAGCATTAAATGCATCAATAGCAATTTTTCTGCCATTGAGATTTTCAATTTCAATCTCTTTTTTAGGAATTAACTCACCAATAGGAACTCCCATTATGCCTCACCCACTTTAATATATAAATATCCCAACACAAATATAAGTACTGCTATTGCAAAGAGCTTTATTGAATCCAACTCTTTAAAATCAGAAGTAACCACAATTTTTTGAATTAGAGCAACAATTCCAACTTCAAGAATGTGGCTTAAACTTACACGGTGCTGCCTTAGGTAGATAATCAAAATGCGGTAAGTTTCAATTAGTATAATCGTCACAAGAACATTGGCAACTAAGAATTTTGGCTCCACAACGTTGTATGTAAGCTTAAAGTTCAGATAAATGGAATAAAGAGTTAGGTAGAGTATGAAAAAGAGAAATATCATGACGACTAGGTCAAAGGCAACCTCTAACATTTTTCTGAAAACTTTATGAACTTGAGTATATTGAGCTATTTTTTCCTCCTCAATTCTTGTCATTGGCATCAGCCTACCGAAAAGGCTCATCACCCTTCAGTGAGGGGAAGGCTCATCATCACTTTTACTTTCTGTGTTTAACTTTAAAACATTGCTTCCTTAATTAGTTTGTGGGCATATGACTCAAAGTGATCTTGGAAAGCTACTGATGACCTGCAAATGCATATAAATTTTGATTCCTCTTCAAAGTTTTCAATTCTTAATTTTCATGCATTTTGAAATTGAAGCCTTTTTAGTACTTACTTTTTTTTTCAAAACGAATTTTACTATTATAAATCAAAAAATTTAAATAGCATAATAGATATAACAGTTATGAAACTTCCTGTGGTGATGTCAATGCAATGGAGGTTGTTCGGTGTTTTGTTACTTGGTTTGTTGGTTTTGAGTTCGTTTGGTAGTGCGGCAGTGCCAAGTAAGGGAGTTTCTCCAGCACTTGCTGAAAAAGTTGCCAGAAGCTATGTGCAGTGGATTGCTGTCAACATCCCTGACTTTAAAGAGTGGAGGGATGTAACTCTTGGAAAGCCTGTCACGTATTATTTCCCTAATGGTGAGAAAAGTGCTTATGAATTTGCAGTTTTCAAGAACGGTAAGAGTGTTGGGTTTATTCTTGTTTCGGCAAGAAAAGACATGCCTCCAGTTTTGGAGTTTAGCAAAGCAAAACCACCAAGCTGGAAGTTAGAGAAAGTTAAAGAGCTTGCAGAAAAGAAGGGTTATAAAACTGGGAGACTGCTTTATTATGGAGCACTAACCTACAGCATTGATATTGGAAATGGGAAAGCAATAGGATTAAAAGACATGAAAATGAGAGAATATCCAATGAAAGTGGAATTAAAATTCAACAAAGAAAAAGCAAGAAGCACAGAATCATACACTTCTCTATCTTTGACTTTATCAACAACTCCTATATTTTTAGATGGGAATAGCATAGAAGGAGTGCCCGCATGGACATCAGAAGACGATGGAGGATCGAGTATACAATACCCCAATAATGTGGGTTTAGCATCAGATCCATGGGATGATTGGGATGGTTGCTCTCCAATAGCTGCTTCAATGGTGATTGCATATTATGAACCCCAATTACGAGATGATTGGAACAGAGAAGCAATTATTGATATTCTACACCACACTATGGGTACAGACTATAGCGGAAGTACAGTACCCTGGAACATAGATACAGGGATTGATTGGTTTGATGACGAATATAACGACTTACGCAATCAAGGAATAGTAAGTGATCCACTTTATCACACATTTGATGGATCAAATGATTACTATGTTTCTCAGGATGATGTCATTAGAGAAGTCGACAATAAGCAACCCTTTGTGTTAAACATGTTTCCATATGGTAGTAGCTTAACTGAAGGGCATTCTGTTACAGTAGTGGGATACTCAAGATGGTTATATTCAGACGGAACATCCAGCTGGATAGTGATGTATCTTGAAATTCATAATACTTGGGATTATTATGCTACATACATAACATTTGGAGACTGGACTACAGCGGTAGCAACATATGTAGATGCCTATTGAAAATGTACACCTCTCTTTTTCATTTATTTTTGTTTTAAAAAGTAGGGGTAATAAGCCATGAAAACGGAAACAAAAAATACAAAGAATAAGAAGAATAAGGATATCCTTGTCATAATAGTCTTGCTATGCGGCATTGTGGTGCCTTTCCTCCTTCAGTATGTATTAATTTTTATAGCAGAGCTCTTTGGCTTAAGATTATCATTTTTCACAGCTTTTATTATTCCCGCATTAGTCGCTTCGTTGCTCCCAGCATTCTATGCAGAAATTTACATTAAAGAGTCTGACACTGCAATAAAAGCGTTTACAGCAACATTACTCCTCGCCTTTTTCATACCATTTATACTATCACTTAGAACAGGCCCAAGCCCTCAAGTGGCAGCTTACCTTACAATATCCCCAAGAGATAGACCCGGCTTTAATTCGCAAAATCATGAATGGCTTGAGGAATATTCATTTCTACCAAAGAACTACAACGGCTTATGGGCTGGACAAGTTTCAGATTATTACATAGCAATTTACACTTGGCGGGAAAACATTTTCTTGGGAGAATATCTGTGTAGGAAAGCCTTCAACTCCGCAGAAAAAGAATTAAAATCCAGGGAGTTTAAAGAAGTAAACCTAACAATTCGGAGAGAAGCCTACAGGAAAGCTATCTTATCAAACAAGACTAGTCTAGTTTACATCGAATGCTCTAAAAGACTTGGGTATCAAAGACTGATCTTTCTCGTTGGAACAGCCAATAAAACCAAAGAATTTATCGAATTCATTGAAAATCTTAGATGATAATATTTTAAATCTGCATTTTTAGGGTTTTCACAATTTCAATAATGTTCTGTCTTTTCTTGTTTCAAATTGGGTAATGATACTTCAACAACAATTGTTCAAAACCATGATTTATTTTAACAAGTGCCGATAGGACAATCGGCAAAATGATAAGGGAAAAGTTATAACTATTTTGCTCTAACTTTTCCTTGTAAAGCTAACTGAGGTGGAAGAGATGAGCATAGAAGCCCTTTTCAAGCCAAAAAGTATTGCTGTCATAGGTGCATCAGGGAAACCTGGAAAGATAGGTTATGCAATCTTGAAGAACTTAATCGAGTATGGCTATGAAGGAAAAATATACGCAGTAAACGTTAAAGGCGGAGAAATAGAGATCAGTGGGAGGAAATTCCAAGTATACAAAAGTATTTTGGATGTTCCCGATGAAATTGATATGGCTGTTATAGTTGTTCCAGCTAAGTTCGTTCCTCAAGTTGTTGAGGAATGTGGAAAGAAAGGCGTTAAGGTTTTGCCAATAATTAGCTCAGGGTTTGGTGAACTTGGACCAGAGGGCAAAAAGGTTGAAGAACAATTAGTCGAAACCGCTCACAAGTATGGCATGAGAATTCTTGGACCAAACATCTTCGGTGTCGTTTACACACCAACTAAGATAAACGCTACATTCGGTCCTAGAGATGTTTTACCCGGAAAACTTGCCTTAATATCACAAAGCGGTGCTTTGGGAATAGCTTTAATGGGATGGACAATTCTTGAGAAAGTTGGACTTTCAGCATTAGTTAGTATTGGAAATAAGAGTGATATCGATGATGCTGACCTTTTAGAGTACTTCAAAGATGATGAAAACACTGGTGCAATTTTAATCTACATGGAAGGAGTCAAGGATGGTAGAAAGTTCATGGAAGCCGCTAAAGAAGTTAGCAAAAAGAAACCAGTCATTGTTATTAAAGCAGGAAGAAGTGAGAGAGGTGCAAAAGCTGCAGCTTCACATACAGGTTCATTGGCTGGAGCAGATGCAATTTATACTGCAGCATTTAAGCAAAGCGGTGTCTTGAGAGCTTTAACAATTGGCGAAGCTTTTGATTGGGCAAGAACACTAAGCAATTTACCAGAGCCACAAGGAGAGAACGTTGTTATCTTGACAAACGGTGGTGGAATTGGAGTTATGGCAACAGATGCTGCTGAAGAAGAGGGATTAAAGCTCTATGACAATCTAGAAGAGCTTAAAGTATTTGCAAACCACATGCCACCCTTTGGAAGCTATAAGAACCCAGTTGACTTAACAGGTATGGCAGGCGCTCAAGCTTATGAGGGTGCTGTTAGAGATGCATTAGCTCACCCAGAGATGCATGCAATAGCCGTTCTTTACTGCCAAACTGCAGTTTTGGATCCAAGAGACTTAGCAAGGATCATAATTGAAGAGTATGATAAGAGCGGAAGAAAGAAACCATTGGTTGTTGCAATCGTTGGTGGAATTGAGGCAAAAGAAGCTATTGACATATTAAATGAAAACGGCATTCCAGCGTATCCAGAACCAGAGAGAGCTATTAAGTCATTAGCCGCTTTATATAGATGGGAACGCTGGAAGAAGAGCAAGAAAGCGTGAGTTTTTCTTTTAATTTACTTTTAATTTTCCCTAAAACTTTAAAGTTTTGTAGAGATACATAGTTTTGGTGAGTTTATGTTAATCGCTTTAATCTCTGACATACACTCTAATTTTGAAGCTTTAGAAGCCGTTTGGAAAGAAATCAAAAAAGCTGACGTGATTTTTTGCATGGGTGACTTAGTGGGCTATGGAGCAAATCCCAATGAAGTTGTTGAGTTCTTTAAAGAGCAGATGAAAAAAAGAGAGATCCTCTGTGTTCGTGGCAACCATGACAATGCTGTCGCTTTTGGCATTGATTGGGGCTTTAATCCCTATGCAAGACTTGCAGTTAGATGGCATCAACAAGTTATGACCACTGAAAATCTAGAATTTTTAAGGAAGTTGCCAATTAGGGAACTCTTTACTGACGATACTGGAAGAACTTACCTTTTAATTCATGGCTCCCCAAGAGTACCTTTAGACGAATACCTTTTTCCTTGGCTTCCAAGAAGTGAATTTAGAGATGTTCTAAGCCATATGAAACAAGATGACCTAATAGTTGGGCACACTCACATGCAGATGCTCATTGAGATGGAAGGAAGAAGAATCATTAACCCTGGAGGAGTAGGACAACCAAGAGATGGAGATTGGAGAGCAGCTTATGCTTTCATTGATACAGAAACTCAAGAAGTAGAGTTTAAAAGGGTCGAATATGACATAGACAAAGCAGTGAAAAAGATAATAAACGCTGGATTACCTGAATTCTTAGCCTATAGGCTTTATGAGGGATATTAATCAAAGCAAAGAAAGTGGGATTAAGTTGCTCTATTCCCTCGTAGTGATGCCCCTAAGCTTTGACTTAACTGTCAATCTTGCTGAGTCAATAATTATCACTTCTCCTATGCTTTTTACAGCACTAAATGGAATTAAAAGCAATCCTTCATGATCGGTGACAAATTCGCTTGTGTCCAAATCTTCATCTGGTTCTGCAACTATAACCAACAACTCTCCTGTCTCTTCATCGAAGCTTAAATCGTAAACCCATCCAAGCCTTACACCAGTATCACTAATCAACTCAACATCCCTAAGCTTTGATGCCCTTATCTTTACCATCGTTTTCACCTCAAAAATTTAAACCACGTAAAATAATCCATCTTTGTGTATAAATTATTTTTCCTTACAGCTTTAAGGGTTTTTATTGAGAATCAACTTATGCATTTAAAAGTAAAAGAGAAATTAGCCTGTAAGGTAGTCAATTTTCTCATAGGGTTCTCTCCTTACGGCTTTCTTACTCTCCTCAAAGCTCTTGTAATACTCGAGTATATATTTGTCTACGCTTGGTCTTACCTTTTTCAGAGCTTCTTCAAAGTCCCTTCTTTTAACAACAAGACTTCCTAAGAACGCTTCACTTAGCTCCTCGAATATACCAGCTCTCTTCACTCCTTCTTTTAGTGCTCTTCTCATTGCTGCCATTGCGGCTTCCCTAACCACTGCCGCTAAGTCAGCACCAGTATAACCTTCAGTCTTCCTAGCAATTTCTTCCAAGTTAACATCTTCAGCAAGTGGC
>Ga0209426_1000080_pt1 | contig 163771 bp, 151 predicted proteins | sample Deesub1362B_J571_FD_187697 | JGI IMG/M metagenome (GOLD analysis project Ga0209426, IMG submission 187697) | Deep oceanic, basalt-hosted subsurface ecosystem from Juan de Fuca Ridge flank, Pacific Ocean, CORK Borehole 1362B_J2.571 (SPAdes)... ...
GAAATAAGTCTTATATTATGTGTTTTTAAATAATCCTGTGTTTGAAATTTTAAAGGATTTTCTGTTTGTTTGATTTTGTTTTTTATCCGAGAATTTTCTCTTATATCTTTTAAATTTATTTTCTGAATTTGATTCCCTATTTTCATATAAATCTTATCCCCTGCCTTTGAAAACTCCATAGGTTGCCCTGTAAGCGATTTTACCCTGTAATACTCTTTCCCCTTAACCCAAATCCGCGACTTTATCGTAACCGTTGACTCAGGAAGGTGTATTTTTGTCTCAACCTCACAAGAAATATCTTGAATGTCTGAATAACTCTGTGATAACCTCTGAAAGATTTTACCTATATCCTGCCCTCTGATGCCTATTATCCCTGATATAAATAATACCAAAATTTTATTTTTCATAATATTCCTCCTCTTAAATAAATTTTAAAATATAAAACTACCTCCTTCAATCTTAAATTTGTAAAATCATCCACCCTCTGAACTTGACTTTTTCTTCCTCTCATTCTATAATTTAATATGGATGAATCCAAAATCCTTGAACTTGAACAAAGAATCTCAAGACTTGAAGGCTGGAAAGAAAGCACACAAAGCCTGCTTGAAACAATTAAAAAAGATATTGATGACCTTAAAAATAGAATTACCTTCCTTGACAGAAAAATTGATGAAAAATTCCTTGCCCTTGACCAAAAAGTCAACAGGTTCTTTATATGGATGATAGGAATACAATTCGGAATACTGCTTTCTATCATTATGCTATTAATGAGAATGACTCTTTAATATTATCAATATTTATTTTCTCGTTCATAAAACTATTCGCCGTAAGGATATGGCTCCTATAATTAATTCTTTCTTTGTAGGAGCGGTTTCCCAACTGCGAATTAAAAATGTCGCATAAATGCGACCGCTACAACGAACACAATTACAGAAAAACGTAGCGGTGCGATTTATCGCACATTAAAATCTTCCCGTATGGATACGGCTCCTACACAAAAATAAATAACTTGATTTTAAATTCCCAGTCTTTTCTCAATCTTCTCCTTAACCTCCTTAGGATTTGCCTTTCCTTTTAATTTTCTCATCACCTGACCCACAAGAAAGGAAACTGCAGAAACCTTTCCTGATTTTATTTTTTCCACAACATCAGAATTCTCTTTTATAACCTCCTCTATCGCATTCTCAAGTTCTGAACCGCTTTTTATTTCAACCTTTTCACTTATTAAATTTTTAAGGGGAATATTCTCCTCCATTGATTTTTTTATTATTTCCTGTCCTATATGCCTTGGCAATTTTCCTTCTATTATTTTTCCAATAAAATCAATGAACTCTGAAGAAGTAAAGGGCAAATTTTTAAGAGATTCAACATCAGGAACATGCTGTAAAATTTCTGTTAAAATCCAGCCCTTTACTTTGTTAAAAGGTAATTTTTCAAGAACTCTTTGCGTGAATTCTGAAAGAAACGGAGAGGAAATTATTATTTCTGCCTCTTTTGGCTCTGCCCCTTTTTCAATTAATTTCTGATAATAAACATGAGGTAAAATCGGAAGTTCTTTTTCCAGCCATTCTTTTTTTACTTCAAAAGGCGGAATATCAGGTTCAGGAAAATATCTGTAATCTTCAACAAATTCCTTTGTTCTCATTACCCTTGTCTCTCTTTTTTCCTCATCCCATAGCCTTGTTTCTCTTTCAATTTTTTCACCCTTTTCAAGCAATTTTTTCTGCCTTTCTATTTCAAAGGATATACCTTCTTTTAACGCACTTAATGAATTTAAATTTTTTAACTCTGTCCTGTGGTCAGACTTTTTTCCCTTTATGTTAACCGATACATTTGTATCAACCCTGAACTCCCCTTTTTCCATGTTACAATCCGATACACTGAGATGGATTAAAATTCTTCTCAAAGATTTAAGAAAATTAACCGCTTCTTCAGAAGATTTGAAACAGGGAGGGGTAACAATTTCTAAAAGAGGGATACCACATCTGTTGTAATCCAGATAAACCTTTCCCTCAATATGAAAAGATTTTGCTGTTTCTTCTTCAAGATTTATTCTTTCAAGGGGAAATTTAACTATCTCACCATTCATTATAACAGGAACCTCTCCTCCGAAACCTGTTGATATCCCGTATTGTGTTATCTGATAACCTTTGGGCAGGTCAGGATAAAAATAATTTTTTCTGGAAAAGTAAAGAATTTCTGGTATCCTGCAATTCAGAGCACGGGATACAAGCACAGCATAGAAGACTGCCTTTTCGTTCGGAGATGGCAAAACACCGGGCTGACCCGTGCATACAGGACATATGTTTTTATTGGGCTCATCATCAATGTTAACCTTACAGGAACAGAACATTTTACTTTCTGTTTTTAACTGAACATGAATTTCAAGACCTATTTTTATTTCAAATTTATCCATAAATAATTTTTTCTATTTTTTTCAGAACTTCAAAGAATAATTTTTCCATAAAAAACTTCGAAACAAACTGAAATCCTATAGGGAGCCCCTGTTTTGATAATTTGAAGGGAAAAGCAATTGCAGGAAGACCCGCAAGATTAACCGATACTGTAAATATGTCTGAAAGATACATGGAAATCGGGTCTTTTAATTTTTCTCCTTTTTTAAAGGGAAGTGTCGGAGAAACGGGCATTAAAAGTAAATCAAATTCTTCAAGATTTTTCAGAAATTCTTTTAAAATTTTTGTTCTTACTTTTTGTGCTTTCACATAATATTCCTCATAATATCCGCTTTTTAAAACAAAGGCACCGAGCATTATTCTCCTTTTAACCTCTTCTCCGAATCCTTCTGTTCTTGTTTTCTCATACATGTCCCATAGATTATTGCTTTTTGATTTAAATCCGTATAAAACACCATCGTACCTTGCAAGGTTTGATGATGCTTCAGCACAGGCAACTATGTAATAGACTGCAATTGCATATTCAAAACTTTCTATCTCAAACTCTTTAAACTCTGCAATTTTTTCCTTTTCAAGCAACTTGATAAATTCCTCAAGTGAAGTTTTTATTTCCTCTTCAACTTTATCAGAAAAAGAATCTTTTAAAACCCCTATTTTAAGTGGATATGAAGGTTTAATTTCCCTTTCGGGATAATGAGCACTTGTTTTGTCCTTTTCATCTTTTCCTTTGATAATATCAAACAGAATCTCAACATCCTCAATATATTTTGCAAAGGGTCCTATCTGGTCAAGAGAAGAAGCAAAGGCAACGAGTCCGTATCTTGAAACAGCACCGTATGTGGGTTTCAGCCCGTAAACACCACAGAAACTCGCAGGAAGTCTTATCGAACCACCTGTATCAGAACCCAGAGATAAAAGAGCTTCATCAGCAGAAACAGAAATTGCAGAACCTCCAGATGAACCTCCGGGAACTCTTTCTCTGTCAAAAGGATTACTCGCAGGTCCAAAGGCAGAATACTCATTTGAAGAACCCATTGCAAATTCATCCATATTTGTTTTCCCTATTATGAGTGCATCCTCTTTTTTTAACTTTTCTATCACCGTCGCGTCATAGGGGGCAATATAATTCTCAAGTATTTTGGAAGCACAGGTGCATTTCAAACCTTTGACAAGGATGTTATCTTTGATGGAAACAGGAATGCCGAATAATCTTCCTTCAATTTTCCCCTCTTTTACCTTTTTATCAAGTTCTTCTGCCTGCTCTAAAACATTTTCATTAAGGGAAATAAAAGAGTTGAAATCATTTTTCTGTGCTTTTTTAAGATATTCTTTTACTATATCGCCCGGCAGTTGCTCCTTATTTTTATAGAGCGAGATTATTCTTTTAATTTCACTCAATTGGACTTTCGGTTACAAAAAAGTCACCCCTGAATTCAGGGGAATTATCATATAAAAGCTTTTTATCCTTAAATTCTGTGATTTTGTCTTTTCTTAATTCTGTCTTTAAATGCTCAAGATAAAAAAATGGCTTTTCATCTTTTAAATCAAGTTTATCTATTTTTTTGAAAAAATCAACCATTTTTAAAAAATGTTCTTCATACTTGCTTTTCTCCTCTTTACTCAACCTTACAAGCTCTAAAATTCTATCAATTTCTTCCTTTAAATTCAATTTTCCAGGAGAGCCTTAATTCTCTCTTCAATTGTTTTCTTGGGAACCGCTCCTATTATCCTGTCCACAATTTCTCCATTCTTAACAAATAAAAGAGTCGGAATACTCATTACATAAAATTTTGAAGGTGTTTCTGAATTATCATCAACATTTAATTTATAAAAATTAACTTTATCTTTATATTCAGTATATAGTTCCTCCATTGAGGGCTCAATCATCTTACAGGGATGACACCAATCAGCCCAGAAATCAACAACACAGGGCTTATCAGATTTTAACACCTTTTCTTCAAAATCCTTATCAGTAACCTCGGGAATAGCCATAATAAAATAAAAAAATTGGTTGCGGGGGCGGGATTCGAACCCGCGACCTTGGGGTTATGAGCCCCACGAGCTACCACTGCTCCACCCCGCGATGATGTATAATTATATCATAAAAAAATTTCATTTTCAACATCTCAGATATAATATTTAAGCCGATTTTCTTTATAATAAAAGATGTTTTCTTCAATATTATTCTTAAAAATTATAATCTTCTCTTTTCAGGGTGCAGATTCTGTAAAACCAAAAATTCAGGATAAATTCTTTGCAGAAGACAAGTTTAAACATTTTTATTTTAATTTATTATTAACAAATTTTTTATATTTTGAATCAAAATATGAGTTAAAATTTAAAAAAGAAAATACTCTTTATTTTTCAATATCAATTCCCCTGACACTTTCCATAGGTAAGGAAATAATTGATAAGAAAAGTTATGGACTCTTCAGTTTAAAAGATTTAACCTGGGATTTATTTGGAATAGCTCTGGGTATTTATTTAGCAGAATTTTATTAATTTACAAATTCACCTTTTCAAGAACAATAGTAATTCCCTGTCCGAGTCCTATACACATTGTTGCAAGACCATATTTTATATCCCTTCTTTTCATTTCGTGAATTAATGTTGTAACAATTCTTGCACCAGAACATCCCAGAGGATGTCCGAGAGCTATAGCTCCTCCGTTGGGATTGATTTTTTCCTCGGGTATATTAAGTTCTTTTAAACAGGCAAGAACCTGAACAGCAAATGCTTCATTGATTTCTATTATATCAATATCCTCCAATTTTAAACCTGCCTTTTTCAAAGCCTTTGGAACAGCTTTAACAGGTCCGAGTCCCATTAAATCAGGATGAATTCCTGCTATTGCATGGGATATTATTCTGAAATAGGTTTTATAACCCATCTCTTTTGCCTTTTCCTCTTCCATAACAAGAACAAGTGCTGCACCATCTGATAAGGGACAGGAATTTCCTGCTGTAACTGTTCCTCCTTCTTTAAAAACAGGTTTTAATTTTGCAAGTTTTTCTAAGGAAGTATCTTCTCTTGGACCCTCATCTTTTTCAACTAATAAAGGTGGACCTTTTCTCTGTGGAACTTCAACAGGAATTACCTCATCTTTAAATTTTCCTTCTTTCCATGCTTTTATTGCTTTCATATGACTTTCATAGGCAAACCTGTCCTGTTCTTCCCTTGGTATCTTATATTTTTCATAAATTACCTCTGCTGTTTCTCCCATTGAAAGAGGTCTTATTCTTTCAAGAATTTTTGGATTTTCAAATCTCCATCCTATGGTGGAGTCATAAACTTTAAAACTTCCATAAGGAAAAGCCCTTTCAGGCTTTAAAAACACAAATGGACCCCTTGACATACTCTCAACACCACCTGCAAGAAATACTTCACCGTTTCCTGTTTGAATCATTGTGACAGAGTTTATTATTGCCTGCATACTCGAACCGCAAAGACGATTTACAGTCTGTCCCGGAATCTCAAAAGGAAAATCCGCAATTATAATCGCCATTCTTGCAACATTCCTTGAATCTTCTCCTGCCTGATTTGCACATCCTATTATTACATCCTCAATTTCTTCATAATTAAGATTATGCCTTTTTACCATTTCCTTAAGGAGAAGAGCAATCATATCATCGGGTCTTACCTTTGAAAGCACACCCCCGTATTTACCCAGGGGTGTTCTTATACCATCAACAATAACTGCGTTTTTCATAGTGCCTCAACAATTATTGCTATCCCCTGCCCTCCTCCTATACAGGCTGAAGCAATTCCGTATTTTTTATTTCTTCTTTTGAGTTCCAGTAAAAGAGTATAAATGAGTCTTGAACCTGTTGCAGCAAGAGGATGCCCTATTCCTATTGCACCTCCGTTGACATTTACTTTTTCCCTGTCAAGACCCAGTTCTTTTTCAACAGCAAGATACTGAGCTGCAAATGCCTCATTTATTTCAAATAAATCAATATCAGATAAACTCATATTAGCCTTTTTAAGAGCATTTTTTATTGCAGGGACAGGACCTATTCCCATTATATCAGGTTCAACTCCGGCTACTCCCCAAGCAACAATTCTACCTAAAACAGGCAAATTCTTTTCTTTAACTTTATTTTCAGAGGCAAGTATCAAAGCACAGGCACCATCAACAATTCCTGAAGCATTACCTGCTGTTACGGTTCCGTCTTCACCAAAGGCAGGTCTTAACTTTGAAAGTCCTTCCATTGTACAATTGGGGACAAAATGGTCATCATCGGTTATCTCACCTTTCCTTGTTTTCACGGGAACAATCTCCTCCTTAAACTTACCTTCTCTAACACTTTTTGTTGTTAATGTATGACTTCTCAAGGCATATTCATCCTGTTCTTCTCTTGAAATTCCCATTTTTTTTGCAAGTTTTTCCGCTGTCTGAGCCATATAAAGTCCGCATATGGGGTCTAAAAGTGAAGCAAGAAGATAATCTTCAAGCTGAAGATGTCTTAATTTAACTCCCCTCCTTGCTCCTCTTATGACAAGTGGTGCCTGGCTCATATTCTCTGTTCCTCCAACTCCAACAATCTCTGCCTCACCTAAAAGAATATGCTGTGCACCTGTCACAGCTGCCTGGATACCTGTTCCGCAGATCCTTGAAATTGTAAGAGCAGGAACTTCCACAGGAACACCTGCTTTTAAGGAAACATGTCTTGCACCGTAAATTGCATCAGAACTTGTCTGAAGACAGTTGCCGAAAATTACATGGTCAAGTTCAGAAGGTTCGATATTTGCCCTTTTTATTGCCTCTTTAAGTGCAACTGCACCCAGGTCAATAGCTGTTATATCCGCAAGCGCACCACCGGGTTTTCCATCACCTCTTTTACCCCCAACCCATTCACAAAAAGGTGTTCTTGCACCTGAAATTATAAAAACATCCATTTTTATCCTCCTGTTTTAATATAGAGATTAAATGTATTGCCCACCATCAACTTTTATTATTTCACCTGTTATATGTTTTGCTCTGTCACTTGCAAGGAAAACTGCAAGATATGCAACATCCTTCGGTTTTCCGAATCTTCCTAAAACTGTCTCTTTTAAAGCCTCATCTAAAACCTCTTTCGGGAGTTTTTTAATCATGTCCGTCTCTATCATTCCGGGTGCTATTGCATTACATGTAATTCCAAATTTTCCGAGTTCTTTTGCACATGTTTTTGTTAAACCAACAAGTCCGGCTTTTGCAGCAGAATAGTTTGCCTGTCCGAATTTTCCCCTTAATCCATTGATTGAACTAATATTTATTATTCTTCCATAATTCTGCCTTCTCATATAAGGAACAACTGCCCTTATGTAATTAAAAGCACCTTTTAAATCAGTATCTATAACCACATCCCATTCCTCTTCACTCATTTTCCATATAACCCTGTCACGATTAATTCCTGCATTGTTTACAAGAACATCTATTTTCCCAAATTTTTCTACAATTCCCTCAACAACCTTCTCTGCTCTTTTAAAATCCCTTACATCTGCTTCAAAGAAAATAATATTCCTTCCGAGTCTTTTTACCTCTTCAATAAGTGATTCGGTGTTTTCATCCCTTTTTATATCAGTAAAAACTATATCAGAGCCCTCTTTTGCAAATTCAATTACTATTTGCCTTCCTATTCCCTTATTGGCACCTGTGATTAAGGAAACTTTATTTTCTAAAAGCATTTTGTCTCATACCTTTGCCTCACTCAACTTTAAAAATCTTCTTTTCGCAAGAAGTGCGGCACCATAGGCAACAGTGAATTCAGGATCATCAGGAACATTTATTTTCTTACCGAGTTTCTCCTGCAAGGAAGCAACCATTCCATCCTGAACAGCAACTCCACCTATAAATGTTATCTCCTCTTCTATACCCACTGATTTTAAAAGTGAAATAGCTCTGTCAGAAAGAGAATCATGTATACCTCTTATTATATCTTCAACTTTTTTACCTTCTGTGATGTGATTAATTATTTCTGATTCAGCAAGAACCGCACATATACTTGAAATAGGAACAGGATCCTGAGAATAAAGGGATAATCTTCCAACATCCTCAAGTTTTATTTCAAGATACTTTGCTGCCTTAACAATAAAACTACCTGAACCTGCCGCACATTTATCATTAACCTTAAAGTGTCTCACAATTCCCTTCTCGTCAACTTTATAAGCCCTTGTGCTCTGAGCACCTATGTCAAGAACACACTTTGTTTCAGGAAAGAGATTTTTAGCAGCAAAGCCCCCTGCTGTTAGTTCAGTAACCTGAAAATCCCTGAAGGGAACAGAATATCTTCCCAGTCCTGTTGAAATTATGTATTTTATATCCTCTCTTTTTATTCCATTCTGTGCAATTGCTTCCTCAAATGTTTCTTCCACAAGTTTTTTGAAGTTTGCATGAGTTTTCCGCATTGACTTTCCTGTTACATCTCCTTTTTCATTACAAATTACAACCTTTGTCCTTCCAGAACCAACATCAATTCCTGCAAAATACATAATCAAACCTCCCTTCCGAGTGCTCTTTCAAGAGCAAAAAGTGCAGCTCCGATTGCTCCCATAAAATGTGATAAAGGACTTACATTTAATTTCAAACCCAGTGTTTCTTCAAGGGCTCTCACCATTCCTATGTTCTTTGAAACACCTCCTGTAAATGTCACCTCAGGAACAACACCCACCCTTCTTACAAGTGATACAGTCCTTGCGGCTATTGCTCTGTGAACCCCTGCCAGTATATTCTCAAGTTTTTCACCCTTTGCCAGATATGACATTATTTCTGACTCCACAAAAACAGTACATACAGAGGTTAATCTGGCAGGCTTTTCACCTTTCAGAGAAAGAGGACCTATTTCATCAAGTGAACAATCCGCAACATCTGCACAGGCTGCCAGAAATCTACCTGTTCCTGCAGCACACTTATCATTCATTGAAAAATCAATAACTTCTCCCTTTTCACCAACTCTGATTGCTTTTGTATCCTGACCTCCCATATCTATAACAGTTCTTGTGTTCGGGAAAACAAAATGAGCTCCCTTCGCATGGCAGGAAATTTCGGTTATTTGAGTATTTCCAAATGTTACCTTATATCTTCCATATCCTGTTCCAACAGTGTATTTGATATCTGACCTTGTCAGACCCGTTTTCTTTAATAACTCCTCAAAAGCATTCTCCGCTGCTTTCTGAACATTTGCCCCTGTAGGGATGAGAACCTTTTCTACAATCTCTTTTTCACTATTCAACAAAATTCCTTTTGTTTGGGTGGAACCAACATCAATACCGCAAACAATCACTTTATCATTTAAAGCATTTTCAGCCATTTTTTCCTCCTGCATTTATATAGATATTCATTAAATTCTAAGATTTAGAAAGGGCTTTTTTATGTTCAAGTGCTTCAAAAAATGCATCAATTCTATTCTGCATCTGAGCAGCTGAGAAATATCTGGGGTCCTCAAGGTCAGATTCAATATAAAGAGTAGGAATACCCAGGTCCTGAATAAAGAATTCCCTCATATCTCCCTGCCCGCATGAAAATAATCTACAGCTTTTAACTCCGTGAATTATAAGTGCATCAGCATCCCATTCCTTAACATATCTTTTTATCTGCTCATACCTCTGCAGGTAATTTCTGTTAGGTAGATTTGCTTCTATCATATGAAGAGCAATTGCTCTTAGAGGGTCATTCTCATCATGTCTGAACCCGAACTCCCATATTCCACCTACTGTTGAATAGGTTGACTGAACAGCAACTGCTCCCCATCTCGCAAGAAGGTCTCTCATAACCCTGAAATAGGGATAGGGAGGAGGCCCTTCAACCACAACCCTGAATTTCTCTTCAGGAACTGTACCTATCCCCTTCTCAATTTTTTCCTCGAACTCTCTTATCGCCTCTTCAAAAAATTTTATTCCCTCATCAGTTCCCCTGTAAACATACAAAGGTCCCATCATTGTTGTTGAATCAAAATAAGCATCAAAGGGAGCGGGTTTTGCCTTTGCAAGATTTTTAACCTTTGCCCATAACTCCTCCATAATCCTTGCCTTTTTCACTATCTCCCTGAGTTTATCAATATCAAACTTTCTCCCCGTTATATCTTCAAGAATCTTGACAATTTCCTTTAATTGATTTACAACGTAATTTACATCATCATCTGTGGGTTTTTCATACCTCATAAAAGGAATATCAAGCATGTATAAAGGTGCTCCTGTATATTCTGCAAGATGTTCAAACCATTTTATATATGTATTACAACCGACAAAATTACATAGAATTAAAGCGGGTCTGGGTATTCTTGTTCCAAGTGACGTCGGAGAATTCATAAAGAACATCCCTACATCTGCTTTTACATAATTACAGTTATCCGTGGAATATCCCATTTCCTCTGCCTTTAAAAGAGCAGGGAGTGCCTGTTTTCTTATTGCGAGCTGCAAAGCATTTATTTCAGGATAAACAGGTTCCATATCAAAAGCTCTTATAAGTTCAACAGGATTACCTGAAATCATTATATAAACAGCCTCTTTCCTGTCCTGTTCATAAATCTCATGTAATTTTCTATACCATCTCTCCATCAACTCTCTCTGAAGTCCATGCATCCTTCCCTGATATTTTTTCTTTTTATCCATTTTTATAACCTCACACAAAAATTAACGATTCAAAAAATGTTTCAATTTCAAGCTGAATTCTGTCAAAATTCCACATCTTTTCTTCAAATTCAAGGAAAAGATAGGGGATTCCTTCTTTTTCCAGTTCCTTTTTAAATAAAACATAATCAAAAAGACCCGGTTCACAGAACTTCGCATACATGAATATAACAGCTTCAGGATTTAATTTTTTAACGTTTTCAATAAAATAACTGCTCTTAAATTTTTTACCGGAATGTTTTACAGAAAGATATCTTGTTTTTTTGATATAAGCTTCCGCCAGCGCACGAACAGGATTATTATCAGGCTTAACTTCATCAATAATTAATCTTCTTCCTATAACAAAATCATCATCGAGTATGTGACATCCAACATCATCAAGAAGTTTTAAAAGTTCAAAAGGTGGCTGTTCACAGAAAGAACCTTCTATTAAAACCTTTATCCTGTCCCTTTTTATAGCTTCTCTCTCCGGAATAAAATCAATTGCATCTTTCAATACTTTATTGTGTTCTTCGACAGGAATATAATTACCTGCTCTTATAAGAGTGTAAAGTTCATAAGTTGATAATTTGTCAGGATTATTTTTCCTTATTTCATAAAGTTTTCTCTGTAATTTCCGGTTTTCATTATAAATTTTTATACTCTCTCTTAATTTATCTTCTGAAAATTTTTTACCTGTAACATCTTCAAGTATTTTTATAAGTCTCCTGTACTCTGTTTCAAGGAAATTTATTGCATGCTCTGTCTCAGGATTCTGTGGAAAATGCAAAAATATAACCTCTTTATTAGGGAAATTTCTTTTATAAACAAAACATAGATTTCTTGCCGCATCACATATCCCTGTAAAGAAAAATCCATCTATAAAATCAAGTCTTTTTGAGAGCCCTAATTCCATCGTGCTCTTCACAATTGAGCATATAAAAGAACCGAATCTTGCATCTGCATGAAGAATCTCTATTTCATTACCCGCTCCATTTAATCCGAGAAGCAAAATATCAAAAGAATGGAATATCTCATGGGGCGCATATACAGGAAAGTGAGCAAATATCTTTATTCCTTTATCCCTCTTATATTCCCTGAGCTCTTTAAAATCAATATCTTTTATTTTTTCTTCAAATTTTTTTACGATTTCTTTTATTTTCATTTTTATTTTTTAGGGAGTTACAATGGCTCTTATTAAACTTTCATCATGACTTCTTAAAAGGTCAAATGCTTCATTTATCTTCTCCAGCGGAAATTTGTGGGTCACCACTTCCTTAAGTTTTAATTTACCCTGTTTTATAAGCTCTATAAGTTTCGGATAAACATAAGGGGGACAACCGAGTGTGCCTATTATTTCCATTTCCCTGAACATTATCCTACCCGCATTGAAACTCACATCTTTTTCAGAATAACCCATTATTATCAATTTTCCTCCTGTTTTTACAGAAGAGAAGGCAAGCTGCATAACCTGTGGATTACCTATTGCCTCGAGTGCAACATCAGCACCTCCACCCGTAATTTTTCTTATTTCTTTGTATATTTTCTCATTTGATTTTAATACAACATCAGCGCCAAAATTTTTTGCAAATTCAAGTTTTTTATCCTTTATATCAATAGCAATCACAAAAGCACCGAGTGCCTTTGCTATCTGAACAGCATTTAAACCCAGTCCACCACATCCGAAGATAACAACCCTATCACCTGGTTTAACCTTTGCTCTGTTTAAAAGGGCATGAAAGGGAGTTGATATTGCATCAGAGATAACAGCTCCCTCTTCAAGCGGGATTTCTTCAGGCAAAGGTATCACATCCTTCGCAGGAGCAACTACATATTCAGCATAACCTCCGTCAACATTATTTCCAAGCATTATCATACTATCACATATATTTTCTCTTCCTGTTCTGCATCTCTCACATTTTCCACAGGTAAAAACAGGAGGGACAAGAACTCTGTCTCCTTTCTTAAACTTCTCCACACCTTCTCCTGTTTCCTCCACTATACCCGAAATCTCATGCCCGAGAATAACAGGAGGTTGTTTGAATGTGGGAACACCATGGTCAATGTAATGAAGATCAGTATGACACACACCGCAGGCAGTGACTTTCACAAGCACCTCCCCATGCTTCGGGGAAGGTATATCCACTTCTTCTATTTTTAAAGGTTGATTTGGTCCATAAAATCTCGCTGCCTTCATTTTCATGATTTTAAAATTTTATGTTCTGCATCCTTTTTTTTCAAATAATAGATTAATTTTTCAATATCTTTTTTTGTATCAATATCAATAAATTTCTCTCTTTTACCTATTTTTACCTTTATAACCTTATCAAAAAACTTATCAATTATCTTTTTACCCTTTTCAGAATCCTTTAAATTCAAGAAATGTTCGAAAAAATTTTGAGGTATTATACGGGGATGATAAAAATTTTCTTCACATTCAGGAAGAATTATTCTATCCTGATTTTTCTGAAATTCTGTGATAAGTTTCTCAATAATTTCCCCTGTAACAAGGGGCATGTCCCCAAGGAAAACCATCATTCCATTAAATTTATTTTTTATTTCTCTTATCGCTATTTTAAGTGATGAAATTATTCCTCTTTCAGGATTCTTATTTATCAAAAATCTGATTCTTTTATCCTTAAAATAACTTTCTATAATATCTTTAACTTTTTCCCCGTCTTCTCCGAGAATAATATAAATTTCGGGCAATGAGCTCTGGAGAATATTTTCAAGAGTATAACAGATTAAAGGTTTATCTTTAACAGTGTAAAGCAATTTATTCTCTCCGAACCTCTCGCTCTTACCTGCTGCTAAAAGAACCCCTGCAATTTTTAACATTTTCGGTAAGTCTTTATCAGTTCTGCAATTATACTTATGGCTATTTCAGGATCAGTTTTTGATTTTATAGGGATACCAATCGGAGTTTTTATTTTCCTGAGTTCTTTTTGTGAAATACCTTCTTTTATAAGTTCTTTTAAAATTTTATCCTTTCTTTTTTCAGAGGCAAGAAGACCTATATATCTGCATTTCTTTTCAATGGCTTTTTTAAGAACATCTTTATCTTTTGCAGTATGAGAAATTACAACAACAAAAGAATCACTATCAAAGGGATATTTATCAAATAAAAGATTTAAATTTTTATAATTTTTAAATAACTCAAGATAAGCTTTTCTGTAATCAATCAGATATATATCAAAGTTCAAATCTCTTGCATAATTTATAACATAAGAGGCAAGCGGATTTGCTCCAAAAATGAAGAGTTTAAAATAAGGGTATATTTTTTCCACAAATAGATTTTTACTTTGTAATTCGAAATCTGTGGTTTTATTTTTTATATTTATTCTCATGTTTTTAAAATCGTAAATAAGAAAAACCTCATTACCTTTTGAAAGGACCTCTTTTATTTCTTTAAAAACTCCTTTGATTTTATCATCCACAGGCAGAACAAGAATTTCCATTTCCCCTTCACAGTAACTCTCATAATTCATTCCTTTTATCTTCAAAATTTTCCATTTTCTATTCTCAAAAACATCTTCCATAGCCTCATTTATCTCATTTTCAGCACAGCTCATTCCAAGGCTTTCATAAACAGGAAAAGGATTATTCTTTTCAAATATAACTTTGTCTCCTCTTTTTTTATAAGTATGACCTTTTGTATTTAAAACAACTGCAATAACACCCTCTTTGACTCTTTCTAAAACCTCAAAAAACTCCTGATTCATTAAATTCTTTAAAAGCTTTTACAAGAAAATTTTTAACAACTTTTTTTCTGTATAAAGGGGGAAAATAAAGGTTATCCATGGGTTTTATGGAATTATAAACTCTTTCAATTAACCTGTTTATTTGTAAATTAAAATCTGAATCTGAGATTTTTTCTTTTAAATAAAAAATAGAAGAACCTACACCTGAAATTGCGATATTCACACTTTCTTTTTTTACAACAACAGCAACATCTGCTTCAGGAAAGTCAATTGTATCTCTTATTCTGAGTTTTTTATAAGTGGAAAAACATTTTTCTTTTGGAATTATTATTTCTTTCAAAATTTTGCCGTTTAAATTTAGATGATTTATTCCATCATCCCTGTAAATTTCTTCAAGTTTTATTCTCTGTTCTTTTAAATCATCATCAACCAAAACTATCTCTGAATCAAGTGCTATTAAAATCGGAGCCAGATCAGAACAGAAAACAGCAAAACACCTCTCTGAACCTGGAGCAACCCGACACTCTGCATCTCCTTTTTTCAAACAGTATCCCAAGGCTTCCCTCCAGAATTTGCTTTTATCATAAAACTTACATCTTGTATCCTGAAGAAGATTTCCTCCTATGGTTGCAGAATTCCTTATAATCGGTGTTGCAATTGACTTTATGGCAGTATATAAACCCTTTATTTTTTTTATTTCTTCATTCTCCTCAAGCTCTTTTAATCTTTTAAGAGCTCCTATCCTTATTTTATTTTCCTCTATTTTAATAAAATCAAACTCCTCTATTTTTAAAAGGGAAATCACATAATTCGGCTCAATCTGTCCCCTTTTAATTTTCGGTATCAAATCCGTTCCACCTGCAATTACTCTTGCGGAAGGGTATTTTTTTATTAAATTAAATAACTCTTCAATGGTAGAAGGAGAAAAAAATTCAAATTCTTTAAGTTTTAGCATAGATTACCTTTTAGATGCCTCCAAAATCGTAATCCCAACAATTTCATCTTTTTTATAACGCAAAATTATACCATTATCTAACATTTCTGAATCTGTGGCTTTTTGTGGTCTTTTAAAACTTATATATAATACATCTGCTTCCTTATCATAATCCACCCAGAACCTTTTAGCAGGCAGATCTATAAGTGATTTTACTGTTTTCAAAAATTCAATTAGTTGTTTTTTGCTTAACTTTACTTTTGTTTTTGCCATATAATTTCCTCCTTTTTTATCTTAATTTTTTTCGTAAAAAAAGCCGTGATTACAAATCCATCTTTTTTACTTAACTCTTTATAAATCACCGCTAAATATTTTCTACCCTTCATTTTTTTTAAAGCAACCAATGCTCCTCCATAACCTTTTATAATATAATCCGGCTCTTCTATTGTATTCAATACATCATCTATATGTCCTGCCATTTCGTCGTGGTTTTCCACAATATGAACCCATCTTTCTTCTGTCAATCTGATAGGGACACCGTTTTTTGACTCGGCTATCCCATATATCATGATGAATCTTCAGGAACCTCCACCTTTATGGGAGAAGGAAATTTAAAATCAATTATTTTTTCGGGTCCTGCTCTTTTTTTATTTCTTTCAATTGCATCAAGAACCTTATCCGGTGTAATCGGTATCTCATCAAACCTTATACCTATTGCATCATATACAGCATTACATAACGCAGGAATCACAGGCAAAAGCGGACCCTGTCCAACTTCCTTTGCACCGAAAGGTCCTCCTTCATCATGGGTTTCTATAAGATATACATTTATATCGGGCATTTCTTTTACTGTTAAAGTTTTATAATCAAGAAAACCCGTATCCCTTAAAAGACCCTTTTTTGTATATTCTGTTTTCTCTGTCAACGCTTCACATAATCCCATATAAACAGAACCCTCAATCTGACCCTCAACATTTTTGCGATTTATACACCTTCCTATATCATGAGCAATCCATACTTTCTGAGGCTTTACAATTCCTGTATCCGTATCCACCTTTACTTGAATTACACATGCTGTGAAACTATACGCAGGAGAAGGCCCAACTCCTGCACCTTTATATTTTCCCAGTATCGGAGGAGGCTTGTATTTTCCTGTAAAAACAAGCGGTCCTTCCCTTTCTATTGCCTTTCTTATCACCTCAACAAGTTCAATTTCCTTATCGCCTTTTTTGTTCTTAATCTTATAATTTTCAAAAATTAACTCATTCTCTTTTTCTTCAAGCAATTCAGAGGCAGTTTTAATTAAAACACCTTTTAATTTATTTGCTGCTTCAAAAGCCGCATTTCCCACCATATATGTAACTCTGCTTGAATAGCTCCCGAGATCAGGTGGAACAGTATCGGTGTCCCTCAAGATAAGCTTAACATCTTCAGGATTTATACCCAGAACCTCTGCAACAATGTATGATAGCATAGTATCAGAACCCTGACCTATCTCTGTATGACCCGAGTAAACACTTATCACACCTGACCTATCTGCCTTGATAACAACCTCGGAATGGGGCATCTCATTCCAGTAAATAGGAAGGGCTGCACCGGATAAATAGGCACCGATTGCAAAACCTATACCCTCTCCATAAGGCAATTTACCATGTTTTTTCTCAAATTCTGACTCTTTTATGACCTTTTCAATACATTCTTTTAATCCGCTCGAAGTTATTTTCAAATAATTTATCGTAACAAAATTTGAATCTGTAAGATTTTTAAGTCTGAATTCATGGGGTTTTAAATTTAAATCTTCGGCAATTTTATCAAAATGACATTCAAGAGCAAACCTTGGCTGGGGAGTTCCGTGTCCTCTCTTTGGTCCGCAGGGAGGTTTATTTGTATAGAATCTCACAACCTGGACTTTATAATTCGGAATTTTATATGTTGTGGGTTGTAAAGCTCCCTGATAATAGGAACAGGCAACACCGAAACTTCCGTAAGCTCCACCATCAAGAAAGGATTTAAAATGTATTGCCTTTATTTTACCTTCTTTCAAACCTGTTTTAACCCACATTAAGACAGGATGTCTTCCCCTGTGGTTGTAAAATACCTCCTCCCTTTCAAGTGTGCATTTAACAGGTTTCCCTGTTATGAGCGCAAGCTTTGAAGCACAGACAATCTCAGGGAAGGGGTCAAGTTTGCCTCCAAAACCACCTCCCACATAGGGGACAATAATCCTCATATTCTTTTGAGGAATTGAAAGGGCTTTTGAAAGTATCTGATGAAGATAATAGGGTGCCTGATGGGATACATAAATTGTGAGTTTATTTTCTTCAGGGATAGCAAGAACAGAATGGGGTTCCATTGGAAGATGTGTATTCCCTGAATAAAAAAATATATCCTCTCTTACATAATCACATTCTTTAAAAGCAGATTCAACATCACCGAATTCAAGATGTATTACCCTGTGAGCATTACCTTTAAATTTCTCTGATTCATGAACCCTTACATTTTCTTTCTCAAATGCCTCCTCTATTGAAAGGACAGAATCAAGTTCCTTATATTTAACCTTTATTAAATCAATTGCTTTTATTGCTATCTCTTCTGTTTCAGCACAAAGGGCAACAACAGGCTCTCCTACATATCTTACTTTATCTATCGCAAGTGCTGTTTCATCCTGAGTAACAGGCAATATTCCGTATTTTACAGGTAAATCTTTTCCTGTTATGATAGCTTCAACACCTTTAAGTTTTAAAGCTTCTGAATAATCAATTTCTTCTATCAGAGCATGGGCATAAGGGCTCCTTTTAAATTTCATATAAAGCATATTCGGCACATAGAAATCATCCGCATACTTTGCAGTTCCCTTTATCTTATAACCCGCATCAACCCTTTCCCTTTTTTTGCCGATTATTTTTTCCATCATTTAATTATCCTTTCAAAAGCTTTTAAAATCTTTGTGTAACCCGTGCATCTGCAGAGATTTCCTGAAAGTTCTTCTTTTAAATCAATATGATTCAGTCCCTTTTTCTTTCTGTCCATCAGATATTTTGCCATAATAACAAAAGAAGGAGTGCAGAAACCGCATTGAACAGCTCCTTCTTCAAGAAATGATTTTTCAATAAGTTCAATCTCTTCTTTATCTATTCCTTCCACGGTTGTAATATTTCTCCCTTCACAGGTAATTGCAAGGGTAAGACATGAAAGATGAGGAATACCATCAATTAAAACAGTACACAATCCGCATTCACCTGTATCACATCCATGCTTTGTACCTGTTAAAAGGAGGTCATCTCTTAAAACTTCAAGAAGTGTTTTATTCGGAGAAATCAAAATTTCATAATCCTTACCATTAACATTAAATTTAAGAATCTTCTTCATATGTTATCTATCCTTCCACTCGGGTTTTCTCTTTTCAAGAAAGGCTTTCAATCCTTCCACAGGGTCTTCTTTTTTCATAAGCTCTTCAAGATATATTCTGTTAACGTCATCAAGTCTTTTTTTAATATCCTGGAGATTAACATAAAATGATTTTTTTGTATGGGAAATCACAACAGAACTCAGTTTTGTAAATTTTTTAAGAAATTCATGTGATTCTTCAAAGAGCTTTTCCTTTTCAAAAGTCTTATTGATTACACCCATACTTTCAAGTTCCTGTGTCTTAAAATTATCACCTGAATAAACAAGAAGATTGACAAATTTTGAAGGGAAAAGTAAAGGATAAAGGGCACATGCAACAGGTGGAAATACTGCAAGTTTAATTTCAGGCTGAGAAAATACCGCCTCTTTTTCAGCAATAACAATATCAGAACACAGAGCAATTTCACATCCGCCTCCGTAAGCTCCTCCCTGAACAATTGATGTAACTATTCCCGGATATTCAAAGATACTTATTATAACTTCGGAAAAAACTTTTATCATTTCAGGTGCCTTTTCAGGGAGATGGTCACCTACATCAAGTCCTGCACAGAAAATTTTACCCGAACCTTTAAAGGCAAGAACCTTTGAACTTTCTGATTTTAAAACATCCCTTATCTCTTTTAAATGCTCTATATTTAAAACATTTACAGGTGGAGAATTGAAATCAACATATAAAACACCGTCCTTTTTTTCAACAAGGATTTTACCCATTTCCCTCTCCTATCTTCTCACCACAATTCAAACAATATTTTGAATTCAATGGTAAAAATTTTGTTCCGCATTTTTTACATTCACCAAGATAGGGACCAAAAGGGTACTGAGTATCCGTACCTTTTGATATCATTTCTCTTATGGTTCCATAATCTCTTTTTCTTTTTTCTTTAAATGCCCACAATCCCTCTGAGGGCTCAATTGAACCTATATGTAAGGAGAACCACTCTTTTGCATGCTCCCAGGTTAAATCCCAGACCAGATCCTTCCACCAGTTTATATGAACTTTGAAATAATGCAGGCTTGCAGGTGAAAGGTTCAACATCTCATCAATATATTCCTTAACTTTTTCATCAAGCTTTTCATAAGGGACAACATCATTTACAATACCAAGTTCAAGTGCTTCTTTTGCTGTAAGTTCTCTTGAAAGCATAACTATCTCGGTTGCTTTCTTAATACTCATATGTAAAGGAAGCCATTGAGAAAGACCTCCTATTGATGTCATCCCGACCCTTGGACCAGGTGATAGAAATTTAGCATGCTCTGCTGCAACTGCAAGGTCTGCTGCTGCAACAAATTCAAAACCTCCACCAGCCGTTATTCCATTAACTCTTGCTATTACAGGTTTACCACAATGTCTTATAAAATGAAATACCCTTCCATAGACCTCTCCCCATTTCCAGAAATCTGATGGTTTTCTATTATATATTTCAGCATACTCCTTAACATTTCCACCTGTACAGAATGCCTTTTCACCTGCACCACTGAGGACTATAAACTGAACATCATCATCCCACATTGAATCCTCAAAGGCAGCACACATCTCTCTGAGAGTATCCAGTAGATAGGAGTTATACTCCTTTGGATTGTTTATCATTATTAAAGCGGTATGCTTATACCACTTTTTATCATATATTACAGTTTTAAATTCCATTTTTTACCTCCTATGTTAATTTTATTTCTTCTTTAATTTCTTTGAGTTTTGGTATTTTTATTACCTGCTTAACCAGATTTTTTTCAGCTTTACGAGGATTGTAAATTGCTTCAATTAAAGGAGCATAATTCTCCATTATTTTTGGCTTTACCAGTTTTAAAGAAGGGGTCAATTCTCCCCTGAATAAAGACAATTCATCAGGAATAAGGACTATTGCTTTAACTCTACAATAATGAGGATATATTCCTTTATTTATTTTCATAATTTCATTTTTAAATAGCTCACGAACTTTTGCATGTGAAACAATTCTTTTTCTGCTTTTAAGGTTTATTTTATTCTTTTTCAAAAATTTTTCAAGTTCTTTAAAATTTGGAAAAATAAAAGCAGAAACAAAATCCTTGCCACTTCCCAGCACAACTGCCTGTTCTATATAATCAGAACTACCAACAATCTTTGTTTCAAGAACCTGAGAAAATACTTTTTCTCCGTTTGATAATTTAAAAATACCATCCATCCTTCCCCTCAAGAGAAGACCCCCGGGTGTTATTTCTCCTGTATCACCTGTCCTGAACCACCCATCTTTTGTGAAAACTTCCCTTGTTTTTTCAGGCATCCTGTAATACTCCTTCATAACATTTGGACCTTTAACAAGTATTTCACCCTCTGGAGAGATTTTTACCATTACACCGGGTATCGGCTTTCCAACAAACCCAGGATATCTTTCCATACTCGGGTCAGTTAAAGTTACACATGGGGCAGTCTCGGTTAATCCCCATCCCTCAATTATAGATATTCTTTTTTTTAATATATATTCCTCAACATCCTTTGGAAGAGGTGCTGCAGCGGTGAAAAAGAATTTTATCTCAGGATGAAATATCTCTCTATCAAGCTTTTTATTATGTTTACACTCCTGAACAAGTGCCTGATAAATTTTCGGAACACTGAAATATACAGTGGGCTGTATCTCTCTGAAATTTTTGATTAATAAATCAATATCTTTTCCGTAACTGTCATCGATTGCAAGGGTGCACGAAAAATAAAGAGCGGTAAATCTCTCAAATATACCTCCAAAACTGTGATGCCAGGGAAGATATGAAAGAAACCTGTCATCAGGACCGAGATTCCATAAATGCTCCTGTGCTTTTCTTTGAGAAAGAATATTCTTATGAGTTAAAACAACACCTTTAGGTCTTCCTGTTGTTCCTGATGTGTATTGAATCAAACAGGGGTCATCAGGTTTTACCCTATCTATTCTTTTTTCAAAAAGTTCCTTATCTATTTTCATATTGTAAAGTTCCTTAAATGGCAGAACCTTGTTTTTAAATTTCCTGGGCACATCTTCATAATCAAAAAGAAAAATTCTTTCAACCTTTTTGAAAACTTCGGTTTTTGAAAACTCATTGAGATGATGGATTGTATCAATCATCACAAATTTTGGCATTGAATTTCCAAGTGTATGTTCAAGTTGGGGGTAAGGATATTCGGAAAATACAGGTGATGATATGGCTCCAACACTCATAACAGCAAGTTCTGTCACAAGCATTTCTTTTCTATTCTTTGATATTATTCCAACTCTATCACTCTTCTTTAAACCCATTTTTATTAATGAAGACCCTACAAGAGAAATCTCATGATAGAGTTCATACCATTTATAGGACACAAATTTTCCTTCTGACTTTTCCTTGAGTATCACATGATCAGGATATTTTTTCAATCTTTCTCTCAGCATTACACCTATGCATGGACAGATTTTACCCAATGGTATTTCACTTTTTAAAATTTGTTCTTTCATTTTTTAACTCCTTTTTTAATATTCCATTGAAATTATTAAAAAAATTATAATTTCTAAGCATTTTCAAGAGCAAAAAGTGAAGCTCCAAAAGCAACAACAAACTGCGGTTCAGGAGGAACATAAGGTTTTATACCCATTCTTTCTTCAAGAATATCAGCTACAATTGGATTGTGATGAATTACACCCCCTGTCATAACCAGATTTTTATTTATTCTTACCATACTTAATATTCTGCTCACAAGAGATTCGTATACTCCTCTTGCAATATTTTCAATTTTTTTACCTTCCCTTATAAGATGTATTATTTCTGTTCCTGCAAAAACAGTGCAAAAACTATTTATTTCAATACTTTCCTTTGCCTTCTCAGCAAGAGAATGCAATTCATTTATACCCATCTTCAATCTTCTCGAAATATCTTCAAGGAAGGCTCCTGTTCCTGCAGCACATTTTCTATTCATACTGAAATTCATTTCTCTTCCGTCTTTATCCATAATCACAACTTTTACATCCTCTCCTCCTATATCTATTATTGTGCATTCTTTTTTAAAATAATGAAAAACACCTTTTACAAGACAGCTTATTTCAGTCCTTGTAAAATCCTTATAAGGAAAATTCTCTCTGCCAACACCTGTGCTTACCATTTTATTAATATCTTCTTTTTTTATTTCATATTTTTTACATATATTTTTCAGAACCTTCTCTGATGTTTCTTCAAATGAAAGCCCTGATTCTGTAACCTCTCTTGCGACAATCTCTTTATTTTCATTTATAAGAACTGCCTTTGTGTAATAAGAACCTATATCAACTCCCAAAAAGAATTTTGTTTTATTTTTCAAAACTCTGTGCAAAGGTTTCTATCAATGTTTTGGTCTGTTCTTCTGAAAAACACCTTAAGTCATTCAAATCACCGTAAATTACAAGTGCCTTTATTCCATATTTTTCCCTCATCCTTTCAGGCATTCCGAATCTCGTATTGGTGTTATAGGGACAGGTCTTTGCATCATGGAAAATTATTGCATCTACTTTATATTCCTGAACCATTTTTAAAAGTTCTTTTTCTTTTATATTTTCACTTCTGTTAATAAAAATTTTCAGATAACACTCAGCCATACTCTCAAAAGGTTCATCTTCTGATAACTCATCAATAATCCATGAATTACAATAGGTTGAGGCAACAACACATGAATTAATCGACTCAAAAAGTTCTGCAAAAAACCTCAATTTTCCCCATACAGGCATACCTTCCCAGTAAAACCTTATTTTTTCATTTTCAACAGCAGGTATTTTGTTTTTCACCCTTTCTTCCACTTCTTTAAGCAGGATTTCATAGTAATCTTTTGCAGTTTTGAGTCCTCTCATCATAACTATGGGTGCCATCTGAATTGTTCCATCAAAAAAAGTTATCGGAGAAGGAATATTTTTTGCTGACTCAAGGAATTTTCTCCATAAAATAGATGCCTCTTTTGAAAGTTTTATTACTTCTTTAAACTTATCATAATCAAATTTTTTTCCTGTTATTTCCTCAAGTTTTTTTATCAGGGATTTTAACTGTGAGATGATTGTATCAAGATATTCTTTTCCTATCTCATCTACTTTCCAAGGATAAAAAATCCCATAAGAGGTGACATTCCATTCCCTTGAGTAAAAGGAAAACCAGTCCTGAAGCTCTCTGCATTGATTAGTGCTGTAAACAAGTATATCGGGCTTTGGAATTTCAGGAATTCCGTAAGCATCCTTTAAAGGAGTTTCTTTTAAAAGATATGCACCGATATCTGATGTTAAATAGGAACATATATCAGGAGAAAAACCTATTGAATTTGCTCTTGTTATATATTTTGTTGCAAGTCTTCTTACACCTATAAGGGCACCGTGATTTTCAGGGAAATATACTTTAAATCCTGCAGCAACAAGAATTTCCGCAGGTCCTATACTTGAACACCATGCAACCTTTTGATTTTCATCCTTGGAAGCTTCATATAACTCCTGATAATAATTTTTAAGAATTTCTTTTAGTTTTTTTGTTGATTCAAGGGGTCTCATTTTTAAATTAGGGTATTTTCATTTTTACGCAGGCTGAAGCCTGCGGCTACATAATTTATATCAAATTTTTTCTCAAATGTAGCCGCAACCTTTAGGTTGCGTATTTTAATCATAAATTCCATTTAAAACATCTTCCAGTTTTATACCTATACTCCCAGAAAAAGGATAATCTTTCCACCTTTCTACAATTCCTTTTCTTACAGGATTTTGCAGAATATATCTTACAATATTTGAAAGAGTTTCGGACCTTCTTATTATATGGTCATAAAAATCTTTCTGCCATCTCACATTTTTGAAATTGTTTGATAAATAATATCCTGTTTTTTGTTTGAATAATACCACACATTTCCAAATATTACTTTTATCTTCTAACCCTGAAATAATCATATGCAGATGGTCAGGCATAAAGCAGTATACAGGAATAGTGCACTTGAATAAAGGAATACACTCTTCAAGAATTTTTATAAAATTGTCAACTGTCTTCTTATCTGTAAAAATCTTTTTTGAATCTTTTATACATAATGTGTAAAAAACACTTATTTTACCTTTATAATATTCCAGCGGTAATCTGTGTTTTTTTTCTTTTATTTTACGAACTCTGAAGGGTGCGGCTACATTTTGTTTTTCATTTTTTCGCAGGCTAAAGCCTGCGGCTACATACCTTGAAAATACATTTTTCTTCATCTTCCTTTAAACTCGGGTCTTCTTCTCTCAAGAACACTTCTTAAACCCTCATAAGCATCCTCTGTTTTAAATATTTTTTTAAGATAAGAAAGCTCCAATTCAAGACCTTCCTCAAGAGAGAGAGAAAAGCCCTTATCTATAAGTTCATTTGCTATATGAAGGGCCATGGGTGCTTTAGAAAGTATCACTTTTTTTACCTTTTGTAACAATTTGTTTTCCTCATCAATTATCTCGCCTTTTAAAAGGGAAGGTATATTCTCATCAGAAAACTGTCTTTCAATAATTTTCAATTCTTCAGGAACTTCCTTTTTTCTATTATATTTATCATCAAATTCTTTTTTATTAATAATCCACTCATCCATTTCTTTAATATCAATTACTTCTTCCACCATACCCAACTTTTTCGCAAGTTCTGAATCAATGGGAAAGCCTGTAAATATAAAATACTTTGCAAGTTCCTTACCTATTATTCTGGGCAACCTCTGTGTTCCACCAAGTCCCGGATATATTCCTATTCCTGTTTCAGGAAAGGCAAGGTATGCTGATTTAATAGTGATAATACTCCGGCATGACAGGGCAAGTTCTGCACCCCCACCCAGTGCAAACCCTGTTAATTTACATACAAAGGGCTTTGTAGAATTTTCTATTTTTTTGAGAACATTATGTCCGAATCTTGTAAATTCAATAATTCTATCAAAATCTTTTTTTTCTATATTATCAATAAAGAATTTAATATCAGCACCTGCAACAAAAGCTTTTCCTTCTCCTTCAATAACGATTTTTTCCACATCCTTATTTTCTAAAAGCTTATCTATAGTTTCATCGAGTTCTTTAAAAATATCATAATCAAGAGCGTTCATTCTCTCGGGTCTGGATATAATTATAAATCCTGTTTTATCCTTTACCCGTGTAATAACATTTTTTATTGTCCATTTACCTATGCTGAACTGTTTTTCAAAAGAAGAAGGTTTTGAGAGTTTGTATTTCTCCTTAATTTCTTCAATATATGTATTCACCTTATCAAACCCTTCATCGTTCATAATTTCAAAAGGTCCTTTCCTCCATCTTAAAGCAACCTTGGCACCCTTCTCTACATCTTCTATCTCACACACATTATGGTCAAGCATTTCACACACAACATAAAAAACTGCTCCAAGCATTCTCTTTTTAACATCCTCAAATTTATTTAAATCAATCTCTCCCTCAATTTTCCAGTTTTCTTTCTTTTCTGCCTGTTTTTTCAGAATCTCCGCAGGTTCATAAAAACTCCCAAGTTTCTCTGCAAGAAATTTTGAGGCATGATATGCAATAGGAACTCCTGTTGCATTCATTAAAGCAAAAGGTCCCATCGGGACACCGAACAATTTTTTACATACCTCATCAATTGTAATTATATTCGCAATTCCTTCTTCATAAATTCTACATGCTTCATTCAACCAGGGAACAAAAAACCTGTTAACAACAAATCCCGGAGCATCCTTTGCTATTACATATACTTTTCCTATGCTTTTTGAAAATAAAAGAACATCATTTAAAATCTCATTTTCTGTTGAGTTTCCTGGTATTACTTCAAGAAATCTGTTTTTTGCAGGATGATAGAAGAAATGCATTCCAAGAAATCTGTCTTTCCTTTTAACATTTTCTGAAAGTTCATTGACAGAAAGCGAGGAAGTATTCGTTGCAAAAACTGTTTTCTTATCACATATCTCATCAAGTTTTTTGAAAAGTTCTTCCTTTACCTTTTTATCTTCAAAAACAGCTTCAATAACAAGGTCAGTATCCTTCAAATCTTCATAAGAAAGGGTTCCCTTTATTCTTGACAAAATCTCTCCTACGTCATCCTCTGTAAACAATCTTCTTTCAACACCTTCCTTAAGGGTATCTCTTATTCTATCAAGTCCTCTTTGAAGAAACTCCTCGGCAACATCAATAAGAATCACTTCATATCCTTCCTGAGCAATCTTCTGAGCAATTCCTGAACCCATTGTTCCTGCACCAATAACACCTATTTTTTTCATTTTTGTTCTCCTTTTTTAATTCTTTTTTCAATTCCTTTCACAAGTGACACTATTATTTTGTTGTACGGAATATCCATATTTTTTCTCTCTCCATATTCAACTATCTTTGCATTCAGAAAATCTATCTCTGTTTTACTACCTCTTTCAATATCAACAAGCATTGAGGGTTTATGATAACCTCCTTTTTCAAGATACTTAATGCAATGTTCAAAAAAATTATCAGGAAAATCAATACCGTTTGCCGAAGCAACTTCGATTCCTTCTTTTATAATTCCTTCAACTATTTCTCTCAAATAGGGTGTCTCCATAGCTTCCCTCATTGTCAAACCTGTAACAGCACACACAGGAGAAAGTGCAGCATTTAAAATCACTTTTTCCCACTCATGTTTTTTAATTTCCTCTGTATATTCTGTATCAAGACCCGAAGAAGTCAAAATTTCTGCAATCTTCTCTGCTTCTTGTCTTAAACTCTCATCAATTACCCCGATGTAATTCGGTTTATTAAAAAATGTTATCTCAAACTTATTAGGCTCCTTAAACATACCTGCAAAATTTACCACAACCCTCATTACCTTATTTTTTCCTATTTTTTCTGCTATAAACTCTTCATTATCAAGACCATTCTGAAAAGATATTATTTTTATATCATCAGAGAATTTTTCTATTAAATCTTTTAAAACAGGCGCGAGGCTATATGCCTTTGTGCATATAAAAATATAATCAGGTTTTTCATCTATATCTCTTATGGATGTAAAAAATTTATAACCTTTTACATGGAAATCTCCTGTTATCTGATTCTTGGGGTCTATCACCTCTAATCCATGCTCTTTAAAATATTCTATTCTTTTTTTTATTATATCAACTATAATAACATCCTTACCATCTTTAAGAAGATAACTGGAGAGTATTCCTCCAATAGGTCCTGCTCCTATTGTCAAAAATTTACTTTCAGATTTCATCTTTTATTTTATAGAAATAGTCGAGAGAGGAAGGGTTAATTAAAGCATCTCTGTTTGTAACAGGCATTCCATTTAAAATATTCCTTACAGCGATCTCAACCTTTTTCATACTCATTGTATAGGGAATATCAGGAACTTCTTTTATTTTAAAAGGCACATGTCTGGGCGATGCTTTTTCTCTTAATTCTTTTTTTATCTTATTAATAAGTTCATCATCCAGTGAATATCCTTTTTTTAATTTTACAAACAGAATTAACTTTTCTTCTTCCCCATATTTTTTAGGTACTGCAAGACTGTCTTCTATCTCCTCAAACTCCTCCACAACATTGTAAATCTCAGATGTGCCTATTCTCACTCCTGCAATTTTCAAGGTGGCATCAGACCTTCCGAAAAATGTTAATCCCTGAGTCTTTGAATGTAAAATTACATAATCTCCGTGTCTCCATACGTTCTTATTTTTATAAAATTCAAAATAGGTTGCTCTGTATTTCTTAAAGTTTTCATCTCTCCAGAAATATAAAGGCATTGAAGGTGAAGGAGCCTCACACACAAGTTCCCCTATCTTATCATAAACAGGATTTCCTTCTTCATCATAGACCTTCACCTTCATTGCAAGAGCCCTTGCCTGAAGTTCTCCTGCATGAACCTTTAATGTGGGACTCCCTGCTGCAAAACATCCGTTTATATCGGTTCCACCTGAAATTGAGTTAAACCACAAATCTTTCTTTATATTCTCATAAACATATTCAAAACCCTCTGCAGACAAAGGAGAACCTGTCTGGGATATTTCCCTTAAAGAAGACAAATCATATTTTTCCTTTGGTTTAAATCCTGTACTTTTCAAATAATTTATATATGTTGCACTCAAACCGAAAACTGTTATTTTTTCTTTTTCAATGATTTCAAACATCCTTCCAACATCAGGATAAAGTGGATTTCCATCATAAAGAACTATTTTGGAGCCGACAAAAAGTGAAGCCATAAGCCAGTTCCACATCATCCAGGACGGACTTGTTATGTAGGTTATAACATCTTCTCTTTTCAAATCTGTATGAAGAATTAATTCTTTCAAATGATTTATTAAAACCCCCATTCCGCTTTGAACCATGCATTTCGGTTTACCTGTCGTTCCTGAGGAAAACATTATGAAAAGGGGATGTTCATAAGGGAGCTGCTCAAATTCTATTTCTTTAAAAGTCTCGGTTTTTATAAATTCATCAAAATAAACCGCATTTTTAATAAATGAAATATCTTTTTTCTTTTCTGAATAAGGAACGATTATAACTCTTTCAACAGAAGGAAGTTCCTTTAAAACTTCCCTGACCCTTTCAAGATTATCATATTCCTTACCTTTATATAAATAAGAGTCAACCGTAAATAAAACCTTGGGTTCAATCTGTGAGAACCTATCCACAACTCCCTTTATTCCAACCTCTGTTCCACAGGATGCCCATATTGCACCGATAGAAGCACCTGCAAGCATGGAAATTGGAGCTTCGGGAATATTGGGAATATATCCAACAATTCTATCTCCCTTTCTAATTCCTATCTTTTTGAGCGCCTGATGTAATAGGGATACAATTTCATAGAGCTCTTTATAGGAAATCTCCCTTCTTTTTCCATCTTCTTTTATATGGACAAAAGAGGGCTTATCATCTTTGAATCTCAGCAAATTCTCCGCATAATTAAGCTTTGCATTTAAGAACCATCTTGCACCCGGAAACTTACTCAAATCATCCACAACATCGGTGAATTTTTCTGAATAAATTATTCCACTGAAATCCCAGAATAAAGACCAGAATTTTTCTATATTATTAACTGACCATTCATAAAGAGAAAAATAATCTTTGATATCAAGTTTTTCTTTTTCATTAATATAGTCAATGAATTTTTTTATATTTGAATTCTCTATAACTTCTTCATTTGGCTCCCAGAGAACTTTATGTGTAAAATCTTTCATGATTTAATTCAGGGATGGATGTTTAATTATAATAAAAAGTATAAAATTTATTCAAATGAAGATTTGTTTTATAAAACCCTCGATAATTAAAAAGAAAATCCCGAGAACATGGCATTTTCAACCTTTAGCACCTGCTGTCTTAAAAGCTTTTATTAATAAAAATGATATAGAATTTGATTTTTACGATGATAGAATAGAAGATATAGATTTCAATAAAAATTATGACCTTGCTATGCTCTCCGTATCAACACTATCTGCTAAAAGGGCTTACAGAATCGCAGAGAGTTTTAGAAAAAAAGGAATAAAAATTATAATGGGAGGGTTCCACCCTACTTTTGCAACTGAAGAAGCATTGAAATTCTGTGATTCTGTTGTGATAGGTGAAGGAGAATTGTTGATTCAGGAAGTTATAGACGATTTTCGTAAAGGAAAACTGAAAAAAATTTATGAAGGAAACTATTTCAAAGACCTGAAAGAACTCAGAACAGACCGAACAGTATTTAAAAATAAAAAATATCTACCTTTTTCACTGATTGAAGCAACAAGAGGATGTGGGTTTAATTGTGAATTTTGCAGTGTCCAGAAATTCTTCGGAAGAAAGCATCGAACAAGACCTGTTAAAAATATAATTGAGGAAATAAAAGAAATAAAAAGTAAATATATAATTTTTGCTGATGATAATTTAACTTTTAATAAAGACTTTGCCAAAACTCTTTTTAAGGAATTAATACATTTGAAAAAACTATGGTTTGCTCAGGTATCCATTGATTTCGGCTTTGATGATGAACTTGTTGAACTCGCATACAGGTCAGGGTGCAGAGGAGTACTTATAGGATTTGAATCTCTCAGCTGTAAAAATCTTAAAATAATGAAAAAAGAATGGATGGAAAAATACTCCCAAATTGATTACGTAATAAAAAAACTACATAAAAAAGGAATAAATATCTACGCTTCCTTTATTTCAGGGTATGACTTTGACACCAGATACACAATTCATAAAATTTTAAAATACTCCATAAACAACGCTTTTTTTCTTGTGGGTTTTAATCCATTATTACCCACACCTGGAACAGAACTTTATACCAGATACCTGAAAGAAAAGAACTTTAACCCCACATGGTATCTTGATGAAGATTACAGACTCGGATTTATTCCTTTTACTCACAAAAATTTTAATAATGATTTGAATGAATTTATAATTAAAAAAAGAAAGAAATTTTATTCCTTTTCCTCTATCTTAACACGTTTCTTAAGAATAATCTTTGAGAGAAGGAAAAATCCTCTGCTTTTTCTGGTCTTAAATCTTTCGGCTTACAGGGAAATAAGACAAAAATTCGGATTAAAAATAGGATGAAAAATTCTGTGAGGATTTTCATTGCCGGACTCTTGATTCTATTTTTTATACTGAATTCAAAAAATATAAAAATTGAAGAATCACCCGAAAAATGGATTCCTGAGAATTCAGAAGAAATAATTTATTATAAAAATTTTTTAAAAAATTTCACAGGTGACGCTGTCCTTATAATCACAATTGAGAACAGAGACGTAAATAGAGAGGGAATTGCACAGGAATTGAGGAAAATTGAAGGAATAAAAGTATATAAATACCCTCTTCCTTTTTTAATCAGCAAAACAGAGAATAAGGATTTAACAATTTTTATTGTTACCTATAAGCCTGAAAGTGAATTAAATCCTGCGAAACCCGAAATTATTAATAAAATAAAAAATCTGTTGAAAACAAAAGGATTAAAATATCATATAGCAGGAACAGGAGTAATTTTTACTTTTCTTAAAGAAGAAGTTAAAAAAGAAACATTTATTATTTTTTCTTTTGCATTTCTGATACTTATTATTCTCCTTATTTTTATTCTGCAAGATTTTAAATCTCTTATATACACATTGATTGTAGCAACAGGAGGACTCCTTTCAATGTGTTTTATTGCTTTAAAATTCAATATAGGTTTAAGTTCACTTTCTCTTGTCCTTATCCCGATTATACTCTTTTACAGTTCCACCCTGTGTTTTCATATAATTTATAAAGAAGGGAAGTTTAAGGAGATAATAAAACCTTCATTTTTTGCAACACTCACAACAATTTTTGGCTTCGGTTCTTTCCTTTTGAGTAATATACCGCTTTTAAAGGACTTTTCAAAACTTGCAGTTTCAGGGATACTGGGAAGTTTTATATTTTCAATAATACTTTTCTATCCAGAAGCAGAAATTAAAGGAATTAAAGGATTTTTTTTAAAACTAAATATTTCCCGTATTTCCCTGAAAAGAAAAATAATTCCGATTTTATTCATTTCTTTTGCTTTATTTTTTCTCTTTTTCTTAAAGAATTTAAAAATTGAAACAAACACTTTAAAAATATTGCCACCAAACTCAAAACCCGTGATTGATCATGAATTTATAGAGAAAAAAGCAGGATATTATACTCCTGTTGAATACGTATTTCCTGTCAAAACACCCATGAATAAGATAAAAAAATTTGTTGAAGAAACTTATAAACTTAAAGAAGTAGGAGGATATATAGCACCTTTCAATTTTTACCGCTTTTTTCTGAATCCTCAAAAGGCTGGATATATATCAAAGGATGGTAAATTTATAAGAATTACATTTTTTATAAAGCTTCTTCCAACACTTCAGGGAATAAAACTGATTGAAAAGATTAACAGAATAGCAGAATCATTGAACCTTAAAGACTACAGAGTAACAGGTTATGTCACAATTTATGCAAGAATAGCTCATTCACTTTCAAAAACTTTTTTCAAAAGTCTTTTTATAGCCTTCAATTTTATATTTATTATTTTTCTCATTTATTTCAGAAACATAAAGATTTTTCTTTCTTCTCTGATATCAAACGCCTACCCTATCTTAATGCTCCTTTCCTTTATGGCAGTTTTAAAAATACCCCTTGATATATTCACCATTCCCATTGCTTCTCTTCTTCTCGGAATCGTTGTTGATGACACTTTCTATATTCTTTATTTCTTTAAAAAAGAAAAAATTGTTGAAAAGGCATATTTAAAAGCAGAATTACCTGGATTTTTAACCTCTTTTATGCTGTTTATTTCTTTTCTCACACTCTTATTTTCGTCCTTACCTCCTGTAAAAAATTTCGGTATATTATGTTCCCTTTCCATTCTTTTCGCATATATAGGGGATTTTATAATATTACCTTTTGTTCTAAATAAACTTTTTTAAAATTCTCTCTCCAAATACTTTTATCCATCCTTTATTTTTATTAAAAATCACGGGTTTGATATCTCCAAGTCTTTGTCCCTTTTTCATACATTCTGTCAAATATGTTTTAAGACCATCTTTAACTTTAAAAATTTTCATCTGCTCAAGCTGACCCATTTCAACAGCTTTTTTATAATAAAAATTTTCTTTAAGTCTTTCCTCCAATTCCATAGAAAATCTTTTGACCTTATCATCGTCTTCCTCAGAATCAACGAAAAGTACATACATGTATTTATTTTCGATTTCTTCAGGAGACATCATTAAAAATCTGAAGGAAAGGGGTATTTTATCAAGTGCTTTTTTGATACACTTGTTTACAAAATCACCTGAAAGTTTCTCTCCTACCAGGTCAGAAAAATTGCCTTTTCTTCCTATAAATTCAAGAACAGGAAGGTTTTTATAAAAACCTTTAACTCTTAACATGTCACCTGTATCATATCGATATAATCCTCCTCCTGTGGTTATGATGACCCCGTAAATCCCTCCTTCCTCAAGTTCCCAAAGATTTAAGATTTCATTTTCATTCTCTGAAATAAACTCAAAGAAATGAGAAGAATAAGCAGGAACACATCCCTCTGCAGCTTCAAGAGGAAAGGAAACAATTCCTTCGGTCAAGAGCAATCCCTTGGGCTGAAAATAAGTATCAGGAAAAATCTTTTTCAATCTCTGAGCAGGATAGAAAGACTCAGCAGACATCCACATGGATATAAATCTGAGATTCTGCCATAACTCTTTAAATTTTTCTTTCTCATCAAATTTAAAAATTTTTTCTACTTCTTTTGCTCTTTTTCTGTCTCCACGAAAATTCACATCAGGTATATTGTAACCCGGATAAGAAGGTAAACAAATTTTTCCTTCAAAAAGTGATTTTATTATAAACTCAATATTTTTATTAATTTCATCAATTATTATTTCAAGAAAAGTAGGACTCCACAAGGAAATCCATGTTATATTTTTTTCCTTCACAAGAAAAAGAGAGGTGAGGAATTTGAATACATCTATGTTTTCAATTTTTGAAACATTAAAAGGAACCGCCTGAATGAAGGAAAGAATTTTTCCTTTTAATCCAAAATATTCATTATCTTCTGCAAATCCCACTTTTACTTTTGAATCAGCAAATTTTTCAAGTTTTTTACCTGCAGGAGTTATAACCCAGTAGGTTTTACCTTTTTTTATATCAGGAAAATTTGTAAAAACATCATAAAACCATGGAGAGAGTGCTCTCTGGAATTCTTTTCTCAATGTTTTTGTGTAGGGTATCAACTTCGTTCCTGTTGTTCCTCCTGTGGGATGCAGGAAAAGAACTTTTTCAGAAGTCAAGACATTTCTTTCTCCTTTCTTTATTTTTTCTGTATATTCAAGAAATCCCTTATAATCTCTCACAGGAACAAATTTTTTAAAATCTTTTAAGGACTTTATCTCTTTGAAATTATGAACTTTTCCGAAAAGAGTATCTATGTTTTTTTCTATGTAATTTAAAAGCAAACTTTCTTGAATTTTTTTAAAGTTTCTTATATTCCTTAAAAATTTCTGTGCTCCGACTTTTTCGGACCCCAACCATAAATTATAGAAAAAACTAATAAACATTATTAATTTTAACCGAAAACTAGATTAATGGGTTTTACGTCAAATTTTATATGAAAAGATTAATAAATGTTTTTCTTATTCTCACAATTTATAACATAGAAGAAAAAGGACTTAAAGATTTAAAACTTATAGTAATGGCTTACAGAAAGGAACATGTGGAGTTTCTTAATAAGTATTTAAATGAAGATGACATCATTGCAGTCTATGCAGGTCATGCTCATCTTTTGAGATATGTAGATAAACCACAGAAAATGCTTGTTGCCCCATCAATTGAAAGAATTATGAACTCTCTTGAAAAATTGAAAGATGTTAAGATAGATTACATTACTTATAATCCAGAAATCTACCCAACTCATAATACACCTTTAGAAGAACTTGAAAATCAGACAAAAACGGTTAAAAAAATAAGAAAAATATGTGATAGCATAGGAGCAAAGCTGAGCTACACTCCTGATAAAAACCTTCTTCAAACCGAGGCTCCCAATATAGCTCCTCTTGTGGATATGTTCGGAATCCAGTTACAGAGATATCAAAGAAAAAAGGATTTTTATCTTTCTTCAAAAAATTTAATAAATATTATCAGAAAATCAAACCCTTATATTCCTATTACAATTCAACTTTCCATGTCTCCTCCTGTGTGGAAAGGAGAAAAATTAATGAGAGACAAAAAAGGAAATAAAATATTAAGACCAATCTCTGTTGATAGTGTTATAGAACAGACTGAATTTTTAAAAAATTCAATATCAGGAGTTGCTTTTTTATATAAAGCCAACTCATACCAAAATATGAAAGAACTGGTAATAAAATTAAGAAAAAAATTTACTAATTAAATTGTAAATAATTATGTATGATCACGGAAAATAAATCTTAATCCGTATTTTTTCAAATTCTCTTTTTTTATTTCTGCTATACATACAAGTTCTGTTCCATTAATATACTCAGGATTCCTATCAAGGAAAAATTTCACATGAGGATTTTTGAGTTTATGCTCGGGTATCCTTGCCAGCTCGGGTTTTAATCTATCTGCTGGAGGATGTATTTTAACTATACCTTTTTCTTTAATATAAAATTTCCCGAACTTCTTTTTCGCAAGATAATCAATCAGCTCTTTCTCAAATTCAGGAGTCTGCTCTCTGTAATTGGGATAAAATTTTTTAAAAAACAAATGTAATAAAAGATATGTCCTTATGCCCTTTGTTAAAAGAAACCAGTACAAAGGTATTTTACCTCTTTCAAGATAATTTTTTAACAGACTCCCAAATCCCTTAAAGAGCTCCATTTGTCCCCAGTATTTTTTCTCAACCACTGTATCACCGGAATAAAGGGCATATATCTTTTTATTCTTAAAATCGGTTTCAATCAACATGAAAGTTGTAAATCCGATAATCTCATTTTTATTAAAAATAAGCAAAACTCCCTCCTTTTCTTTCAAATCTTTTAAAAATTTTTCTTTTTTTACATTATCATAATGTTTTTTCATTAATTCAAACATTCTTTGTATATACCCAGGATTTAATTCTGATATTTTCAAAATTTCATATCTCAATTTTTTCATAACATTCCTGCTTCAATATATATGGGCAAATTTTTATTGAACTCAACCTTTTTGTCTTTCCATCTAACAAGATAAACCCTGCTTTTGTATTTTATTGTTTTGAACTTTTTCATCACTTCGTTAAATTTACTTTTTTCAAAAAGACCGACAGTAAAAAATGGATAATCTTTTTTCAGATTTCTTATAAATTTAATTATATATTCAAAAATTTCGGAATCTTCATCATCAATGGAAATAAAAGAAAGATAAAAGAATTTAAGTACACTACCGGGATGAGGAAGTCCGGGGTATCCGAGGATTCTTAAAAGGAAAGAGAAAGGATAGATAATTCTAAATATTCCTTTATATTCTTTTAAAATATGTTGTTTGTATTCCCTCTGGTCCCATAAAGCAAAACAGGCTTTTATTTTATTTCCCTTATAAACAGTATAAAAATCTTTATGTGATAACCCGTAAAAATTACCCTTTTTTAAATCTTCTTTTTTTATCACAGGAAAAAATTGATAACTTTTCCCGATTTTATTCATAAATTCAACCATATCATCAAGATTATGTTCACATCTTCTGACCTTATAATCACCTCTGGGCTTATCTTCTCCTGTTTTAATTGAATAAACTATATAATCCCCCAGATACTCATATACAGGCATAAATTCTCTTCTCTTCTCCAGCATCTTTCTGACATAAAGGTTTTCTTCAAGAATTGTTGTATAAAAATATTTAACATCAGGAAAAAGATTTTTTAAATATTCATATCCTCTGTGAAGAAGAGGAACTTTTTTCATGTATTCTTTTCTTGCTCTCAAAGAAAAAAGATAACCAGCTTTTTCTTCTTTTCCGTTAATATAAAGATTCCTGACAGCACAGACTCCGAATCCTGCAATTTTATTTTTTAAACTATCTCTTAACACGATGATCTTTACATTATCTCCTTCTTTTCTAAAGGATTCATAGGGGTCAGGTCTTCGTGTATAAAGAAGTGAAATTCTCCCTCTGAAATATTCTTCCTCTATTATTTCAAGCAGCTCATTTGAATCCTCTTTTTTTGCAATATCAAAGTAAAACCTTTTATTTGGGTAATTCATCAAGATTCTCTCCCAAAGGAATGCCAAACTTTCCATTGACTTCTTTTTTAAGATTCAAATTCTGAATCAGAAAAGTATAGACAAGAGGCAAATTCGGTTTTCTTTTCAAAAATGACCCGAATCTTTTTATTATTGAGGAAAATCTGAAAAATTCTTCTCTCGCCTTTTTGCATCTTTCAGAAAGTTCTTCTGGTGAAAAATTTTTCGGAACAAAGGATATTTCTCCGTATCTGTAATTATTGTCAAGCCACCATTTTTCCTTTAAAAGACGTTCTTCTTTCTTTAATCTTTCATAAAGAGATGTTCCCGGAAAGGGTAAAAGATGATTGAAAGCAGCGAAAAAGAAATCATGTTTTAAAGAAAAATCAAGTGCCTTTTTAAAAGTATCTTCTGTGTCATAATCAAAGCCGAAGACAAATGTTGCATAAATATTTATACCTTCACCGTGAATTCTTTTTACAAGTTCATTTCTCTCCCCTATTTTTAATAACCAATCCTTTCTCATCTGTTTTAAATTTCTCTCATCCATAGACTCAAATCCTATGAGTAGCATCTGACATCCGCTTTTTTTCATCAACCTTAAAAGATTTAAATCCTTTGCAACATTCAAAGAACCCTGACTTACCCAGAATATCTTCAGAGGTTCTATCTCAATGCATAGTTTTCTGAGAAACTCCATATTGCCTGCAATATTATCATCAACAAAAAAGAAATATTTCCCCTTCGCTCTTTCTATGTCCTCCACTATGCTTTTTATATCCCTCTGATAATATTTTGCTTTATAGAAAGAACTTATCGCACAAAATTCACATTTAAAAGGGCACCCTCTTCCTGTTTCCACAAGTTTTAAAGGTAAATATTTTTTCCCTTTGAATATGCTTCTATCAGGCAAAACAGAATTTTTAAAAAATCCAAAATCTCCTTTATATATTTTTCTCAACCTGTTATTTTTTAAATCTTTCAGAACTTCCTTCCATACATTTTCTGCATTACCTATAACAATTGAGTCTGCAAATTTTACTGCCTCCTGAGGATTAAGGGTAACATGATAACCTCCAAGGAGAATCTTTCTTCCTCTTTTTTTGAATTCTTCTGCAATCATATAACTTCTTTTTGCAGTGTATGTTTCAACAGTTATTGCAACAAGGTCTGTTTCAACATCATAATCTATAAGTTCTATCCTGTCATCAAAAAATTGAACTTCAAAATCAGAAGGAGTTAAAGCCTTAAGAGTCGCTATATTAAGAGGTTCCATTTTCCAGGTATTTATAAATTCCTCTCCTTTTTTCTTTCCTATACCAGGATAAACAAATGTTATCTTCATATTTCAGGTATATCGGAATTGTCAATCATTCTTTCCTTTGTATATATTCCCAGTTTATTAGCAAAAATTTTATAACCTATATTCGTAAGCAAACTCAGAATAAGAAGGGTTCTTGAATTTATTATTCTTTTAAAAATATTCATAAAAGAGTAGGTTTCCTTCCATGTCCATACAAGACCCTCCTCAAGTTCTTCGGGTGTCATTTTCAGAGGTCTAAAAACACAGTGTTCTGCGTCATATAAAGCCCAGTTTCTTTCCATTATCCTGTTCTGGCTTTCAAGTTCATGATAAAGGGGTGTTCGGGGAAAAGGAGTCAGTATTGCAAATCTGGGTAAGTCAATTTTAAGTTTTACAACTGCATCAACTGTCCTTTCAAATACACTTTTATCCTCATTATCTGTTCCGAATACAAAAGTTCCATTAATTCCTATTCCATTATCATGTAATTTTTTAACCAGCAGTTTATAATCTTTTATTTTATTAAAAACTTTATTTACATTTTTAATTGATTGAGGTACAACTGATTCAAACCCGATAAGCAATCCTTTACAGCCGCTTTTTACCATAAGTTTAAATAAGTTTTTATCATTCAGAATGTTCACTGTCACAAGTCCAAACCACCACTTCTTCAGAGGAATAAGTTCTGTAAAAAGTCTTTTTGCATAGTTCAGATCTGTTATAAGATTAACATCAATAAATATAATTTCTTTTCCCCTCAGTTTTTCAATCTCTTCAATAACCTCTCTAACAGGTCTTTTATACACCCTATAATTCAAAAAGGAAGGTATAACACAGAAATTACATTTATGAGCACATCCCCTTATCGCTTCAACACTGTTTATGGTTATATATTTGTTCGCTTTAAGCAGGTCTCTTCTAGGTAACGGTTTTTTCTTTAAAGAAAATCTTTCATTCATTTTATAAAACTTCTGTAATTTACCTTTTTTTAAATCATTTATTACTTCATTGAAAATTCCTTCAGCATACCCTATGATAACAGAGTCAGCATGTTTTATAGCTTCTTCAGGCATAAGTGTTGGATGAGGTCCTCCGAGAATAACTTTTATTCCTTTCTTCCTGAAATAATCAGCATACTTATAGGCTCTGGGAGCCGTTCCTGTAATCACGGTTATTCCGATTAAATCAGCATCTATGTTAAGAGGGATTTTCTCAATTGTTTCATCATAGATTTCTACCCTTATGTCATCAGGCAAAAGGGAAGCAAGTGTTGTAAGTGTGAGAGGAGCGTAATGGATAGGTAATTTGAAGCTTCCGTTAAACCTGTGCATTGCTCCTGCAGGTGAAATAAGGACAACCTTCATTAACTATAATTTTACACTGAAGGGAACAGGATGAAAAGTAAAGAAGAATACAATTATACAGATAACCCCGATTATTTTATCCTTCTTTTCAAGCGGAGTTATGTTATCAATGGGTGGTGGATGTCTTAAACCGAAAAGTAAAAGTAAAAATCCCCAGAAAAACCAGCCGGGCCATAAAAAACCCATTAAAATCAAAAAAGGAAATAAAATTAACTGAATAAGCCCAAATTTTTCTCCCACAAGAGCATAAATGATATGTCCTCCATCAAGTTGAGAAAAAGGCAATAGATTCATTGCTGTAACAAAAAAACCTATCCAGCCTGCAAAAGCAACAGGATGAATCATAAGTGTTGCATCAGGAGGAATATCAGGTCTTAATAAACTGACAAGAATTTTGAATAAAAGCGGGTCTCCCAGAAAAAGTCCCTTACCTTCCTGGGCCGGAATAACCTGTGAATGTATTATCCCCCATATTGTAAAAGGAATGGAAACAATTATACCTGCGAGAGGACCTGCAGCTCCTATTCTCAAAAGTGTCTTTTTATCAGGAATCACAGATTTCATTTTGATGAAAGCACCGAAAGTTCCGATTAACGGGTGAGGAACAGGAATAAAAAAAGGTAAGGTTGCCTGAACCCCATATTTTCTGCTTGTAAGAAAATGCCCCATTTCATGGGATAACAAAATTGATAAAAGAGCAAAAGAAAAAGGGAAACCGTAAATAAGGGACCTCGGAAATTCGTTTATAAATTTTTCAAAACTTCCCAGATAATGCATTGCTCCTGCAAACATTGTGGTAAGAACTGTAAGGAAAAAAAGAATGGCAGGAACCAGGAAATCCCTGGGAGTGAGTTTCTGTTCGGGTAAAATCTCCAGTGCATAATACATATCCCTTAACTTATGAACAGAGGGAATATAACCTATCTCTTTTAATCTCTCCTTTAAATAATTAAGACCTTCCCTTATATCAGGGGTAACAAAATAGCCGATATAAATTAATCTGCCTTTCTTTTCAAAGAATTCATGGATAACAAATACATCCTCTACTCTTTCAGTTATCTCATCCATTTTTTAAACTCATCTCTGCTGCCTTACAGGTATTCGCAAGAAGACCCGCAACTGTCATGGGACCAACACCACCCGGCACAGGTGTGATATGAGAAACTATCTCCTTAACTTCATCAAAATCAACATCTCCCACCCACCTGTCTTCTTCTCTATGAATTCCGACATCTATTACAATCTGTCCTTTCCTTACATATTCTCCTGTGATTAATTTCTTAACACCTGCAGCCACTATCAATATATCCGCTTCTTTTGTAATTTTTTTCAGGTCATTTGTCTTTGAATGACATACTGTGACAGTTGCATCTCTTCCCCTTAAAAGAAGTGATAGTGCCATGGGTTTCCCTACTATATTGCTTCTTCCTATAACAACCACATGCTTACCTTTAACCTCAATTCCATAATGGTCAAATATCCTTAAAATTCCAAAAGGAGTTGCAGGTATAAAGAGAGGATTTCCCCTGACAAGTTTTCCGAGATTGTAAGGAGAAAAACCATCCACATCTTTAAAAGGAGGGATATAACCCGCAACATCTTCAGGGTTAACATGTTCGGGAAGAGGAAGCTGAACTATTATTCCGTGCACAGAGGAATCATTTGCTTTATTCTCAATCTCTTTCTTAAGCTCCTCCTGTGTAATACTTTCGGGTAAATGTATTATCTCACATCTCATATCAATCTTTTCTGCCGCTCTCTTTTTGTTCCTCACATAAAGCTGTGAAGCGGGATTTTCACCTACAAGAAAAACATTCAAAAAAGGAGTTATACCACTTTTCTTTAATTCAAGAACTTTTTCATGTATCTCTTTTCTCCATTCTGAAGAAACAAGTTTTCCATCAAGAATTTCTGCTGACATCAGTAATATTTACTCAGTTTTTTCCCTGTTTTACTCTTCAGAAACTCTATTCTTTCTTTATATAAAATATCCTTTGCAATAAGAACATTCCTTCTTTCCTCAGTCTCTTTCAGTTTTCTATCAAGGGAAAAGTATTTTATCAAACCATAATTATCAAAAATAAGAAGATATATCAAAAAAAACAGAAAAAGGAAAAAGAAAAGAAATTTTTTATTTCCCATATAATCTTTTTATTTCTTTACCTGCATATTTCAAACCTTCGTATTCCTCCTCAATTTCCAGTAGTCTATTGTATTTACATGTTCTTTCTCCCCTTGCAACAGCTCCTGTTTTGATAAACATTGAGTTTGTTCCAACCGCGAGGTCTGCAATAAATGTATCCTCTGTTTCCCCTGACCTGTGTGATATAACTGTATTATAAGCATTTGATTTTGCCATATTAATGGTTTCAAGGGTTTCAGTCAATGTTCCTATTTGATTCAATTTTATAAGTATTGAATTTGCTATTCCCTCATCTATACCCCTTTTAAATCTTTTTGGATTTGTAACAAATATGTCATCACCGACAATCATTATTTTATTCTTAAACTCATCTGTAAATTTCTTCCATCCCTCCCAGTCCTCCTCCGCAAGAGGGTCTTCAATAGAAAATATGGGATAACCATTAACTATCTCAGAATAAAATCTTATAAATTCATCAATTTTTAAATCTTTCCCTTCGATTCTGTAAGTGCCCCCTTCTTTATTCCATAACTCAGTTGCAGCAACATCAAGGGCAAGGGCTATTTCTTCTCCTGACTTATAACCTGTTTTTTCTATTGCCTCAAGTAACAAATCAAGGGTTTTCTTTGTGTTTTCAATCTGTGGGGCAAATCCTCCTTCATCACCTATGGAGGTGGAAAGTTTTTTTTCTTTTAATATCTTCTTCAGGGTGTGATAAACCTCGGAACCTGCTCTTAAAGCATCTTTAAAGGTATCAAATCCATAAGGGACTATCATAAATTCCTGAATATCAAGTGGATTGTCTGCATGAGCTCCACCGTTTATAAAATTCATCATCGGGACAGGTAGATAATTTGAATATAAACCGCCTATATATCTAAATAAGGGAACTCCTGCCAGATGTGCTGCCGCTCTTGCAACTGCAAGAGAAACTCCGAGAATTGCATTTGCTCCCAGTCTTCCTTTATTTTCAGTTCCATCAAGATTTATCAAAAGCTCATCAATCTCTCTTTGCTCAAACACATTCATATCTTTTATTCTCGGTGCTATTTCATTCTCAACAGAATTTATTGCTTTAAGGACACCCTTTCCATGAAACCTTTTTTTATCACCGTCTCTCAACTCGATTGCCTCATATGTTCCTGTTGAAGCTCCTGAAGGAACATAAGCAGAACCTTTTATTCCGTTATCAAGAATACATACAACTTTTAATGTGGGATTACCTCTGGAATCAAGAACCTCATAGGCTTTAAGGTCTTTTATTTTCATATTAAATTTTATTATGATTCAGTAAATTATTTCAACTCTTCTCTTTCAATTTTTCCATCTCTCAAATAAATAATTCTCTTTGCTCTCTTTGCCACTTCAGGGTCATGGGTAACAACAATTATCGTCTTACCGTTTTTGTTTAATTTATCAAAAATATTCATAATTTCATTTCCTGATTTAGTATCAAGGTTCCCTGTTGGCTCATCCGCCAGTAAAACTTCCGCACCTGTAACAAGTGCTCTTGCTATTGCCACTCTCTGCATTTCACCTCCTGAAAGCTCTGTTGGATAATGTTCAGCTCTTTTTTCGAGTCCAACCTCTTTTAAATATTTAAGTGCAATTTCCTTTCTCTTATTATGCGGAATTCCACTGTAAATAAGAGGAAGTTCCACATTATCTATTGCCTTTATTCTCGGAATTAAATGAAATGCCTGAAACACAAAACCTATTTCTCTGTTTCTTATCTCCGCAAGCTCATCTTCAGAAAAATCGGTGACATCCTTACCCTTGAATATATATCTTCCCTCTGTGGGTTTATCCAGAAATCCTATTATATGAAGCAAAGTGCTTTTACCCGAACCAGAGGGTCCCATTATGGCTATATATTCTCCTCTCTCTACTTCAAGTGTGATACCATTCACAGCATTAACAAAAGTTTCTCCCATCTTATAAATTCTTTTAATGTTCTTAAGTTCAATTACTTTCATTTTTTTCTTTATTTTCTTTTTCCTTCTCCTTTTTAATCTTAACCTTTTCTCCGTCCTTCAACCTCCTGAGAATATCCTCAGGTCCTGTAATCACAGTGTCACCTTCTGAAAGCCCTTCTTTTATTTCCACTCTGATAAAACCTTTTATACCGAGTTTCATATATCTCTTCTCTGCCTTTCCCTTTTTATAAAGAAACACATAAAACTTTTCCTGTTCTTCTTTTTTCTCTCTTCCTATTACTGAATATGGCAATGTAAGAACATCCTTTTTCTCTGAGGTTATTATTTCACATGATGCACTCATCCCGGGTAAAAATCCTGCATGGCTTTCTTTAAGTTCAACCTCAACAGGAAAGGTGGGAGATGTCTGAACTGTCTGTAAATTACTCTGTGATTTAACTCCTCCTATCCTGACAACCTCTCCTTCAAAAACAGTATCAGGAAAAGCATCAATCTTAATTTTAACTCTCTGTCCCTTTTTTATCTTCGGAATCTCTGTTTCATCAACCTCACATTTAACAATCATTTTACTTCTATCAGCAATAACCATAATCTGAGAGGCAGGATTATTTATGGTCCCTGCAATCACTGTTTCACCCTCTTTTTTAAAAATATCCATCACCTCTCCATCAATCGGAGATTTTATGTAACATTTGGAAAGGCGCTCCTCTGCTTCTTCTAAATTAAAACTATCCTGTTTAACTTTAAATAAAAGCCTTTTATAATTCGCTTCTGCCTGCTCAAATTCCTTCTCAGAAATCAACTTTTTTTCATACAATCTCTTTTCCCTTTCATAATCCTTCTTTGCAAGGGAAAGCTCATATAAATCCTGCTGCAGCATAACTTTTACTCTATCTCTCTGTGCCTTATATTCGGTAGGGTCAATAATAACAAGAAGCTGTCCCTTTTTTACAAAATCACCCTTTTCAACAAGTATCTTCTCAATTTTACCGATTACCTCTGAACTTATCTCAACCTGTTTCTTTGCATATAATACACCATCAACTTTAACGGTTTCTGTAATCTCTCCTTTTTTAAGAATTTCTACCTCAACAGTTTTCTCTTTATTACCTGATTTTAGATTTAAAATAATAATTATTATAAACAGCAAAACAGCGCCTGAAATTAAAATAATTTTTTTCATTCTAACTACCTCCTTTTAAATCTTAAATTTCCTGATAGATAAAGATAATAACTTATTGAAAGTTTATAATCATAAAGGGAATTTATATAATCAACCTGGGAATTTATGTAGTTTTCTTCTGCCTGCATTAATTCAAGAGATGAAATTTTACCCACTTCAAAACTTTCCTTTGCAATTTTATAACCGAGTTCTGCACTTTTTAATTTTTCGGCTGCGGCTTCAAGTGCTGATTTCTGAACCTCAATTCCTTTCTTTGCTTTCTCAAGATTTATCCTTGAAATTAAAAAAACTTTCTTTATATTCTCTTTTTCAATATCAAGGGAGTTTTTTCCTTTCCAGACATTGAATGGATAGTCCCAGAACCTTAAAGAGAATGTAAGATATAAACCCTGGGTTCTTTCAGGTTCTTTAAAGAGGTCACGAAACATGGAATCAGAATAGGAATAATAATAGGAAAAATAAACTTCGGGCAGAAAAGAAAATACATTGTAAAAGAAATTGAGTTTACTCAATTTACCCGAAATTTTCTCTGCTTTATATTGATAGAATGTTTCTCTTTCCGGCTCTTTAAATTCCTGGATTTCTTCCTTTAAATCCTGAGGAATAAAAATTGTGTCACCTTTTATTCCGAGAATTAATTTAAAGTCATAAAGCGCATCAATATAATTTTTTTCGGCTCTTTTGTAATTTAAAAGTGCATTTTCCTTCTGGACTTTTATATTCAGATAATCGAAACGCGAAATCAAACCCTCTTTATATTTCTCTTCTGCGAGTTTGAAATTCTCCTCTGCTCTTTCCAGACTCTTTCTCATAACATCAAGAACTTTCTTTGCTTTTAATACATTAAAATAAACATTTTCAACATCATATACAAATTTCATTTCATAATTCATCAGGTCAAGTTTCCCTCTTTCTTTTAAGTAATAATTACTGAGAACATTTGTAAGACCTGAGGGTGAAAATATCTTCTGATTAATTGAAAAGGTAAAGGTGTATCCCCTGTTAGAAAAAGTATAAATTGGAGAGGGAACACCCGGTAAAAATGTTGGAACCCTTGTTTCAGTATTTGTATAACTTCCTTCAGCACTGAGAGAGGGAAGATAGCCAAAAACAGAATTCAGGAAATCAATTTTCCTTGCTATATTCTGTTTATATTGAATCTGCATATCAGGATTATTTTTAAAAGCAATCAAAAGTGCTTTGTTTAAATCAATTTTAACTGTGTCAAGTGAAATAAGAAGAACAATAAAAAGCATAAACACCTCCTTTTATAGTGAATTTCCCCCTTGGAGAAGCCCCCATTCGGGGATTTAGAAAGGGGATTAAGGGGATTGAATTATCCATAACTCTATTCATATCTCAGACACTCAATCGGGTCTTTTTTTGCAGCCTGAGTCGCGGGGTATATCCCGAAGAATATGCCTATAACAGAGGAAAAAGCAATGGCAAGGAGCACACTCCATAGAGGGATATGTGACGGAAGCGGTGTAAGTATGTCCACAAGTTTTCCTATTATAACACCCAGAAGGAAACCGAGGACCCCGCCCACTCCTGTCAGAAAAATTGATTCAAGTAAAAACTGATATAAAATATCCTTCCTTTTTGCTCCGACAGCCATTCTTATTCCAATTTCCTTCGTTCTTTCTGAGACAGAAACAAGCATAATATTCATAATACCTATACCTCCGACTATCAAAGCAAGAGAAGCAATGCCTATCATTGCAGCAAAGATTCCTCCTGTTATTGACCTATATATGGAAAGTAGCATTTCCTGAGTATTAAGAGAAAAATTATCTTCATCTGTAAAAAACAGTTTTCTTCTTTTTCTTAAAAATTTCCTTAACTTTTCCATAACTTTTTCAAGGTTATATCCTTTTTTAATCTTAACATGAATAACAGGGGTCATAAACACTTTCTGCCACTCAACATGTGGCTTACCCGCTATCTGCTTACCTTTCGAGAAAGGTATTAAAATAATATTATCAAGAGATTGACCAAAAATCTCTCCTCTTTTTTTTAAAATACCAACAACAAGAAAATTTTTATTTCCTATTTTTATCTCTTTCCCGAGAGGGTCTTCGTCTTTAAAAAGGTTCTCAACAATATATTTTCCTATAACACAGACACTTCTCCTGAAAAATTCATCATCTTCATTTAATTTTCTTCCTTTTTCAATTTCATAACCAGATATTTCAAAATATTCAGGAGTCACAGCATTAGCAGTTATATTTTCCAGTGATTTCCCTTTGAATTTAACTGAATTTAATGTATAAAGGGTTAAACTCACAGCTGTCTTATCTACATAATCAAGTTTCTCTATATCTTCAGCATCCTTTTTTGTGAAATTTGGGTATTCTTTAAATTTCTTCCACCATCCTGCTTCTGCTTTTCCGATAAATACACCCCATTTATACTTCTGCACATAAATAACATCTGACCCTACTGCTCCAAATTGCTTATAAACATACCCATTAATTCCCTCAATAATTGACATCATTGAGATAACCGTTCCCACTCCTATAATAATTCCAAGGGTTGTGAGAACAGACCTTAACTTATGGGATTTAATACCGTAAAAAGAAATTCTTATTAAATCAAAAATTTTCATTATTTATTATAACGTAAATCATTGCATTTTTGTTCCAAATCAATAATTTTATCTGCAATTTGGAAAATTTTTTCTTTATGCGTCACAACTATTATTGTTTTTTCATTTTTATATTCTCTCAAAAATTCCAAAATAGCTTTTTCTGTTATTGAATCAAGCTGGGAAGTGGGTTCATCCATTAAAAGAATGGGAGTATTTTTTAAAATTGCCCTTGCTATTGAAAGCCTCTGCCTCTCTCCCCCTGAAAGCTTTAATCCCCTTTCTCCAATCTTTGTATTGAAACCTTCCGGTAAATTCTCTATAAACTCAAGAATTTTTGCCTTTTCACACGCAAATTCTATTTCTTTAATTCCCGCCGACGGATTTGCAAACCTTAAATTCTCAAGAATCGTATCTGAAAATAAAAATATATCCTGCGATATTAAACTTATGTTTTTCCTTAAACTCCTCAAATTAACATATTTAATATTCTGTCCATCTATTAAAATTTCTCCTTTTTCAGGCTCATAAAACCTTAATAAAAGCTTTAATATCGTTGTCTTACCTGAACCCGACGGACCCATTATTACATTTATTCCTCTTTCAAATCTCAAATTTAAATTTTTGAAAATATAATTTCCCCCTTGGAGAAGGGGGTCAGGGGGATTGTTTCTTCCTTGATGAAGATGAATTAAGGAGGATTGTCTCGAGGAATATCCGAAACTCACATTTTTAAATTCTATAATCCCTTTTTTTATTTTTAATTCTATAGGTTCAGAAACTGCTCCTACCTCTGTTAATTTTCCCTCTCGGTGAAGGAGAACTGAGGGAGATTTTCTCTCTGTCGGCATATCCAATATCTCATATATCCTATCCAATCCGGCTAAAGCCTTCTGTATCCCAAAATTCGTATTCACTAAAGAATTTGCAGGGCCATACAGATACCTTATGAATGAATTAAAAGCAACAAGCGAACCCAATGTAAATCTTCCATGAATTATTTCATATATTCCATACCATATTAAAATTAAAGGTGCTATTGAACCTATTACTGAGGTTATACTTCCCGCAAGTGCTGCTGTTAAATCAAGTTTTACCTCTTTATCTATTACTCTTTTTATTGATTTTGAAACCCTCTTTGATGACAATTCCTCTGCTGTAAACGCTTTTATTAAATCTATTCCTGATAAAGTTTCCTGCAAGTCCTTCTGCATCTGCGCATGATACTCCCTTACTTCATGAGATAAACTTTTTATCCTTTTATTAAAAATTATTATTGATAAAACATAAAAAGGCAAAATTGATATTGCTATTATCCCGAGCTTTAAATGAAGCCATAAAACAAGTATTACCCCCACTATAAAAGTTAATGAATTCCTTATTACCGACAAAATTGTATCCGCAAGAAGACCCCTCAATGCCTCAACATCTGAATTTATCCTTGATAAAAGATAACCAGTCTCCCTATTCCTGAAAAATTCAATCTCAAGATCCTGAATATGCTCAAATAAAATCCTTTTAAAATTATAAATAACCTTTGCCCTGAACTTTACATTGAAAAATCTCTGCAGATATGAAGATAAACTCTGAAATAAAATTACAAAAATCAAAAATAATCCGATTATATTTAAAGTTCTTAAATCTTTTGTTTCAATAACACTATCTATCAAATACTTCGTTAAAAGGGGCATGGGTAAAGATAAAAGAACTGATAAGGACATGAATGTAAAAGCAAAAATTATATAGGATTTGAATTTTAATATGAATTTTAAAAAACGCTTAAGGTTTTTCATTTTTATACCTCCTATTTATTGAAAAAATCCCCATATATCTGTTTCCTTATCTTTATTTTTAAAGAATAGAATATCAACTTTATTATCTGAATTAAAATCATCCAAAATATAACGCGGTGAAGTTCGAATCTTAAAAGAATAGTAGGGTTTTTCAGAAAATCCTTTTTCTCCTTGTCCTTTATAAATCAGAATTTCATTCTTTTTAAAATATACTATATCATAAAAACCATCTTTGTCAAAGTCAAATATCTCAACATTCCCTTCCTCCTCTGTTATACTAAATTTTTTAGTAAAATTCGGTGTATTTAAAAATTTCCCGTTTTTAAAAAGATAAAACCCATAGGTAATTTCGCTCTTTCTCAACAGGATTAACTTTATAATCTTCCATATATCAAAGGATGTAATATTCGTCATAATATCCATTTTTCCATCATTATTTAAATCAAGAATTTTAAAGTCAGGAACAGTAGTTTCTGAAATTATAATTTGATCCGGAGTATCTTTAAAATTCCCATTATGATTTAAAAATAAATAAATTATAGCTTTTTTTCCTAAAATAATATCACCAAACTTTGTCAGTAAAATATCTCCTTTTCCATCCCCATCTATATCATCTACAAAAACATTCGGAAATAAAATATTGTTTTCTCCCTTACTTCTTAGAAAAGAAAGATCTATTAAAATATTCTTTAAATCTGAAAATTTTTCTCCCTTTTTAAAAAATATAAATAATGAATCCCTTGAATATTCAATAAGGTCATCTTTACCATCTCCATTTATATCAGTAAAAAATAAAAATGGTAAAACATAACTTGTTTTTAATGGAGATTTTTTGGGAATTTCATAAATACTTTTGTCCTCATCTGTTGAAATACCCCTCTCAATTATAAGAGGAATTGTATCAAAATTTTCATTTTTATCGATCAAAATACCCTTATCAGGATAAAAAAATATTAAATAATTTCCATAAAGAATTTTCCCTTTCCTTAGAACTTTGGTTTTGGGATAAAGTGGTGAATCAAGGAACTTAAATGGTTTTATTAGAGTAATATTATTTTTATTATATTTAAAAATATCTATACCGCTCGACTTTGCAATCAAAATTTCTTCTCCCTTTAATTCAGAATAAAAATTCCCAAAATCAATTATTACCCCTTCCTTTGATAACTGGATACCTTTTAAAACAGGTTCAACATTAGTATCAGATACAGAAAATATTGAAAGTTTTTTTTCAGGGTGTAAAAATATAATTTCTTTCTTCCCGTCACCATCGAGGTCACGGGAAAATACAAACCGTGTATTTAAGTCTATTTTAAAAGAAAAATTAAATAAAGAATATAGAATTAAAGTAATCATATTTCCATCCTCTTAAATAAGAAAATCCCCGAAAATATAAATATAAAAATATAAAATAAATTTATTAAAATAGGGAAATAAAAAGTCCAAGAAGTTGAAACATAAATTCCATTTGTTGTTTTCGCAAAAGAATTAACTATTAGATCAAGATAGTAGGAAAAGGAAAACTTTTTAACTTTTGGTAAAAAAGAGAGTATAAGTAAAAGAAAATAAATTAAAAAAGAACTAAGAATTGAAAGAAAAAGTTTTTTCAAAATAATGCCCAAAAGGAAACCTAAAAGAGAATAAGAGTAAAGAAAAAAGACTAAAAGAAGAAATAATTTAAATGTATCAAACCAAAGCGAAGAAAGTGTTTTTAAAACATAACCTTGAATTTCAATTCCTTTAAAATGAGAAAACAAAAGACCTGCAAAAATTGAAGATAAAAATATTCCTAACACAAAGAGAGAAATTGAAATCAATAAACTTATTATTTTTGCGATAAAAAATTCCTCTCTTGAAAACCTTCCGATTAAAATCATTCCGAGTGTTCCTTTTTCATATTCCTGTGAAAAAAATACTATCCCGAGGAAAAGAGAAACAAAGCATAAAAGCGGATAAATAAGACTTAATAAAGTAGAAAGCATTAAAAAGCCTGAAGGTTTATTATGAGAGGGTGCAACGATATATATAACACTAGTTAATAAGAAAGAAATTATGAATGTTAAAACAAAAAGCATTTTTTTATTTTTAAAAAACTTTAAAATCTCAAAATTTATTAGTGCTATCACAAAAAAACCTCCTGATTTCCTTATCATTTTTAGAGCCTTTAAACCTGATCTTTCCGTTCTCAAGAATTAAGACCCTATCAAAAAGTTGTACATCTTCTTCTCTATGAGTTGTTATTAAAAGTGTCTTTCTATTTTCTTTTAACTCTTTAATTCTATTTTTTATGAAATTTCTCGTCTCAGGATCGAGATGTTCAAAGGGCTCATCCAGAATATAAAGTTCTCTTTCACTAAAAAGGCAAAGGGAAAGAGCAAGTTTTTGTCTTGTCCCCTGAGAAAGTGTACTAACTTTATTTTTTAAAAAAGGAGTTAATTTAAGTTTTTCAAGTATTTCATAACTTTCTTTATTTCCGTAAATTTTTGAAAAAATTTTATAATTTTCAATTAATGAAAGATGGGAATAAAAGGATGGATTTTCTTTCAGAATACATATCATTGAAAAAATTTCAGGATAAGAAATTTCCTTTCCCATAAAGTATATTTTCCCTTTATCCTTTTTATAAAGACCGGCTATTATATTTATAATTGTACTCTTTCCGGAAGCATTCTTACCAATAAGCCCAAAAACTTCATTTTTAAAAATTTCAAAACTAATTTCATCAATCACTTTTTTCCTACCGAAAGATTTTGAAAGATTTATAACTTCAAGAATTTTCATTTTCAGAAAATGTTAAATTCCTTTTGAAATTTAATAAAAATTGCTTTATCCCAGTCCTTCAATCTTTCTTTATCAAAACTCTGCAGATTTGCTCCTACAAAGAAAAGATCATATGGCGTAACTTGATAGGTAAAAAGGGGATATATCTCATGAGTTTCACCGTTATAGGTATAAATTAAACGAATCGAAATAAAGTTCGACAAGGCATAGAAAAGTTTAACGAAATAAACATTCTGAGATAACAAATTTTTTACGGTATATTTTTTGAATTCAAATGCTAATAAAATTTTTTTGAAAAAGGAAATTTCATTTTTTATTCCAAAATAAAAGATATTTGATTTTTCAGGTGGAAAAGATAAATAATTTATGCCGGTTCCGTTAGAGATAAATAAATTTAAAGAGTAAAAATCAAAAGGAGAAGAAATTAAAAAAAATGTAAACATGTTTAAGTTCTTTACATCAAATCCGTAAAAATTCTGAGAAAAATATGAAAAATATGTTAAAATTTGTGTTCTTTGTTTTAACGAAAAATGAAAAGAGATTGATATACTGTCATCTCTATAACTTCTTATAAAGTTAGAATTCAAAGTATAAGAAATTTCTGACTCTATAAAATTAAAAATAAATTCATTAAGAGAAAACCTCCATTGAATTCCTGAGGTTATTTTAGAAAAGTCATTTTTTTTAAGAAAACCATTCTGATTATTATAAGTTGGAGAAACACCAAAATAGGAAAAATAAGGAATAAAATTATGGAAAATAGCAGAAAATTTGAATTTATAAAGATCTCCCCTCTCCTTTACCCCTTTTTGAGAATAAATAGAATGCCCGTAAATACTTTTAAAAATAAAATGTTTCTTTATATCCAGCCCACCTTCTAAAAACCCAACAAAGTTTGAATTCTTACTTGTAGTGTTTCGTGTATTTATAACTGAGCCTATATAATTTCCTTTTCCGAAATATCGCCTAAAAACTAAAATATTTATAAATGAACTATCATATCCAATTTCTTCATAACTTTCATAAGGTGTTATAACGAGATAAGAATTTGAAATATCATACGTGGAAATAAAACCAAATTCCGTTTTTTTAAATTTACCAAACGTCTTTAAAATTAAAAAAGGATTATTTATTCTTCTTGTATATATGATATTTCCTCTTTCAAATATATCCCCCCCTTCAATAAAAATGGGTCTCTTTTCGGGGTAAAAGAGGACATAAGGGTTGTTCAAAGTAATTTGTGGTCTATCGGTTTCAACAGTTGAAAAATCCGGGCTTATTCCTAAAAGCACCTTCAAATTATCCTTATAAATAATTTTCCCTATCAAACCAGTTCTTAACTGAGTATTTGGAAAATAAAAAAGGGTAGTATTTAGAGCAGTTAAATAAGGAAGGATGCTTAAAGAGAAAAACTCAGAATATTTCTCCAAAACCCCTGTTCCATAGGGATCCGTTGTAGAAGAAAAGGGTAAAGGAGGCCATTGATAGGTACAGATATCCTTAGAAACCCTTATTCTCATAAGTAAAAATCTAAAATTTTCAGGATCTATATTACTAAAGGTCGAAATCGGAATAACAAAAAACGCAACCCATTGAGTATCAGAAATGGAAGTAAAGCCACTCCATTTAAAATCATAGTAAGGAATAGTGTTCCCTGATACAGTCAAATCATCATATAAACTTCCTGCAGGATTCATTGCAAATGTATATGACCTTGTTCCACTATTATCAGGGTCTATATTTATCATTACCCAATCATTATCTATACGAAATTCATCCCTTTTAAGAATCTGATATCTTATTTCTTCCTTTTCTTTGCATATAAAAAGAAAATATAAATTTTCTTTATACTTCCCAATGTATACCAATGTTCTAACCTCTGGTTTTGCACTGTCTCTCGGTGATACTTCCAGAAATCTTTTAATAAGATATCCCTCTTTTATAATAACATTATTTTTTAAATTTAATATTCCAGGCTTACTTGAAAGTTCTGGGATCTCTATTATATATGATTCTTTAATGAAAATAATGAGTAAAATTGAGATTATCACCATATTACGTAATTTCTGAGAAAATCTAAGGCATGAGGGTTTCTTTCCATTATTTTAGCATATTCAATAAAGGCTCTTGCTATAATTCTTTTTTCCTCCTTACAAGAATTTTGTTTTCTGTTTCCATCAATTTTACCATTTCTATTCACAACGGACGAAAAACAAATCTTACAGAGTTCCCTTGCAAAACAGAATTTACAATTTAAAGAGACTGCCTCATATTCTTTTAAAATATCATAAATCTTTTTAACATTTATACCTTCTTTTAAGGAGCCTATACATAGTTTTTCCAATACTTTTTCACAGGGATAGAATTTACCCTCAACATCTACATATAATTTTCTTAACCCGGGTAAACAATTTCCGTTAAGAGGTATTGTATTGGATTTACTTTCCCTTCCCAGTAAAAGATGAATATCCATCAATCTTTGTCCAAACAATTGCCATAAAAAGTCATCAGGTTTTATCCCTTTTGATAACTTATCTATAAACTGGTCTTTTAATTCTTTGATCGATTCTTTGAAAATATTTTCTTGATTTTCACTGCCATATTTTTTCATATAAGTGTTATATTCTTGCATATCCAAAAAGGTTATGTGAATTACATTATTGGTAAATAGTTCTGATGTAAAAAATTTATAAACTTCTTTTAAATCAATTAAAGGAGTCAGGGTTATTTGAAAATAAACCTTTTCTCTATAATAAATAGGAAATTCTTTGTAAATATACTTAATCAACCCGTAAACTTTCTGAAATGTTCCTTTGTTATTTTTATTTACTCTATTAAAATCATGCACCTGAGAAGGACCATCTAAACTAATCTGGATTCCAACTCCTCTTTTTACTAATTTTTTAATTTTTTCTTCATTTAATAAAGTAGCATTTGTATCAATAATGAAAAATAATTTCTTTTTATAAATTTTATTTTTGACCGCATCAATAATGGCAATTATATCATCAAATCTCAACATTGGTTCTCCACCATAAAAACTGATAGTAGGAATGTTATTTTTCACCCTTTTAAAAAAATATTCTATAGCTCTTAATGCAACTTCTCTTTTCATAAATCTTTTTGAATATCCTTTTACATTTGGGTAACTTTCCCCAAAAATACAATACTTACACCTTAAATTACAATTCTCAGTGATATTTAATACTAAGTCCTTCATTTTTGTATTATATATCTCTTCCAATAATTCAACAGAAGGAATATTAAAGGAGGGGGGCTCTCTTTTTTTACTTTGATTTATATAAGAAATTATTTCATCTTCATTTTTTATCCGGTACACAGACCTTTCATCAGGAGAAAATAAATATACATGTTCTCTTGTGGAAAATAAAATAAATTGACCTATTTCCTTAAATTCATTTTCTTTCAATCTTTTCATTTTGTATTTTAGAGAGCCCCCCTCCATATTGATTAGTAATAAGTAACAGCAGAAGTGGCAGCAGCCTTTAATACAGCAGAAATTGGTAGAGGCTTTAATAACTCAAGGTCTTCTCCGATTATAGATTCTGTCGGTGAAGAAGAACGACAGGAACATGTGCAAGTACAGTCATCATCACCTCCTGATAATATTATTATATCATCTGTTCCCCAGTTCATTTTTTCCATTTTTACCTCCCTTTTATTTTTCGGGGATTGAACCCTAATTTTTTAAGGGGACTTATTTCTCCCGGGAGATTTTTTATCCCCCTTATTATATATATAACAATTTAAAAAACATTTCGGGTTCATTTTTTTTATCATTTTTGAGATTTTATTTAGAAATTTTTTATCGTTTCTGAGATTTTGTTATAACAAGAACTTTTTTGTTTGAAAAATCAGGTAGTAAATTCATTTCCTTTTTTATCTTAAACTCCTTACCTCCGTATATAAATATCCTCCTGCATCTTAACTGATTTTCAGGATTTCTTAAGGAATTCAAATTTGAAAATATTATTATTTTATCAAATTTATCAAAATCCTTGAATTTATCAAAACTCTTATACAACAAAATCTGACATTCACAAAATAAATTACAGAAGAATTTTATGCAAAATTTTCTCTTCTGTACGTCACTCAATTTTACCTTATCACAAGCACAAAGAAAAGAAAGGAACTTTACCAGCGTATTTTTAAATTTAACTTTATCCTTTATAATCCTTCTGAGTTTTAAATAATTTTTCATATAATCAGGATTTCTTCTCCTCCAATTTTTACAATAATCAGAATTATTTTTTCTCCATTCATTAAAATACTCAGGATTCTCCTCTTTCCATCTTTGAAACAACTCCGTAATCCTTTCTTTATTTCTCTTCCCCCATATCCTTCTTAACTCTTTTCTACTTCTCTTTTCAGGATTCAACCTTGCTTTTATATTACTCCAGATATCCTTCACTCTCTCATAAGACATACCCAATTTCTCCGCAACCTCCTTTAATTTAAACCCCTGACTTAATAAATTCAAAAACCAGATTTCTTCTTCCGACAAATCTTTAACATTCAATCTATCTACTAAATTCCCCTCCTCCTTTATTTCAGCTTCTATGTTCTCAAAATCATCAAAGAAAAATTCTTTGCTTATTACCATAATTTCTCTAATACGATTTTTTAAATGATTATCAAAAGACTTTAAGAAATATTTCTTAAAATCCTTTTCATCACCTTTAAATTTTTCTTCACATTTTTTTAAAACAAACCAAGCCTCGGTAAGTAAATCATCCCTCAAATCCCATAAATCATATTTTTTACAAAAATTTATTATTTTTTCATCAATTTCCTTTATATATTCTTCAAAACTCATTGTCTTTACAAATACTTAATAAGGATTTAAACCTGAAAAGCAAAATTTAAAATAAATTATATAAATATTTCAAATACTAAAATATAAAAATATCTGTTACACAATTTAATTAATAACTGAAAGTGTCAAAAAATTTTACACTAAAAAATTTTGAAATTTATTATCCGAACGGGAATATGAGAAATCAATGGAAAACTTTTTTGAAGGAAAACCTGGTTCATAATCACTGTAAAATGACTCAGAAACACCCAAAATCTCTTAACTTACCCCAGTGTTACATCCAGATAAAGCATAACTATTAAACCCAGTATCGTTCCGAATGTTGCAAGTCTTTCATGTCCCTTTCTATGTGTTTCAGGAACTATTTCATCACTTATAACATATATCATTGCACCTGCTGCAAATCCCATGGCATAAGGTAAGATTGGCTCTGCTATACTCACAAGCCATGCTCCGAGAATTGCAAGTGGAATTTCCACAAGCCCTGCCCTTATTCCCACAAAAGAGGCATAAAATCTTTTACCGAATCCTGCATGAAGTGCAGATATTGCAACAGAAAAACCTTCAGGAATGTTCTGAAGACCTATTGCTATCATTAAAATTATTGCGTCCTTAATGTTTCCTGACCCAAAACCGACTCCTACAGCAAGTCCTTCCGGCATATTGTGGATTGTAATTGCTATGATAAAAAGCCATACCGCTCTTATTCTTCTGGTCTTTATCCCCTCCTCTCCTATAACAGTATGAGCATGGGGAATGAAATGGTCTCCAAGGTCCATTATAATTGCTCCTATAATTATTCCTATCAGAACAGGAATAACCCCTCCCTTCTCTATTCCGGGCATTATCAAACTTGTAAAACTTGCAGCAAGCATAACTCCTGCTGCAAATCCCAGAAGTGCATCAAGTAATTTCTCTGAAATTTTGGAAAAGAATAACACAAGAAGCGCACCTATGAAATTAAGAAAGGTAATAACAAGTCCTCCATAAAGCCCGAGAAGAACTTTGTTCCCTCCAAATGAGAATTTCAAAAATAACCTTTCTATCAATTCCATAGGGAAAAATTATAAGTAAATCTGATATACTTTACAAAATGCGATTATTTTTAAGATACTTGATAATTTTTTTTCTTTCCGTTCTTATTATAATTTTCAGAGAAAATTTTCTGTTTTATCCCTCATTTATTATCCTGATTCTATTTATAATCCTGTTTACAGTTGAAGATCTTTATTATAAGAAGCAAATTTACAGGATTTTCTGCGAAATAATCCAGAATTACAAATTACCCGAGAGAATTATAAAATTAAAAGGAATTTTCAGTGGGCTTGAAGAACTGATTATCATGCTCTATGACGAACTTTCCTACAAGCATTATGAATTAAGAGAAATTGCTTTCAGAGACCCTTTAACCAAATTCTATAATCTGCTCTATCTGGAAGAACATCTGAAAGATATATTGAGTACATTTAAAAATGATTTAATTCCTGTATTTATGATTGATATTGACAAATTTAAGGATATAAATGATAACTTCGGACATATTGCAGGTGACCATTTTCTGAGAGAATTTTCTTCTGAATTAAGAGGAATACTCGCTGATTCAAAAAATTTAATATTCCGATATGGAGGAGATGAATTTGTAATATTCTTTGATGAGGATTTTGATAAAGCAAAAAATTTGATGGAAGATCTGAGAAAATTGTTAGAAAGGAAACATTTGTCAATCGATGGCAAAAAAATTAAAACAACAATAAGCATAGGAGGAGGAGTTTTTAAATGGGAAGAACTCAAGGATATAAAAGAAGTTCTGAAAAAACTTGATAAGAAATTATATAAAGCAAAAGAGAAAAGAAATACACTCTATGTTTGAAAATTTCTAAAAAATTATAGTATTTTTATTAATATACGGAGAGGTGCCCGAGCCTGGCCGAAGGGGCACGACTGGAAATCGTGCAGACCCCCAAAAGGGGTCTCGCGGGTTCGAATCCCGCCCTCTCCGTTTCCTGAAATTTAAATGAATTTATTTGTTTTTTTTATTATAGTACAAACCTCATTAAACTTTTATTACAGAAATCCTTTAAACTCTCTTTATTTTCTACATAAAGGATTTCTTGATGTCTCACAGGGCGAGGGCATAACAGGAGCTTCCTACAATCCCGCTTCACTTCACTTCGGTTCAAAAACAGAATTCGCCATATTCGGAAGCTCTGGGTTTAAAACAAATATTGATTTCAACATACCCCTTGGTATTGATTCAATAAACGGAACAGAGGTCCCCCAAATTGAAGTCCCTTTTGATTTAAATGTTGAAGACAGAGGAGGACTTGATTTCATAGGAGCAAAGACAAAAATAGGAATCATTGATATAGGAATTTCATATTATAATGAAGAAACATATGGGGCAAATTTAAATCTTGATTTCACCCAATCTTTAAACAATCTTACACTCACAGTAAAAGACACTCTCAGTCACCAGGACCACCCTGACATTCCTGCAGGAGTCAACATTCCTGTAAATATCAAAATGCAGGGAGATGTTTCATTCTCATTAATCGGCAGAGGTGCGATTGATGCTTCTTTATCTCCTGTATCAATCGGAGGAGCAATCGGTCTGGGACCTTTCGCTGTGGGACTGGGATTGAATATAAAAAGATACAGGGGAAAAGCAAACCTGAATTATGGTATTTCAGGTTCAGCTCAGAATTTCACATTATCAATAGACACCCTGATATCTGATAATCTCGGAAATAGCTGGAATATAAATGTAGGTATAAACGGTGGTCTTGATAGCAGGTTTTTCAGTGACAGAATACAGGGAGAATTCTCAGGAACACAATTTGGATTTGTGGTAGGAGCCAAAGCCCAGATACCTTTTGTTTCAGCAGGAATATCCCTTGAATATGATTTACCCTTTACCCTCTCAGGAGATATAAGAGGAGTATTCAATTACATTGAGGGTATAGAAAGTTATGTTATTGATACAACACAGATAATTGTTGACACAATAAATCACACAATTTCAGGAAATGTAACAATTGATACAATAAAATTCATATATTCAGAACAGGAACATGAAATATTAAGAGCATCTCTGCACTTTCCGGGATTATTCGGAATAAAAGCAGGAGTTAATTTAAATCTTTTGCTTTTAAATCTTAATCTTGCTGGTGGAATAGATGTACCTCAGGGGAACTATGCTTTTGGAAAAGCCTATTTTATGCTTGCTACAGGATTCGGGGCAGGTCCCATACATGCAAATTTGGGAAGTGTTTTTTCCTGGAGATATTTAAAGTATGAAGACTTTTATCTGTTTACTCCACCCACCATTACTTTCGGAATAGGTGGAAACCTCAGCCTTCCCTACTTCTCCCTTTACTTAGGAGCAAGAACAACACCATTTGCAGGGGTTTTATCAGGGATTGAAAAAATAGGAGGTTCAGGTAAAAGATTTATTAACCCTCTGAAATCGTATGCGTTTAACTTTGGTATAAAGCTCAAAATCTGATGGATAACTTTAAAGAAGAGTATGAAATAAGAAAAAGAAAGATAGAAGAAAGTTTAAGTAATTTTATTTCCATAGACGAGGTGTCCTCTCCTCTGAGAGAAGCAATGAGACACCTTATTCTTGCAGGGGGAAAAAGATTAAGACCTGTCCTTGTATATGAAACCTATAGAATTTGTGGTGGCAAAGATGATGAGGAAATTCTTCCTCCTGCCTGTTCCACAGAGTTGATTCACACATTCACACTTATTCACGACGACCTTCCTGCAATTGATAATGATGATATGAGAAGAGGTAAACCCACGGTGCACAAGGTATTTGGAGAGGATATAGCTATTCTTGCAGGGGACGCACTTTTTATCTATGGTATTGAAATATTTTTGAAGTCAAAATCAAAACCAGAGAAAATTCTGAAAGCCTTAAGTTCACTTTTAAATGCTCTGGGACCAAGAGGTGTTATTGAGGGTGAGGTTCTTGATATAAAGAGTGTAGATATGGAGCCTGAAAAAGAGTATGTCAGGAAAATACATACCAAAAAAACCGCAATGTTTATTTCATCGTGTCTTGAAATCGGAGCAATTCTTGGAGAAGCAAAGGAAGAAGAAATAAAAAAATTCAAAGAAGCCGGACTTGAGATGGGAATGGCTTTTCAGATACAGGATGATATACTTGACGTAACAGGTGACAAAGAGAAACTCGGAAAAAATGTCAAGAAAGATGCAAATAAAATGACATATGTAAGAGTATACGGGCTTGAAAAAGCGAAGGAAATAGCCCAAAAACACATAGATAGAGCAAAGTATTTACTCAAAGAATTACCCTATAAAACAGATTTCCTTCAAAAAATATGCGACTTTATAATAGAAAGAAATTACTGATTTTCCTGCTGATTATCCTTCCCTTATTCTCACAGGAAATAGAAGAGGAAGAAATTGAAGAACCAGCACTTGTGGAGGAAATTTATGAAAAGGAATTCATTAAGATAAATGTAAATAAGGCAGATTATCAGGAACTTTTAAATATACCAGGTATTTCAAGAAAACTGGCTAAAGAAATAATAAAAGAAAGAAAAAAAGCCTTTTTTACAAATTTTGAAGATTTCAAAAATAGGTTAAATTTATCTTATGAATACGATTATCTTGAGAATTATCTTGACTTCAATCTTTTGATATTTAATTTTTATCAGGAAACCAAAGGTTATTATAACGATAAATATGGAGAAAACAGATTTTATAGAAGCGTCAAAGGAAAGGTAAAAGGTGTATATTCCCTAATTGACTTTGGAATTGTTCATTATCAATTTAAAAATATTGACAAATTCTATGGAGAAGTCAAATACAGAAGGTTGAAGATTATCGGAGGAGATTATGTGTTTGAATACGGAAAAGGATTTTTATTCGGCAAATATTATGCCTTTTCCTCTGAACTCTTTTATATCCCTTCAAGATTAAAAAGATTAAAACCCACAATCTCATACAGCAGGAATGTTGGAATAAAAGGTGGAGCAGTTTCATACAATAATCTGGATATGGGTTTTGGATTTGAAAAAGATAGTTTTTACACATTCTTTATATCATATCCACTGGAAAAACTTCAGATTGTGCCATTAACAGGATTTTTAAAAGATTTAAAAACAAAAAAAACTTCATCTTTCCTCTCAATAACAGGGTCTTTTTACGGTCCTTTTTATTTATTTACAGAAACAGGCTATGTAAATAGTAAGATATACACATATACAGGAATAAGAAAAATATATGATTTTTCAAGAATTTTTATCTACTTCTACTTTCTACCCGTAGACCACATAAATTATTTTAACACAAAGTATGACTGGAAAAGGGAAGGTAAAGATGAAAAGGGAGCAGGAATAAGATGGGAAGGAAAATGGAAAAAGCTGATTTTAAGAATTGACGAAAGGTTTTTTGAAAAATCAGATAAAAGAGGCGGATTTGAAAGCTATATTAGAGGGTATTTAAAGCTAAAAAGACCTTTCACATACACCTTTGAATTAAAAGACAGAAAAACAAGTATTCACAGATTGAGATTTAAGAATGAAATAAGTTATAGAAAAAAAAATATAAGAATAAAATACAAACTTTATTTTGAATGGGACAGTTATCTTAAAACCGCTCCGGGTGTATTGGGAGGAGTGGAAATCCAGAGAGGAATATTTTTTGCAGGGTTTTATAGTTTTAATATAAATAACTACAATAAGAGAATATATATTTATGAAGCAGAACCTCCCACCTCCTTTTACTTGGCACCTTTATACGGAAACGGAAGCAGGATTTATTTTGGAGTAAAACTCAAAGCCCCCATGTTATACATTCTCGCAAAATACAGTGAAAACATATCTGATAGAGTTTCACCTGATAGAAGAATAATTTTTATTTTAAGTGTAAAAAATTATTAACAACCCATATTTCATAAGAAAGGAAAAAGGTATTGTTTTAAAAACAGTAAATTTCAAGGAAAGTTCTTTAATATTTAATTTATTTGGGGAAAAAAGCGGGGGAGTTAAAATAATAGCATTCGGAGTAAAAAGGGCAACAAACCCTTTTAAAGGAATCTTATCAGCAGGTAATTTTATAGAAGTTATATATCACAAAAGGGAAACATCAGAATTTGGTAAAATGAGAGAGGTAAAATTACTCTGGAAACCCGAAAATATTTTTAAAGATTATAGAAAATACTTTTTAATGGGGTACCTGCTTAAAACAGTTCACAGATATATAGGTGAAAATACAAGATTTCCTGAAATTTTCAAGTTTACATTAAAAACCCTGAAAGAAATAAATCAAACTGAGATAAATATAAATGCACTTTATTCCATCATCATTAAATTTCTTATGGTAACAGGCATTGGTCCTGAAACAGATAAATGTCTTAAATGCGGAAGAAAATTGGATAAAGGATTTTTTGTTACCAATGAAGGAGGAATCTTTTGCGATGAATGTTCGGGTAATTTTGAAAATAAAATATTTATTGATAAAAAGAATCTATCCTGTTTAAAATTTCTCAAGAAAGAAAATTTAAAAACCATTCGAAATCTGAAAATTGAAAACAAAGATATAATAACCCAAATAATACATAGCTTCGTTAAATTCTATCTGGGAGAAAATTTTACAGAAGATATAAAAAAAGCTTTAAAAAATTTAAGGACCTAAAAATTAAGGTCCCATTATTTGCTTCATCTTTTTCCTGATTATATCAAGACGTTTCTTAAGTTCCTCCTGTTCCATTTTTTCCTTGTGTAATTTCTGTCTAACTTCTTCTTCTTCCCTTTTCAACTTCTCTATCTCCTCTTCAAGCAACTTTTTCCTCTCCTCGAGTTCCTGCACAATTTTTCCTATATCTGTTTCCTCAAGTTCTTTTCTTTTTGCTTCAAGTTCACTTTCAAGCCTGTTGATTTCAGACTCAAGTTCATTTCTCTTTTCCTCAAGTTTTGATATATTTGTTTTTGTTTCTTCTTCAACTTTTTTCAAAGATTCAAATGTTAAATATCGTCTATGTCTGGCTTCATAAGCTTCTATCTTTTTATTAAGCGGTGAAAAAATCAGTATCTGAGCCAGTAAAAAGGCAACTATGATAGAAACAAGAAAAACTCCTGCTATCGGAACATAAGGAATCTGTGTATTCGAACCACCAGAAAAAACCTCACTAATAATTGCTGGATTTATTCCTACGATTAAATTCCCAACTACCTTTTCTTTATTTCCTGCTTCAAACTTAATCGGTACTCTGAGAAAATATTTATTTAAAGAAGTATTTAAATGAAGTAATGAATTTTTTCCAAGATTCACATCCTTACCTATGATTTCCTTTATAGTCTTTCCCTCTTCTCCCGGCTTTATAGATACAAGTACCTTACCCTTTCCATCACATATGGCAACATAATCAACACCCTCTACCTTTCTTAATTCGGATACAATTTTCCCAAGTGTTGGTTTCTCATCCAGAATAATGGGGTCTACAAGATTCTTTGAAAAAACAGTGAGAACTCCACCGTAATGTTGGGTAATAAAAAACTTTATATTATCCTCGTTACCAGAACCCTGTTTTGAAAAAAACTGATAGGAAAAAATTACTGGAATTCCTGCTATTAAAAGAATAAATAGAAGAAAAAATTTATACTTTCCCATATATAAATTTTATGGAAATATTGGGTGAATGTCAAGTAAAATAAAATTATGAAAATTTTAGTGGTTGATGATGAAAGAAATGTTGCTTTTACCATTGCATCACTTCTGAACTCCCTTGGTCATTCAGCTGAGACGGCAAATTCAGGAAAAGAAGCCCTGGATAAAATGGAGTTAGCAAAATATGATGTAGTTTTCCTTGATATAAGGATGCCGGAGATGGACGGTATAGAAGTTCTAAAAACAATAAAAGAAAGAAATTTCGAAGTAATACCTATAATTTTAACCGCATATGGAGAACTAAACACTGCTATAGAAGCTTTAAAATTTGGAGCTTACGATTTCCTTGAAAAACCTGTAACAAGAGAAACACTTAAATTTTCAATAGAAAGAGCAAGGAAAAGAAAGGAAATAGAAGAGAAAAATGTGAGATTGAAAGAATATGAAACATTCTATACACTATGGCATAGATTAATAAAGATACATGAATTAAAAGAACTTTTTGAAGAAATACCAAAAATTTTATATGATGCATTTGAAGAAAAATTTGAAGCTTTTTTACTGGTATTAAAACCCTTTGAAGAAATATATAAATTTCCCCCCAATATTGAATATGACATAGGCAGTTTAAAAGAAATTCTTGAAATTAAAAATGAAATAGGAGAAGAGGGAGAAACTAAAATCATAAACTTTGATACCAGACAGATAGCTGTAAGATATTACAAACCTGAAGAAGACCTTTTCTTTTTAATTTCCATTGAAAGAGACAAAAATTTCAGAGAAGAAACACTCAAAAAATTTGAATTTCTCTGTAATGAAATATCAGCTTTGGTTACAAAAACATATCTGGCACATAGATTGAAGGATACACTTGATAAATTAAAAAACATTCATATTCATTCAATAAAAACAGGGACTCTGAGTTTACTTGCAGATATAGGTTCAGAACTTTTTAAAACCATTTCAGACCCTCTAAATATGATTGAAAAAGAGCTAAAAATTCTTACAGAAAGGAGTAAAGATTTACCTGTCTTTTCCCTAATTGAATCAATTGAAAAGAAATTTTACGAGCTTAAAAAAACATTTAGAATAATTGAAAGCACCGTAACAACAGGAAAGTTAGAACTCAAAGAAACTGACATTGATGAGATAATAGGTCTGGCTTATATGGCTCTTCTCGAGAGAATGAGAGCAACACAGATAAACTTTAAAAGGAAAGGTGAGGAAGGTCTAAAAGCAATTGCCAACCCTTCAGCCCTTGAAATATCTCTCATTCATATAATTTTAAATGCAATGGATGCCATGCCTTTCGGAGGAGACCTTGTAATATCAACAGAAAAAGAAAATGGAAATATAAAAATAAGTGTTATTGATAATGGAGAGGGAATAGATGAAGAGGTTTTAGAGAAAATATTTGAACCGTTTTTCACAACAAAAAAAGAGAAAGGAGGGACAGGACTCGGTCTTACCGCAACAAAATGGCTAATAGAGAAAATGGAAGGAAAAATTGAAATTGAAAGTAAAAAGGGAATAGGAACAAAAGTGAATATATATCTTAAGGCGGTAAAATGAAAATTCTGTGTATTGAAGACGATGAAGATATCCTTTTTTATCTAAAAAATCTCCTTATTAAAAAAGATTACAAACCTGTTTGTTTTGAAAATCCTCTTGTAGCAATTGAGCATTTAAAGAGTATTGATGAAGAATATCCTGTAATCATAACAGATGTCAAAATGCCTGATATGTCAGGGTTGGAACTTTTAGAAGAAATAAGAAAACTTGGACTTAAATCAAGTGTAATAGTAATCACAGCATACGGTGAAATAGAAGATGCTGTAAAAGCAATGCGTCTTGGAGCTACATCATATCTTCAAAAACCAATCAGAGGTGACGAACTTATAACTCATATAGAAAAAGGAATTACAGAATATCAGAATAAAGTTGAAATAGAAGAACTCAAGAGGAAACTCAAAGAATTTGAAGAGGAAGAAAAAGAGGATTATTTGAATCTGCGCTCTGATGCAATGAGGAAAATTCTGGTATTGTTGAAAAGGGTGGCTGAGTCTGACTCTCCTGTTTTTATAACAGGCGAAAGTGGAACAGGGAAAGAAGTGCTTGCAAGATTTATCCACAGGAATTCAAGAAGAAGTGAAGGACCTTTTGTAGCTCTTGACTGTGGTGCAATTCCTGAAACATTATTTGAAAATGAACTTTTCGGACACATAAAAGGTGCCTTCACAGGAGCAACAACATCAAAAAAGGGGCTCTTGGAGGTAGCAAATGGTGGAACACTCTTTCTGGATGAACTGACAAATATGCCCTTAAATGTTCAGGCGAAACTGCTCAGGGTAATTGAAACAAAACAATTCATTCCCCTTGGCTCATCAGAATATAAAAAAACTGATGTAAGAATAATAGCTGCGTCTTTAATTCACCCTGAAAAAGCTCTAAAGGAAGGAAAATTAAGGGAAGACCTGTATTATAGATTAAAGGTATTCCTTATTGAAATTCCACCATTAAGAGAAAGAAAGGAAGATATTTTACCCCTTGCAAGACATTTTCTTGATGAACTTGAAAAGAAATACAAAAAGGGAGTCAAAATAATAACAAAGGAAGCAATAGATATACTTTTGAATTATTCATGGCCAGGCAATATAAGAGAACTAAAAAACATTCTTGAACATGCTTATATTCTGGCAGATAGGGACAGAATCGAAGCACATCATATACCCATAGCAACTGGCACAAAGGATAAAAAAGATTTTCCTCTTGACTACAGAAAAGCAAAAGAAAAGTTTGAAAAACTTTATTTCATAAAACTTTTAAGGAAGTCAAATTACAACATTCAAAAAGCTTCAAAATTATCAGGTCTTTCAAGACAGATTATTTATCATAAACTTAAAAAATATGGTTTGAGTTTTAAAAAGTAATGTCTTATTTAAGAATTACAGGAGGAGATTTAAAAGGAAGAAAACTCTATGTTCCACCCTTTATCAGACCAACACAAAATAAAGTAAAAAAAGCAATTTTTGACATACTGGGGAAACAGGTAATTAACTCTACTTTTCTTGACCTTTTTGCAGGTTCAGGAAACATAGGGATAGAGGCTCTTTCAAGGGGTGCAAGATTGTGTGTATTTGTTGAAAAAAATTTTAAATGTGTCTCTATAATAAAAAAAAATGTATATGAACTAAAACTTCAGGAAAAAAGTAAAATAATTAAAGAGGACTCAGAAAAATTTATTTTAAAACAAAATAATAAGTTCGATATAATTTTTGCGGACCCACCTTATAATTATGTATTGAAGAAAAAATTTATTGAAAATGTTATTAAAATTTTAAATAAGGGAATATTTATACTGGAGGTTACAAAAAGAAAAAAATTTGATGAATTCAGTGACTTAATAAAAAGGGAGGAAATATATGGCGAAACAAAAATTCTCTTCTTTGGCAATCTATCCCGGTAGTTTTGACCCCTTAACCTATGGACATGTTGACCTTGTAAAAAGAGCACTTTATATATTTGATAAAGTAATAATTGCTGTGGGTTCACCCGGATATAAAAAATTATTATTAACAATGGATGAAAGAATTGAACTTATAAGGAAAGTATTTAAAAATGAAAAAAGGGTCTGCGTCGAAAAACTTGAAGGACTTCTGGTTGATTTTGCAAGAAAAAAGAAAGCAAAGGTTATAATCAGAGGTTTAAGAGCAGTTTCAGATTTTGAATATGAATTCCAGATGGCATGGATGAATAGAAAATTAAATCCTGATATAGAGGTAATTTTTATGATGCCATCTGAAAAATATGCTTATCTTTCCTCAACATTGGTGAGAGAAATTGCACTTTTAAAGGGAAACTTAAAAGGACTCGTTCCACCTGTGGTTGAAAAATATATAAGAAAAAAATTTTATTAATGAAAAAGGGATTTTTTGTAGATTATGTAAAAATCAAAGTTAAAGGAGGAAGAGGAGGAAACGGATGTATAAGTTTTAGAAGAGAAAAATATGTTCCAAAAGGAGGACCTGACGGAGGTGATGGTGGTGATGGGGGGAGTGTTTATCTTGAGGGAGACGAAAATTTAATGACACTTCTTGATTACAAATACAAGAGATTTTATAAAGCAGGAAGAGGAGAACATGGTAAAGGTAAAAATATGCACGGAAAAAAGGGTGAAGATATAGTGCTTAAAGTTCCTCTGGGAACAGTGGTAAAAGATGCAAAAACAGGTGAGATTCTGGGAGAAATTCTTGAACACGGGCAGAGACTGCTTGTGGCAAAAGGGGGAAAGGGAGGAAGAGGTAACACACATTTTGTTTCTCCCACAAACAGAGCACCAAGAGTATGTGAGGAAGGGAAGGAAGGGGAAGAAAGGGAAATAATCCTGGAACTCAAAATGCTTTCGGATGTGGCGATTGTGGGATTACCCAACAGTGGTAAATCAACACTTTTAAATAGATTGGCAGGGACACATGCCAGAACAGCTGACTATCCCTTTACAACTCTGACGCCGAATCTCGGAATTCAGAAGGATAGAAACATGAGAAAATACACAATATGTGATGTTCCTGGAATTATTGAGGGAGCAAGTAAGGGAAAAGGACTGGGACTCCAGTTTCTAAGACATATAGAAAGAGCACGAATTCTTGTATTCCTGATTGATGGAACTTCAGAAAATCCTGAAAAGGACTACAACACTCTTTTAAAAGAACTTGAAAATTATAATCCCTTATTATTGAAAAAGAAAAAAATTTTGGTTTTAAATAAAAAGGACTTAAAAGAATTTAAAAACCCATTTAAAAATGAAGCGCTGGAAATTTCTGCAAAAACAGGAGAAGGAATTAACTTGTTAAAACAAAAAATTGAGGAGACTTTAAATGAATGATTTTATAAAGACAATTCAGGAAATAAAAGAACTTGAAGAAAAAAGAGAACCCGAAAGAATTTTACCCTATCTTTCACATCCGAGTTTCCTTGTAAGAGAAACTGCAAGTAAAGCAATTGTAAGGACAGGCAAACATCTGAAGGAAAAAATCATTGAAATTTTAAAAACCGGGTACTGGTATGAAAAAGCAGCATGCCTTGACATACTCGGAGAATGGGGAAATCAAAATGACATAAACCTGTTTTTAAATTTTTTAAATGATAAAAATAGCCTTATTGTTGAAAAAGCCGCAATAGGTCTTTTCAAAACAATAAGAAAATTACCTGCTCTTCCGCAGGATTTTGAGCCAGGAATTTTAAAGAAGCTTCATGAGATATTTGTTTCACTTCAAAAAAAAGAATATGCTGATGAACTTCTGAAAATATACAGAGAATTTTTCAAATAAGATGCAACTGGAGGAGATTCTAGCTCTTACACTCCAGAGACCGAAAAATAATGAGATAAAAGATATAATTGATAAAAAAATTTCTTTTAACATAAAAAAGGGAAATATACAGAAAGCAAGGGAAATAATAGAAAAATGTAAAAAGAAGGGTATAGGGATAATAAGCTTTATTGACAGTAATTATCCTGAAGAACTCAAGGATATCTATTATCCTCCTCTTGTGATATATTACAGGGGAAACCCTGAAGTATTGAAAAAGAGAAAAATAGGTATAATAGGAACAAGAAAACCCACAAAATACGGAAGGGAAGTGGCTTATGAATTTTCAAAAAAAATTGCAAAACATGGGATTGTAATTGTCAGCGGAGGAGCAAGGGGAATTGATACCCTTGCACATAAAGGTGCAATTGATTCAGAGGGAGAAACAATATGCGTTCTGGGTTCAGGGGTGGATGTAGTTTATCCTCCTGAAAATAAAAGGGTATTCAAGGAAATTGAGAAAAAAGGAATTATTTTAAGTGAATATCCTCCGGGGACAAAGCCTTTTTCTTATCACTTTCCAATGAGAAATAGAATAATAGCAGGACTCTCGGAATTGATTCTTGTTGTTGAAGCAGGAGAGAAGTCAGGAACATTTATAACAGTGAAATGGGCACTTGATATGGGAAAGGACATATTTGTTATTCCGGGTGAAATCTATTCTCCTAAAAGCAGAGGACCGAACTTTTTATTAAAACAGGGAGCAATTCCTGCAACAGAACCCTCTGATATTCTATCCTTTATGGGAATTGAAGAAAAGGTTAAACAAAGGGAATTCAAACTTGACGGAAAGGAAAAAAAGATATTTGATTATTTAAAAGAAAAGGGAAGGGGAAGTATTGATGAAATGAAGGAAAATCTAAAAATTGAGACAGGGGAAATACTTTCAATACTCCTGAACCTTGAAATCAAAGGAATTATCAGGAACGAGGGACAGGGATTTTATTCTTTAAAATGAATCTTTCATAAATTCTTTTTGCAAGTTTTTCCTGATTACTCCATGCACCGAAAATTATACCTTCGGGAATGTATTTGCCTATAAATTTCCTTAAATTTTTATTTATTGTTGTTAAATCTTTCCTAAAATAAGGGGTCTGGGGAAGAGGTAAAAGGGTATGGGCATGTATTTTTGCACCCATTTTTATCAGAATTTTCATAAGTTCTATACTTTCCTTTATATCATCCTCATTCTCCTCAGGAAACCCGAATATAAAATCAACAGCAACATCAAAACCATTCTTTTTTAAAACCTTTACTGCATTTATAACATCAGAAACAGTATGTCCTCTTTTTATTTTTTCAAGCAATTTTTCACTGCCTGTCTGAGTACCTATAACAATCATTTTGTTATCAATAAACTTTTTTAAAATACCTACCGTTTCTTCATTTATTTTTTCAGGTCTTATCTCAGAAGGAAAACTCCCAAAGAATATTCTGCCTTCATCTTTTATTATCTCTCTTATGCCTTTTAAAAGATTATAAACAGCTTCAATGTTTACTTTATTATCATAAGAACCATAAGAAAGTGCATCCGGTGTTATAAATCTTATATCAGTTTTTTTATATTTTTTTTAATATTTCAACATATTTCAAAATTTTTTCAATACTTCTGTGTCTGAGTTTAACACCGAATATTCTCGGTGTCTGACAGTAATAACAAAAATGATTGCAACCTCTTGTAATTTCAATGGGTCCGAACTTTCTGAACCTGAGTGAAAAAGGCATGTAATTATCAATATTTATAAATTCCGGTCTCCCTGAAAACACATACTCATTGTTTTTCCTAAAAAAAATCCCTTTTACTTTATGGAAATTTCTATCTCTGATAAATTCCTTTAAAAATTCCTTAAAACTTTTTTCTGATTCATATCTGAAAATAAAATCAAAACCTGCTTTAAGAGTTTCTTCAGGAAGACCTGTGGGATGAGGACCTCCTGCTATTATTAAAATTTTCTTATTATATTTTTTCCTTAAGTTAGAAACAATTTCTTCTATCTCAAAAAATTGAGGAGTCGATACAGAAAAACATAATACAACTTCTCTGTGAATAGAAACTATCTCTTCAATTGAGTCATAAAGTTTATTTTTATTTCTTATAAAATAAAATTTGAAATTATTTAAGATTTCCTCATCATCCTCAATTGCTCCGAGTAATGTATTGAAACTGAATTTGTTCTTTTTATGATAAAAAATAACTAAGGCATTTGAAACCATATAACATCTTTTTTTGAACCGGGAAGATAGAACTTTATTGTATCTTTTCCCCTTGCTGCGATGAAAAGATAGGGGACTCCCGGTTTAAGTGAATAATCAATTGAGTCCTCCCCTACTCTTTTATGATTGACAAAAACATTCCCCTTCCCCCTGAAATGAAATTTTAAACTATCATCTTTAATATACGGAATTTCTATTTCTCTTTTTTCTCTCGGTTTCAAATAAAATAGACCTCTGTAAACATAAAAGGGAGCAACCACCTCAACTTTTAATTTTCCTGGAGTTATGTTACCCTTAAATGGAACACTTATAAATCTATTATTCAATTTTACAACATTTGCCTTAAAAGGCACCTTTATCTGAATTTGAGGATAAAAGAATTTTTTATAAAGATAAAAAGCAGAAAATACTGAAATAACGAACAGGATAAGAACAGGTATAACAAGAATCTTTATTATTTTCTTTCTATTTTTTAAAATAGGCTTTTCAATTATTGTCTGGGTTTCAAGTATCTGAATCTTATTTTCAATAAAATCTTTTAAAAGTTCCCTTCCCCTCAAAATCTCTTCTTCTCCGATAATCTTTACAATATCTTTTTTAAACTCCTCTGCATTCTTATATCTTTTCTCAGGATTTTTTGCCAGTGCTTTTTTTAAAATTTTTTTAATTTTCTTCTTAACACCTTTAAATATTTTCCCTGAGAAATCAGGATTCTCTTTCTCCACTTTAACAAGAATCTGTGTTGTATCCTTACCTGAAAAAGCTTTCTTGCCTGTCAACATTTCATAAAGAGTTGCTCCAAGTGAGAAAATATCAGATGAAGGTGTAAGCTCTTCACCTCTCACCTGCTCTGGTGACATGTAATACGGTGTCCCAATAACGACACCTGGTTTTGTAAGTTCAGGAGAATCTTTTCCCTTTGCAATTCCAAAATCCGTAAGTTTTACAAAACCATCTCTTGAAATTAAAATATTTGAAGGTTTAATATCCCTGTGAATTATTCCTTTTTTATGCACATAATCAAGCACATCCAGGATCTGATAGATAATATAAAGTGCAATATCAGGCTCAATTCTTTCACATATATCTATTATTCTTGAAAGATCATAACCTTCAACCCATTCATAGGAGACAAAAATTTTATTATCCTTTTCAAACATTTCATAAATTTTTACAGCATCAGGATGTTCAACACTTGCACAGGTTTTTGCTTCTTCTTTAAACCTTGTCACAAACTCTTCAGGGTAATTTTTTGAAATTGATTTTAAAAGACAGAACCTTTTTAATCCCTTGTGATAGGCTTTGTAAACTTCTGTAAAAGAATCTTTTTTAATTTCAGAAACTATTTCATACTTTCCAACCCTCATTAAAAGGCACCGTCTTTTTTTATTACAGAGGGTATTGTTTTGAGGAGTATTTTAATATCATTTTTTAAATTTTTATTTTTCACATATTCTGACTCAATTTTAAGCCGTTCTGAAAATGTCAATTTGTTTCTTCCTCCTACCTGCCAGGGACCTGTTAAACCAGGTCTAACACTGAAAATTATTTCTTTATCCTTTGTGAATCTTTCTAATTCTTCAGGTACATAGGGTCTTGGGCCCACAAAACTCATCTCTCCTTTTACAATATTAACAAGTTGCAAAATTTCATCTATGCTATATCTCCGCAACCATCTTCCAATTCTTGTGACTCTGGGGTCATGATTGATCAATTTTCTATATGTTTCCCACTCTTTTTTTGCTTCAGGATTTTTAGAAAGATAATCTTTTAATTTCTCATCTCCATCAACATACATTGAACGAAATTTAAAGAGTCTAAACTTTTTTTTGTCCTTTCCGATTCTTTCCTGAACAAAGAACGGATTCCCCCTGGTTTCAAAAAATACCAAAATTGCTATTAAAATCAAAAATGGTAATAGGAGAATTAAAATTAATAAAGCTATTATTCTTTCAATAAAGTTACCCATTATTTTAATTTGTAAATATAAATTCCAAGGTCAGTCCCTACAAACAAAGTGTCTTTTTTAACATTAAATGTATAAACTGTTCTTTTTGAAATTCCACTTTCATCAAAATAATGTGTCCATCTGTCAAAGGTAATGTTATAAATCCAGAATCCATTTTTATATGTTCCCGCAAAAATCTTTTTATCAAAGATAAAAAGGGAATTCTGAACAAAATTTGAAGGACTAAAAGGCACAGGAACAGGATAAAAAAACTCAAAAGAGTCTGATTTCTCTTCAATTTTTAAGAATCCTTTATTACTCATAACCCAGATATTTTCCTTATTATCTTTTTTTATATCTTTAATTTTACTGTCAAGAAACATTTTTTTGTCAAGTATCTTAAATAATTTTCTATCTTTTTTCCTTATCACAAAAAGACCGGAAAACATACCAAGATAAATATAATTATCAGAAACGCAAACAGAATAGACTGCTCTATCCTTAACAAGGACATTTATATCAACACCCTCTATATCAGATACAAAAAGTCCATCTTCTGTGCCCATAAATATTAAAGGAGGCTCTATTGTTATGCTCAACACAGGGGTTGGCTTTCTTATAATTCCAACTGTTTTAAATTTTCCTTCCTTATAAATAATAAATTTTCCCTCTGAACCAAGAATCATTGCGTTTCTGTAACTCAATCCAGAATAGAAATCATCTGCATTTATACCAAAATGAAATCTTGAATACCTTCTCCATTTTCCTTTACTTTTTATAACAATTCCCTTCCTATCAGAAAAAATTCCTTTTCCTGCAATTACAATCTCTCCATTATCCAGAACCCCGATTACCCTCACATTTTTAACACCTGCTCCTGCTTTAAGTTCTGCCTCATTCCTCCAAAAATCTTTTGAATAAACATAAACTCCTTCTCCATCTGTGCACACAAAATAATACTGGTCATCCTTGCATATCAGCTTATAATTTATCTTTTCTCCATCCTCTGTTAAACTAAAGAAAGGAGCAAGGAAGGATATTTCTGGTGATTCAAAACTCACTATACTTTTTGAGCCCCACCATATAATCGGATTTTCATTTTTATCTGTTTCTATCATTGAAAATTTATCATAGACTTTTATTGAATTCTTATACTCTATCTTAATTGTGGAAGGTGTTATGGCAAAGGAAGTGGCATTCGGGAAAAAGCCCTTAATTCGCTCATACTCAGGAGTTTCTGGATAAAAGGAAACAAGCTTCCCATTTCTATAATAAACATAAATCTCTGTTGTAAACGGGTCAGGAAACACATAAAGGGGTTCTTTTTTAAGTATTATTCCCTTTTTAAAGGCAAAACTATATTTATCAAATATTCCTATTCCATATTTTGAAGAAACATAAATAAATCTATCATCACTTGAAACAAAATCAGGACTGAATAAAGGCGGAACCTCATTTATTCTTGTAAGGAAAAAAAGAATTAAAGCAATCAAAAAACAGGAAGTATTTTTTCTATTAAACCTTTTTTATTTCTTTTAAACTCAAAACCAAATGCAGATGGGATTTCATCAAGAATATCTGTTGCAACCATAGAATAGATTCCTTTTTTAGAAGAAGCAATATCACCTGCAAGTGCATGTAAGAAAACTCCAATCCTTGCCGCTCTTTCAGGCGGCAATCCCTGAGCCCATAATCCTGCAATCAATCCTGTCAAAACATCTCCTGAGCCCCCTGTTGCCATTCCTGGATTTCCCAGAGGGCATATAAAAGTCCCATAAATTGAGGAAATAACCGTGGGAGCTCCTTTTAATACTGTAACAATCTCATATTTTAAAGAAACCTCTTCTGCCACATTAACTCTATTTCTGTCAATCTCCTCTGCATCTTTTCCTCCCAGAAACATTGCCATTTCTCCTGGATGAGGAGTAATTATTGTAGTTTCTTCTCTCTGTTTAAAAATCTCTTTTTTATCACTCAACAAAACAATTCCATCAGCATCAATTAATACCTTTTTGTCATTTGTTTTTTCCAGTAGCTTAATCACAAAATCCTTTGTGTCCTCATCTCTTAATATTCCAGGACCAAAAGCAACAACATCAATCTTTTCAAGATATTCATTCAAAACAGAAAGTGATTTTGGATTCAAGTGTCCATTTGTGGAAGGTAAGGGAATTTTTACTGCTTCGGTAAGTTTTGACTCTATAGATTGATATATTTCTTCTGGTACAGCGGTAAAAACAAGTCCTGCTCCTGCATAATATGCTCCCATTGATGCAAGATATACAGCTCCTCCATAACCCTTTGCCCCGCCTATGATAAGAACTCTACCACATTTACCTTTATGAGCATTTTCTTCTCTTTTTGGCAAGAAGGGATACACATCTTCAGGATATATAACCTTTCTTCTTGCTTCATCTGCATAATGTCTCGGTATTCCGATATCAACAAGATAAAGCTCACCTGTTTTTTTTCTTCCAGGATAGAGATAATGTCCGAGTTTTGGATATGCAAAGGTTACTGTAAAATCAACTTCAGGTACCACGGGTTCAGCTTCTCCTGTTTCTCCATCAACTCCTGAAGGAATATCAACAGCCACAAGCTTTCCCCTTCTTTCTTTTAATAAAGGAAAAATTATTTTGATTTCCTTTGGAAGCTCCCCCTTAAAACCTGTGCCGAAAAGTGCATCAATAACTATATCTGATGTTAAAAGGTCAAACTTCAATTCAGGGTCAGAGGGATTAAGGTGCTTTATCTTCGGTTTCAACATTTCAAGAAGTTCAAAATGATAAAGAGCCTCTCCTTTCAGGTCTCTCACATCTCCATAAACGTAAATATTAACCTCACTTCCTCTATTTATAAAATATCTGGAAATAACAAAACCATCTCCACCATTGTTTCCTTTTCCGCAAAGCACGGTAATCTTTGAGATTTCATAATTCTTTTCTAAAATTGTTTCAAAAACCCCTCTGCCTGCATTTTCCATGAGTATTCTTCCATCAATTCCAAACTCATTAATTGCCCTTCTGTCTATGTTTTTCATTTCAGAAGGGGTAAGGACATACATAATGAACCTCCTTTTATAAAGGTTTTAGAAAAGGATTTGCCATCCACACCTCCTTACATCTAACACATAAAACATAACGCCTTTTTTCATAAACCATCTTTTCAAGGTCTTCTTCTGAATATGCCTCTGTGGATTTCAAAACTTCATCCATATCCATTTCAGTTTCTTTAATCACTCCATCGAATCCAGCTTTTACAATAATTTCTATCTCATAAAAATCACCACCCTCCTCTATCTCTCTACCACATCTATCACATATTTTATTATTCCCCAGCATATTTAAACACTTCTTCTTTTTTATTCACTTTTTTGAGGACTGATACAGCTTTTCTAATCCATTCATCATGCTTGAGAAATTCATGATATCTTCCCTTTTCGCCTTCCCAAACTTCACCAAGACTTAATCTTAAGTAATAAAGAACATTATCCTTTTCATCCTTTAATTTCTCAAAATCAACATCCTTTACTCCTTTTTCATTCAGATAATCAATAAACCTGTCAAACTCAGAATCATCAATCTTTTTCACATTTTTGGTTTTCAGATAAAGAGCATATTCAAAAAACTTCCTTTTTGCTATTAATTTTGTAACTTCTTTGGATAATTTTGGAGTTTTAAGAACTATATCAGGAATCACACCTCCTCCACCGAATACTTTTCTTTTGAGTTTAAGTGTGTAGAAAGTTTCCTTTTTCTTCTCCTCTTTCATTTTCACTTTTACTTCTTTAACCTTACTCTCAATACGTGGATGAGGTGAGGTATCCTTTTTTCCGAACCTATGTATTGACCTTCCAGACGGCAAATAATACAAACTTGTGGTTAATTTTACCCTGTATCCTCCATCCAGCGGAAACAGTCTCTGAACAGAACCCTTTCCGAAAGTTGTATCCCCTATGATAAGAGCTCTATCCCAATCCTGTAGTGCTCCTGAAACAATTTCTGATGCAGAAGCAGAACCTCTGTTCACAAGGACAACAAGAGGAATATCCTCTGTAAATTCCTCATTCTTTATCGCTTTAAAAACCTCCTCCACTCTCTTATTTCTTCCCCGTGTTGAAACTATTTCGCTACCTTTTGGGAGAAATACATCAGCAACCTCAACAGCTGCATCAAGTAAACCACCAGGATTACCTCTTAAGTCAAGAATCAGTTTCTTCATATTCATTTCTTTAAGCTCTCTTACAGCCTTCATCAGTTCTTCTCTTGAGGTCCTGGAGAACTCATTCAATTTTATATAACCTATTCCATCTTCAATTATTCCATAATAAGGAACAGCTTTGATTTTAATTATTTCCCTTGTAAGCTCAAGCTCAATGGGTTCATCCACAAAAGCTCTCCTTATTTTTATCCTGACTCTCGTTCCTGGTTTACCTCTTAAATGTTTTACAGCTTTTTCAAGGGACCATCCCTTTGTGGGTTTTCCATTTACCTCAATAATCTGGTCTCCTGCTTGGATTCCAGCTCTGTAAGCAGGTGTTCCTTCAAGAGGGGTAATCACTGTTAACACACCATCTTTAATTCCAATCTGTATACCTATCCCACCGAACTGCCCTGTTGAATGAATATTCATTTCTTCCCATTCTTCAGGGGTCATCAGATCAGAATAGGGATCAAGCTGATGAAGCAAATAATCCATTGATTTTTCAAGTAAAGGAGCAAGATTTTCATCATTCTGGTAGCTCTCATCCACATATCTTTCCTGAATCAGGGTGATAATCCTTGAGAAATTTCTCAGTTCAAGTGTGAGAGAGGGCTTTCTCTCTTCCCTGTCTGGTTTTCCCTTCAGAACAAAAAAGGGTATCAGAAGTAAAATTATAGTACCAATAATTTTTTTCATCCTTTCCTCCATTTTAAATTTAATTTTAAGTTATAAGGACTTAATAAGTGAAATAAACTTGCCTTTCTCTTTTAACCTTTCTATTGTCTTATTGAATGCAAATTCAAGAACAGACATCGGTTCCTTTTCTCCATCAATAACCACAACCCTTTTCTTTGCTCTTTTTGCAATTTTTAAATACCCTTCCCTTACCTTTTTATGAAATTCAATATTCTCCTTCTCAATTCTATCCCTTCTCCCTGTCCTTTTCAATCCCTGTTCAGGAGTTATATCAAGTAAAAATGTTAAATTGGGTTTGAGCTCATGAGTAACAATTTTATTTATTCTTTTTAAAATTCTTAAAGGTAAGCCCCTTCCAAATCCCTGATAGGCTATTGTTGAATCGTCAAATCTATCACATATTACAATCTTACCCTCTCTTAAAGCAGGGAGAATTTTCTTTTCAACATGTTCTTTTCTTGACGCAAGAAATAAAAGCAATTCTGTCCAGGGAGATAAATTTTCTGAAAAGAGTAAAATTTCTCTGATTTTTTCACCCACCCCTGTCCCTCCCGGTTCCCACGTCAGGAGAACCGGGAAACCTTTTTCCTTTAATTTATTGTAAAGTCCTTTTGCTAAGGTTGATTTACCGCTTCCCTCTATTCCTTCTACTGTGATAAAAAATCCCCACCTTCCCACTTAACTTATTTTTTCTTTCTTGCGTATTTTTTAATCCATGCTTCAAGTTTCTTCTTTGCTTCAAAATCAGGTATCTGTTTCGGAGGAGATTTCATAAAGTAGGCAGAAGGCTCTATAATTGCTCCTTTAAGACCGTTATCAAGGGCAAGTTTAGCACATCTTATTGCATCTATCATAACTCCTGCGGAATTTGGAGAATCCCATACTTCAAGTTTGAGCTCTATATTAAGAGGAACATCTCCGAATGTTCTTCCTTCGAGTCTCATATAAGCCCATTTTCTATCCTTGAGCCATGCAACATAATCAGAAGGACCTATATATACATTTTCCTCTCCTATGTCATAGGGAAGAAGTGAGGTAACAGCAGAAGTTTTTGAAATTTTCTTTGATTCAAGTCTTTCCCTTTCAAGCATGTTCAGAAAATCTGTATTTCCACCCACATTTAACTGACTTGTTCTTTCAATTTTAACACCTCTATCAAGGAATAGCTGAACAAGTGTCCTGTGAACAATTGTTGCTCCCACCTGTGATTTAATATCATCACCAATCACAGGCACACCTGCTTCTTCAAATCTTTTCTGCCAGTATGATTCTCTTGCGATAAAAACAGGGATACCGTTTACAAAGGCACAACCAGCTTTTAAAACCTGCTCCACATACCATTTTGTTGCCTCTTCACTCCCAACGGGAAGGAAATTCACAACAACATCCGTCTTTGTCTCCTTAAGAAGTCTAACAATATCAGCAGTTTCTCCAGGTGCCTTTTCTATAATCTGAGAAAGGTATTTTCCAAGTCCATCATGGGTCATTCCCCTGACAACAGGAACATTCAATTTCGGGACATCACAGAATTTATAAGTATTATTTGGTTTTGTAAATATAGCTTCTGCAAGGTCTTTTCCCACTTTGTTTTTATCAATATCAATTCCCAATGTGAATTCAATATCTCCAATGTGATAACCACCAAGATTCACATGCATAATTCCAGGGATAAATTCATCTTCTTTTGCATTTTTATAATATTGAACTCCCTGAACAAGTGATGATGCACAATTTCCAACACCTATTATTGCAACTCTTACCTTAGGCATACATTTCCTCCTTTTTAACTACTATCGGGGTTTGAACCCTTATTTTTTATATTCATCAAATTATAAGCACTCAATACCCTTCTCAAAAAAGTTACAAAAACTAAAATTAAAAATAAAATTAAAAGATAAGGGAGTATATTTTTTCCTGTTAAAGAAGAAATTCCCAGAAAGATAATTCTCTGAGGTCTTTCCATGGGCCCTGAAGTGATGGAATAATTTAAACCTTCTGCTCTTGCCCTTGTATAGGAAATGGAAAAAGAAAAAAGAAAACAAAAAAATAGAATTAAAACAATCCAAAGCTCATTTCTGTAAAAATAAATAAGAGAAGCAAAGATTATTCCTTCCTGTAACCTATCAAATACAGAATCTATAAATGCTCCAAACTCTGTAACATTATTCTTATATCTTGCAAGTGCTCCATCAAGAGTATCAAATAAGGAAAAGACAATTAAAAAAATTCCTGCCAGTATAAAGTTTCCTTTAATATAAAAATAAGCAGGTACCAAAGCCACTATTACACCTGAAAAGGTTAAAAAAATAGGTTTAATTCCAATTCTGTCCATAAATGAAAGCAAGGGTTCTATTTTTCTTTCAAAATTTCCTTTGATTTTCCTCATTTCCTAATCCCCTCAATCACCAGTGTAAATTCACCTTTTTTATTTTTGGACCATTCAATTATTTCTTCAATATTTCCGTATTTATACTCCTCAAATTTTTTTGTTATTTCTCGTATTAAAAAACACTTTCTCTCCTCACCCAGATTCTCTCTTAACTCTTCTAAGATTTTCAATAAATTATATGGAGATATATATAAAATAATAGTTTTTTCTTCATTTTTCAAGAACTCCCATATCTTTTTTCTTTTAGTTTTACTCTTCGGAGGAAATCCGATAAAAACAAATTCATCTCCGTTCATACCTGATACAGATAATGCTGCGGTAAGAGCTGAAGGTCCTGGTATTGGAACCACATTTATATCCTCTTCATGGCATCTTCTCACAAGATATGCACCCGGGTCATGAATGCAGGGGGTTCCACTCTCCGAAACAAGAGAAACTCTGTTTCCTTCCTTTAACTTTCTTATTATATACTCTGCTCTTTTTTTTTCCTGTCCTTTAAAATAAGCAAAAAGTTTCTTTCTTATATTAAACCTTTTCAAAAGAATGCCTGTCCTTCTTGTATCTTCACAAACAATCAAATCGGATTCACTCAAAATTTTCACTGCTCTAAAGGTAATATCCTCCAGATTGCCTATAGGAGTGGAGACCACAAAAAGAGTTCCCTTTTCCATAGCTTAATTATATTAAAAACAAATTAAAATTTGAAATTCAGAGAAATTTTGTTTATTATTAATATAGCTCAGGGTTCTATTCCCTCTTTCTTTTTTAATCGGAGATAAAATGAATCCTGTCGGAGAACACTACATTGTGGAAGCTTCAGGTTGTGACCCTGAAATTATTGGTAATGTTGAAAAAATGCAGGAAATACTTGTTAATGCAGCCCGTAAGGCTAACGTCAAAATATGGGCTGTTTCTTTTCATAGATTTCCACCTCAGGGTGTATCAGGTGTGATAGTCATTTCTGAATCTCATATCTCTGTTCACTCCTGGCCTGAATTTGGATATGTTGCTCTTGATATATACACTTGCGGGGAACATTCAAATCCAGAGGCAGCGGTAAATTACGCCCTTCAGGAATTTAAGGCAGAAAATGTGCATATAAGTGAAATAACGAGAGGACTTGAGGAAGGAGATAAGTTATTCTATCACTCCATAATTACCTGGGAGGAAGAGCTGGGTCATTACAAGAAAAAATTGAAACAGGAAAGTTTCCTTAAAATGGTGAAAAATATTGTATCAGAAAATGAAAAGGACAAAGTTGAAAAAATTATAAATCTTTTAAGTGAAACCTTTGATGATTACTCTTTTATCGGAATATATAAGAAAGACAGGTTAATATACTCCATAAGTAAGAGAGAAAACAAAAAGAAAAAGGGGAAAAGAGTACCAAGTATACAATCAGAGATACAATTCCCTTTATATAGAAATGGAGAAGAATGGGGTAAACTTGTTATTAAAACAAAAGCAAAAGACGGTTTTAAAAATGAGGATGAGAGTTTTCTGAAAAAAGTGTCAGGATTAATTGAAGAAAATATAAAAGGAGAAAACAAATGAGAAAGTTAACGGTTGTTTTACTTATATCTTTAATCGCCTGTTCACAAACCTCAAAGAACAGGGTCCCTTCTTTTATTCTTCAAACACTTGATGGAAAAACATTCAATATAGATGACCATATAGGAGAAAAAGTTATGATAATTGATTTCTGGGCTACCTGGTGTCCCCCATGCAGAGCTGAAATCCCTGGTTTTGTTAGATTATTTGAAAAATACAGAGACAAAGGACTTTTAATTGTGGGGATTTCACTTGACCGTGGAAGTAATGCAGAATCTGTTGTGAGAAACTTTATGAATGAGTATAAAGTAAATTATCCTGTTATGATGGGTAATGAGGAAGTCGTCAAAAAGTTCGGAGGGATAAGGGCAATACCTACAACATTTATTGTGAACAAAAAAGGAGAAATAGTTGAAAAAATTATAGGTTACAGAGATGAAAATTATTTTGAAAATATAATAAAAGAACTTTTGTAGATCCATGGATAAAATTAAGATATTAAGTGGAACAGCTTCATGGGATTTAAAGGAAAAAATATGTGAGAACCTGGGAGTCGAACCCACAAATGTGGAGGTCTCCAGGTTCGCGGATGGAGAAATTAGAATTCAAATAAAAGAAAACATAAGGGGATGTGATGTTTTTATTGTTCAATCCACACATCCACCTGCTGATAATTTAATGGAACTCTTGCTCCTGATTGATGCTGCTTTAAGAGCTTCTGCAAAAAGAATAACGGCTGTGATTCCTTACTTCGGCTATGCAAGACAGGACAGAAAGGATGCTCCAAGAGTTCCGATTTCTGCAAAACTGGTAGCAAATTTAATCCAGTGTGCGGGGGCAAATAGAGTATTAACTTGTGACCTGCATTCAGATCAGATTCAGGGCTTCTTTGATATTCCTGTGGATAACTTATATGCCTTTCCCGTATTTCGTGAATATTTTGGAACTTTACCATCAGATAAATTTACAGTGGTCTCACCTGACGTGGGAGGAACCAACAGAGCAAGGGCGTTTGCAAAAAGGCTGGGAAATTTACCTCTTGCTTTAATTGATAAAAGAAGACCCTCACCCAATATGACAGAGGTGATGAATATAATCGGTGAGGTAGAAAAAAGAAACCTTTTAATAGTTGATGACTTAATAGATACGGGAAGAACAGTAGCAAATGGTGCAAAGGTTTTAAAGGATAAGGGTGCAGGGAGTATATGGGTTTGTGCAACACACGGCTTATTTTCAGCGAACTCAAAAGATCTACTTGAAGAATCACCTATTGATAAGGTAATAGTAACAAATACAATCCCTATTCCTTCACATAAAAAATTTAAGAAACTTGAGGTTCTTGATATATCATCCTTACTTGCAGAAGCAATAAAAAGAATACATGAGGAGGTATCTATAAGCGAACTTTTCGTATAAAAAAGGAGGAATAAGAAAATATGAAAAAAATCAAATTGCCATGTAAAATACGTGAAAAAACAGGAACCCGTGAATCAAGAAGATTAAGAAAAAAGGGATTTATCACAGCAGAACTCTACGGATACGGAGAAACAAACTATCATATTGTTATAGACAGGAAGGAATTTGAAAGAATATGGCATCATATACATGGTGAAACTGTCATATTCGAAATCGAGTTGAATGGCAAAAAATTCAATTCGGTTATAAAAGAAATCCAGAGAGATGTTATATACGGACATCCAATTCACATTGATTTCCAGATTCTGCACGAAAAAGAAGAAATTACTGTTCCTGTGCCTATTGTTCTCAAAGGAGAGGCAAAAGGGGTAAAAATGGGTGGAATCCTTGAGCATCTTGTACACGAAGTCCATGTAAGAACAGTCCCATCCAAGATACCCGGACATATTGAAATTGATGTTTCTGAGCTCGGACTCGGTGAGAGCATTCATATAAAAGACATTAAATTACCAAAGGGTGTTCAGATTATTGAGCATCCGGATGAAACTGTATGTACTGTGTTAGTCCCGAGAAGAGCTGAAATAACTGTGCCAGAGGAAGAAGTGCCAGCAGAAGAAGCTGAAGTAAAAGAGGAAGAAAAGAAAGAAGAAAAGGAGGAGAAAGAAGAAAAGAAAGAAGAGTGAGAAAAATTTTTCTCTTCGGTCTGGGCAATCCAGGGAAAAAGTATTATTTTACCAGACATAATGCAGGTTATCTTTTTATAGATTATTTTTTCAGAAAAGAAAAATTTATTCCTGGTAAAGGGAATTTTTTTTATGCAGAAAAAGATAATTTTGTGGGTATTTTGCCTACACTATTTATGAATGAAAACGGCAGAATACTTTTTGAATTAAAAAATAATTTTTCTTTAAAAATTGAAGATATAATTGTATTTCTGGATGACTTTAACCTGCCCTTTGGGGGTTTAAGATTCAGAAAAAAAGGATCTTCAGGGGGTCATAAAGGGCTGGAATCTGTAATTTATTACGCAGAGACAGAAGAAATAAAGAGATTGAGAATAGGGATAGGTTTTGATTATAATTTGAAAGCACGTGATTATGTGTTAACAGACTTTAATAAAGAAGAACTGGAATTTTTAAAAAACAGGGCTTTTCCCTATATAGAAGAAGGTATTTATAAATTTTTAAAAAAATACGACATTAACAATTTTGAAAACTATATAAACAACTATCCATGGAAACAGAGGGTTCAAATCCCTGAAGAAGATAAAGAGGAGAAAAAATGAACCTCGTATTTGCATCTATAATCATTGGAATAATTTCAGTAATTTACTCACTCATTATGGCAAGATATGTTTTATCCCATTCACCGGGAACCAAGGAGATGGTTGAGATTTCAGATGCAGTTCATGAGGGAGCAATGGCTTTCCTGACAAGAGAGTTCAAAACAATTTTCTGGTTTATATTATTTGTTGTTATATTAATCCTTGTAGGACTTTCATATAAAGGAATTTCTTACTCAATATCAACAGCAATTGCCTATGTGACAGGTGCAAGCCTTTCTCTTTTATCAGCTTTTTTTGGTATGAAAATATCAACAAGAGCAAATACAAGAACAGCTGAAGGTGCCAAAAAGAGCTTCAATGAAGCATTAAAGATTGCTTTTTTTGGTGGCTCTGTGATGGGTATGACTGTTGTTGGTCTCGGTATACTGGGACTCACAGTTCTTTTTGCAGTATTCATGAGTATTTTTAAAAATGTTCCTGAAAACATCAAATTCATTGTATCTATATTAACAGGATTTTCAATGGGTGCCTCTTCTGTGGCACTCTTTGCAAGAGTTGGCGGTGGAATATATACCAAAGCAGCGGATGTAGGTGCAGACCTTGTGGGAAAAGTTGAGGCAGGAATTCCTGAGGACGACCCGAGAAATGCAGCTGTGATTGCTGACAATGTGGGTGACAATGTGGGCGACTGTGCAGGAATGGGTGCAGACCTGTATGAATCCTTTGTTGGTTCCATTCTTGCAGGTATGGTTATAGCTGCCGCAAATGCTGATATAAAAGGTGTATTTATCTCTGCATTTCTTGCGGCTCTTGGAATAATTGCCTCAATTCTGGGTGTTTTTGCAATAAGAGGAGCAAAGGAAAATGCCTCAGGAGCATTATTAAGAGCAACTTTTGTATCAGCAATTCTCTTTGCAATTTTTTCCTTTATTGCAATCAAAGTTTATTATGGAAATATAAATATTTACTGGGCAATACTATCCGGTCTCACAGTAGGTGTTCTTATAGGATATCTCACTGAATACTATACAATAAGAGAAAAAGTCCTGAATGAAATAGCAGAGGCTGCAACAAGGGGAGTTGCTACAAATATACTTGCCGGGATATCTATTGGAATGATGAGTGCTGTTATACCTGTAATACTTATAGGTATAGCAATTGTGATAGCTTATGTATCAGCAGGATTTTTCGGCATTGCCCTTGCTGGAATAGGTATGCTTTCAATTGCGGGTATGACAGTCTCGGTTGATGCTTACGGTCCTATTGCAGACAATGCAGGCGGAATTGCGGAGATGGCTCATCTGGGAGAGGATATAAGAAAAATCACGGATGCTCTTGATTCTGCAGGAAACACAACTGCTGCGATAGGTAAAGGATTTGCAATAGGTTCTGCAGCTTTAACAGCACTTGCACTTTTTGCAGCCTATTCGCAGGTTGTAAAAGCAATAACAGGAACCACACTTAATCTTAATATACTTGATGCCAAAGTCGTCGCAGGATTATTTATAGGAGGAGTAATTCCCTTCTTTTTCTCTGCTTCAACAATAAAGGCAGTTGGAAAAACTGCAGGGCTGGTTGTTGAAGAGGTAAGAAGACAGTTCAGGGAAATTCCAGGATTAATGGAGGGTAAGGCAAAACCCGAATATGCAAGGTGTGTTGATATTACAACACAGGGAGCATTGAAGAGTATGATAATACCCGGACTCGTTGCCTTTATAGCTCCGCTTATAATGGGAATATTTTTCGGAAAAGAAGCACTCGGTGGATTACTGGCAGGTTCACTTGTAACAGGTGTTCCTTTGGCACTTTTCATGGCAAATGCAGGTGGGGCATGGGATAATGCAAAGAAATATATTGAAGCAGGACATTTCGGAGGCAAAGGTTCAAAAGCACATAAGGCATCGGTTGAAGGAGACACTGTCGGAGACCCCTTCAAAGATACAGCAGGACCTTCTCTCAATATTCTCTTAAAACTCATGGCAATTGTATCTCTTGTGTTCGCTCCGCTTATAATTACATTACATGATAAAATCGGATTCCTGAAGTGAAAAAAAAGGACTTACTCGGTCTGAAAGAAACAGAAAAAGAGGAAATAGAAGCAATTTTAAATCTGGGAGACAAATTTCTTGAAATCTTAAAAAGACCGATACCAAAAGTTCCTACACTCAGAGGAAAAACAATATGTAATTTATTTTTTGAACCCTCAACACGAACAAGGCTTTCCTTTGAGCTTGCTGCAAAAAGGTTATCCGCGGATGTCATAAATTTCTCTGCGAGCACCTCTGCTCTTTTAAAAGGTGAATCAACCCTTGATACACTTAAAAACATTCTTGCAATGAAGGTTGACTGTTTTATAATAAGACATTCTTCAAGCGGTGCACCTTATTTTCTTGCAAAACACACAGAGGCAAGTGTTATAAATGCAGGAGACGGAACACATGAACATCCGACACAGGGATTGCTTGATATGTTCACAATGAAAAGACACCTCGGAGATTTAAAGGGTAAAAGAGTGCTTATTATCGGTGACATTTTACACTCAAGGGTTGCAAGGTCAAACATATTCGGGCTTTTAAAACTCGGTGCAGAAGTTTATTTAGCAGGACCAAAACCGCTTGTCCCTGATGAATTTGAAAACACAGGGGCAAAAACAGTTAACAACATTGATGAAATTCTCAAAGAAGTGGACGTGGTTATGGGATTAAGGGTTCAGAAAGAAAGAGGTGGTGCAAGTTTCCTTCCTTCTTTTGAAGATTACAGAAGATACTACGGAATAACTTCTGAAAGGTTAAAATTAATCAAAGAAGATGCAATAATTATGCATCCAGGTCCTGTAAACTGGGGAGTTGAGATGGATTATGAGGTATTGAAGGATAAAAGATGTGTGATCCATGAACAAGTAACAAACGGTGTTGCTGTGAGAATGGCAATTTTGTTTTACTTACTGGGTTCAGGAGAGATTAAGGAAGAAAGTTAATATTCTGACTTGAAGAAATAATAAAAAAGGACTATACTAAGTGTTAAAAATTTTTTTATATCTCAATATCCCACCGCTAAAAGCATAAGCCTTTATACCCCTTTCTCTTAATTTTAAAGCAACTTCTTGGGAAAAGAGGCCGTAATTGCAAAAAAATATGTAGATTCTATTTTTATCAAATTTATAATTATCAATTTCTTTATAGGAAATCTGTAAATCTGATTCAAAAGGTAAAATCTCCCTTTCCAACTTATCCCTTATATCAACCTTTAATGCAGAATCGGGTATTCTCTCTATTTCAATATTCTCTTCCTCTATCTCATAGGGTGGTTCAATCACCCTCATTGTTTTTATAACAAGTGAAATGAGATTTTTTTCAAGTAAAAGTTCTATTTCCGCCACTTTTTTTAATTCAGGTTTTGTAACAGGCTTATCAGGGACAATTGCGCAGTATTCTTTGATTTTCTCCGAAATTTCATAAGTTCCAATTTTTCTTGAAATATTTATTATTTCTTCTTTGTCAAAGCCTATAAGGGGTCTTAAACATATAACATCCTGCAATATGTTCTCTATAACATAAAGGGAATCAAGAGTCTGCGATGAAACCTGTCCTAATGCCTCCCCTGTCACAATTGCCTTGAACCCCCTGTTTTTTGCAATTTTTTCTGCAACCTCAAACATTTTTCTTTTTAAAATAATTCCCCAGTATGATTTGGGAATAGAATTTCTTATATCTTCAACAATGGGTCTAAAATCAACAGCAAAAAGATAGGGAGAAATCCCGTATAAATATTTTTCCCAGAAAAAATTTAAAAGATTTGTTACTTCCTTTAGATGAGTGAAGCCTCCGAGATTGAAAAATAAAAAGGAAACTTCTGTTCCCCTTTTTGCAATCAGGTAAGAAGCAACAATTGAATCAAATCCGCCTGAAACAAGACAGAGCGCTTCTCCTTCTGTCCCCACAGGAAGCCCTCCTGCTCCATCAATTTCTCTTTCTATAAGATATGCTTTATTTCCTTCTATTTCAAGTTTTACCCATATATCAGGATTATCAAGATTAACCTTTCCTCCCTTTTTAACAAGTTCTGCACCTATTTCTCTTTCTGCTGTGAGGGAATTAAACTTATGCTTGCCTTTTCTTTTAACTCTTACTCCGAATGTCTCTCTTCTAACTTTATTACCCATAAATTTTGCAACTTTTTTCTTTAAATCATTCAAATCTTTAAAACCTATTTCATCAACAACAAGTATTTTCCTTATTCCAAAAATTCTTTCAAAAAAATCCCTGTATTCGGAACATTCAACAATGAACCTATCCCTTTTTAAAATAACTTTTCCTTTAAAATTTTCTCTTTCAAAAGCGGATTCAATATTTCTTTTGAGAACATTTAAAAATTTTTTTCTCACTCTTTTTGTTTTTGTAAATATTTCCGAAAATTTAAGAAAGATGAGCATTTTAAATATGAAATTCAACAATATCCTTATCTTTTAAAACATAATTTCTTTCAACCCTCTGACCGGGAAATTTTGCAGAACCCCATACTTTTGCATATTTTAAATTTTTTGCAAAATCTTTATGAAGCTCTCTTGCAGCATCCAGAACAGTACTCCCCTCTTCTAAAATCATAGGGTCTTCCATATCAGGCTCCTTTCCCGGTTCTTTTGTATAAATTCTGATTATTTTTAAAGATTTGAATATTTCGTTTTTTAAGACATTCTTATTAAATCCATTTAAAGAAGAATAGGGAATAAATTTTTCATCAGGAAAACTATCTTTTAAAATCTTAAATCTTTCCTCCGCACCCTCTGAGTCAAACTTATTCAGAACAAAAAAACCTTTCTTTTTAATAATACCTGAGAAAGAATACTCATCTATGTCCGAAAGTTCAACTTTGATTTCTTTAAGTACTTCTTTTAACTCATAATAATCATCAAGAACATCATCATTTGAGATATCAAGCACAATCATGATTGCATCAGCATTTCTGACAATTTCCCTCTGCCACCATTGAAATTTTGACTTTAAAAAAGGGGGCAAATCAACAAGTTGAATCTGAATATCCTCAAATTTCATCATACCGACTCTCGGAAGAACTGTGCTGAAAGGATAATCTGCTATCTCAGGATTTGCATTTGTAAGGGATTTTAAAATTGATGATTTTCCTGAATTCGGTTTTCCGACAATAGCAACCTGACCCGCTCCTTCCTTTTCAGGAAACAGGAAAGAGGGTGCTCCTTTTTTTCTTCTCTGTCTTTCCTCTTCTATCTCCTTTTTAATCTGAGAGATTCTTCTCTTAATATCAGCCTGAAGTTTATCGGTTCCCTTGTGTTTCGGAAGAGTAGCCCACATTTCTTTAAGAGCAGCAAGTTTTTCCTCAAGGGTTTTTGCCTGTCTGTATTTCTTTTCAGCAGCTAAATACTCCGGAGTTAAATTCGCAGGCATGATTATTTTTTAAATTTTCCTATAATCCCTTTTGGCAATTTCTTAAGGTCTTTTGTGACTGATTTTTTCCATAAAATCTCATAATAAGCCATCTTTTTTTAATTTTTTCTTTAACTTATCGAAAGAAAAGGAAGGTTCATTTTTTCTTTCTGCTATTTTTATGAGGTCATGGATATCTTCTAAAAGTTTCTCATACTCTTCTATGGGCAGAATAACCCCTACCTTTTTTCCTTTTTCATTAATTACATATTGGCTTTTTGTCTTTTTCATAAAAAAATTATAATTGGAGAATATATATTAATTCAAGATTTTGAAAATTGAATAAATAAAATCTATAATTAAAACTGTATTTTTCATGATTAAGATTCCGAAAACCCGCATTGCTCTCTTTCCCTCAAAACCGAGGGATGCATGCAATTTGCTTGTTTTGAAGTTAAAGGAAAAGGAAATAATTCACACAAAATTTTACAGATTGCATGATTTTTTAAAAAAGGGCGACCTTATTATAGTTAACAATACAAAAGTTATACCTGCGAGAATACTCGGCAAAAAAGAAACAGGTGGAAAAGTTGATGCTCTCTTTGTAAGAAAAATAGATAACAGAAAGTTTTATGCCCTTTTAAAAGGTAAAAATGTAAAAAAATTTTTTGTAAACGGGTTCAGAATAAATATTCTTTCAAAGGAAAAATTTTATGTTCTTGAAATTGAAAACGGAGATATTGAAACATTGCTAAAAAAGTATGGTAAAATGCCTCTTCCTCCTTATATTGATAGAAAGCCGATAGAGAAAGATAAACATTATTACAACTCAATTTTTGCAAAAACAGAAGGTTCAATTGCTGCTCCCACTGCCTCTCTCCATTTCACAAAAAGAGTTATTAAAAAATTATTGAATAAAGGAATAAAAATTAAAGAACTCACACTTCATGTAGGACCGTTTACTTTTTTGCATGACACAGAGGATGAAGAGGTCATAAAAGAATATTATGAAATTCCGAAAGAAACTGCTGAAGAAATTCTAAAAACAAAGAAAAAAGGAAACAGAATTATATCCGTGGGAACAACGGTAACACGAGCACTTGAAACATGGGGAATAAGTGAAAAATTGAGAGGTTATACAGACTTAATAATAAAACCCGGTTTTAAATTCAGGGTCACAGATATTCTCTTAACCAACTTTCATCTGCCTGATTTATCACCAATATTATTAACTCTTGCCTTTATAAAAGATAAAAAATTACTTGAGAAAGCATACAGGGAAGCACTTCAAAGAAATTACAGATTTCTCAGTTATGGTGATGCAATGCTTGTTATTCCCTAATATTAAACCTTTCTAACCTCTGCTGTCTGTCTCCAGAATATAATAAAAACAACAAGATATACAAAAGAAGCAAAGATAATTAAGAACAAGGAAATATAAAGAAGATACTCCTTATAGGTTAAATCAAAAAGATAAAAAACAAAAAGAAGTGAAAGGGAAAATCCCGCAAGCTTTCCTGAAAGATTTGAACCTATCACTTTTCCCCTTTTCCATATTATATAACCGAAAAATAAACTCACAAGGTCTCTTATAAAAAGTATTAAAACAAAATAAAGGGGCAATCCCCTGAAAAGATAAAGGGAAAAGGCTATGGAGTTAAAAAATATTTTGTCTATTACATGGTCAAGAATCCTTCCCAATGTTGTTTCCTGATTATTTCTCCTTGCTATATAACCATCAAGTATATCGGTTATCACTGCTATCATGAGAAAAAAGAGAGTCAATTCATTATTGTTTTCTTTTATAAAATAAATAACAATTAAAAGAATAGGTATTCTAAGAAGGGAAAGAATATTCGGTATTGTAAATATATTCATACTTTTAAACCTTCCTCAATCAATTTCTCGGCTGCACTGAGAGAACTATCATCAATTTTTTTACCTGCTATCATTCTTGCAATTTCCTTCTTTCTTTCTTCTATACTCTTAAGTTCCTTTACTTTTATCTCTGCTTTTCCGTTTTTTATCTCCTTATAAACATAAAAATGATAATCTGAAAAGGAAGCAATTTGGGGTAAATGAGTTATACAAAAAACCTGTTTCCCTTTTGAAAGTTTCTTTAAATTTCTTCCGACAATTCTTGCTACTTCTCCACCTATACCCGTATCAATCTCATCAAATATAAGAAGATTTTTTTCATCCTTCTCTGAAATCAATGTTTTTATAGCAAGCATTATTCTTGAAAGTTCACCACCTGATGCAACTTTTGAAATTGAGATGGGTTTTCTGTCCTTTGATGACGAAAGCAAAAATTCAATTTCATCTTTTCCCTTTTCATATATATCTTTTTCAGAAAACTTTATTTCAAAATTAATATAGGAAAATCCGAGTTTTAAAAGAATTTTTTCAATTTCTTTTTTAAATTCTTGAGCCTTTTTCTTTCTTATCCCTGATATTTTATCTGCTCTTTTTGAAAGTTCCTCCTCAATATCTTTAACTTCTTTCTCAATATCATCCAGTTTTTTCTTTAATATATCAAAATTTGAAAGTTCCTCTTTCCATTTTTTATAAAGAAATACAAGCCCTTTTTCATCTGTTCTGTGTTTTCTTTTTAAATCCTCTATTTTCTGAAGTAAATTTTCAAGTTCAAAAAGTTTCTTCTCATCCTCTTCTTCTTCAAATCTCATTCTTACAAACTCATTTAAAGCTTCATTTAAAATACTCTGGGCTTCATTTAAAAGTTCAAAAGCTTTTTTTCCGGAATCCTTAAAAAACATTTCATTTTTAAGAATTAAACTTATCTTATTTATCACAGAATCCTCTGACTCACTCAACTCAAAAACGATTTCATTTATTTTTTCCTTCAATTCCTTTCTTTCATTTAATTTTCTGTATTCATCAAACAGTTCTTCCGTATTAATATTTTCAATATTTATTTCTTCCAGTTCTTTTATTGAGTGTTCCATAAAATCTTTCATTGTTAAAATTCTTTCATAATTTTTTTGAAGTTCTTCGTATTCTTTAATTTTTTGTTTATATTTAACAAAAAGTTCTTTAAATTTCCCAACTTCATCTGATAAATCACAGTATCTATCAAGCATATCAAGTTGATTATTTTTATTTAAAAGATAAATCTGTGATTGTTGTCCATGAATTTCAATTTCATTTTCAAATATTTCTTTTAAGACACCCGCTGACACAGGTGTTCCATTAACCCTTATTTTTGATATTTTCTGTTCTGTATCAAGGATTCTTTGAACAAAAATTTCATTTTCAAAATCTAATTCATACTTTCTAATTACCTCCTCGGATGGTTTAAATCTGAAAATACCCTCAATAATAACCTCTTTATTTCCCTCAAACATTTTCCAGTCAACCCTTTCTCCTTTCAGGAGTTCAATACTTCCGAGAATCATTGACTTACCTGCCCCTGTTTCACCTGTAAAACATATAAAACCTTCCTTAAAATTAAGTTCAATTTCAGGAATTAAAATGTAATTTTTTAAACGTAAATACACAAGCATTTTCAGAAGTTAAATTTTTCCTTCAGTCTTTTATAAATGCTTTTACCTCTGTCCTTTAAGGTTATAAATTTAATTTTCTTCTTACCGCTTGAAATTAAAATTTTTTCATTGAGGGGCAGGTTATACTCCATCTGACCATCAACCCATAACTTGGCAATATTCGTTTTGCCTTTTGCTACAATATAAACTTTTTTTCCTGAAGGAACAACAATGGGACGTGAATTCACATTAAAGGGCGCGATTATATTTATACAGAAACCTTTTAAATCATAATAAAGAATAGGTCCATTAAGTGCAAGGTTGTATGCAGTTGAACCCGTGGGGGTACACACAAGAACACCATCAGCAATATAAAAGAATTTAACTCCTTCAATTATTAAATCAAATTCCATAATTCTACCTGCAGGTTCATTTCTTATCAACAAATCGTTCAAAGCAAAACATTCCTTGTTATCCCATCTGATATAAATTGTTTCTCTTTCAAGTATATCAAATTCACCTTTTATAATCTTTTTCAGAGCCTTCTCAATTTCATTCTTATTAACATCACACAAGAAACCGACCCTTCCCATATGAACACCGAGAAAAGCTGAATCAGGGAAAAAATGGACTGACTTTAAAAGTGTCCCGTCTCCTCCAAGGGTTAAAACAAAATCAAAACTCTTTTTCTTAATTTTCTCGGGTTCAGATGTTATGAAAATGGATATACCATTTTTCTCCAGGATTTCCTTAATATTCTCTATCACTTTTTCCACATTGCCTTTTTTCGGGTTATACACAATAAGTGTGTTTTTTATTTTAAATTCCATAATTTAAATTTATATACTTTTTTATTTCCCCTTATAATCAGAAAATAATTCCCTGATTTTTTAAGGTTAAATTTTATTGAATTTCTGAATTTTCCACTGAAACTTCTTCTACCGTTAGCATCATACACAGAAACTCTGTAATCACCTGGAAGTTCTGCATAATAAAAACCTTTTTTGAAATAAATTTTCACATCCTCTTTATTCTGGATAGAATACTCTTCGGTACCAACAAGTGTTTTTTCCATAAGGATATGTCCTCTCGGGTCAAGTAAAACCTGGGCAGGAGAAAAACCTGCATAAATTCTGAACTCCTGATATTGCAAAGAATCAGTTACCCTTACAAAAGTTGTATCGCCTAAGGAATCAACAATTCCTATCTCAAGGGGAAATTTAAATATACTTGTGTTATAACTCTGTGTATCCTGTATCTGCTCCACTGTTATAAAAACCGTATCCGAAATCACATTATAACTCCATTTCACCACAGGATGACCGACTTTATAAAGCCACTGGTCAAAGAATTTTTGTAAATTTAAACCCGTTCTTGTTTCAAGAAAAATCCTCAAATCCTCTGTTGAAGCGTTTTTATATTTAAAATTGAGATGATAATCTCTTAAAGCATTAAAGAAAAGTGTATCATCATTGATAAGAAATCTGAGCATATGAAGAATACAGGCACCCTTGTCATAAGAAAGAACTGAGAAAAGGTATAAAGGGTCATACACAGGTGATGCCCATTCAAGTGAACTGTTTATAACATTCTGCTGAAAAAAATGAATATAATCAAGATAAGAACCATAACCATTATTGTATTCATCCCATAATGCTTCACAATAGGAGGCAAATCCTTCGTTCAACCATATATCAGCCCATTCCTTCAAAGTAACAGAATTTCCGAACCAGTGATGGGAAAGTTCATGGAGATGGACAAGTTCTGCATAATATGTGTGATTTCTTACGAAATAGTCATCAACAAATGTAATCGTCGCATGCTCCATTGCACCAAAACCATATGCATTTATTTCAGCATTACCGTATTTTTCATTTACAAAGGGGTATTCTCCAAATTTCTGGGACATGAAACTCAGCATATCAGGAAGTTTATAAAAAGCAAAATAGGCATCATCAGCATCCTGAGGATATACAAAATTCATTATAGGCATTGAACCCCAGTAATCAAATGTTATTTCATAGGGATATATGGCAATTGCCATTAGATATGTGGAAATCTGATAATCAGTGTGCCAGTGGTATATTGAAGTATCTGCTCTTCTTGTAACTGAATCAAGAACTCCATTCGCAGCTACAACGAAAGTATCCTGAACTTTGATAGAAAATTTAATTTTTGCTTTCTCGGTTGGTTCATCAAAGCAGGGAAACCAGTTCCTTGCCCCATCTGGCTCGGTAAAAGAATAGGCAAGATTTGAGCCCGGATAAAAGAAAAATCCAACACCACCTGATGTTGAAGGAGTTCCGTGGTAATATATAGTAATACTATCCACAAATCCCGAATCCAGTGGAGAGGAAAGATTTATGTTTAGTATACCTGAAGGAAGATGATTGAAAGACGAAGAATTTTTAATACTATCTACAATCAATTGAGGATGTAAGTGCAGAAAAATACTATCAAGCCCATTCTTTTTACTCATAAACTTTATCTTATTAACCCCTCCCAGTGTCTCAGCATACACATCAACCCATAGAGAAAGGTCATAGGAAAGCACATCAAAATCATGAGGAGTGGATTTTAAATTATAGGGTAAAAAAGTATTGCTCTTTTTCGGAACATTCAAAAAATTAAAAAAGACCAAGAGCCAAATCATTATAGATTTTACCTTATATTCCTTATCACTTGCAAATCAGAAAAATTAAAGTTATTAATAAGAAAAATAAAAAAGGAGGTAAAAAAGGATGAGAATTGAAAAATTTACGGATAATGCAAAAGAGGCAATTTATAAGGCACAAAATCTTTTAATTGATTTAAAACATACACAGCTTGATATTGAGCATTTGTTTTACGGTCTTTTAGATATAGAAAACTCTCCTGTTTCCGAGATATTGAACAAACTCGGGGTATCTCCACAAATAGTAAAAGACAGATTAAAAAGAGCACTTGACCGAATGCCACAGATAGAATCAGGTTCTTACCCTGTAAACCAGATTTATATCACTCCCAGGCTCAATGATGTATTCAAAATCGCGGAAGAGGAAGCAAAAAGGATGGGTGATGAATACATTGCATCAGAGCATCTATTCCTTGCAATTGTTGAAAAAGGTGATGGAGATGCAGGAAGAATTTTAAGGGATTATCATGTAGATAAAGAAAAAGTGTACAAAGCACTCTATGAAATCAGGGGAACACAGAGGGTTCTTGACCCTCAGGCAGAGAGTAAATATAAAGCACTTGAAAGATTCACCCAGGATTTAACCCATCTTGCAAAGAATGGAAAACTTGACCCTGTTATAGGAAGGGATGAGGAGATAGAAAAAACAATAATGGTTCTTTTGAGAAAAACAAAGAATAATCCTGTTTTAATAGGTGAGCCAGGAGTTGGTAAAACTGCAATTGTGCATGGACTTGCTCAGAGAATTGTAAAAGGTGAGGTTCCTGACCCACTTAAGGACAAAAGAATTCTCCAGCTTGATATGGGAGCAATTCTTGCGGGAACAAAATTCAGAGGAGAATTTGAGGAAAGACTGAAAGCGGTAATTGATGAGGTTAAAAAGAGAAAAGGAGAAATAATACTTTTTATTGATGAAATTCACACAATTGTCGGAGCAGGAGCTGCAGAGGGTGCAATAGATGCAGCAAATCTCTTAAAACCATCACTTGCTGCAGGTGAACTTAGAGTCATCGGTGCAACTACTCTTGATGAATACAGGGAACATATTGAAAAAGACGGTGCACTTGAAAGAAGATTTCAGCCAATTTTTGTGGATGAACCGAGTATCGAAGAAACAATAGAAATCCTGAAAGGTTTAAAACAGAGATATGAAGAACATCACAAAGTAAAAATTCTTGATGAAGCAATTGAGGCAGCAGTAAAACTTTCTGCAAGATATATCCAGGGAAGAAAATTACCTGATAAGGCAATCGATTTACTTGATGAAGCCTGTGCCTACACAAGAATGAAACTTTCCGATATGCCCGAAGACTTAAAATCCCTGAAAGAGGAAATTGAAAAACTCGAGGAAGAGGGTAAAACCGCTGCACAATACGGAGATAATGAAAAAGCCAAGGAAATAAAGGAAAAACTTGAAAAATATTATAAAATCTACGAGGAAAAGAAAAAGGAATGGGAAAAAACCTCAAAGGCTGATGATGTGGTTGATAAAGAGGATGTAGCAAAAATAGTGGAAAAAATAACAGGGATTCCTGTTCAGGAACTTGTGGAAGATGAGGCACAGAGATTACTCAGAATGGAAGAGGAACTTTCAAAAAGGGTAATAGGACAGGAGGAAGCTGTAAGAGCGGTTTCAGAGGCAATAAGGAGGTCAAGGGCAGGGCTTTCAGCCAAACAGAGACCCATAGGTGTTTTTCTGTTTCTCGGACCAACAGGAGTCGGAAAAACACATCTTGCAAGAGAACTCGCGAGATTCTTATTTAAAGACCCTGATGCACTCCTGAGAATTGATATGTCCGAATATATGGAAAAACACTCTGTTTCAAAACTCATAGGTGCTCCACCTGGATATGTGGGTTATGAAAAAGGAGGACAGTTAACAGAAGCTGTCAGAAGAAGACCCTATCAGGTAATTCTTCTTGATGAAATTGAAAAAGCAGACCTTGAGGTTTTAAACATCCTCTTACAGGTCTTTGATGCAGGAAGATTAACGGATTCACATGGAAGAACTGTTGATTTTAGGAATACCATATTTATAATGACAAGCAACATCGGCTCTGATATACTTCTGGAAAACGGTATAGATTTTGAAAGCAAAAAGATAAGGGTTTTAAATCTTGTTCAGAGAAGATTACCTCCTGAATTTATAAACAGAATTGATGATATAATTATATTCAAACCGCTTTCAAGAGATGACCTTAAAAAGATTGTTGAACTTGAACTTGAGCCTGTAAAAGAGGCATTGAAAGAAAGAAATATTGAAGTGGAATTCGATGACTCTATAAAAGATGTGATAATTTCAAGAGGCTATGACCCATCCTTTGGAGCAAGACCTCTTAAGAGGGTGGTGGCAAAACTTGTTGAAAACGAAATCTCACTGAAAATCATAAAAGGTGAAATTAAAGAAGGTGATAAAATAAAGGTATATTTTGAAAATAATGAGGTTAAAATAGAAAAAATGTAGCCGCAGATTTCAGTCTGCGTAAAATGACTTTATTCTCTTAACTAATAACCTTAGACCAATCTTTAGAGAAATCCCTAAATAATAATCACCCTCGGATTTTGTGACATCATGCTCAAAATATTCAATATAATATCTTCCTGCATCAACACTGATAATTAAAATACCGAAAGGTGAAAAATCAAGAGAAGTTCCTAGAATATAATAAGAAGATGTAGCTTGACCGAGTGAAAAAAACAATAATGTAAATTGAGACAACAGAGGAAAAGGAGTTTCTCCGTAAAGTTCCAATACCAAAGGATAATAATAATCAATTTCCTTTGTATTTTTAATAGTATCGATATAAGTTTTAAATTCTTTTTTATTTGTAAGTGGCAAAACAATAGACAACCTGGGATTAATTAAACCAACTGCTCCCATCTTTTTTCCTATAACAACAGAAGCAAGGCTGAAACCAAATCCTATTCCTGGGTTCAATAAACGTTCCATCCCTATTCCACCTCTTAAACAAAGAATATCAGTTTTAAATCTTCCAAAGTTTCCATCCTGTCTGGCATATGTATAGTCAAGAAACGAAGCGTATGCCCAATTTGTTTCTACTTTCCAATTTTTTTCTTCTTTCAAAATTAAAAACAAAACTAATAAAATCACTTCAAATCCCTGATCCACTCAATTAAAGTTCTTGTCAGAAATCCTGACCCTCCCTCCGGATTTACTCCCCAGAATTTTGAATTAAAAGAAGGACCTGCTATATCAACATGTGCCCAGGGAATTTTTTCATCAACAAATTCCTTTAAAAATAATGAAGCAGTTATTGCTCCTCCTTCCCTTCCACCTGAATTTTTAACATCAGCAAATTTGGTTTTTATTTTTTCCTTTAATTTCTTATCAAGGGGCATATGCCATAAACTCTCTCCTGCTTTCTTTGATGCTTTTAAAAGAGAGTCTTTCAAAAATTCATCATCTGTAAAAAGACCCGCTGTATAATCTCCGAGTGCCACAACACATGCACCTGTCAGGGTTGCAAAGTCAATTATATAATCGGGCTTTAACTCAGAAGCATAGGCAAGGGCATCAGCAAGAGTTAATCTTCCCTCTGCATCCGTACTTATTATTTCAATCTTTTTACCGTTATAGGCTGTAACAACATCATCCGGTCTCTGTGCTGTGCCCGAGGGCATGTTCTCACACGCAGGAAGTATTCCATGAATTTCATAGGGAGGATTCCATTCATCAAGAATAGAAAAAATTCCGAGAACATCACATCCACCGCTTTTGTCATACTTCATTCCAAGCATATAACTCGGTGGTTTTAAAGAAAGTCCTCCTGAATCAAAGGTTATTGTTTTACCTATAAGAACAATCTTTTTCTTTGCTCTTTTTGGCTTATAAACAAGGTGAATAAATCTGGGAGGGTTATTACTTCCTTTTGCAACACCGTAAAAGGCATTAAATCCCCTTTTAACAATTTCCTTCTCATCAAAAATATGAACCTCTATATTTTTAGATTTTTCAGCTATTTCCTTTGCCTTTTCTGCCATGTAAATCGGAGTTGCAATATTTGGAGGGGTATTTGCAAGGTCTCTGGAAAAATAAGTTGCCCTGACAAGAAGTTCTGAAAATTTCAAATCCTCTTTTCTTATTCCTGTATTCTCAAAACATATTTCACCAAGTTCTGCTTTTTTATCCTCTTCCTTTTTTGGAAACCTGTAATTTCCGAGCAATACACCTTCATAAATTTTTGCAATCTCTTTCTTTTTAAATTCTTTTCTTACAAGAACAGATACACCTGTAATTTTTTTATTCCTTATTTCATATCCGAGTTTTCCTGATGTGTTTAAAAGTGTTACAGGGGAAAATGTTTTCTTTTTACCCAGTCCGCAAAGTATATATATCTTTCCTTTTTCAGAAAGAAAAACAAGTTCACCCTCTTTTCCACTGAACACATTTTCAGGAATCCTTATTCCGATTTCCTTTATTATCTTTTCACCCTCAAAAACAAAAACACATAAGGGATTTTTTCTTTTGTTATTTAATTTTTCAGAAATTTTTACCTTTACCATCTATGATTATAAATAAAATCCTTTATCCTGTTCAATAAATTTATTACTTCTAACTAAAATCTCAAATATTACTTTTTAATCACCCTGCTCTTTACAATATTCCTCCTGTTATCAGAGACAGAAAGAAAATATATACCTTCAGGTAAACTTGAAACATCTGTTATGCGCAGTAAATTTCCTGAATTTTTATATTTCACATAAACCCTCCTGCCCGTGGATGTATACAGAGAAACCCTGTAATCATTTACTGATTTTTCATCCAGAATCACAGAGATATATCTATTGAAGAACAGGGAAGAATTCAAATCAGTCAGAATCTTTATTTTATTACCTGTGCCAAAATAATTCTCCTGTTCCATCAATGTTCCTTTCAACTTTATAAGATATGCGTCTCCTCCTCCCTGTCCAAAGGAGGTTGTATATCCAAGAATTGCATAACCTCCATCATTTGTTTTGCATGCAGAAAATCCTTCCTCTGTTCCTGCACTTCCTCCAACTGTTTTTGTCCATAAAACATTTCCAGCAGAATCTATCTTCAATATATAAACATCCACATACCCTGCGCCATAAGACCTTGTCATGCCTGAAATAAGGTAACCTCCATCATCTGTTGGAACAATTGCATATCCTCTATCCTCGTCAGCTCCTCCATATGTTCTTGTCCATACCGTGTCACCATTAGCATCCAGTTTTAAAACCCATATATCAAAATTCCCTGCTCCAAAGGAATAGGTATATCCCACCACCATATACCCTCCGTCATGTGACCGACATATACCCCATCCTCCATCTGTATCAGCTCCTCCATACCATTTCTCCCATATAAGATTTCCATTACTATCTATTTTGGCAACATACACATTCCATCCTCCCCAGAAAGAGTTTGTATAACCTGTAAGAACATACCCACCATCACCGGAAAGACATATTGCCTTTCCCTCTTCATTATTCGCTCCACCATAAACTCCTGTCCATAAAGTATCACCATTGGGGGTAATTTTTAAAACATAAACATCATATAATCCTGTTCCACTGTAGGAAGCGGAAAAACCAATGGCAACATAACAGGAATCAGGTGTATTAATCATATAATAAGCACCATCCTCAGCCACACCACCATAGGTTGCAGACCATACAAGATTTCCCAGAGAATCTGTTTTGATAAAAATAACATCACATTGCCCTGCACCTGTTCCCCATGTATAACCTGTTATAATATATCCTTTATCATAATCCTCAAGAGCATAATAACCAAAATTATCATAATCATCTCCAAAGGTTGTTTGCCATTCCACATGCCCACCCGCATTTGCTTTAACAAGATAAATATCATATCCAACAGCACCAAAAGACCCTGTTCTACCACCTATTATATATCCTCCATCAGAGGTCTGTTGTACAGAAAATCCATAATCAGGGCTTCCGCCACCGTATGTTCTTGTCCATTCTGTATCAGGAGGTGTTTGAGAATAGAGAGGCATTGAAATTATCACCATCAAAGCAAGGGATATTAATCCCCTCATAACTTTACCTCCTTTTGATTTTAACAATTCACACATATTAATAATTAACACGGACTTATCTATAAAACAGGAATTTTACTCATATGGAAATGATTGTTGCACAGCAGAATTATTCAGAGAAAATCAGGTTATTGCAACTTTTTTAAAATATATGTTAAAATGTTTCCACAAAATATGAACAAAAATTCACAATTCAGATTAAAGGCAGTGGAGAGCTATTTCAGAACAGGGTCTTTAAGAAAAACCGCACAGAAGCTAAGCATTCCCTATCAAACCCTTCACAGATGGGTGAAATGGTTTAAGGAAGGAGGGAAGGAAAATCTTGAAAGAGAGAAATTTATTTACAGAGAACCGTGGAACAGAATTTCTCCTGATATTGAAAAAATAATCGTTTCATTAAAAGAAAAAGAGCCGGCTCTCACAGTCAGAAAAGCAAGAGAAAAACTGGAGAAAAAGGGAATCAAAATTTCCATAAAAGGAATATGGAATGTATGGAAAAGATATGGCTATGCAGGGTTTAAAAAAGAAAATTTAAGCAATGAATGGACTGAATCCTGCGAATTCACAGTTGAAGCAACCAGAAAACTGAAAAAAGCACAGAGTTTATTTGAAAAAGGAAAAATAAAAGAAGCATCTAAAATATTAAATTCTATACCTTTTTTACCCAGAAATGAGTTGATTCTCAAAATTCCTGATTCTTTTTTAAATTTAAGAAGACTGGTTGAAAAGCACATTTATCAATTCGGACAAATTCCTCCTGGTTTATACTTGGAAAACACCAGAAAACTGATTACAGAATTAAAAAAAAGAAAAATGTATTACTCAATGCTGAGGACAGGAATAACTGAAATAATTACCCTTGAATGGCTTGGGGAACCTTACAAGCAGGTAAAAAAAATAAACAGAATAAAAAAACTCATAGAAAAAAATAACGGTTACTGCTCCTATCTTTTATTTGAACCACTCTTCACCTTATCAGTATCAGAAGCAATCTGTTATGCGGTTATGGGGAATATTGATAAAGCACGGAAAATTATGAGTATATGTAAAAAATTGTTACGTCAGAAAAAAACTGTCTCACCCTATTTTCTTTTTGATATGGGTTCCCTTTGCATGAATCTTGAAGAATATAGAGAAGCAGAACATTGGTTTAAAAAATGCCTTGATGGTCTTGATTCTGAAACAAAAAAGATAGCAGAAGGATATTTATTCAATATCTCTATGCTTAAAGGGAACTTTCATAAAGTAAATAAATCCCTGAAAAAAATTGAATGGCAGAAATGGGTTCATAATTCATGGTTTTTTTTATTTCAGGCACTCTATGCACTCACAAAGGGCTCTCCTTACAGGGCAATAGAACTCTCCCAAAAATCCCTCAACCTCCTCAAAAAGGGTGAAATCAAAAGGGGAATATTTACAAACTATTTAACAATAGCATGTACATACTCAGGAATAGGTGAAACTGAAAAAGCAAAAGAAATTCTCAAAAACACCCTAATTATTATTAAAAAATTGAAATTAAAAAAAGAAGAAACAATAATAAAATTACTTTTACAGAAAAAAGAAAAATATCTTAAAAAAGAAAATATCTTTCCAAGTGTAAAATTAATACTGCTTTTAAATTCAGGTAGATATGAAAAGGCTTATTTTTATTCAAAAAATAAATATCTGATACCACATTTTTACCGATATATAACCTTTTATCCAGAACTGATAGGCAAGAGAATAAAAAATAGAAAACCGACATTTTTACCAAAATCAATTCTCAGACTTCCTGTTTTCAAAAAAGAAACCATAACATTTCATATTCAATTTCTGGGTAAATTGAAAATATACAGAATTGAAGGAAAGGAGATTGAATCTGTGACTCAGAAGGAACGGATAAAATTCAGCCTGACACCAAAACAAAAGGCACTTCTAATACATCTGGCACTCAGAATTCCTGAACCAGGAAGAATTATTTCACTGGACTCTTTATATAAAAATTTCTGGAAAAATTCAAAAAATCCCTCGAAAAATCTATCACAATTACTGACAAAACTGAGAAAACAGCTCAGAATCCCCTCACATTTTCTTGAAGTTTCAAGAAAAGGGGAGAAACCTGTATTAAAAAACAACGGAATATATTTCATTACCGATTATTTTGAATTCAGGGAAAAAATTGCAGGAGCAGGAGCCCTTTTAAGAGCTGGTCAATGGGAACTTGCAAAAAGAGAATTCATATCAGCATTCAGACTTGTAAGGGGAGAACCTTTCTTGAGAATGTATGACAGATGGAGTGAAGATTTAAGACTGGGTATCATTTTTGAAATTGAAAAAGAAATGATAAAATTCATTGAAGAATGCAAAAACAGAAATGAATTAAAAATTGCAAGAAAAATTTTTCAAAAAGGTAAAAAAATCTTCAAATATTCTGACAAATTTAAAGAATTATGATTGTCTAAATTTTTCCCATTCAATTCTATGTTTATCACAGAAATTTAAATTATACTGCGCGCTTATAACTTCCTTTTGAAAATGACTGTTATAAAGAACACAATTTTTATCATCACAAAAATTAAAATCTTTCCTTTCAATAATTGATTTATAAAAGAAAATCCCCTGGATTACATAAGCACATAGAATTTTTGTTAATCTTTTATCATTTTCTTTCAAATAATAATCTTTAAATTCAGGAACCGATTTTAGAGTTTCTGCAATATAATAATCCCTGTCCTTTGCAGGTGCATGAACAATTCCGGGAATAGAAATTAGAACAGGAAAGGAAAGAATTATAACCCTTAAATGCCATCTGTCAGAGAAAGTTGCTATTAACTGGTCTGTAAAAAAGAAAGGAAAGCCATTATTTAAATCCTTGAGTTCTGAAGGAATAAAATCATGATAAATTTTCAAAAACTTAAAAGCATCATAAATAATTCCCTTTTTCCTTTTTTCCCTTTTTAAATTTCTTTTCTCATAATCAATTTCTATGGGAAAGGGATTATCATTCAAATCTTTTTTTAAAGGATGAAGAACTCTTATTTTTGCAAGATATTCTGCTATTTTATTCAATCTTTCTCCTTCAAGATTTAAAAAAGGATCATTTTTCAAAAAAACTTCAAAACCCTTATTTACAAAAAAATCTTTTATCTCTTCCCAATTCACCGCATCATGATTAACCGAATAAAGGTAAATTTTTTTATTCATTTTTGAAATTATATGATATAATAATAGAGGCATGTCTCAAATAACTTATAATGATTTTTTAAAAATTGAATTAAGGGTAGGAACAATAATAAAGGTTGAAGATTTTCCTGAAGCAATAAAACCTGCCTATAAATTATGGATTGATTTCGGAGAACTGGGAATCAAAAAATCAAGTGCTCAGATAACAAAACTTTATAAAAAAGAAGAACTTTTAGGAAGACAGGTAATTGCAGTATACAATCTTCCGCCAAAAAAGATAGCAAACTTCATCTCAGAATGTCTTATTTTGGGTGTAATTCTTGAAGGAAATGAAGTTGTATTACTTCAGCCTGACAGAAAAGTGCCGAACGGGAAAAGGATTTTGTGAGAATCGCAGATGTTACTGAATCAAATCTCTGCTAAAAATCTCCTTTTAAAAAATGTAACTCTTTTATATTCAGAAAATGATATTATCAAAATAATTGATTTTTCCCTATTTTTTATTTATTATTTCCAAGGGAAAGAATTATGAAAAAACAAAATCCTTATGATGAAAAATATTCAAAAAAAGAATTTTACTGGGGAAAGAAACCTTCTGCAATATGTGATAGAGTTATAGAAATTGTTAAACCCTCCTCTGGTTTTCATCCGAAATTACTTGACCTCGGTTGCGGTGAAGGAAGAAATGCCGTTTATTTTGCAAAACATGGTTTTGAAGTTACGGGTCTTGATTTATCATTACCAGGTTTAAAGAAAACAGAAATGTATGCTCAGGAAGCAGGAGTTAAAATTAAAACAATTCATGCAGATATAATCACCTACAAACTTGAAGAAATTTATGATGTGATTTTCTCAACAGGAACTCTTCATTATCTTCCACCTGAAGTAAGAAAAGAACGGTTTGAGGATTATAAAAAACACACTTCATTTAATGGTCTGAATGTATTATCCGTATTTGTGGAAAAACCCTTTATCAAAAGGGCACCTGATGCTGAAGAAAATGCTTTTCTTTATAAATCAGGTGAATTAATGAATTATTACTGGGACTGGGAAATTCTTTATTGCACAGAAGAAATATTTGATTGTATGTCAAGCGGTATTCCTCATAAACATGCGGTAAATAGAATAATAGCAAGAAAACCTTATTAGAAATGAATTCCAATTAAATTCAACAAAATAGAAAGAGAATAAAATATACACTGTATAGCAAATTCCAATTAATAAACTTTACTATTTATTATGAAGCCAAAAAATTACCTTTTTTATCGATATTCAGAGCATCCAAAAACTTTTTGGAAAATTTATAATTACAGAAAAACAGTTGAAATAATAAAGATTTTAAAATGCTCAAAATAATATTCTCATTTGTCATATTCATTCACGGTCTAATTCATCTTCTTGGATTTGTGAAAGAATGGAATTTAGCCAGCATAAATCAACTGACAGGAGAAACGCTTATTCCATTATCAGGCTGGTCATCAAAAATTGCCGGAATTTTCTGGTTAAGTGGTAGTTTATTTTTTATAGCTTCAGGAATAATATATCTATTCAGAAAAGACTGGTGGTGGATGATTGCAGTTACAGCAATTATCATTTCCCAAATTCTTATCATAATTTATTGGAAAGATGCAAAAATCGGGACTATTGCAAATATTTTTATACTTATTGCCAGCATCTTTTCATACGGAACATGGAGTTTTAACAGAATGACACAGAACGAAATTAATTCATTGTCACCCAAAAAAGAAACAGAGAAAAAAATAATAACTTTGGAAATGATCAATAACCTTCCACCTATTATACAAAAATGGCTTACACGTTCTAATATTATCGGAAAAGAAATCATTCAGGCTGCATATTTGAAACAGAAAGGTAAAATGAAAACAAAACCTGAAGGTAAATGGATGTCTGTGGATGCAGAGCAATATATTACTATCGACCCTCCCGGGTTTATATGGGTAGCTGATGTAAAATCTCCTCCCTTTTTACATCTTTCAGGTAGAGATAAATACGAAAACGGCAAAGGACATATGCTTATAAAATTGTTTTCTCTTATTCCAGTGGTTAATGTTAGTGGAAAAGAGATAGACCAGGGGGCTTTGCTAAGATTTCTGGGTGAAATTGTATGGATACCCTCGGCTGTTTTAAGTGATTACATTAAATGGGAAGAAATAGATTCATTGACTGCAAAAGCTACGATGAGTTATGGAGGAATAACAGCTTCGGGAATATTCAGGTTTGACAAAAACGGAGATTTTGTAAGTTTTGAAGCTCAACGTTATTATTATCGTAAAGAAGGCTCAACTCTTGAAAAATGGGTAATTACAGCAGATAAAAAATATAAAGAATTTGAAGGGATAAGAGTCCCTGTGAGCCTTTCTGTAACATGGAAGTTCAAAACAGGTGATTTTACATGGTATAAAGTGGAAATAACTGAAATAAAGTATAATAAATTAAAGGAGAAATAAAATAAATAAAATAGTCAGAAATATTCTCGCAATCGGTATAGCGATTTTACCCATCAATTTCATAATGATATGGTATCGTTTAACACAAACAGAAGGATTTTCCACAAAAGACATGCTTCTCTATCCTCTGCTTTTTGGAGGTGGTTCCATAATACTCATACTTTTATTGAATAAATATCTGGTAAAGGACACATTTAAAGAAACTTTCAACTCAGGAAAAGGCAACTGGTATTGGGACATTTTAGCAGGGCTTATCTTGACTGCTATCTATTTTATAATGATGTACATAGAAAGAGCCACATTAATGCGATGGCTTCCCAGAGGTAGCCCACCCAATAGAGAAATAATTAATGTGATGATAGACCTGGCAAACAGTCCATTGCTGATGGTTATATGGTTTGGTCCTGTATTATGGATCGGAATTGCCTTATATGAGGAACTTTCAAGAACCTTTTTACTCAAATGCTTATGGAATACCGCTGATAATAAAATCTGGCATATTACAGTTATATTTCTTGCCTCCGCATTAATCGGCATAATTCATCTATATCAAGGGCTATTCGGAATTATATCCATAGGAATTAAAAGTGTGATAATGAGTTTCTATTTTTACAAATTCCGAAGATTGCTTCCCTTGGTACTTTCACATGGATTATATGACGGATTCCAATTTGCATACTTTATTATGCAGATACGCCAATTAAATTAAGTGATTTTTATACTTCAAAAAGGATTGATAAAGGTATAAAAAATATGAAAGAGAAAAAGAGATCCTTAAATCCTGAACAAATGCCCCTCACATTTACAATCCGTTGCTCCGAATTTTTTTAAAGGAATTTCATATTTTTGTGAAAAATACTCGGCCAATTTACATTCAAGTCTTTCCCTACATTTTTCCTGAACCAAAATGATTGTTTTTATTTTTCCCTTTTCAAGCAGATAATCAATATGCCAGTGTTTCTTTTTTCTCAAACCCTCTGATAATTCGATATGCCTTTTAACTCTTTTAAATCCTGCTTTTCCGTTTGCAGAACCTATATAGATGTATTTTCCTTTAAAGTATTTTTTACCTAAAGAACCTACTTTAATAAAACCTTTTAATTCTAAAACTAAAATATATGCTCTTTGACAATCTATTTTTTAAACCTTTACTCCTTCTTTCATTTTCTCAATAATTATCTCTGCAGCTCTCTTTCCTGACAGGAGCATTGCTCCGAATGTTGGTCCCATCCTGGGAAGACCGAAAGTTTCTGCAACCGACATTCCTGCAACAATAAGTCCTGGAAAAACTTCACCTGTATGTTCAACTATTGCATCTTCTGATGCTTCAACCCACATTGCTCCCAGACCTTTCATCTTTATATAGCCCCTTTCCTCAAGTGACTTTACTACAAATGCGTCATGGCCTGTTGCATCAATCACAAACTTTGATTCAAGAGCTATAGGGTCAACACATGTAATCTGTCTCGGAAGTCCTTCAATGGGAGACCAGTTAACTACCACTCCTGCAACTCTTGCTTTTCCATTATCTTCTCTTATAACAACATCGTCAAACTTAGTTAATTGCAAAAACTTCGCTCCGGCATCACTTGCTGCTGCAATTAATTTTGAGCATGCCTGTGCTCCATCTGTAACGTAAAGACCGGGGCTTGCCTCTTCAAACCTCACACCTATCTCCTTCAAATATTCCTGAGAAGGAGCTCTGAATGTAACTTTATTCATGAAAAATCCACCCAGCCAGAATCCTCCTCCGAGATAATTATTTCTTTCTATAATAAGGGTATTAAGTCCTTTCTTTGCCAACTCTCTTCCTGCTGTCAAACCTGCTGGACCTGCTCCTACAATTATTACATCACTTTCAATAACACTCTCAAACATCTTTAAAAATCCCTGTGTAATAGCCTTTGAAACATCCCTTTCGGAAACTTTTTCAAACATTTTTGAATCTCCTTAAAATTAAAGGGATTAGAACCCTCTTGAATCTTTCTATTGAGAATAATTATACTCCCTCATTGATAGAAAATCAATACTTATTTTAAAATTCTATAATGTATTTTCAGGACATCATCGAAGTCCTCGGTAATTTCTGGAAAAAAAAGGGATGTATAATTTTTTCTCCCTATAATTCAGAGGTCGGTGCAGGGACCTTTAACCCTGCGACTTTTTTGAGATGCCTGGGCAAAAAGCCATGGAAATGCGCATATTTTGAACCAACAAGAAGACCAAAAGACGGTAGATATGGAGAAAATCCGAATAGGGTTCTTCAGTATTTTCAATATCAGGTGGTTTTAAAACCACCACCTGAAGACGTTCAGGAAATTTATCTTGAATCTCTTGAAACCTTAGGAATTAAAATAAATGAACATGATATAAGATTTGTTGAAGATGATTGGGAATCAGAGACACTTGGAGCATGGGGAATAGGATGGGAGGTATGGCTTGATGGTCTTGAGATTACACAGTTCACATATTTTCAGCAGATAGGCGGAATTGACCTTGACCCCATAACCTGTGAAATAACCTATGGGCTTGAAAGAATCGCAATGTTTTTACAGAATAAAAAATCCATTTTTGATATTGACTGGAATGAAAGTATTAAATGGGGGGATATTTATAAATTGAATGAAAAGGAATTTTCCGAATATTATTATCATATTGCAAACCCAGAACTCTGGAGGAATTTTTTTGAAAATATGTATAAAGAAACAGAGAGTCTTCTTGAAAAAGACCTTATAATGCCTGCATATGATGGAGTTATAAAGATTTCCCATGCCTTTAATATCCTTGATGCAAGGGGTGTTATTTCAGTAGCAGAAAGACAAGTTATGATTCAGAGAATAAGGAAACTGGCAAATCTTGTCGCACAGAAATATCTTGAAAAACATGGCTGAATTCTTGTTTGAAATCGGTACCGAGGAATTACCTCCCTTTTCCATAAAATCTTCGGCTTTAAAATTAAAAGAAGAATTTGAAAATCTTTTTAAAGAAGAAAAAATTGAACACGGAGAAATTAAATGTTTCGGGACTCCCAGAAGAATAGGAATTTTAATTACAAATTTAAGTGAAAAACAAAAGGAATACGAAGAGGAAATAAAAGGACCACCCTATCATGTTGCATTTAATGAAAAGGGAGAAAAGACACAGGTGCTTCAAAAATTTCTTGAAAGTTATAAAATAAAAGAAGATTCCATAGAAACAAGGGAAGAAAAGGGAAGAAAATACATATATGCAAAGATAAAAAAAGGAGGGAGGGACACAAAAGAAATAATAAGGGAAAACATTTTAGAAATATTAAAGAGAATTCCCTTTAAAAAGAGGATGAAATGGGGGATAGAAGGACTGACCTTTGCAAGACCCATAAGATGGATTTTATCCCTCTGGGATGATGAAATTTTTGATTTACTCCTTCCTTTTAGAACAGGGAACAAGACAAGGGGAAATAGACTTTTCGGTAATAAGGAAATAGAGATAACCCGTATTTCTTATTATGAAAAGCTTTTAAAGGAAAACGGGGTTATCCCTGAATGGGAAGAAAGAAGAAAAATCATAGAAGAAAAAATTAAAAAATTATGTGAAGAAATAAAAGGAATCCCTGAGATTGAAGAAGAGCAGATTGAAGAACTCACAGGTCTTGTGGAATATCCGGGAGTTATACTCTGTGAATATTCCGAAAAATACCTTTCACTTCCAAAGGAAATAATTTTCACTGCAATGAAATCCCATCAGAGATATGTACCCGTTACATCAAAAGACGGAAGGGTTTTACCCTATTTTATTGCTGTGATAAATAATACAGAAGAAAAGAAAGAGATAATAAGGAAAGGGCTTGAAGAGGTCTTAATTGCACGTCTTGAAGATGCTAAATTTTACATTGAAAAAGACACAGAAATTCCGCTTGAAGAAAGAACAAAGTTTTTAAAAGAGATTCTCTGGATAAGAGGTCTTGGAAGTATTTATGATAAAAACCAAAGGGTTAAAAATATTTCAGAATATCTGATTTCAAATTCAAACTTAAAGGGAGATAAGGAATTGATTTCAAAAGTGATAAACCTTATAAGAACAGATTTAACCACCGAAATGGTGAGAGATGGAAAGGAATTTACCGAACTTGAAGGTATCATTGCATCAGAATATGCAAAGATTCAGAAAAAGGATGAAAGAATAGTAAAAATTTTAAGGGAATACAGATTGCCCAGATTTTTAAACGATTTATTGCCTGAAACCGATGAGGCAAAAATAATTTCAATTTCTGATAAAATTGATACAATATGTGCTCTTATGAGTTCAGGATACAAAATAAAAGGTTCAAAAGACCCAATGGGTTTAAGAAGATTACTCTACTCTCTTTTTTATCTTATTCTTTCAAAAGAAATAAAAACCGATGTGGAGAAACTTATAAATTTCTCTATGGAAGAGTTAAAAAAACAGAATATAAAAATAAAGGTAGAAAAAGAAAAGATAATAGAAGAAATACTGAAAAGATTTGAAAATTTTCTTGAGGAATTTAAGAATATAAGATATGATATTGTGGATGCTGTAATAGAAAGTGAAGTAAAAGACCTGTATCTTATTTACAAAAAAGCTGTTGTTCTGCAGGAACATCTTGAAAAGGAAAAGGAGATTTTTGAGAAAATAATAATAGGGCAGAAAAGGGTTTTCAATATTATAAAAACAGAGAAAACGGATGGTAAAATTGATGTAAATCTATTTGAAAAAGAGGAAGAGAAGGTACTTTTTGAAAAAGTTAAAGAAATAGAACCGGTTTTTACAGAAAAACTTAATAAAGAGGACTTTGAAGAAGCTTTCAGGGAACTCTTAAAATTAAGGGAGCCTATTGATAGGTTTTTTGATAATGTATTTGTAATGACAGAGAACTTGGAAACAAGAAAAAACAGATTAAATCTTTTGAAACTGGTCTGGAATGTATTTAAAAAATATGGAAACCTATCAAAGATTGTCATTTAAAGGGTTAAAATCCCGATGTAAAAAAAGGAGGACTTAATGAAAATAATTGTTTTATCAAAAAGAGTCCCTGATACAGGTGTTCCAATAAAAGTTAAAGATGATGGCTCAGGACTTGATTTATCCTCCATTCCCTTTGTAATGAACCCTTATGATGAATATGCTCTTGAAGCAGCTCTAAGGATAAAGGAGAAAAAAGGAGAAGGTGAAATAATTCTTCTTGCAGTAGGCAATGATGATTATAAAGAAACATTGAGACACGGGCTTGCAATGGGAGCTGACAGGGCAAAATTGATAAAAACAGATGACCCTCTGGCTCTTGACGCAATGCAGGTTGCAAATCTTTTAATTCAGGAGATTAAAAATGAAAATCCTGATGCTGTATTCTGTGGTAAAAAAGCGGTTGATGATGAAAGAAACTATATACACACCTATCTAGCTACAAAACTTGGGCTTCCTTTTATTTACGGTGCTGTGAATATTGAAGCAGAAGACAGAAAATTTAAAGTAATAAAAGAAACAGAAAAAGGACTTGCAACATATGAAACTCCTGTACCTTCATTTATCACCTTTGACAAATGTCAGTTTGAACCCAGATATCCTTCTTTAAGAGGAATAATGATGGCAAAGAAAAAACCAATTGATGAAGTGACTCCAGGGGATACAGGTAATAGAAAGGTTGAATCCGTTAAATATGAACCACCTCCTGCAAAGAAAGCAGGTAAAATTATTGACCTTCCTTTCCCTGACAACGTAAAAGAGCTTGTTCGTCTTTTAAAAGAAGAAGCAAAAGTATTATAATAAAAGGAGGGTAAAAATGATAGGAATTTATCTTGAGAATAAAGACGGAAAAATTAAAAAACATTCACTTGAACTTTTAACCTTTGCAGGAAAGGCCTTTGAAGATGAAATACTTGCTTTTACTTTTGGTAAAGAAGTTGAAAAAAGTGATGTTTTCAAATTCGGAGCTGACTCTTTTTATTTAATATCAGGTTCAAATGAAATAAAAACTGAAGAAGGAATATCAAAGGCAATTTTTGAATTTTTAAAGGATAAAGATGTAAAGATATTAATTTTCCCTGCTTCAAATACAGGAAGGGATATTGCAGCAAGGGTTTCTGCATTACTTGATTTACCCTTGGTTCAGGATGTTGTGGAGTTTAAGAAGGAAGACGGGAATCTCACATTTAAAAGACCGATTGTTGCAGGAAAAGCTTATGTGTGGGAAAAGGTAAATTCTGAAAAATTTGCGATTTCTGTAAGACCGAATGTTTTTCCTCCTGAGGAAAATCAGAAGGAAGAAAAATTTGAAAAATTTGAAAAATTTGAGGTAAATATTGAGGAAAGTATAAAAATTGTTGATATAAAAGAAAAAGAAGAGGGAGAAATTGATGTGGCAGAGGCAGAGATAATTGTTTCAGGAGGAAGAGGAGTTGGTGGACCTGAAGGATTTAAACCTTTAAAGGAGCTTGCAAAAGTACTGGGAGCTGCAATAGGTGCCTCAAGGGCAGCAGTTGATGCAGGCTGGATAGACCATTCTCATCAGGTAGGACAGACAGGAAAAACCGTTTCACCTAATCTTTATATTGCCTGCGGTATATCAGGAGCACTTCAGCATCTTGCAGGAATGAGAACAAGCAAAGTAATAGTAGCAATAAATAAAGACCCGAATGCTCCTATCTTTCAGGTAGCAGATTATGGAATTGTAGGAGATTTGTTTGAAGTGGTACCTGCTTTAACAGAGGAAATAAAAAAAATTAAAGGGTGATTTTTAACATATTAATTTCGGTTTCCTTCATCTTCCAGAATACCTGGGCAGGGGGCAGGGATACATCAATAATAAACAATGACACTTTAAAAACCTTTTATAATGCCTTTCAGATTGACCCCTTTAGTTCTTATGACACTTTATATATATCCAGAGATTCACTGCTAATCATACCAAGTTCTATAATTTTCGAACAGGAAGGTCTTGAAGTTAGGGGAATAACTATAAAATCTGAAGATACGGTATTTGTAGGTGTTTTTCATCCTACTTCAAATCAGGAGAATTACAAGGTATTTTACACTCTTGATTCACTCTATTTTACCTCTGGAAATTTATTATATGACACAAAACTTTTCACCAATATCAGAAGAATGTACTATTTAAAAGATTACGGGAATGCACTATGGCTTGGTTCTAATTCAGGTACGGGATGGGTATTTTATTCACCTGATTTAAATATTCTTCCTCCACAAAATTTTTACTGGTATAATTCAGGAGCCAACATCATAGGACACACCTTCTCGGACTTCCTAATTTATTCTGAATATAAAATGTATTGTTCAACAAACAAAGGTGGGGTTCTGAGATATCTAAAAAATCAGAACACCTGGCAGACCATATATCAATATCCTGCACCCTATGGAAGTGAACCAGATGCACATACACTGTTTAAAACCAAAAATGGACTCGGGATTGCCTTTTCCTTAGCTGGGGGAAGTGGTTCTCTTATTTATGAAACTCCCAATGATGTTGATTTTTATCAATTATGTCCTTTAATCCCTTCAAAAAATATAATAGGAGGTATATATTCTGATATAAGTGATAATCTCATTATAGCAGGAAACCTCCCTACAGCAGTCTATATTATAAAAAATGACACATTTTATACAACATTTCAGAGTTCTGACTGCGAAATAGACTATATATTTAAAGCAAACAATGGTATTATATACCTTCTTGCACACAGTGAAAATACAAATCCAAAAAGAAGAATCTATGCTTCCTATGACGGTATAAAATGGAATCTTATTGAAAATCTTGATTCATATGGTAACCTTGGACTTTTAACTCCCATAAGAGGGATAGGTTATAAGAAAAAAGAGATTCTTGTGGGCACCGCATATCCTCCTCGCCTTTTCAAGTCCAAATATCAAAATCATGGATACATAATTTCAAATCCTATAAAAATTAAAGGACAGCAGGGTCCTATAAAGGTAAAAGCTTACAGATTAAAAGCATATCCTGTAGGAAGTTTTACAATAAAATTCCGGACATTTAAAGATAAAAATATGACAGATACAGTTCCCTTTTCTGTGATACCTCCCCTTTATTCTGATAGTTCTTCCCTGGGAAATTATAGTTATATAACCCCTGGTGATTCGTTTATTCAATACAGAATAGAACTTTTCACATCAAATCCAGAGGTTTCACCATGGGTTGATTTTATAAAGATATATTATGAAGAGGATACAATCGGACCAGAGGTAATAAATGCCACAGCAAAGGATGGGGAATTGCAGCAGGATGGAAAGGATCCTGATGATTATGTTCTCTTTGTTTTCAATGAACCCACATCAAAACCTGTTATAGACAGATTCAATGCTGACTCCCTTTTCAAACTTTCAAACAATCACTCATGGCTCAATTCTTATGGTGACTTTGGGGGTGCAATATGGTCAGACAACGGAGAAACCTTAAAGATATATCTTGCATTCACAGGTAACAACTACCCTACAGTCATGCCGGGTGATACAGTATATGTAACCATGGAGGACAGATTCGGTTTCTGGAATACATCAAGCACAATAATAGGAGGCAGCTTTGACGATATTTTTGGACCCGAATTAAAAGTAGCTATAGCCACTGATGGAGATGTTCCTGGAGATGGAATTGAACAGGGGGATTCACTATATCTTGTATTCAATGAACCCACAAACACTCCCTATATAACCCCTTCAAATGTGGATTCATTTTTCAATTTTAAAGGTAACAGCTCTTTCGGAGATTCATTTTTTACACAATGGACAACTCCAGAAACCCTCTGTTTTGTTTTTACAGGAAAAGATTCAAGAATTTTTACAACAGATACAATTATCGTCACAGGATACGGCATTTTTGATAACAAGGGTAATACTGCCTATGGAGAAACAGGAATTTCAGGAAATTTTGACCTCAAAAATCCTGTGTGTGACAGTATAGTTGCCTATGATAACACCTTTCCTGATACCTCCATAGATTATGATGATTTTGTTGCCTTTTACTTTTCAGAAGATATAACTACAACCACCGAGATAAGTGAAATAAATATAAACAACATATTTAAACTCTCCAATAGCCATTCCTGGTTATCAGGTAATGGAAAAATAGGAAATATTTTAATCTATGAAAGATTCATATTTGTATTCCTGTCCACAGAAGGTGGTAAACCCACAGTCAGACCAGGAGATACTGTATATTTTCTTGATAATTTCATATTTGACCTTTACGGAAATCCACTTTCGGGTAAAGAAATAATAAAGGGTTCGTTCACAAAAATTAATGAAAAAAATATATATAAAAAACCTCATGTTTCCACTTTTTTAAAAGGAAACAAAATAATTATGTATCCTGCAGAAATGATAAAGGAATTTAAAATTTATGATATTGCCGGGAGAAGTGTGACCTTTAACTTTGAGAGAAAAAATAGAGAATTTATAATAAAAATAAATAAAAGAAAAGGATTATATTTTTTGATTGTCAGGGATAAAAATGAAAAAACATATAAATTCAAGATTCTGAGGATAAAATAAAATGAAAGTGATTGTTACCGGTGGAGCAGGTTTTATAGGTTCACATATCGCCGAATTTTATATCAAAAACGGCGATAAAGTTCTGATAATTGATGACCTTTCCACAGGAAAAGAAGAAAATATTCCTGAGGAAGCTGAATTTGAAAGAGTTTCAATAACAGATGAAAACAGGATAAAAGAGATATTTCAGAAATTTAAACCTGAAATTATAAATCATCATGCTGCACAGGCTTCTGTTGTAAAATCAATAGAAAATCCTTTTTATGATATGGAGGTAAATATAAAGGGAACCTTAATACTTCTTGAAAATTCTGTATCAGTAAATGCAAGAGGATTTATTTATGCAGGTTCAGGAGGAACAGCATATGGAGACCCCAAAATATTGCCTGTAAGTGAAGATTATCATGGGATACCCGAGAGTCCATATGGAATCTCAAAAAAATGTGGTGAGATGTATGGATTATTCTTTTCTGATAAAATTCCTTTCATTTCTTTAAGATATGGAAATGTGTTTGGACCCAGACAGGACCCATATGGTGAGGCAGGTGTAATCGCGATATTTTCCGAAAGAATGCTCAATGATAAAGAGGTGTATATTTATGGTGATGGAGAACAAACAAGAGACTTTGTGTTTATAAAAGATGTTGTAAAGGCAAACCAACTTGCAACAGAGTTTACCTTGAAAGGGAAAACAGGAATTTTCAATATTGCAACAGGTAAGGAAACAAGTGTGAATGAAATATTCAAAAAATTGAAAAAATTAACAGGTTATAAAAGAGAAGCCATCTATAAACCACCCAGAGAAGGAGAAGTAAGAAGGATTTCTCTTGATATAAAAAAAGCTGGGAGAGAATTAAATTTTGCACCTGAATGGACTCTTGAACAGGGTTTAAAGGAGACAGTAAAATATTTCAATGAAAGAAGAAAGACTTAAGATTCCTTTTGATAGTGAAATAGAAAAGGCTGTACTTGGAGCAATTTTCCAGTCAGAAGCAGCAGCATACAAGGCATTTGAACAGATAAGAGAGGATATGTTCTATGAACCTCATCACAGGGATATCTACAGAGCAATGGTAAAAGTCTTTGAATCGAGGAAAAAAATTGACCCTGTGAATGTTGCTGAAGTTCTTGAAAAAGAGGGAGTTCTGAGCAAAATCGGAGGAATAGAATATCTTACTGACCTTGAGGTATATTCTCTTAATCCTGCTTACATAGATGATTATATAAAAATATTAACTGAAAAATATGTTTTGAGAAAAACAATTGAACTTTCCTATGAAACAATTAAAAGATGTGAAAAAGGAGAGGAAAGTGCAGAAGATATTCTATATGACATGGATAAAAGAATTTTTGATATCGCACAGATAAAAATAAAAGAGGGGCTTTTATCATTAAAAGAAATCCTAGGTCTCTTTCTTACAGACCTTGAAAGAAGAGGAGGAGAGGGAGTAAGTGGAGTTTTAACAGGATATACAAAGCTTGATGAAATCACAGGCGGATTCCATCCTGGAGAATTCATTGTAATTGCCTCACGACCATCTGTGGGAAAGACAAGTTTTGTCCTTAATCTCATGCACAAGCTCGCAAAATCACAGAATATTCCATCAGCCCTTTTCAGTATAGAAATGTCAAAACTTCAAATAGCAATGAGATTCTTAATTCTTGAGTCAGAAATAGACAGTCAGAAATTCAGAAACATATCAACATTAACAGACAGTGAAATCGCAAGATTACTTGATGCAGCAAGCAAAATTGAAAGTTTACCCATCTATATAGATGACACACCAGGAATCTCAATTCAGGAATTGAGAGCAAAGGCAAGAAGAGCTGTTCTGGAGCATAATGTAAAAATCATTTTTATAGACTATATCCAGTTAATTCATGGTCCGCGATTTGAGACACGTCAGAGAGAACTTGCATATATCTCTGATTCATTAAAAAAACTTGCAAGAGAATTAAACATACCTGTTATTGCACTTTCGCAGCTATCAAGAAAAGCTGAGGAAAGAAAAGAAGAAGATGCAGCACCCAGATTGTCAGATTTAAGAGAATCAGGGGCACTTGAACAGGATGCAGACCTTGTGATTTTTCTGTACAGGAGACCCGATGAGTATGATGTTTTTGAACCTGAGCCCTATGCTGAAAATACAGTAAACTTTTTTGTTGCAAAAAACAGAAATGGACCACAGGGTAAATTTGTATTATCCTTTATAAAAGAATTCATGAAATTTGAAAATCCTGGTGCAGAATATTCTCATCTGGGAGATACAGGTGGTGATATTCCCTTTTAAAAACTTCATTTTCTCTTTTCTTCGGATATTAAGTGAATTATTCTATAACACTTTTGAATTCTTTTCATCACTCAAATATATAAAAAAATATTTCAGAGAAATTGTTCTACAAATTTATGAGATAGGAAACAATTCATTGTTACTTGTAATTTTCACTTCAAGTTTTGTTGGAATGGTTGCCACGGTTCAGACAGCCTATCAGATAAGGGATTATGTCCCGATAATTTATATAGGCTCAGGAGTAGCCAAAGCAGTTATGATTGAACTCGGACCTGTTATCACCGGTCTTGTTGTTGCCGGTAGAATAAGCTCAGGAATAGCTGCGGAACTGGGGACAATGGTTGTAACAGAACAGATTGATGCTTTAAGAGTGATGGGAATAAATCCTTTTAGATTCCTTGTAATGCCAAGAGTACTCGGCGGAATAATATCTTTGCCTTTACTTACCTCAATCGGAATTGCAGTAGCAATATTTTCAGGGATGTTCGTTGCAAATATTACAGGAATAACAAATTACATAGTTTTTGCAAGAGGAGCAAAAATGTTTTTTTTACCAAAGGACCTCTTTGGAGGTTTGATAAAAGCAACTTTCTTTGGATATGCGCTAACGCTTTCAGGTGCAATATCAGGACTTTCATCAGAAAGGGGAGCAGAAGGTGTTGGAAAAGCTACAACAAGAGCTGTTGTTCTTTCCTCAATTTTAATTCTTGTTCTTGATTATGTGCTCGGGATAATAATTTTCGGATGATTAAAGTAAAAAACATATATAAAAAATTCTCAGATTGGGTTCTTGAAGATGTAAGTTTCGAAGTAAAAGATGGTGAATTTGTAATCATTCTTGGAAAAAGTGGAGCAGGAAAATCTGTGCTTTTCAAAATCATGGTTGGACTTTTAAAACCTGAAAAGGGAAGTGTTTTTTATGATGACTTTGATATAACAAAAGCAAGTGACGATGAACTTATAGAAATAAGGAAAAGAATAGGATTTGTATTTCAGGGAAGTGCTTTATTTGATTCAATGAATCTTTTTGAAAATGTTGCACTTCCTTTAAGAGAACATTTTAAACTGACAAAAAAAGAACTCGAAAAAAGGGTAATGAACGCACTTGAATCAGTTGATTTAATAGGATACGAGAATCTCTACCCTTCTGAACTTTCAGGAGGTATGAAAAAAAGAGCAGCAATAGCAAGGGCAATCGTTTCAGAACCTAATTATATATTTTACGATGAACCTACAACAGGACTTGACCCTGAAACAGCAGAAAGAATCACCAATCTTGTAAAGAGACTATGGGAAGAGAGGAAAATTACCTCTCTTGCTGTTACTCATGATTTCTTTTTTACAAAACATGTGGCTACAAAGATAATCTGGCTCTATCAGAGAAAAATAAAATTTATAGGAACAATTGAAGAGTTTAAAAAGCTTGACAACAGGGAAGCAAAGGCATATTTTATTGAATGAAAACTTCATTTATTTTAAAATTAATAAGGTTCAAATCCCTGAAAATCCATAATAAATCATGGAAAAATTAAATATTGTGGCAAGAAATTTTGAATTAAGAGATGATATGAAAAATTATATTGAAAAAAGATTATCAAAGATAGAAAGATTTTCAAAACATATAATAAAATCAAACCTGGTTTTTGAGGAGCAGAGAGGAAGATACACAGGAGAACTTCTGGTTGAAGTGGCAAAAAAGGGAATTTTAAAAGCAACAGCAACAAATTCTGATTTTTTTGCAGTTGTTGATGAATTAAAGGACAAAATAAACAAACAGCTCAAGAAATACGAGCAAAAATTGAAAGGGAAGTGAAAGAGTTTGATAATCTAAAAATCTATTACAATGAAATAAGACTCAGGGATTTAATAAAAATCCTGTCTGAAAGATTTAGAATAAAAAATTATAATCCTGTATTAAATCTGAATACAGTAATCCAGACTGCTGACCTTAACAGACCTGCTCTTTTATTTAAAGATTTTGAGGAAATTTTCTTGTATGACAGAATACAGATCATAGGAGAGACCGAGCTTCTTGTCCTTAATTCACTGAATAAAAAAGAAAGAGAAAGGGCAATAAAAAGATTTTTTTCCTATCCTATACCCGCAATCTTTGTAACAAAGGGATTTAAACCTCCTCAGGATATTGTGAGAGCAGCAAGAAAAAATAAAGTCCCTTTATTCTCTGTACCCGAACCAACAACATCCTTTATGAGGGAACTCTTCTTCATACTATCCTATCTCTTATCTCCATATACAGTTTTACATGGAAATATTGTAAATGTTTATAATGTGGGAATATTATTCATAGGAAGAAGCGGCATAGGAAAATCTGAATGTTCCCTTGAACTTGTGGAAAGGGGACATAAACTTGTCGCAGATGACCTTATAAAAATAATCAAACACCCAGAAGGTTTTCTTATAGGGGAAGCTTTCAAAAAAAATATCAGGACCTTCCTTGAAATCAGAGGAATCGGAATACTTGACATACTTTCTCTTTTTGGTCCAAGTTCCTGTATGGAGAGAACCAGAATTGACATTGTCATAAGATTGATTGACTGGAGTGAAACTCTTGATGTTGAAAGGCTTGGCCTCAAGAAAAGAACTGTCAATATGCTGGGAATAGAAATTCCCTATGTGGAACTACCTTTAAATCCGGGGAAGCACATCTCTGTTCTTGTAGAGGCTGTGGCACTCAACGAACTGACAAAAAAGAGAGGATACCTCTCTGCAGAGGAATTTCTTGAAAAACTGAAAGAATAAAATTAAAATACTACTACTTTTTATCCTCCTCCAGACTCAAAAATTCCCTGAAAAAGAGCTTTTCATAAATGGTGAATATGAAAAGATTGTGGAGAATTACAGGGGCTCACCTCTTTATGAAGAAGCATTTATAAGAATTCTTGAAAGTATTGAAGAACCCGAAGAGTTCTTCAGTTTTTTAAAGAACAAAAAAAAGAAATTTCTTAAACAAAGGGAATTAAAAATTTTATATTTAAAATCAAACTTTGAAAGAAAAAGGGGAAATATAAAAAAGGCGGAAAAAATAGAAAAGTTAATTATAGAAAAATATCCCTACAGTGAGTTTGCTTTCAAAACAGTCACAGAATCACAGAACAAATTTCCACTCAAAGATATCATAAAGATACTTTATCTGCATGGAAAATGGAACAGAATCCTTGAAATTCTTAAAAAAAGAGAAACGCATAACCCTGAAATAATTTTTTACAAAGCCTATTCAAATTTCAAATTAAAAAGGTATGAAGAAGCTCTAAATTATTTTAAAATTTCACTCACCATGGGATTTAAAAACAAGGAGAGGGTGAACTTTTATAAAGCTCTCTGTTATCTATATCTTGGAGACACCTTAAAAGCATTAAATTCATTTATCAGAAATTTAATATACGAAAACAACTACAAAGACCATACCTTAAGAGAAATGAGAATAATATATTTATCAAATAAAAAATACAGAAAGAAAATAAAATCTCTTTTTGATAAGGAAAAGATTGATGATGAAGTAATTTATTTTTATTTTGATACAGCAAACACAGAAAAACTATCCTTTTTGTTAAGAAATACAGGATCCCGAAGAATATTTATAAATTATCTCAAATATTTAACATTCAATGATGAGAAAATTATGGATGAAATACATAGAGAATCCCCTTTGAGTTATTTTTCACTTTCAGCAAAAGGACTTTGTATAGAAAAAAATTTAAATATTGATTCCATACTCAGTGATTCAACCTTTCCACTCTATGACACCTTGAAGCTTTATCTTGAATTAAAGCTTGAGGATGACTTCTGGGCAAGAGTAAAAAAAATAAAAGAGCCTGAAAAACTTTTAAAAATCTCATATTTTTTGAATATGGACAACTATTATTATTACTCAATAATTACAGCAAGGAAATTCTATAATATTTACAGAAGAGACAAAAAAGTCTGTTTTGACCAGAAGATACTTAATATTTTATTTCCTTTACCTTTTAAAGATCTCATAACAGAACTATCAACAAAATATGATATAGACCCGACTCTTGTGTATGCGATAATAAGAAGGGAAAGTCTGTTTGATTCAACAGCTGTATCCCCAAAAGGAGCAAAGGGATTGATGCAGCTTATGGAAAAAACTGCCATAAAGGTAAATGAAGGACAGAGAGTTAATCTGTTTAAGGTCAGAGAAAATCTGGAAACAGGAATTAAATATTTGAAATCACTGATTGACTCTTTTGGTCTTTATTATGGGATCTGTGCATATAATGCTGGTGAGAAAAGTGTAAAAAAATGGAAAAAATTTGTACCTGAAAATGAAGTTTCAATATTTTTTGATATTCCCTACAGGGAGACAAGAAAATACCTGTTTTATGTTCTTTCTGATTATCTTGTTTACAAATTGCTTTATCCTGAATTAAAATTAAAAATATGAAAAGATTTTTTCTGGCTCTGCTTGTGCTCATAGCGTTAAGCTGTAAGAAAAAAGATGAAGAACCGCCTTCGGTCAGAATTTTAAAACCATCACAGGGAGAAACCTTCTTTCCTGATACAATCGAAATAAAAGTCAAAGCTGAAGACAATGAAGGGATTGATTACATTGAAGTCTTTGTTGATGATGTTTCTATAGGAAAAGCCCAAAAAACAACAGCAACTTTTAAATGGGATGGGACTTCTGTTCCTGATTCTTCAATACATAAAGTTTATGCAAAGGCACTGGACTTTGCAGGAAATGTGGGAAGGTCACAGGAAATAGAATTTATGGTTTATTCTGGAAATCATCCACCTGTGATAGAGCTCATCTATCCTGATTCAGGAGCATACCTGAACACCTATGTGTGCACATTAAAATATAGAGGAATTGATAAAGACACATTTGATACACTTTTCTACAATATTTACATTGATACCCTACCCTATCCGCTCTTTAAAGAACCTGTTGCAAAAAATATAAAGGATACTTTTTTTATAACTGATTCTCTTGCACCTGACAAAAGATATTACTGGCAGGTTGTTGTATCAGATTTACTCGGAATTAAAGACACATCAAGAATATTTTATTTTCAAACTCCTCCTTTAAACCAAAAACCTCTTCCACCTTTAAATATCTTTCCCCCTGATGGAGCAATTGATGTGGACTATACACCTCAACTTTCTTATACCTCGAGTGACCCTGATGGTGACTCAATATATTTCAGAGTAAAACTTGATACTACAAACTTTTTTGCAGCTCCTATTATAAATCAGATAACACCTGATACATTTGTGAACATATCCGATTCTCTGATTCCTGGTGTTAAATATTACTGGCAGGTAACAGTATATGATGAAAAAGGTGATTCGGCTCTGGGAAATATATGGAGTTTTACAGTCAAAAAGGTCACTCTTAGTCAGATATATTCAATAACAGGCGCTTGGTATAAGGACATAACTGTTTATATAGATACTGTCTTTACCTTAAAAATTCCGAATACACTGGAAATTTATTTAAATACCGATGGATTTCTAACATTCCTCAATTCCTATTCTCTTCCCTACTTCTCCTACAGAGTTTATTATAATTCTCCCTATATCTTTGTGATCTATGGAAATTCAGGGGCAAAAAAACTCGGTTTATTTAAAAAACAGGGAAACAGTATAACATTTCTTGATGAGATTTCCTTAAATTCAGGAGCAATCAATGAAGTTCTTTTTTATCAGGGTTATATTTACATGGTTACACTCAATGGATTCAAAATTTTGAAAATAAATTCTGACACACTTGAAATTTTAAAAACTGTAAATGAGACATTCCAGGTTCTTGATGGTGATATTGAATTTTCAAATATTTATATTACAGGAGAATCTTACATATCTGCATATTCTCTGGCTGCTCCGGAAAACCCTCTCTTTTTATACCAGAAAACAACGGGATATTCAGGTTTAAGAAATATTTCAATTAAAGGTAAATATATTCTTTCAAACTCTGATTCCTATATTATTCTGTTTTACATAACTGATCCTCAATCTTATCCATTAACAATTACGTCAATAGGGATAACAGAACCTGTAGTTTCAATTAAAGAAAATAACAGACTGTTCGGTATATTCTCTCAGAACTCTGCTTATATTACATATCCGAATGTCTCTGATATACATTTTTTTTCTCAAGTTTTCTATGAATCTTATATAGAGTCAGGATATATTGATTATCCATATTTCTTTGTTGTTTCACAAAATGGTCTTTATGTTTTAAAATGTCAGAAATTTTAATTATTGAATCAGCAAGTAAATACCCTTCCATCGGAATTTTTAAACACTCTGAATTTATAATTTCAAACTCAGGAAAGGAAGGTAATCACTCGGTTTTCTTCTTTGAATTTCTGAGAAAAATTAATTTAAATAATATTGATAAAATCATAATAACAATCGGACCCGGAAGATTCACATCCTTAAGAGTGGGCTTGTCCCTTGCTCTCGGACTTGCAATACCCAGGAATATAAAAATTATCCCTTTAAACACTTTTGAAACCATAGAAAATAAACTTATAAAAAAATATGATGATTTCGGAATATTTTTGAAAAAGGGAGGAGAAGGCTTTCTTTTCAAAAGAAAGGGAGATAAGGATATAAAAATAGTTAAAGAACTTCCTGAAGATTTAAAGCTCTTTACCTTTGAACCCTATAATTTTAATTTTGATTTCAATATCATTGTTCTTGACCCGATTATGATGTTTGAATATTATTCAGAAAAAAAAGAAGCTTTAATTGAAACAACCGAGTATGAAAAAATAAAACCCCTTTATTCCTTTCTTCCCTATGAAAAATCTCTTATTGAGAAAGGCAAAATTAAGGGATTTACCTGAAATATTAAAAATAGAAAAAGAAGTTTTCCCTGAACCCTGGTCTTTTTATTCTTTTATAATTGAATTAAATCATCCTTTTAATTACTTTGTTGTCCTTGAAATGGAAAATGAAAGCATCGGATATATGATAGCAGGAGAATATGAGGAAAGTTATCATTTAAAAAACATAGCAATAAAAAAGGAAAAGCAGGGAAAAGGATATGGAAAATTCTTATTGAATCATTTGATAGAAAAGGCAAAAAAAGAAAACAAAAAATTCATATTTCTTGAAGTAAGAGTATCAAATGAAAGAGCAATCAAATTTTATGAAAAATTCGGATTCAAAAGAAACAGAATATTAAAGGGATATTATGGATATAAGGAGGATGGTTATGAATATGTGTTGTATCTGTAAATACAAGATTAGACGATTATAAGTATAGTGTGCATAAAAGTAGCCAATACAAAATAATCAAAGTGAATCCCCAAAATAAAGCATTTGACTTAAATATATTTAACTTGAAACTGTATTGACTTTACTTTCAAAGGATAGTAAAATAAATCTATGAGCACATTAATAATATTAGCAATCTTATCTACTCAGAAATATTTAAACGATAGAACCTCTTTTGGATTGACATCAGGGTTAACAATAAGAAAGATAGAAAGTGAATTCCTGTGGGGATTACCTCCACCTGAATGGTGGATGGGATGGAACAGTAAAATAGTCGTTGATTTTAAAATAAAAGAATTTCTTAGATTAAGAACAGGAGTTTCTTATAGCTATTCCCCTTTCCATTACAAATTCTTTTCTCCTCTTAAAGTTTATCCACCGATATGGACAGAAATAACATCCTCCAATCAAATTTATATGTTCCCGTCTCTCATCTTAGAAAGCAAAAATGTAGGAATTGAACTCAGATACGGATTCCTATGGAAAGAAGAGAATCGCTATTATGGTCAAGGCGAAGAAATAAAAGAAACAAAAAAGATAAGCACATAGACAACTAAAATAGAGGGTATTTTGTGTTTAAAACCTTCTTTTAATTTTAAAATTAAAAAGCTTATTCTAACATCAGAATTAGACATAGGGTTCTCAAAGTTCCCTAAAAACTATAGAAATTCTCAACTTTTTTATCATACATATTTCTTTGAATTTAAAATATTTTTAAAATATTCCAGAAAATAAGTGGTGATATTATTGAAATTAAAAAGTTTATTAAATCGGACGTGAAGAATTTATATTTTTTCTCAAAATAAGCACCCATAAAGGAATCAAGAAGATTTGAAACAAAACCCGCTATTATGAGTGGAATTATGTATTTTTTTTCTAATGAAAAAAAAGAAAACACAATAGCAGCCAAAAGTCCACCTGTTGTTCCGATAAAAGATACTGCTCCATTCTCTCCGGGTTTCACCTTTTTGAAACCTTTTAAAGTATAAGCCTCTTTTGAAAAGGAGACCCCGATTTCACTTGACCAGGTATCCGAAATAAGGGCACATAAAGAGGCAAGAAAGAAATGATAATCAAAAAAGGAAAAAACTCCGGGCATTAAACCATTTGCAAGCACCTGTCTATAGTCCCTCGGATTATCTTTTTTTTTCCTGAAACTTCCCCAGAAAATTGACGAAAACACAAAAAATAAAAGCGGAAATATACCCTTTAAACCCAAGTTATAAAAAATAACCGTTCCGACAAATGTGATGGCAAAAAACGCATTATCCTCAAATAGTTTTAAATATATGAGAACCATTGAAATAAAAGAAACAGAAATTAAACAGAAAGCAAGATATATTGAATCAAGGACTCCCATCACACTATTATGTCAACCTTACCGATTTTCCAGAGCTTTGAATAGAAACCATCTTTTGATAAAAGCTCTTCATGGGTTCCCATTTCTATTATTTTTCCTTTATAAATCACAATTATCTTATCACAATCCCTGATTGTCGAAAGTCTGTGTGCAATTATAATTGATGTTCTTCCTTTAAAGAGTTCATTGATTGCCTTATGCAAAAGATACTCTGTATACGAATCTATATGACTTGTTGCTTCATCAAGTATTACAATTTTTTTATCATATGCAAAAACCCTTGCAATTGCTATGAGCTGTTTCTCTCCAACAGAAAGTGAATCAGAATTGATTCTTGTATTCAGACCTTCGGGTAATCTATTTGCAATTTCATTCAGAAAACTTTTATTAATTGCCTCAATGACCTTTTCATCAGGAATGTTGTCATAAAGTTTTATATTATTTAAAAAGGTGTCATTGAATATGAAATTTTCCTGCATAACAATTCCGATATTTCTTCTCAGATAATCAAGATTCAGTTCTCTGATATCAATTCCATCTATCAAGATTTTACCCTTCTGAAAGGGATAAAATCCGAGTAAAAGATTTATGATTGATGTTTTTCCAGAACCGGTCGGACCGACAAGAGCAATTTTTTCTCCTTTTTTTACTTCAAAACTTATTCCTTTTAGAACCCATTCATCTTTGTTATAATAAAGCCATACATTGTCAAAAACAATATCTCCTTCAATTTTTTTCGGAATAACTCCGACTTTTTTCTCTGATTCCTCTTTAAACACTCCATCAATTCTTTCAAGTGCTGCCATTGCGGATTGGAATATGTTATATTTTTCTGACAAATCCATTATGGGTCTGAAAGCCATCCTTATGTAGGATAAAAAGGCAACAAGTGCTCCGATTGTTAAATTTCCTTTAACAACCTGGGGTCCTGACAGTAAAATAACAAGTGCAATTGCAAGAAATTCATGGAAATCAACAAGCGGTCTGAATATTGCAAAATTTCTGACCTGTGAAAGATTTGCTTTTAAAAGATTATTGTTTATGACACCGAACTTATCCTTAAAGAAATTTTCCTTTTTAAAAACATTTATAACCCTTATCCCTGAAAAACTTTCCTGAACAAAGGCATTAACCTCTGCAAGATGCTTTCTTATATTTCTGTATGCTTTTCTCACAGATGTTCTGAAAACATTGGATATATATAAAAGGGATGGAGTCAAAATCAGGATGGAAAATGTAAGAAGTTTATTCATTCTGAACATCAGGAAAAAAATTCCGATTAAAAGCAAAATATCCTTTAAAAGATAAACAAGAACAGAGGAAAAGAATTCATTTAAAGCCTGAACATCATTTGTTAACCTTGTTACAATTCTTCCAACAGGGTTTTTATCAAAATAAACTATTTTTAAAGAAAGAATTTTCTTCATCAGAGACTCTCTCATATCCATCATTGCCCTCTGTCCTGCATAGGTCACAAGCAATATAAAGAAATAGGTGGAAACAGAGGATATGAATATCAGAAGAAAATAATAAAAGGTGTATTTGAATAAAACATTAAAATCTTTTGTATTTACAAAAGGTATGATTCCTTTGTCAATCGCATTTTTTAAAACAATGGGGGCAAACATATCCGAAAATGTGGAAACAATCAGAAAAATAAAGGTAAAAAACAGAATTAAAATATAGGGCTTTATGAATCTTATGATGTATTTAAAGAGCCTTATATCTTCCATTATCCTTTTATCTCTTCACTTAAAAGTGCGGTTTGAAGTTCGTAAAGTGCACTGTAAAATCCCTTCTTTTCAACAAGTTCATCATGTGTTCCTTTTTCAGCAATTTCACCTGATTCAAGAACTATTATTTCATCACATTTTGAAAGAACAGGAATTCTTGTTGAAACAACTATAAGAGTGATATTACCGAATTCCTTAAAAATATTTTCAAAAACTTCTTTCTCTGTTTCAAAATCAAGGGCTGATAAAGCATCATCAATTAAAAGTATTTTCGGTCTTCTTAGAAAAATTCTTGAAAGAGCAAGTCGTTCTTTCTGTCCTCCTGAAAGTGTAACTCCCCTTTCACCCACAACGGTCTCAAGTCCTTTTGAGAAATTATCAATATCTTTCGCAAATCTTGATAAGGTTATTGCCTTTTCAATCTCCTCATCCTTAACACCGTTTTGAGAACCAAGCAGGATGTTTTCTCTTATTGTGGCAGAAAATATAAAGGGCTCCTGTTCAAGTAAAATTATATTTTTTCTTAAATCCCTTATTTTATATTTCTTTATATCAATATCATCAATAAAAATTGTTCCATCAGGTGGGTCATAAATTCTTGCTATAAGATATAAAAGAGTGGATTTACCGGACCCCGGTTTACCTGTGATCCCCACAAATTTGCCGGGTTCTATCTCAAGATTTATATTTTTTAAAACAGGTATATCCTCATACTCAAAGGTGAGATTTTTGATTTTAATATGCCCTTTAAAACCATCATCTATTTTCATCTCACCATCTTTTATTTCATTTTCTTCACTCAATAGTCTTTCAATTCTTACCATTGATGCAGAACTTCTCTGAAACAAATTAACAACCCATCCCAGAGCCATCATCGGCCATACAAGTAAATCAAGATAGGAAACAAAGGCAACAAAATCACCCAAGGAAATCTCATTAAAAATCACCCTCTTACCACCGAAAATCAGGAGAAAAAGAACTCCGAAACCCGAAATAAGAATTATGATTGATTGAAATATTCCGTAAACAAAAGCAAGGTTTATATTTTCCTTCAGGTATTTTTTGTTTTCCTTCATAAACTCCCTGAGTTCACCCTCTTCCTGAACATAGGATTTTATTATTCTTATTGAACTTATTATCTCCTTTGATTTTTCGGTTAAATCCGAAAACTTTGCCTGAACCCTTGCAAAAAACTTATGAATTCTTGGACCTATAAAAAACATTGTTACAGTTAAAACAGGAAAAGGAATCAGAACATACAATGTGAGTTTGAATGAAATTGAGAACATTATAATAAATGAAAATGTCACCATTATTAAAAAATCAAAAAAGGCAACAATACCAATACCTGCTCCCATCCTTATTGCTTCAAGGTCATTGGTTAAATGAGCCATCAAATTTCCTATGCCCTTTCTCTGGAAAAAAGAGGAATGAAGGGTTATAAGATGGTCATAAAGTTTTTTTCTTAAATAGGCTTCTATTTCCCTTCCTGCTCCGAGAATAAAATGACGCCAGAAAAACCTGAAAACAACAACAAAGATTGAAAGCAAAACAACAAGGAGTGAATATTTAACAAAAGCAATAAACTGCTTTTCCTTTTCAATTGCAGAAATTACAGACCTTATAACAAGGGGAAGTATTAACTGGGCACCATCAACTATTAAAAGGGCAAGAACCCCGAATATAATTTTCTTTTTCCATTTAAAAAGAACTTTTAAAAGGGATTTCACTTTTTCTTTTCTATTATGATTTCAACCCTCCTGTTTTTAGCCCTTCCCTCCTCTGTATCATTTGAAGCAATCGGTTTTGTATCACCAAAACCTTTATATTCAAATTCAAGGTCTTTTAAATTTTCCACCTTAACAAAATAATCAACAACAGCCTTTGCTCTTGCCTCTGATAATTCAAAATTATCCTTATATTTCTTTTTCAAAAGCGGACCTATCGGAATATTGTCCGTATGACCGTAAACCTTCACCTTATATCCTGGATAGGTTTTTAAAAATTTTGCAATTTTTTTAAGGGTCAAAATACTTTCAACAGTGAGACCCGTTCCTCCTATTTCAAAATGAACCGCCTTTTCTGAAGCGGTGATTTTAATATACTCTTTCTCTTCCTGAATTTTTATGCCCTCTATTTTTCTCAAAGCCTCAAGAGCTTCCTCTCTCATCTTTTCAACCTCCTGCTTTTCTTTTTCAATAATCTGTTTGAGTGAATCAATCTGTCTTTTCTTTCTTTCAATTTCCTGATTGAGTCTCTTCACTTCCTCAAGCATCCTTTCTGACTCGGAGAACTTTCTCTTCGCTTCTGCCACCAACTTCTCAATCCTCTCCTTCTCCTTTCTTTTTCTTTCCCTTTCTTTTTCCTTCCATTTCTCATCACCTGTGAGAATATTAAAGGAGAAGGAAAATCTCAGGTCATCATCCGGGAGGAAGTTTAAAGCAAAGGAAAAAAGATAATCGGTTCTCTCAACAAAGTTCGTCCCGAGAGTGACGAAAATTGAAGGATAAATGGGTTTTCCCTCAACCCATGAAATTCCGAGTCCCGGATAAAAATTCCTGAATATATTGAATTCCACTCCGAAACCTGCAAAAAGATTATCCAGTTTTCCAAAGGAAACTCCGAGTTCCTTTACACTTATATTTTTTCCCGGATTAAGATTTGATAAAGAAAATCTTGTTATAAATTTAAAATCAGCTTTTTTAATACCCGGTCCTATAAAGGAAGCCTCAATAAAGCCCGGATAATAGGGATTCTGAAAGCTCATTCTCAAACCTGTAAGCAATTTTATATCATTTTCTATAACACCGTAAAATCCGAGATACCCACTCAAAATAGAAAATAATTTTTTTCCTGTTAAAAGAGAAAAATCATTTAAATAATTTCTACCCTGAGAGAAACCCGATGAAAGGGTTGAACGGAGAGATGTAAGTGAATCAATGTTGTATCCGAATGAAAAGGAATACAAACCATCTTTGAAAAGTATTCCCTTTTTAAACTGCATCGCATTGAGGGAAAAGTAGGGTCTTAACTGTTCCTCCTCAAAAATAAGGGAAAAGGGATAGGAATAACCTGTAACCGCATTGGCGGTTGAAAATGCTTTTAAGTCAAAGAACAAAAAAATTAGAAAATTTACCATTTTTAATTTTATATTAATATAATGGAAAAAATAAAATTACAACCCCCTGAAAAAACAGGTAAAGATTTCATTGAAGTTTTAAAGGAAAGAAGAACAATAAGAGAATACAATTCAAAAAAGGAACTGGATACCCAGAAAATCTCCCTGCTCCTCTGGGCAACCTATGGGATAACCGATGAAACCTATGGTTTAAAAACAGCACCCTCGGCAGGAGCAAGATATCCTCTTGAAATTTTTTTATGTAAAGAGGATGGAGTTTTTAAATACATTCCTGAAGAACATTCTCTTTTGAAAATATCAACAGAAGATATAAGAGAAAAATTGGCAGAATATTCCTATAATCAGGACTTTATAAAAGATGCTCCTTGTGCATTTGTTATAATGGCAGAATTTGAAAGAACAACATCAAGATACGGGAAAAGGGGGATAAGATATGTTTATATTGATGCAGGACATGCAGCACAAAATCTTCTTCTTGCAGCCACATATTTAGGTCTCGGAGCATGTCCTGTGGGGGCTTTTGATGATGAAAAAATAAAGAAAATCTTAAATACAGAACTTGAGCCGATATATATAATACCCGTGGGATACCCGTATTGATATAAGTCTTCTATTTTCACAATTTTGCAGATTAGATTTTAGAATCTGTAGAATATCCGGAAATCTACTCTTCTGGCAATATTACAAAAGGTCCTTCAATATCTTTGAGTGTAAAGTAATTATCCTTTCCCAGATAAAAAGCAGGTTTTAATTTCTTCATATCCGGTAATCCTTTTTCTGTAAATTTCTCTTCATTTTCATGGGTTTCCACAATCTCACCCACAAACATTATATGGTCTCCTGTTTTTACCTGTCTGTGCTTCAAACATTCATATACCGCATATGCACCCTTTAAATAGGGAGAATTGACCTTTGACGATTCTGCAAGTTCAATATTGAAATCCTTTATTTTGTCCCTGTCTCTTCCGCTTATTCTTCCCATTATCGCATACAGCTTCGCCATTTCAAAGTCAACAAAGTTTATGGTGAAATCCTTAGCCTGAACAATGAGTTCATAGGTGTATCTCTTCGGAGATATGAGAACTCCGTATAGAGGAGGAGAAAAGGAAAGGGGTGTATGCCAAGCAACTGACATACCATTGATTTTGTTATTGTGTTTAACAATTATTATACACGGAACTACCGGGTATGGATGATATAAATGTTTTATTGCCATAATATTTTTATAAGTGAAAATTTTTATAAATTTCAATTTACTTTTGAAGTGAATTATAATATATGTATGAAAAAGGGAATGTTTATTCTTTTTATAGGAATTCTATTTTCTCAGCAAATAGATAATGAAAAAATCCTCAAGTATCTTGATAAAATAGAAAAAATATCTTCTGAACTTTCTGATATAAAAAGGGATTCTGTTAAAATTCTTATTCAGGAAATAAAAAGAATACTCAACCCTGAAAATTTTGGTAAAGAAATTTCTGAGACTGAGCTTCAAAGAATAATTGAAAGAATAAAAAATATACCCATTGCTGATGATGCTCTGGGAGAATTAAGAAGATTAACTGAAGACAAATATTTCACAGTATCTCAGGCAAAAAAAATTATGGGAATATTTCATTTTAAAGAGGATAAAGAAGAAGTTTTTAAAATTTTAAAGAATAAAATAATTGACAGAAAAAATTTATCTGAGCTTGAAAAGGAGGTAAAATGAAAGCTTTAATTTTAAGCGGTGGAAAAGGAACAAGATTAAGACCCCTGACCCATACCTCTGCAAAACAGTTAATCCCTGTGGGAGGAAAACCTGTATTATTTTATGGAATTGAGGCAATTAAAAATGCCGGAATTGAAGAAATAGGAATAGTAATAGGGGAGACAGGTGATGAAATTAAAAGGGCAGTCGGAGATGGAAAAAAATTCGGGGTAAAGGTCACTTACATTTATCAACCAGAACCTATGGGGCTTGCCCATGCAGTAAAAATTTCAAAAGATTTTCTTGGAGAGGAAAAATTCATAATGTATCTTGGAGACAACCTTATCAAGGATGACCTAAAAAAATTCAAAGAACACTTTGAAAAAAACAACTCAAATTCATTGATTCTGCTTGCAAAGGTTCCCAACCCACAGGATTTTGGGGTTGCTGAATTCAAGAACGGAAAACTTGTCAAACTTGTTGAAAAACCAAAAAAACCGCCTTCTGACCTTGCTCTTGTGGGAGTCTATTTCTTTGATAAAAATATTTTCAGTGCATGCGAGGAAATAAAACCATCCTGGAGAAATGAACTCGAAATTACAGATGCAATTCAGTGGCTTATTGACCATAAACTCAAAGTCGAAGCTTTAACAATTAAGGGCTGGTGGAAGGATACAGGGAAACCCGAAGATTTGATTGAAGCAAACAGATTTGTGCTTGAGGATATCCTTCCTGAAATAAAAGGAGAAATAAAAAACTCAAAAATAATGGGAAGGGTGATAATAGAAAAGGGAGCCAAAATAATTGAAAGTTCAATAAGAGGACCTGCAATCATAAAGAAAGGAACAAAAATAATAAAAAGTTATATAGGACCCTTTACCTCCATTCAGGAAGAGTGTATAATAGAAAATACAGAGATTGAGGATTCTATAATTATGGAAAAAAGTGAAATCAAGGATGTGAAAGGTAGAATCGAAATGAGCATAATAGGGAAAGAGGTAAAAATCTTTCAGGACCACTCAAGACCCAGAATTCACAGATTTATACTCGGAGACCATTCTGATGTGAGACTGGTTGAATGAAAAAATTTCAGGAATTTAAAAAATATTACAGAAAATATGAGACATACAAATTTTTATTAATTTTTCTTTCAGTTTTTCTCCTTGCTTTCTCAATCTCAGGTATTACAGGAAATAGATTATTTTTATTTTTCCCTATTTTAACCTTTTATTTTTTAGTTAAGATATTTATAAAAAAGGACAGTTTCTATGCTGCACACCTGGAGAAACTTATAGGAAATTTTGATGGAAAGATCTTAACAGCTCTTTTATACAGAAAAAGTGATAACCCTTTTGAAAAGTCATATTCTGAATATATTCTGAAAAAACTTGAAGAAATTGATATAAAAAATATTTTTAAAAAAGATTACACAAGAGAAAAAAAGTTTTTCACATTTTCCTTTGCTTTTTTCACACTTTCACTTCTCTTATTTCCTCATGGATTTGTAAAAATAATTTTCAGTATCCCGGAACCAAAGGAAAAAATAATATACACTCCTCCGCCTGAATACCATTACACAACTCAGAACTTCGTATATTCAGCAAGAATAATAGGAGCTCCTGTTAAGAAAGCAGAAATCATTTATATATTTAAAAATAAGAAAAGAAAAGAAAATGTGAATATTGATAACAATAGCAGAATTGTTTTCATATATAAACCTGAACCAGGAACTTTAAAGTTCAAATTAAAAACAAAAAATGATGAAACACCCTTTTTAAGCACCGTATTTCTTGAACCACCGAGGATTGAAGAAATAAAGGTTTTTTATAATAAGGGGGAAATGGAAATTCCCTTCATCAGAATAAAAGAGAATAAAGAACTCTTATTTAAAATAAAACTTTCACAAAAGGTTGATTCAGAAAAGATCGTAATCAAAAAAGAAAAGATAAAATTAAAAAATGTTAAGGATTTTGAGTTTAAAAAGAAATTCAGAGAAAGCACACAATTAAAATTTGTGCATTTTATAAAAAATGACAGCTTCCCTGACCCTCAGATTATTTATGTCAATGTCACAAAGGAATTAAAACCCTTTGTAAAAATAATTTCCCCTGATTTCAATGTTAACATTCCTGATGAAATGAAAATTCCATTTATACTTTATGCAAGTGATGATGTGGGACTTGATAAGGCATATGTTTATATAGAAAAAGAAGGGAAAATAATTTTTGAAAAAGTAGCAAAAAAATTCCAGAATATAAAATCAGATACCTTTTCCTATGTTGTTGATTTTGACCCTCTAAACCCGAGCCCTGGTGAAAACTTTTACGTTTTTTTCAGAGTATTTGATAATGATGAAATAAAAAAATATTCTGATACAAGGAAAATCCTTGTTCACATGCCAACCTTTGAAGAACTCTATGAACAGGTAAAAAAGGAATCAGAAAAATTAAAAGAAGAACTTGAACCCGTAAAAACTGAGGCAAAGGACATAATTGAGGATTTGAAAAAATTGAGGGAGAAAATAAGCAAAAATATTTCCAGAAAAGATTTAAGGAAAGAAACAAAAGAACTTGAAAAGTCACTTGAGGAAATTACAAAAAAACTTGAAGAGGTTGATAAGAGAATAAAACAGATGGAAGAAAATATGGTTTCCCTTGACCCTGAGATAAATGAAAAATTACATAGAATAAGTGAATTGATGAAAGAACTATTTAGTGAAGAATTAAAGGAGGCATACAAAAAACTTGAGGAGGCAATCAGAACAGGAAACAGAGAGGAAATAGAGAAAAGATTAAAAGAGCTTATTCAGAAAAAGGAGATTTGGAAGGAAAATCTGGAAAGAACACTTTCATTACTTGAAAGAATTAAAAAGGAGTATGACTTAAAAAAACTTGTGGAACAGGCGAAAAAAGTGGAAAAGGATATACTTGAAACTTCGAAAAAACCCGAGGAGGGAAAAATTAAAAAAACCTCACAGGAACTTGAGAATTTATTAAAAGAAATGGAAAAATTGAAAGAGGAATATGAAAAAGATATAAAAGAAAAAATTGAGGAAGCACAGAAGGAGGGAATGAAAGCTCTGAAAGAGATGGAACATAGAAATTTAAATCAGAGTTTCAAAAGTGCCTCAAAGATGAGAGAAAATCTTGAGACAGCCATGCAGAATTTTCTTAAAAAGAATATGCAGTTTTCCATGAAATTACTTGAAAAAGCATTCTGGGGTGTAATGGGTTTTATAAAAGAGGCAAAGGATTTAAATGAAGATATATATCTTGGTTATAAAAACTTTTTTGAAGAAACAAAGTTATCAGCAAGAAATACACTTATGTTTCCAAGGGATGCTTTTAGAGAAATGGCAAATGCAAAGTTTTTCATGGAAGAATATCTGCTTGCAATAAAGAACAATGAAAGGAGTCAGGCAGAATTATACCTTAAAGAAATAAAAGCATCCCTTTCAAGAGCAGGATATTATTTATTACAGTTTTCAGAACAGGTGGCAAGTTCAGGAGGGAGTGAAAGTCAGTTTATGAAAAATTTAATGAAAAAATTATCGGAAATGATAAAGAATCAGAGCAACATCAATCAGATGACCTTTTCACTCATGCCATTACCTTCACCCCAGCAGTTATCTCCACAGGAAAAAGCTCTGCTTGAAGAATTGACAAAGGAACAGGGAAAACTTCTCAAAGAATTATCAGAACTTTTAAAAGAGCTTGAAAAAAGAGGTGAAAAATCAGGAGTAAAGGGAGCACTTGAAGGAGCAAAAAAGGATATGGAAGAAGCGGAGAAGGAACTCAGAAGAAAAAAATTAACAGAAAGACTGAAGAATTTGCAGGAAAGAATTCTGTCACGACTTCTTCAGGCTCAGAGAAGTGTAAGGAAAAGAGAATTTGTAAAAAGAAGATATGCTGAAAGACCGAAACCATACAATATAGAAAAACCCGAAAATATTGATTTTTCGGAATATTACAGAATAATGAAGGGTAAGAGAAAAGTCTTTGAAAACAAAGATATTCTGCCCTATGAAAGAGAAACCATATTAAAGTATTACGATTATCTCGAGAGATATGAGAATAAATAAAGAAGATGCTGAAAAATTAATCAAACTCGCAAGAAATGCCATATTAGCGAAATTAAAAGATGAAGATATTATTGTAAATGATGATTTAAAAAACAAATTCTCAGAAAAAAAGGGAGTATTCACTACCCTTTATACCTATCCTGAAAAATTTTTGAGAGGTTGCATAGGTCTTCCCTATCCCACAAATCCACTATGGGAAGCGGTTGTAATAAGTGCAATAGATGCAGCCTTTTCTGACCCCAGATTTCTGCCGATAAAAGATGTGAGCGAGATGACAAAGATAACGGTTGAACTCACAATCCTCACACCTCCACAGCTCCTTGATGTCCCGCCTGAAGAATACAAAAAACACATAAAGCTCGGCAAAACAGGTTTAATGGTCAGAAAAGGATTTTTCAGGGGTTTACTTTTACCTCAGGTCGCAACTGAATACGGATTTGATGAAGAAAAATTTTTATCAGAAACATGCATAAAAGCAGGATTAAATCCTGACGAATGGAAGGATAGGGAAACCGAAGTTTATATTTTTGAAGGTTTAAAAATAAAAGAGTTAAAACCTGAAGGAGAAATAGAAGTTGAAAATTAAAGTGCACTTCAAATAAATTTATAACTTATGAAAAATCTTCCTGTAATTCATTCCAAAAAAAGTGTTCGTGAAGCAATGAAAGTCATAAATGAACACGGTCTGGGTATTGTATTTATAATTGATGAAAAAAAAAGATTAAAAGGTATTGCGACTGATGGCGACATAAGGAGAGCAATTCTTAATGGAACAAGTATAAACACTCCCATTGAAAACATAATGAACAAAAAACCCATAAAAATTTATAAAAATTGGGGTAAGGAGAAGATAGTAAAATTTATAAACAAATTAAAAAAAGACAGAAAAATTCCCAAGTATAAATCTTTAATAGTTCCTGTGTTAACAGATGAGGATAAAGTGTGTGGAGTAAGAATTATTGAGACTGAAATAGATAAAGAAGAAATATCTTTCTCCAGCTCAATTCATAAACTTAAAAAACCTAAAAGAATACTGGTGATAGGTGGAGCAGGATATATAGGTTCAGTTTTAGTGAGGATGCTTTTAACAAGAGGTTATTATATAAAGGTAATTGATAATCTTCTTTATGGTGATTCAGGTATAAAGGAGCTTTATAAAAAGAAAAATTTCGAATTTTTAAAAGGAGATATTACAAATATAAGTGACCTTGTTGAAGCCATGAAAAATGTGGACTCTGTTATTCATTTAGCAGCAATAGTGGGAGACCCGGCAAGTAAGATAAAACCCAAAGAAACACTTGAAATAAATTATTTTTCAACTAAAATAATGGGAGAAATAGCAAAACATCTGGGAATATCAAAATTTATATTTGCTTCAAGTTGCAGTGTGTATGGATTTAGGAAGAAAGAATGCACAGAGGAAAGTTCAACAAATCCCCTTTCCCTTTATGCAGAGACCAAATTATTGTCAGAAAAGGCGTTACTTGAATTAAAAGGAGACGGATTCTGTCCTGTCATCTTGAGATTCGCAACAGCCTTTGGTTATTCACCCAGAATGAGATTTGACCTGGTCGTAAATCTTTTAATAGCGAAAGCTATAAAAGAAAAAAACATAACTGTTTTCGGAAAAGGGAAACAGTTCAGACCTTTTATACATATAAAGGACATATCCAGATCTATAATTAAAATTCTTGAAGCACCCAACAGTAAAGTCTGCGGGGAAATTTTCAATGTAGGTTCAGAAAAAATGAATATGAATATAAAATCTCTTGCAATGGAAATAAAAAAATATGTACCCGAAGCCAGACTCACCTTTTTAAAAGAAAAAGAAGATAATAGAAGTTACAGGGTATCTTTTAAGAAGATAAAAGAAACATTGAATTTTGACACAAAATACTCAATAAAACATGCTGTAAATGAGATTAAAAGATCATTTAAAAACGGTGATATAAAAGATTTTCATAACAAAATTTACAGCAACTTCCGCTCATTAAGAGATAAATAATTTTTTATTTCATTCCTATAATCATATATTTTTTTCACACATTCACAGATTTTTATTACATCTTCATTCCTCAGTGAGTAAAAAATCGGTAAACTTATAACATTCTCTGATATTTTTTCTGTTATCGGCAAACTTATATTTTTAAATCTCTCAGAAAGGAATTTCTGCCTGTGAACAGGGGGATAAAAATATCTTTTAATCTGTATATTTTCCTTTTCAAGCGCAAATTTAATTTCATCCCTTTTCAAACCGAACTTACTCTCATTCACTATAAAGGAAAAATCCTTATATGTGCTTCTTACATAATTCTTTACCTTCTGAAATGAAATACCCGGTATATCTTTTAAATTTTCCATATAAATCTCTGCAATTTCATTCCTTCTTTCAACCTCTTCCTCTACTCTCTTTAAAGAGTAAAGACCCAGAATAGCATGTAATTCACTCATTCTTGAATTCAATCCCAGATACTCAAAATTATTTGTTCCAGGGTCTCCGTAATTTCTCAAAATTCTTAATTTTTCAGCAAGTCCCTTATCTCTTGTTGTAATCACTCCACCCTCACCTGCAACCACGGTTTTTGTGGGACTCAAACTGAAAATTTCCGCATCACCGAAATTGCCGAGAAATTTATTTTTATATTTCCCACCAAATCCATGAGCGGAATCAAAAATAAGATACAAATTATATTTCTTTGCAATCCTTTCAAGTCCTTCAACATCACACGCAGTTCCATAAATATGCACAGCAAGAATGCCTCTTGTATTTTCATCAATATTTTTTTCAATCTCTTCCGGATTTATATTGAATGTTTCAGGGTCAATATCAACAAATCTTGGTTCAATATTATTCCATAACAGTGCATTTATTGTTGCAGGAAATGTAAAAGAAGGAACAATAAAATTACCATTTTTTATATCAAGTGCCTTTAACGTTAAAATAATTCCGAGTGTGCAGCTCGAAACACACACAGCATGGGGAACATTGAGATATTCACAGATTCTTTGTTCAAACTCGCGGACATACTTACCGTTTGTAATCTGACCTGTGGAAAAAATCTCTGAAAATTTCATCTCTACATCTTCTACCGCAGGACAGAAGGGTCTGGTTATAGGGATAGTTGTGTTAAAAGAGGGCTTCCCTCCTAAAATCGCAGGTTTATTCATAGTTTGAATTATAATTTTAAATAATATTAAAATTCAAAATTATACCGTTCAATTCGGTTAAAAAAATGCAAAAAGGTATGAAAAAACTTTTAACAGCCGTACTCATAGGGGGAGCAATATTTTTAACATGTAAAAAGTCAGAAGAAACAACCCAGCCGGAGACAAAGAAAAATCTTGATCAGCAGACAGCACAGGTAATTGCACCTGCTGTTGCTGAAGGAACATCAGAAATGTTCAGCTCTTTCTTTAATCCGGAAGATTTCTCATCTTTATATCTAATGCAAATGGGAATACTCACTCCTCCATGTGTAACTGTATCCGGAGACACAACCGATGCAGATGGTGATGGTTACGTAAAAAATGCCATTTATGATTTCAACTGTGATTACCAGGGTCCTGATTATACCCTTACAATAACAGGAACAGTAACAGTTCAGGACGATGATGACAATGACCCCACATCAGGTTTTTATGTTGATATCAGCAACTTTACCTTCAATTATTCAGGCCCGCAAACAATATCCTGGACAATGGATGCCACCTATGACCTCAATAAAACACAAACAGGATGGAATGGACACATAGAATATTCCTTTACCTATAACAATGTATCCTGGAGCTGGACATGGGACTTCACATATGAACCTGACGACCCGAATGCACCCTATGCAGGCGGAACATTCAATTTTGAAGGTAATTACAATGTAAATTATCAGAATTATAACTACTCCCTCACTGTAAAAGGAACAAATGTTCATTATTCTGAATATTCCTCATGCAAATATCCTGATTCAGGCACGGTTACTGTTACCGATGGAACAAACAATCTTGTTATTACATTCAACTGTGATTCATACACAGCGGAATACAACGGAATACCCGTAGCAGCTTCAAATTAAACTCATAAATTTAAAAGGGGAGGGTAAAGCTGAAATGCTTCCCTCCCTTTTTTTTAAAATATGGAATTTAAAATAGAGCAAAAACCTTCATACTCTGTGCTGAAGGTTAAACTCAATCAGGGTGAAGAAGTATCCTCAGAACCGGGCGCAATGGTTTTAATGAAAGGCGATATTGAAATAAAAACAGGAATGCAGGGAGGTTTTTTAAAATCCCTGATGAGAGCAGCTTTCGGAGGTGAATCAATATTTATGAATAAGTTTATTGCAAAAGGTGAAAGTGAAATATGGTTTGCTCCTTCTGTGCCCGGAGATATCCATTACATCAAAATAGAAAACACAGCTTATGTTATGCAGGACACAGCTTATCTTGCACATCATGGTGAAATTGATATCGGAGTGGCATTCAGGGGATTCAGAGGTTTCTTAACTGAGGGAGAATTAATCTGGTTAAATCTTAAAGGAAACGGTGGAGTATGGGTCTCCTCTTTCGGAGGAATTGAAGAAATTGAACTAAAGGAAGGAGAAAAAATAACAATTGATAACTTTCACTTTGTGGCAATGAATGCTGATGCAAAATACAGAATAAAAAAATTCGGAGGATTGAAATCAGCGATACTCGGTGGAGAGGGACTTGTTGCAGAAATTGAAGGACCTGCCAAAATATTGTTACAGACAAGACATTTGCCATCTTTGATTGAAAAAATAATACCCGTTCTTCAGAGAAGATTAAAATAAAAGAGAAATTCACAAAACTGAGCAAAAAACTTTCTTATATATTAAGACACAATCCTGATAAATTCGGGTTAAAACTTGATTCTCAGGGATTTGTTAAAATTGATGAATTATGTGAAAAAGCAAAAATAGATAAAAGGGATTTACTGGAGCTTGTGAAGAATCAGAGAAAAAGGAGATTTGAAATAAAAAATGACAGGATAAGAGCTTTATATGGACACAGTGTTTTAAAGATAAGTTATAAAGAATCAGAACCACCTGAATTTTTATATCATGGAACATCACGAAAAAATGTTAAGAAAATTTTAAAAGAGGGTTTAAAACCCATGAAAAGAAGATATGTCCATCTTTCTCTGAGTAAGGAAGAAGCTTTAAAGGTGGGAAAAAGACATGACAGAAACCCTCAGATTCTTTTAATTCTGTCAAAAAAGGCTTATAAAAATAGAATAAAATTTTACAAGGCAGGTAATGTATATTTAAGCGAATACATACCCCCGGAATTCATCAAAGTCCTTTAAAAATTTTAGTATCAAAAATTCCCCCTTGGTGAAGGGGGTTAGGGGGAATTGAGATCACTATTTGCTTCCCGCTTTCCGATTTAAATTGTAGCGGTCGATTTATGCGACAAAACTTTTCCCTTAGAAAAGGGGGAATTAAAGGAGGATTGAGATTACTATTCGCTACTCGCTATTCGCCTCCTGCTCCTCGATTTTAATTCATCCGACGAAACCTCTTGATAAACGCGAAAAAAACTCTATAGACTCAATAAACGCGATTAACGCTATAAACGCAACAAACCCAATAAACACGATAAACGCAATATGTATCGGCTGCATCTATGCAACAAAACTTCCTCTTTAGAGAAGGGGGGATAAAGGAGGATTGATTTTTACTTTCCGCTATTCGCTATTCTAAACTTTTTATCGCATAAATGCAACACTACATTAAATTTAAAAACACATCAAACCCAATAAACGCGAAAAACACAATAGACTCAAAAAACTCAATAAACTCAAACCACAGCATAAATTTTTCACTTTTTCGCAAAAGTGAAATTTTGAATGAGTTTAAATCTGAAAAAGTTTAATTTATTTCTTTAATGGAAAAATTTCAAGAATGATAGAAGACGGGGCTTTGAGTTTTTCTTTTGCCTGCCAGGCTGGTTCAACAAACCACTTAATACATGTATCTTTATATTCCTGGTATTCTGTGCAAACACTCCAGCCCCACTGGGACACTCCGTGCATCATTAAAGGAAAAACCCATTCTTTCCCTTTTAAAGGAGTAATCTTGACAGTTCCGGTTGAATCTGTTTTATATATCCATTGATGTGATACTTCACTTGGAGGTGGTCCAATACGAACCCTCTTCATCACTACTGTCACATTGAATAATGGTTTTTTACTGTGTGTATCTATCACAGTAATTGAGCCTTCGGGTCTTATTGTTACTTTCCTGAGAATCGGTATTGGAATACAACCTGTAATCTGGATTGTGCTGAGCAAAATAAAAAGATAAAAAATATTTTTAAAATATGTGATTTTGAGATTCATAAGTTGGATTATAAAGGATTATCATCTATATTTTAAACCATTAATCACACACTTCTAATTCATAATTCATTAGAATAATGAGATAACAAATTTTAGATTTCTAAATCCTCACCTTACCAATAAAAAGAAACTTATAAAACAAAAGAGAAATTTTTATTTTTTCAGTTTCTCTCATAAAGAAAGGGTTACTTTAAAAAAATCTCTCTTCTTTAGAAGTCCTCTTTTCAGAGGATTTATAAAGGGGCAAGAGGGATGTTTTAAAAATATAAAGATTTTTACAATATTATACAATCCTTTTTTAAAACATTTAAAAAAAACTTGACAAATTAAAAAAAACGCTTTATAATAAACCGTGTTCAATTGGTTAAAAAAGTTTGTAAGCTTAATATTAAATAAAAAATTGTTTTTTTTCCTCTTATCTCCTTTTTTATTTTCTCAGTGGACAATAGAAACAGTTGATGTAAATTTTGCAAATTATTCAAAAACCTATATTCTGATTGATAACCAGAATATCCCTCATATTGCATATCTGCCCTGTTATACCAATTATTTAAAATATGCAAAAAAGATTGGTGCCACCTGGAATATCCAAACAGTTGCAACAGATGCCTATACAACAGCAGGAGGACCAACTCTTGCCCTGAGTATGGCTTTTGATACAATAGGAAATCCATGGATTACATATACCTCGGGTTCTGAATTTAATCAAAAACTTAAGATTGCATATTTTAATGGGACTTCTTGGGATACTCTAAAAATTAGTGATCCAGATTGTCATAAAGCATCAATTGCCTTCAATAATTCAGGAAACCCTGTAATAGGTTATCAAAATGACACAAAAGGTAAACAGATCATCGCCGAATGGAATGGAATTTCCTGGGTTTATGATACGGTTGATAATGTAACATGGTCAATCGGCAAAGTTTCCCTTGTAATCGAAAATTCAGGAATGCATCACTACGCCTACGATTTCAGTATTTCTAATGCATCAATAAGATGTGCTGATGGAACACCTACAAACTGGAATATAAATGATGTGGATTCAGGAGCATGGACATCTATGAAGATTAATAATTCAGGAACTATCTATATTGCATATACCTCACCTTTTAACACAGATTTATGGATTGCATATTTTGATGGTGTTGGATGGAATAGTTCTCTTGTGGATACAGGACATGGAACAGGGTCACAGCTCATAGCTCCATCTCTTGACATTGATACATTCAATTTTTTACATATAGTATATCTTCAACAGATGGCTTCAAAACCAAATTATTATCGTTTGAAATATGCTTTTTATGATGGTTCAACATGGTATTTTGAAAAAGTTGATTCTGATTTTGTGTGGCATGTCCCTTCTCTTGCAGTTGAACCTGATGGTTCGGTGCATATAGTGTATCAAAAAGGTGGTGAACTGAAACATGCTTACAGGGGTTCATTTTTCGGAGAAGAGGATAAAAGACCACATTTTGATAGCAGAAAAAATTCATATGTTAAATTTTATGTAAAAGAGATAATTCTATCAGACAACCTGACCATCATCTTTAAGGGCAGGTTAGAAAATCCTTTAAATATAAATATATTTAGAAGTGACGGAAAACTTGTGTTCAGAAAAAGTTATAACATTTCAAATTATTCTCTGATAATTAACTCAACAGAATTGAAGGACTTTTCAGATGGTATCTATTTTTTAAATATTTATTCAAAAAATCACAGACAAATGTTTTATAAACTGATTCTTTTAAGACCTTGATTTTTTTCTATAGTAATAATATTCAGAACCAGAGACTTTTTTTACATATATTTTCCCTTTTTTAATCTCTTCCTCCAACTTTGTCCTTAAAATATCCTCTTCAAGACCCGTCAATTCTTTTATCTCCTGAAATTCATAGGGTCTTCTCTTAATGGCTTCAATTATTTCTTCAAATTTTTCAATCCTTTTATCTTCTGGTTTTTGAGGTAAATAAACTATTTCTGCTTTTTCACTTATCCTCTTTGCAAATTCAATCACTCTTTCATAAGAAGGTAAATTCACCCATTCTTCAGCCGGCGGTCTCACGGGTGTATTTATAAATATTCTGTCAGGATTTAATTTTTGGACAAAATCTTTCAGACCTTTTATATCCTCTTCATTATCATTTAAACCCTCAATATACATTATTTCCAGCTGATATTCTCCTTTAAATTCCTCTTTCATTTTTAAAAGTCCTTCTTTAACTTTTTCAAATTTTATGTCAGGATGAGGACGATTTATTTTTAAAAAAGTTCTTTCTGTTCCAGCATCAAGGGAAGGAGCAAATATATCAAGATTTAATATCTCTTCCCTTATTTCTTCTTTTTCAAGAAAAGGAGCATGGGTCAAAAGGCATATTTTCTTATCAGGAAAAAGTTCTTTTATCTTATCTATCATCTCTCCCAACCTTGAATATAAAAGGGGTTCTCCTGAACCGGAAAAGGTTATGACATCAGGATTAAACTTTTCCATCCCTTCCTTTATTTCCTCAATTACATCATCAAAAGGGACATACTCTCTTCTCTCATTTATTAATTTTTCACTCCTTCCAAGCTGACAGAACACACAATTAAAATTACATGTTTTTAAAGGTAAAAGGTCAATACCCAATGATTTTCCGAACCTCCTTGAGTTAACAGGTCCGTAAATGTATTTAAATTTCATTTTTAATTATAAAAATTTATGTCGCATAAATGCGACCGCTACAATGGAGACAATAAAAATACAAATCCAATAATGTAGCGGCGCGATTTATTGCACATTAATATTTCGCCGTACGGATACGGCTCCTACAAATAGTACGGATACGGCTCCTACAAATAGAATGGCAATATGTTTTGAAGATGTCTCACCCTCCCCTTAGTCCCCTCCCATCGAAGGAGGGGAAACATTAAATTTTCTTTTCCCTTGTAGGAGCGGTTTCCTAACCACGAAAAAAAGTCGCATAAATGCGACCGCTACAATATAACAAACCCGAAAACGAAATAAAATCCTTATTTATCCGACTATTTTTATAAAGGCTTCCTCAAGAGAATCAGACTCTGTTTCCCTTTTTAATTTTTCGGGGCTTTCCTCTTTAAATAATTTTCCGTTAAAAATAATTCCTACTCTATCACACATTTCCTCTGCAAAGGAAAGGGAATGGGTTGCAAGCAGAACAGATTTACCTTTTTCTTTTCTTTCTTTCAAATGCTTTTTAAATCTGTAAACAGACACAGGATCAAGAGCAACAAGAGGTTCGTCTATTATCAAAAGTTCAGGGTCATGAATTAAAGCAGAGGTTATTGATATTTTTTGTCTCATACCATGGGAGTAAAATCTTGATTGTGTGTCTATCCAGGAATCCATTGAGAAAAGTTTTGAATAAAACTCTATTTTTTCCTTTACTTTATTTTTTTCAAGCTTATATAGTTTCGCAACATACAGAAGATGTTCATAGCCTGATAAATAGGGGTATACAAAAGGGTTATCCGGAATATAACCTATATCTTTTTTATATTCATCAAATCTGTTCTCTATTTTTTTGTTATTGAAAAGTATCTCTCCTTCATCGGGTATTAAAAGACCCATTATTATCTTGAGAGTCGTGGTTTTTCCTGAACCATTGGGACCTATAAGACCATAAATTTCTCCTTTTTTTATATTCAAATCAACAGGACCGAGAGTAAAATTGTCAAATTTTTTGATTATGCTGGTAAGTTTTAATAAAATCATTAACTAATACTATCACTCAATCTCAAGCACTTCAATCCTTATTTTTCCAACAACACCCATAACATCAGCTTGTTTTTCTACTCCTCCGAGTTTTAACATTATATGTAAGGGGTCGGCAGGGAATTGTCCAAATGTCGGGTCTGCAAATATCCATTTATCTCCTAAATAAACAGCATCCCAGGCATGATAATAAAAATATCCATCGGTGTAAACAAGTCCGACAGCAATCTCTGTCGGTATTTTTAATGCTCTTGTTGCTGCAGCATATAAAACAGCATGTTCATTACAATCACCCTTTTTCATCTTCAAAACATCAAGAGCAGAAGGGAAAGAAACAACAGGTGACTTTTCAAGATAGTTATACACATAAAGGGATAAACTCCTTGCTATCTGTGAGTAATCTTTAAAGTTTCCTGCTCCTTTTTTTGCAAATTCAATAATCTCAGGAGCATCACACTGAATAAATGCGTCGGGTTTTATATATTTTGAAAGTCCTGATGTATCTATCTTATCCACAGATTTTATTTCGGGTCTTATAACTTCAATAACAGCATAATCATCACCCTTTTCAATCAACCTCTGCTGGGCAAATTCAAGGTCAAGAAGGGATAAATCAATGTTATCCAGACGATACACAACCCTTTTATAACTATCTCTTTTAAACTCATCTATTTTCTTTCCTTCTGGTTTAATTGCAAATTTAAGAAGTATATTTAAGGGTTTTCCCTCTATTTTCATTGCTTCCTGAGGAGATTCTCTTAAGAAAACCATCTGTGGAGGGGTCTCTTCTTTTAATATACCCTTTTCATCAAGCCATACATCTGTCATTATTCCGCCTGCTGTTATCCTGTAATGCCTTGCCTTTATTTTTTTACCTTTAAAATCAACTTCTTCCTCTCCGAGAAATTCTGCACTTCCTTTTTCCATTTTAAAGGTAGTAGGGTCAAAATAAGAAAATTCAAGTTTCTTCTCAAGTTTTCCCTCTTCTATCAATTTCTCCACTGTTACCGGTAACTGTGCAAGTCCATGTGTTTCAAGCTCAAGTTTTCTTCTGAATTCAGGCGTTTCAATATTAAGCAGAAGTTTTTCGCCTTTAAACTCTCCCTTTACTTTCATCTTTTGCTGAAGTGATTCAAGTATGAAATCAAAATTTCTTGGGGTATAATTTTCATCGGTATTAACAATTGTTGTTGCAAAAAGTTCCTGAACTTTTCCGAGCTGTATAACTTTTAAATACATTTTCTGATAAATTTCTCTTGTTCCACCGAGTTTTTTTAACCTTGTATAAGCATAACCCACCTTTTTATCACCTATATATATTCCCATCCAGAGTTCCTCTGTTTTCTCGGCTCCTGGTAACACCTCTTCTGTCGGGACTTTTTCAAGAGATTCCTCGGTTACAAGTTCCGGTGCTGTGCCCGGTTTAAGATAGTAGAAAAGGAGAATTAAAAATACCGCTCCTGAAATCACTATAAAAATTAACTTTCTTCTATCCATTTTGCCTTCTTCTTTTCAAGAAATGCCTCTATTCCTTCCTTCGGCTCACCTGTTGAAAATACAAGTCCGAAACTCTCTGCCTCATAACTTGTTGCAGTTGAAAATGTAGAATCAATTCCCCTGTTTATAACTGTTTTAACAAGGCGAATTGCTGAAGGTCCCATTTCAAGAATTTTCTTAACAATCTTTTCTGCTTCTTCAAGATGTTTACCATCCTCAGCAAGAACCTCGGCAAATCCCCATTCATATGCCTTTTCTCCTGAAATTGATTCACCTGTATAAATCATCCATTTTGCCTTTCCTATTCCTATTAAACGGGATAATCTCTGTGTTCCTGCAAATCCGGGTATAAGCCCGAGTCTCACCTCGGGTTGCCCTATCTGAGCTGATTTTGCCACAACCCTTATGTCACATGCAAGAGCAAGCTCACATCCACCACCAAGGGCAAAACCGTGAATAGCAGCAATGACAGGAATATCTGCATTTTCTATGTTCTGCAAAACCTTCTGCCCTTTCATGGCAAACTCTCTTGCCTGAATTGAATCAAACTCTTTCATAACCTTTATATCGGCTCCTGCACAGAAACTTTTACCTTCTCCTGTAATTATGATTGCTCTTTTACTCTTATCAGAAGATATGCTACAAACAGCATCATCAATTTCTGAAAGCAAATCAGGTGAAAGGGCATTTACAGGAGGGCGGTTTAAAAATATTATTGAATATTTCCCTTTATCCTCAATTTTTAAATATTTATATTCCATGGCACAATTCAGGGATTTTAAAGGAATTGAACCTTAAACTCTAATTATAAATTTTACCTCTTAACTCAATCAACAGAATTGTCTCAGGTCTTAAGACGAAAATACAATGGATTTGTTCAATTTTTAATATAATTTCTTTTCACAAATTCAATGGCTTCTTCCTTTGTTTTTAAAACACCTTCTGCTCTCAATTCTTCAACTTCTGTTAAAATCTCTTTGAAAATAGGACCCGGTTTTAATCCTAAATCAATTAAATCATAACCGTTTATAAGAGGTTTAGGCTTTTCTTTTTCACTTTCTATTTTAAAATCATAGATTTTCTTAAGAAGATTTTTTAAATAAGAGGGGTCTTTACCAGGAGGAGTTGCTCTGAAATCAGCATAAGCATGAACAAAAAGTAAAAACCAGAGTTCCTCTGTTTTCCTCAAATATCTGAAAAGTGCTCTTCTTGTTATTTCTTCTTCCTTTCCGAGTAAATGGGGATACATGTGCCAGAACACCATTCTTTTCAATTTTTTTGCAAATTTCTCAGAGAACCTCATTCTCTTAGCCCAGTTATAGGTAATGTTTGAACCGATTTTATCATGTCTGTGAAACTTTGTCCTGCCGTCTTCAATTTTTCTTGTTAAGGGCTTTGCTATATCATGAAAAATAAGGGAAATAAAAAGCAAAACTCTGCTTTCAGGTTCAAAAATTGTGTTTATTTCTTTTTCGTATTCTTTAAAAAATGTCTTTTTCCAGTTTTTATAAAAATTTTCAAGATGTTTTACACAGTTTAAAGTATGAACAAGAATATCAAGGGACTTATCATCGTAAATTTGAAGACAACCGTCAAGTTCTTTTAATTCAGGAATAAGAGTAAACAAAATTTTTGCTTCTTTCATTTTTAAAAGTGTGTCATAGATTTTTATACCCTCTGAAAACATAATGTAAATTTCCCTCATTATTCTTTCCTTTGCTGAATCAAAGATTTTCTCTTTATTCTCTTTTATGAATTCAAATGTCTCCTTCTCTATTTCAAAACCGAATGTTGCCATAAATCTGAAAGCCCTTAAAATTCTTAAGGGGTCTTTAATTAAATTCTCCTTTTTAAAAGCCCTTATTATTTTCTTCTCAATATCATCAAATCCATTAAATTTATCAATAAAAATTTTTTCAGGAAATTTAAAAGCGATCGCATTTATGGAAAAATCCCTTTCAGAAAGGTCATTATCTATATCAATTTCTATCTGACCTATATCAAGTGTATATTCTTTTTTTACAATAATTCTCCATTCTTTTCTTTCCTCATCAAGTAAAACAGGTGTTCCTTTAACTTTTTTTGCTATTTCATGAATTATTTTTTCAGGGTCAAAGGGAATAATTATATCAACATCTTTAATATCTTCTTTTCCTGTTAAAAAATCCCTTATTGCTCCTCCCACAATATAAAAATCAATGTTTTTTTTCTCTAAAAATCTGATTGCGTCAGCAAATGTTGAATCCTGAATCCTTTTAAGGAATGCTGTTTCTTTTTTCAATTTAAATTCTATTTAAAACAAGGGATAATGAAAAGGAAGAACCCAGTAAAGGATGAACCCTGTAAAATCCTTCAAGATTCAGGAGAGAAATATTTAAACCGAAACCAGCTCCGAAGGTTCTCTCTCCGCTTCTTAATCCCCCTTTTATATAAAAGGAAGAAACAACAGGAATTTTGAAACCGATACTATATGTAAAAGGATGATTTTCTTCAGAAATTAAATCAAAGAAAAATTCAAGTGCTTCATGGGTTACACCGAAGGAAAGGGAAAAAAGGGAGGGAATATCCTGTTTATAGTCCTTTGATCTGTAAACATTTCTTGTGAATGCACCTATTTTCATGTCATAGGGAAGATAAAATACAACTCCTGCATCAAATGTGGGTTCATTATGGGTTACGATTTCAGGGATGTTAAGGGAGAGAAGTTTCAGATTTACACCTATGGAAAAAAGGGAGGCTTTATAATTAAGTCCGAACAAAACTGTATTTTCTTTATAAATATCTTCTCCGAAATAGGAAAAACCGATTGCTCCCTGAAGTTTGAATAAAGGGAAAGAAAAGGCTGATTCAAATTGAGAAATAGGGAGTCCTTCGTAAGGTTTAGCATAGGAAAAGGCGAGAGCAAATTTATGTGGTAAAAGTGCAGGTTGATAGAATAAAGCAAAAGGGGAATTATAAACAGAAATATGGGAACCCATAATAACCTGAGGAGGAAGGGGTCTTTCTGGAAAAAGAAGGGAAAAAATTAAAATTATCATATATTAATTATAAGAAAAAAAACTTGACAAATAACTTTGTTTTCTTTATAATTGAGCATAGAGTTTGGATTAGTTAAAAGCGAATGAAAAGGGGAATTTATTTAATTAAATCGGTTTTATTAAAAGGGAGGAGCAAATATGCTCTCTCTCTCTCTCTCTCTCTCGTAGTAGATATTTTTCATTCAAAAACAGTTTCCTGTGTTCAGGAAAATGGTTAACATCAATCCCGCCTCCATATGTTTGGTAGGTAAGTCAGATAAAAGGGTATGAAAATTTTGTTGGGTCAGAATCCCTTTTGAACCAAAAAGGGAGGTGGATGGTGAGGAAATTAATTTTTCTTTTAATATTTATTTTTATAGATTTGTTTTCCCAGCCTATTTTCATTAAAAAGGTAGGAACCGGGCAGGATGAGATTCCTTTTTATGTTTTAGAGGAAGATAATAATTTTCTACTTTTAGGGTGGTTTGCTTACTTAGGGACTTATTATTCTTATATACTTTTATCATTTGATGAGACAGGTTCCTTTTATTCAAAGAAAATTTTTATACCTCAGATTGATGGTAAGGCGGCAAGAATTATAAAAGCTTCAGATGGGGGATATTATATGACTGGTTGGTATCAATCCAGTCTTGGTCCATACGGAACTGCATTATTAAAGCTGGATGAAAATTTGAATATCACTATGAGTAAATATTTTTTAGACACCAGCAGGAAATGGTTTTTACCCATTAGCATATTGGAATCTCAGGGGGGTGGAGTATTCATAATCGGAGTTACCCGGAGGAGTGACGTGGATTACATGGAAATGTTTATCATGAAGTTGGATGCTAATGGAACAATGGACTGGCATAGGTTGTTAAAATATGATAAGGACGTTTATGTTACGGATGCTACCTTTGATAATGCGGGAAACATAATAATTACTGGAGGTATCGTTGTGGGGAGACAGAATTTCATAATTCCTTTTTTAATGTCTGTAGATACAAGCGGGAATATACTCTGGGTAAAAAAAGTGCCTTTAGGGACCTATTCTTATGGAACAAGACTTTATATAGAGGAGAATGATATTTATTTGTTAGGAAACACAGATGGTTTCACCAACGGACTTTCTGTATTTTTATCAAAATGGGATAATACAGGAAACTTAGTATGGATAAAAGGATATGGTAGGCAAAATAATGATATGTGGAGTTATCATTTTGTAAAGGATGGGGGGAATTTTTTAATTTCAAGTCAGTATCAGAGTAGAGTTGCACTTTTGAAAATAACTCAGAATGGGGAAATTTTATGGTTCAGACAGTTTGATGATTATCCGCCTCATTATCCCGGTGTTCCTGTGGTATCCACAAGAGATGGTTATATCTGCATGCCTTCAATTTCAGTGCCTCAAAGGCGTGATGATATTTTTATAATGAAATTTGATAAAGAGGGTTATACCTGTTCTTTTTATTACTCTGAACCGACACTTACCACCTCAGATATCACAGTTCCTGTGTTTGATATATCTTTTCAGGAGGATTTTAGCAACGTTGGTCCTTCCTCCTCAAGTTTTACCTCTTCTTTCTTTTATCCAGATGAAATTTATGACTGTAGGTCTTTTGTATTTACCACAGATGACTCTTTATCCCTCGCTTACAATGGGGGGAGAAAACTTGTTTTTGATGAAAACAACGAGATTATACATCTTGTATTTACCGATGGAGGTTATGTCTATTATTCATCTTCATCGGATCTGGGTTATACCTGGGAAACACCCTATTCTATTGGTCCGGGAGGATTTCCTGTAATAGTGCTTGATTCAGATGGCAACCCATGTATCGCATGGACAAATGATAAATTTTTAAATTTTGCAAAAAAGACCCAGCAGGGCTGGGAAATACACAAATTTACTTTCCCTTATATAATAGGTTCTCTTACACCAGAACATCCTTCTATGACGATAAGCACCTTCAACAATGCTATTGATACAGTTCACATACTTGTAAGACTTTATATACCTGCTAATGGTCCTATGAACTATATAAGAGAAATATCTTTTCCGATTGATGACCCCTCACAGAGGAAAGAGAGGTTATTGGAATTTTCCGGTTACCGGTATATGAAAAAGCTTGATTTTCCCTCCATCACCTATTCAAAACAAAGAGGAACAACCCCTCCTATGCTCCACGCTGTCTGGCAACACGGAGACACAATTTACTACGCTACAAGAGAAATAGGAAACCCGAACTGGAATGTGTGGGGCTGGCAGTTTGATTCTTCAGGAATAAACTCTTCCCATCCCTTTATTGAAACTTACGGAGATAAGGTATATGTTGTCTGGTCCCATAAAGAAGGAATTAATCAATTGGAAGAAGTTTACAGGGGACAGAGGTTTGCTCATCCTGATGTAAATTACTATTCTTTTGAATGGACGAATCTTTCCCAAACTCCTTTAAATTACAGATCCCTATATCCTGTTAATGCAGGAGGTGCCTATGGGGTTTATGTTGAGGATTTATGGCCTGAGATAAACGGCTCAAAGTCGGATATTTTCTGGAGGGTTTCGCCTGATGAACTTCCTCACAGGGTTACCCATGATTTCAGTATAAACTCAAGATTTCCTCATGCATTTAATTATGCTGATGTTCTGGGTATTGTATGGCTTGAAGGAAATGAACCACCCTATTCTATTCAATATAGAAATTTTATTGTTCTTTTATCAGAGATTCCCTATTATACTTCTCTTGCAGGATACAGGACTCCTTCACTGTATCTTGTAAGTAGGGATACATTTTTCACTCAATGGAATATCCCTGTTGATGCTGGATACGTATATGTAAAATATGAATTCCCTCTTGAACCCGGATACAGATATAAGGTAAAGGCAATTTTGTATCATGAAAGAGCGGGAACCTATAGGGCTAAGTTAAAGATTGACGGAAGGAGAGCAATTCCTGTAAAGTATTCTGCCTTTAAACCCGAAACTCTTGATTTTTGGATAAAACCTCAATATTATGAGGATGATGGAAGGGTGGAACTGGTTTTTGAAAATAAGAAAGGTGATTTTGTTTGTGTGGGACCGATTTATGTTTATCGGTTCACTGAAAAGGGGAAAGAAGAATTATTTTCAGGAATTCAAACGGTCAAAACCGAATATCCGGGAATTCACCACCTGTTGCCTACATTTGTTAAGAATGAAAAGATTGAATTCAGTAGTTTTCCTTTCAAAAATACGGAGATAGAAGTTTTTGATGTATCCGGACGAAAGGTTTTGAGAAGTTTATCCAGGGGCAAGAAAATACTGCCTTTTAATTTCGGAGCAGGCGTGTATTTCGTTATATTGAAGAATGCTGAAACCGGTGAAAAGATAAAGAGGAAACTGATAAAGTTGAGATAAATCAAGGGGGGAGCCGGTTCAAATCCGGCCCCCTTCTTTTCCAATTTAAATATGTTATTTATTTTATTTTTGTTTTCCGGTTTTTTGCAGAAGATGGTTATTCCTTATGGGACTGCGTATGGTTATGGTAGGGTTCAGGTGAGGGATTTTGACAGGGATGGTTATGTAGATTTAATCTTTACTTGGCATGATTGGAATACATACAGGCCGTATATTTGTTATATTGAGGTTTTATCGGATAGTTATAATTTGGTTGATACGTTATATTTGGGTGGTATGGTTTGGGGTTCAGGGGATTTTGATAATGATGGGTTATATGATATAGTGACTAGTTATGGGGGACCTGTGATTTACGAATCCCCTGATTCCTTTTCATATCCAAAAAATGAGGTTTGGAGGGATACGGTGGATTTTGGGGTAGTGATACCTTCTAATGTTCATGATGTAGATGGTGATAGTTTTTTAGAGATTTTTTATCCTGTGGGTGAACCTGATACAATTCCTGGATATTGGATTATATGGGCAGTGACTGAAAGTGACAGTGATAATTCTTACAGGAGAAGATTATTTGAGTTTCATGATAATATGATGTCAATAGCTTCAACATTTGCTTTCAGTGATTTTGACGGGGATGGTTTAGTGGAGTTTGTTTATGGTGATATAGATGGTTATTATTCGGTTTTTGAATGTGTGGGGGATGATTTATATGAGAGGGTGAGGGTTAGTCAGCTTCCTACAGCCAACATATTTGATTGTTTTGCGGTGGGGGATATGGATTTGGATGGAAGGTTGGAGTTTATAGTTAAGGGGTTTATATATCCATGGAATCAGTATAATGTTTTTATATTTGAGGCAATCGGAGATAATCAGTATCAGATAAAAAAACAGTTGGATTATGATGGACCTGGAAACGATAATATAATGTCTTATTCCTGTTCAGGGGATGTTGATTCTGATTCAATAGAGGAAGCAATACTTTTGACTCAGCCCTGGATAAGGATTTTAAAGGCAAATGGTAATGATAATTTTTATGTATGGGATTCGATATATATAGGTCCTTATGGTGGTTCGGTTGCTGTTTATGATATAGACGGGAACGGAATAAATGAGATAATATGGAGCGGGAATAATATAACAAAGATATACGAATGGGACGGGACAGATATAAAGGAGAATCCCGGAATACCTGATTTTGAATATCCGATTTCCAACATTGTAGGAGCGGTATCCTTACCGCGAAAATATAAAATTTTTAATGTAACAGGCAGATTAATCGCGACTCGGAAGTCGCTCCTACAGAAGGGACTGAAAAAAGGGATATATTTTATAAAAACGAAGGGAAAGACCTTTAAAATAATAAAGATAAAATGAAAAGAATTTTTAATTATATTTGTAGGAGCGGTTTCCGAACCGCGATTTTTCATTTAAAAAAAGCCCTGAGGTATTTACACCTTGGGAAGGCGGTATCTTTACCGCGAGAATATAAAGGAATTCAGGCATATTCACGGAGGGGAAATTCAGGTTTAATAGTTCCTACGGTGATAAAGGGCAATGGTATAAGGTTATTGAACATTCCTTATAAAAAAGCGGAGATACAGATATTTGATATTGTTGGAAGAAGGGTCTACAGAGGGATTTTGGAGAGGAGTTCAGAAGTTCCTTTTAAAAAGGTCTTACATATTGATACTGAAAGATGTTGGAACAGGGAATTGATAAAGTTGAGATGAATTAAGTATGTTATTTATTTTATTTTTGTTTTCCGGTTTTTTGCAGAAGATGGTTATTCCTTATGGGACTGCGTATGGTTATGGTAGGGTTCAGGTGAGGGATTTTGACAGGGATGGTTATGTAGATTTAATCTTTACTTGGCATGATTGGAATACATACAGGCCGTATATTTGTTATATTGAGGTTTTATCGGATAGTTATAATTTGGTTGATACGTTATATTTGGGTGGTATGGTTTGGGATTCAGGGGATTTTGATAATGATGGGTTATATGATATAGTGACTAATTATGGGGGACCTGTGATTTACGAATCCCCTGATTCCTTTTCATATCCAAAAAATGAGGTTTGGAGGGATACGGTGGGATTTGCATTGGTTCAACCTATATCTGCTTATGATGTGGACAAGGATTCTTTACCTGAAATATTCAAATTGGGCTGGAAAAAGGAAGATACTTCTGGCACTATTTATTATCCTTTTGGAATATACGAAAGTATAGATAATAATAGTTACGATACAGTTTTTATGGGCACAGGATTGGGTTCTTTAAGTTCAACAATGGCTTTTGGAGATTTAGATCAGGATAATTTTACAGAGTTTCTTGTTGGAAATATAGATGGAAAGTATCAATTATGGGAAAGTGTAAATAACAATCTTTATGAGGTGCGTGAACAAGCCCAGCTTCCTACAGCCAACATATTTGATTGTTTTGCGGTGGGGGATATGGATTCGGATGGAAGGTTGGAGTTTATAGTTAAGGGGTTTATATATCCATGGAATCAGTATAATGTTTTTATATTTGAGGCAATCGGGGATAATCAGTATCAGATAAAAGAACAGTTGGATTATCAAGGTCCTGGAAACGATGATATAATGTCTTATTCTTGTTCAGGGGATGTTGATTCTGATTCAATAGAGGAGGCAATACTTTTGACTCAGCCTTGGATAAGGATTTTAAAGGCAAACGGTAATGATAATTTTTATGTATGGGATTCGATATATATAGGTCCTTATGGTGGTTCGGTTGCTGTTTATGATATAGACGGGAATGGGATAAATGAGATAATATGGAGCGGGAATAATATAACAAAGATATACGAATGGGATGGGACAGATATAAAGGAGAATCCTGGAATACCTGATTTTGAATATCCGATTTCCAACATTGTAGGAGCGGTATATTTGCCGCGAGAATATAAAATTTTTAATGTAACAGGGAGGTTAATCGCGACTCGGAAGTCGCTCCTACAAAAGGGGTTGAAAAAAGGAATATATTTTATAAAAACAAAGGAAAAAAGCTTTAAAATAATAAAGGTAAAGTGAAGGTTCAAAGCCTTTTTAGAAAAATTTACAAAAATGTGGGGATTTATATTTATACTTTTTTCACAGGTTCAGGACCAGATAAAGTCTGAGAAAACTCCGGAATGCTGGAACTGGTTATCAAATAATGGAGCATTCGGAGGAGCAGGTGATTTTGGAACTTTATCAGGTATTACATGGCCTGGAGGTTCAGGAAATCATTATCTAAATATGAGCAGGTTCGTAATAGGGGTTAAAGCAGGGAATAAATATTTCTGCACACTTACAGATTATTTAATGAGCAATGGAGAATGGGAACCCTACGATACAATTTATGAAACAAATACAAGAGCTGACCATGAAATGGTTACCTATTTTGATGACTTTAAAACAAATCCGAGAAACTGGATTGGAAGACATACAGGAATACTGGTAAAGATTATTTCTCTTTCTTATTCCTTTGAACCCTATAACGATTTCATAGGCTATGAACTCTATATAACATATGATTCCACTCTTACTGATTTACCTGGAACACCTTCATATCTTGATAGTCTATTCGTAGGTTTTATCTATGATTTTGATATTTCTTATAACGGCCCCTTCAACCATTCTGTAGATGATTTGTATTCCTTTGATGGCTGGACATTTGGAGAATGGAACTCAATGGGATATCCATATGATTCTGTTACATTACTTCCTGATTCCTTTCTGAATATTCCTGATGGACTATGGGACCAGTTTTTAGTATGGGGAGATGAACCAGATGAATACACAGTTCACGGTGATACGTATCAAATTCCAAGAAATATTGTCTTTATGTATGATGGTGATAATCCTTCTGAACCAGGAGATGATACAGGAGAAAACGGATTATCAGAAGGGTATGTGGGTGTAAAACTCATATATGCTCCAAAATCCTCGTCAGATTCAATATGGATTGACAATTATGGAGACACAGTAAGATGGATATGTCCTGCATCAATCCAGTATTTTATTAACGACCCCTCATCTGACTCCTCCCTTTATCTTTATCTTAAAGGAAAACACCCGAACACAAACTATAAAAGATTTGCATTACCCCCTTCAATAACAGGAGACTATAAAATACTTTTAAGCACAGGACCGTTTACCCTGTATCACCGGGACACCCTACATATTGTCTTTGGAGTAGCAATAGGTCAGGAACTAAACGGAGGTTATGATTCCTATTATGGAAGAGGATGGATAAGAGGACTCAGACAGGATGCTGATTATCTGTTAAAAGCATATTATTCAGGCAGCACAAACAGTGATCCACTACACCCTTCCAGTCCTCCAAAAGATATTCACTGGCTTGAAATCAAAGAACACTTTAGATTCAAAAATCAAAAAGTTAAACTATTTACAGTGTATAGAAAGAACGGAGTTTATCTGTATTCAAATAAAAATATACACGCAGGTCTGTTTGATGTATCAGGCAGGAAAATAAAGGAATTAACCATAATGCCCGGTAAACTGAAAAAACTAAAAGGACTGAAGAAGGGGGTTTATTTTATAAAACACGAAAATCAAAAATACAAGGTAGTTATTCCATAAAAATTTTATTTTAGTTAAAGAGATAACCTTTTAAAACTCAAACTCACCACCAGGCATCTCCTCTCCCTCTCCTCTTTTTCTTTTTTCCATCTTAAAATTATTGTAATTATATGTTACAGTCAAAACAAAAATAGGAGTTTTTGGAATAAAACTCTGATCATATGTAAAACCGTTACCCGAACCTTTATAACTGTGCTTACCTGTTCCAAAAACATCTCTTATTTGAATATTGAAAATCAATCTTCTTTTCATAAAAAATTTCTGAACACCGAGATCAAAAGTATAATATTCATCTCTATTTCCCTGCGATGTTTCAACAGGCCCCATGTATCTACCACTCAGCTGAATTCTGATTGAACGTGTTATAAATGAATAAATATTCAATCTGAAATTGTAATTGAAATTCTCCTTAACATAGTCCTGATTATTTATTTTTCCTTTTAATCTATAATTATAGAGGTCTGTTATGAAATTAATTGAAAAGAATTTTAAAGGACGGAAGTCAAATATTATTTCTGAACCCAAGGAATAGGATGTTCCAACATTATATGGTATCATCATGAAAACAGAATCATTGTAAGGGACTCTCAATCTTTCTATTT